>Ga0315904_10000768_pt1 | contig 51100 bp, 35 predicted proteins | sample LakEriMetagenome_6_FD_203529 | JGI IMG/M metagenome (GOLD analysis project Ga0315904, IMG submission 203529) | Freshwater fungal communities from buoy surface, Lake Erie, Ohio, United States - Buoy 12 MA120 | ecosystem: Environmental > Aquatic > Freshwater > Lake | place: USA: Lake Erie, Ohio...
CGGCCGCAGCCCCACCAGCCCACTGATGACCAAATCACAGAAGGTGGAATGATTGTAGTCCTTCCCGCGTTCCACCGGGCCCTGACCGCGCTCCCGCAGCATCGTCCGCGCCATCCAATCCCCCGTCCGAGGATGCAGGTTCTCGTCAATCCACGGCTGACGCGATTCCTTCCTCTCCAAGGCCCTGTCGCCGTCGTGGAGCGCCTTCAGGGTGGCCGCATAAACATCGCTGTACGAAGCCGACGGCACCGCCGCACCCGCATGATTGCTGCCGCCCCCGAGCACCCGCCATTCCAGCAGGCCAGCACTCTTCCCCGGTGCCGTAACCGCTTCAAGGCGCAGCGAACTCACCGACTGCGGCGCAAAGCCCACCCGATTGAAACGGTCAGGCTCGACCCCCGGCACCTCCGCCGTTTTCAGTTCCATCCACTCCGACCCCTCGCGCCGCAGCAACCGCCACGAAACCGGCGGATCAATGCCGTGCGGATCGTCGTACCAGAACACTTCCACGGCATCGACCGTCACCGGTTCCGGAAAATCGTACTGCACCCACTCGGTCGATCCCAGCCGGTCCTCGGCCCACCACGTATGGCGGCGCACGCTGTTGTCATGAGACTTGACCAGGCCACCCGCCGGACGCTCAGGGGGCAATTGCCGGAACCGATGGCTCCGCACGTAGCATTGCAGGGTCTCCCAGTAATCCCGGCGTCCCACGATCGCCTGCGGCGGACCGTGCAGCACATTCGCCAGCGCGGTCAGGGTCTGCGAGGTCGCAAAGGGCCAGCTCGGCCCATTCCACTGGCACTCATGCCCCTCGTAGCGCAGCGCAAATCCCGGATGCCGCTGCTCGGTGCTGGTCGGACCAAAGGGTGCCCGGAATCCAAGGGGATCCATCAGATCACGCCACGCCACCAGTTTATCCGGCCCGGGCAACCCGAAGCACCACGGTACATAGCCATGCAGTTCCCGCACGTCCGCCAGCCGTCCCCCGCCACGCGGCCGCACCTTGAAAAATCCCGCTTCCGCATCCCAGAGCTTTTCTTCGACCAGCCGCCGCAGGTCCTCGGCCCGTGCCCGCCACCGCGCAGCCTCGGCGCCATCTCCTGCCCGCTCCTCCATGGCCGCAATCGCCATGGCATCGCCAAACTGATAACTGTTGATGGTGGCCCGGCAGCCACTGCCCCCGACGGAAACTTCCATTCCGTCATTGCCATCGTTCTGCCAGTAGAGGCCTGACTCATCAAGGTGGTCAGCCCACGCTTCCCAGTTGGCCTTCAGCTCGGGCAGAAGATCCCGCGCCTGCCGGTCGTCCCCAGTCACCAGAGCCCGCGCATTGATGGCATCGGCAGCCCAGAAGCTGTATTTGCGTGGCTCCCCGCCCTTCCGGAACCAGAAGACACCATACTCATCAAGGTACTCGCGGTTCCGGATCCAGCGGCCTTCCCGGAAATGATGGCCGGCCGGACAATTGATCGAGTTGTGCTTTCCGGCCCATGGCACATCGGGCAGAAACTCCGTCACAATCCATCCATCGGCGCTCTTCCGCAGATGCTTCCGGAAGGTCCACCAGCGGAACCAGTAGATCTCTTCCAGATCACGGTCGGGACACGAAAACCGCGGCACATTGGCCTCCAGCCACGCCCACGCTGCTTCATTTGGCACCGCCTGCCGCACGGTTTCTTCATCGGCCTCCGCAAAGGCTTCCGTGTACCGCCGGAAAACCGACGCGTCCAGAACCGGCCCGGCAGCCACCGGAACCACCAGGCCCAGCACGGCCAGCAGAAGCCACGGCTTCATGGAGCAATGCCTTTCGCATGCTTCTTCACAAAAGCGACCAGTTCGGCACAGCGGAAGAATCCTTCCCACATGTTGTGACCCTGACCCTTCGGCACGATCAGCTCCATGCTCCCGCCCAGTTCCCGGTAACGCGACGCCAGCTCTCCGGAATTCTTCTCCAGCGGCACCAGCGTGTCCACGTCCCCATGCACCGCGAAAAACGGGACCCCCGCCTTCGCCAGTCCGCTCAGACGGTCCACCGGATTGTGCTCACGCAGCTTCTCGGCCAGCCCGGTCTCGCTCAGACCAAAGGCCCCGCAGGCCTTCGCCAACCCGGGATAACTGGTCAGATCGCACACGGGATAAATCCCCGCAAATCCGCCGCAGCAATCCGGCCGTCCTGCCGCCCAGCTCAGGGTCATGAGGCCACCGCGGCTCCGCCCGAGCATGACGGGCTTCGCAGACATCCCGCGCTTCCCGGTCATCTCGGCATACAGCCGATCGTAAATCCGGCAGCCGTCGGGACTGCCGTACGATTCCCCTGCGTCGATGCCAGCGACCGCAATGCCTGCCGCCAGAAACTGCGCGAACATCCAGCGTTCCTCCGGACCCGGCAGGCCCGGCAGGGTCGGCGCATACCAGACCCATGGGGTGCGGCCGGAACCGCGATTCTCAGGCACGATCAGAAAGGCTTCGCGCCCGTCCAGCAGAAAGCTCTCGCCAGGCACCGGCAGTTCCTTAGGCTTGCGCTCACCCGCCGCCACAAGTCCGGCTCCAAGGGTCATCAGAAAGGGAATCCGTTTCATCGCATCACTTCTTTGTCAGGGTTCTCAGTGGACAGTGGTTCCGCCATTCACATGCAGATTCTGGCCGGTGACGAACGAGGCACTGTCGGACGCCAGAAAGACCACGGCCCCCGCAAGGTCGCCGGGTACTCCCCAGCGGCCCATCGGCACCCCGGCGAGGTAACCGTCCTTCACATCCTGCGGATCGTTTTCATGCCTCTCCACCGGGATCCAGCCAGGCGAAATCATGTTCACCGTGATGCCCCACGGAGCCACTTCAGTGGCGAGACTCCGGTGAAACCCATTCTGCCCGCCCTTCGCCGCCACATAGGCCGTGAAATTGGGAACGCCGCGGGCCACCACCTCGGATCCGATGCTGATGATGCGGCCGCGCCGCTGCTGCTTCATCCATGGCAGCACAGCCTTCGTCAGCAGCACCGGACTCTTCACAAAGAAGTCCAGCATCTCCTGATAAAAGGCCCAGTCATATTCCTCCACAGGCTTATGCGGCTGATCAGGCGTCGCATTGATCACCAGAATGTCCACCGGACCCAGTTCCCCTCCAATGCGCCGGAGCAGATCCGGAACTCCGGTTTCACTGGTCACATCGCCACGGAACAGACCGCCCTCGAGCCCCTCGGCCCGGAACAACGCCAAGGCAGCTTCCGCCCGGGCTTCATTGCGGTGATAGTTCATGGCGACCCTCGCACCGGCCCGCCCAAGAGCAAAGGCCATGGCCAGACCAAGTCCCGTCGTGCTGCCCGTCACAAGGGCAGTACGGCCGGCGAGAGAGAAATCAGGGGCTGCGGACATGCCCTGTCCATACGCCACGGATGGCCCGGGGTTTCACTCCGCTTTGAGCACCGAACGCAGCTCCGGCGCGTCACCCGACGCCTCAATCTTCCGGATCGCTTCCCGCACCGCAGACACCCGGCGCTCATTCAGCTCACCTCCGGGGAATTCACCGGCCTTCACCTGGGCCGTGAACATTTCCGCCAGCGAACGCAGCTGCGGAATGATCGACGTCGCCGCCTTCCCATAGCCAGCCAGCGCTTCCATGATTTCTCCCGTGCGCGATTCGCTCCCGTGCCCGCCCTGCGTCATCGCAAAGGCCACCCCGGCCTCCATGCCTTCCCGGAAACGGAATCGGGTCAGCGCCCGGAAGGCTCCCATGCGGATCTCATTCCCGAACATGGTATCGGCCGGACCCGGAACAGCGAGGGCCTCGATGATATCGGGAGCCAGCTGCTCGGCCTGCTCCACTGTGATGCGATGCTCGAAGAATTCCCGCAGGGTCGCCCGCGCCATCCCATCCGGATTGCGCGCCACTGCCCGCACCGCCGGATACAGCAGCACGGGATCGGCTGCCCCGAGATGCTCCTTGAGCGGACCCGAAAACACAGCCGCCGCCAGCTGACCATGCGCAATCTGCACGGGGTCACTCCAGTTCACGGGCCGCAGCGGCTCAGCCGTCGCCGCGAGCGCCCGCAGCAGGTCGGGCAGCACGGGAAGCGCCGCCTTCCCCATGGCCCGCACCGCCGCCGCCGCCTTGTAGCGGACCCAGCGGTCGTCATGCCCCAGCCGCCGCACCAGCACAGGCAAAGCATCCGGTGCCTTCAGCAATCCCAGCGCTTCGCAGGCACCCTGCACCTCAGGCACGGTGCCCTCCTCCGCCAGACGGATCAGCTCCGGAACCTGCCCCGCTGCCCCAGGACGGCCCGCCAGTTCCTCCGCCGCCCAGCTGCGCACCACCGGCGACCAGTCGCGGAACGCGGCCATCAGTTCCACCACGGATTTCTCCCGGCGATCGAGATCAAACCGCCCGGACGCCACGGCCGCCGCCGCTTCCCCGGCACTGAGCCGCGCCTTCGCATCGAGCCCCCGGCCGGTGATGACGAGCTTCTGCCGCGGCAGCGCATACGTCAGCACATAACAGGCCGCCGGACTCAGACCGTAGTAGCTGCTCGGCCCGAAATAGGTTCCGTCTTCGGTCGCCCCCGGACCATACTGCTCGCCCCCGTCATACGTGAAGCTGCCATCGCTCCGCCGCACCAGATCAAGATGCCACGAAGCCTCGGCAAAGAATGCCGCCGCTGCCTCCGGGCCGCCGGCATTGGCCCCGAGAGCGCTCCAGAGATAGCTGAACCCCTGACCGGTATGCCCGCATTCCCGGCTCCGGTGCCCCGCGGTCGCCATTCTCGCAAAGAATGCCGCGTCTTCACTCCGCCCTCCATGCGCCGCAAAGAAAACCGCCGTGATCGAGTTCTTCCCGTTGTTCTCATGAAACGGCCACGGTTCATGCTCGCCGTAGGGAATCGCTCCCTTGCCCGTGAAGTATCCCAGAAAACCCGCCGCGCGTTCCACCGCCTCCGTCACCTCGGCATCATCCACCCCGCAGCGCTGCGCCAGCACCAGCGACAGATTCGCAGGCAGCCCAGCCATGTTGACCGGACCATACGGCGGAATCGATCCATGCAGCTTCCCGTCAGCCGTCTTCGCAGCAAACCCATGCCCGTACGTCCCGTAGAGACTCTGCCCGCGCGCCAGCTCACCCGATTCCCGCCGGATCGCGGGCAGTACACTCTCATCGCACGTGGCCATCTGATACTCGCACAGAAACAGGTTGCGGTACCCCTGCACCCACGTGTCACCCTTCCGCATGTCCCGCTCCATGATCCGCGCCGCCAGTGCGCGCGCCAGATTCCGCACTGCTTCCTGATCGGCCTCCCGCCCCGCCGCCAGCAGCGCAAGGCCACTGACAGGAGCCGCCCAGTCGCCCGGATCCAGCTTCTCCCGCGCCAGCACCCCCAGCGCCGCCTCCAGAATTTTCGCGGACTTCCCACAATTCCACGGAGCCGTGGCCGCATACGACCCCAGCACGGCCATCCGGATTCCTGCTTCCCTCACTTCATCCTCCCGCCGCACGCGCAACCGGAGCACCCCACCGGATTCGCCCGCCTCGGCTCGCTGAATCGAACGCGCCAGTTCCTTGCGCGCATCGGCGGCAAATTCCCCGCCCTCCGTGCCCACAATCACATCACCGACCCGCACCACCCCGTCAGCAGGCGATCCCATGCCCACATGCGTCACGAGAATCTGCCGGCTGGCATCGGTCGTGCGTCCCTGCAGTCCATCAAAGTGCGTCGCCGGCTTCGTGTAAATCCAGCCCCGCAGCCCCGTCGCCCCAAGGTTGTAGGTCAGTTCCCGGTCGACAGGCGACTGCCGCGTCAGGTCGGGCGCGGACTCGGCCGCCAAGACAGAATCATCAGCCGTGCCGGCAAACAGAAGCAGAAGAATTGGGAAAGAGATAGGGAGTCGCATAAAGTTTCGCAGTTCAGGCACGGAAATCATGGTTTTCCCCGCATGGCCACGAGGATGGCATCGGCCAGCGCCCGCATGCCCCGGTCCCCCGGATGCCCAGCCACCCCGTCATGCCCAATGGTCCGCTCGGATCGCGCCGCATGCGCCGGGTTCCGCCCGATCCCGGCCACATCCACGAAAACCGCCCCAGCTTCCCGCGCCACCCGCTGCATGATGCCATCCTTGACCGCATCGGGCCAGAAACAGCTCCGCACATAAACCCTCGCACCGTCGCGGCTGACCTCCGCGAGCAGCCTGCGGAATGCCTCTGCAAAGGCGGCCTCGTCATCGGCATGCGCCAGGGCCGGAACATTCTCGCCAACCGCCACCACGACATCCCGCGCTCCCTCGGCGATCTCCCCGTCAAGCTCCTTCGCCGCATCCCATGAACGATAGCCGCGTTCAAAGCCGGCAATGTTCTTCACCACGGCAACCGGAGCCGCACGCCCCTTCTCCGCAAGGCCACGCACCACCAGATGCACATAGTCCTTTGCAGGAACCGAAGCCGCCATCCCATGGTTCCCCTCCCAGCCAATCTCCGGAGCGGGCCCATGCAGCGTAATGCTGTTGCCCAGAAACAGAATCTTCCGCGGCTTCTCCCGCCTCAGCCGCATCCGGGTCATCACCGACGCCAGTTCCCCATCGTCAAGGGCCCGGGCAAACATCACCAGCCCAGCCAGTTCCCCATCGAATGATTCCTGCCCCGGATGCTCCACAGCATCGCGTTCCTGACCAATCGCCAGCTTCGACGCATTCGCCCCGGCATGAATCCCGACCTCGGCACTGGCCACGGACTCCGGCCCGCCCACGAACAGTTCGCACGTAACCTTGCCCGTCCCGGCCCCCATTCTGCCAGCCACCACGGAAAACCGGTCCCCGGGAAGCTGCGGACCGAGCAACTGCGGATTGTTCCCATCAAACCGCCCGAACGACTGCCCGTTGCGCGGCCCCCACCAGATCCGGTTGTCATCCGTCAGACATCCCCACACACCCTCGAAAAACCCACCGTTGCGCAGATTCCCGAAAAACGAATTCACATCCTTCAGCCCCTCACGCTGCGCATACGGCCGCAGCAAAGCCACCCACGTGCAGCCCGACCCCTGCGTCAGCTCATCAAACGCATCTTCATCCAGACATACCAGTTCCTGCTGCCGGAATTCCACGGCTGGTACACCGTCGGCATCGCGCACCAGAAACGGCCGACCCGACCCGGCTTCGGCCCGGCCTTCATCCCGAGCCACAAATGCCCGCACAGTGCCCCCGGGCACCACGCTGCGCCACGCCACCACCCGTCCGGCATCGTCCCGTGTCACTCCCTTCCCGGCATCGAGATCGAGCACAAGTCCGGCCGGCAGAACTCCTGGCTGCCGACGGAGCCAAGGCGAAACCTTCGCCGCCCAGCGCACCCCATGCTCACGCAGCCCAGCACCACTGAAATGCACTCCCTTGCCGCCCCCATCGCGGAATTCCCCGCGCAGAGCATCACTGTCCGGTCCCTCCAGCGCCAGACCATCCTTCCACAGCGCCGCCTGCGCCGCCCGGATGTCCTCGGAACCCTCGTCGCCCGGCACATGATAGCTGACCTGCGCCACAAACCACGGCACTTCCCAGCCGACGGCACGACGCGATTCCCCAATCAGCTTCCCCAGATACTCCCGGTAAAGCGAGCCCGGCAGGGTCCGGCTGACATCAGCCTGGTTGGCATCGCTCTCTCCCTGATGCCACAGCACGGCCCGGAATCCATCGGGCCCAAGGCGCTGCAGCCGCGCACGCAGCATCTCCCAGGCCTCGCCCCGGCTTTCCCATTGCCCATCCGCACGCTTCACCACCCGACTCTCAATGGTCGGAGGATTCGGAAAAACCGACCCGGCCGGCAGCCACTCCCGCACGCTGGTAGCCCCGATGCCACACGCCACCAGACCAACCGGGACTCCGAATTCCGCCACTACCGCATCGCCGAACACCGGCAGAAAACTCCCGCCGTCCCCACTCGCTCCCGGCTGCGGATCCCGGCTCAACCGCCAGCCCGAACCATCGAAGGCAGCCACCCTCCCCGTCTTCGTTTCCTGCCGTTCCTCGCCGTGATTCGCCGAATTCGACTGCCCCGCCACCACAAAGACTTCCCCCACACCCACATGCGGCACCGCCGCCTCGCCCGCCGCACTCCTCACTTCCAACCGATACCATCCACCCGCGGGAATCCGCAGCTCCGCGGAAAATTCCTGCCCGGAAACGTCCACCGGCGTCCGCGTCCAGCCCTCGGTTCCCGTGCCTTCCTCCACCAGACGCCACTCGACTTCCCGAGGCCCGTCCCCTGCATCAACCCGCCCCGCCATCCGCACCACAGCCCAGCCATCAGCCCCCTGCTGCACCACTTCATAATCCCCCGGCGACCGCAGCACGAGGCCCGCACCAGCCACCGCCGGAAGAAAAGAAGGCACATTCAGCAGCAGCGCACGGAAGTTCATGACCGGTATCTTCTGGTGAACTGACTTCCCGGGCCCCGCCATCCGCCGGCCACGCAACCCGGAAGCCGGACGCGCCCACGGCGGTCAGCATCATTTACCCGACGTCCACTGCACGGCATTCAGCAGCAGTGTCTTGTACTGCGGCAACTCATGCGCCCGGCCATCATGCCCCAGCGTCAGCCCCGCAATCCGCGTCTTCGGATGCTTCACCACAAAGACCTGCGGAAAATCACCGGACTTCTGACGGCTCGTCGCCGCGGCCAGCACTTCCACCGGAGTGCCCGCCGGATCCGGCTGATAGTAATACAGTTCATCCGTGATGCGGAAACCGCCACTCACCCCCTTCAGCAGAGGATGCTGCGCGTTGAGAACCTTCACTTCAAATTCTCCCAGCGCATCATGGCCGCGGCTGCCACCACCAGCGATCGACTTGTTGTACTCGGCCCAGTCACCCCAGTTGTACCACAGCCCAGGATGCAGCAGCACGAGACCCTTCTTCGCCTCGATGAACTTCATGAGCGCATCACGGAACGCAATCCCGCTGAAACTCCCATGGTTCGCACTGATCACAGCCACATCGGCATTCGCCAGTTCCTTCGCCGCTACCGCCGCATCCTCCGTGTAGTTCACGGAATACCCAGCCTCCACCAGCACCTTCGTGTCATGCTCATTGAACCACTTCTGATAGTCATGCGATGCCCCGCCGCCAATCAGCAGCACCTTCGTCCCCGGCTTCCACTCCACCGACGATGTCTTCGGTGCCTTCTCCGGCTCAGCAGGCGCCGGCTTGTCGGAAAGCTCCGCCGTGATCGCCAAAATCGTCGGCGCAGCCTCGAACCCGACCGATTCCAGCGTAATCCGGTCGATCTCATGCGCGGTCGTAAGCGCCTTGGTGAACCACCGCACCTGATGCGGCTGCACCAACCCGGCCACAAACTTCGAACCGGGAACGTCGAAGCGCCCGATGTAATCGGAGAATTCCACACCGTTCTTGCAGAGGTAGGTTTCGCGCTGACCCTGGGTCGTGTGCACCGTGATCTTCATCACCGGTGATTCCTCGCGCCCAGGCTGCCAGCCCCAGCCAGTGACCCCGCCAAGGAAGTGAATGCGGTTCGCCTTGAAGCCACCAACCTTGATGTCCACCTTCGCCGGCAGTCCCGCAGAATGCGTTCCCCCAGGACCCCCGCGCAGCACAATCACATTGTTCGGCAGTTTCTCCGGCCCCACCACATTGAAGGGCACTCCTTCCACCGGGACCGTGCCAGTCTTCCGGAACCGCAGGGTCTGTTCCTTGAGTTCCTGACTTTCGTAAAGGCCAAGCGAAGTCGTCGTCGTGAACGCCTGCCGCAGATCAAGGGTCCGGAATTTCCCTCCATCGACACTCTGCATGTAGCTGATGATGTCCCGCAGCGCCTCGGCCCCGAGACCGTCAAAACCTTCCGGCATGAGCGAACGTCCCGTATTGCTGCGCGACCTGATGTCTGCGGTCCTCAGATCCTGCTCACCACCCTGGAACTTGATGAAGATGTTCGCCGGATTCTCACGCGCAATCACCCCGGCAAAGGTCCGCCCATCCTTCGTCTCCACATTCCATGCCGTGTACGACGGATCGACCTCGGCATTCGGATCGACAATCGCTGCCAGCAGTTCACCGGCTCCATGCGCCCCCATCCCGGTCAGATTCGGTCCCACTTCCATCCCGGCTTCCCCGAACTTGTGACAAGTCGCACAGGTCGACGTGAAGAGCAGTTTGCCGTTCTCCACATTCCCCTTCTTCTCCACCTCGGGAGCAAGCTTCGCAATCACTTCAGCCTTGGCCTTCGCCCCAGGCATCAACTCATCCATCATCTCGTTGGCCCGCTTCGCCACAGCCTTGTCCGGATGCGTCCGCAGACGGTAGATGTTCGCAGGTCCCAGCAGAACCGGGTCGATCTTCTTCGCCTTCACCGCATCAAGCAGCCCCAGGGACCACTCGGCCCGCTTCAGCATCGTCGTGAACGCCACCGTCTGCACGTCAGCAGGCACCGCACTGAAAACCGACGCCAGCTTGCCACCAAGAGCCGCATCGTCTGTCTCGCCCAGCGCATTGACGAGCCGCACCTTGAACCCCGGCGAAGCCGCGCCGCTCAGCAGTTCCATCAGCGCCGGATCCGCTTCGGCCACCGCCTTGCGCAGTCCAATGAGCGTCTGCGCCGCCGCAAACCTCTCGTCCTCGGAGGCCGCTCCATCCTTCACCTTCGCCAGCATGCCGGCCGTGATTCCTGCCATGGCCTCGCGCAGCGCACCTTCCCGGTCCCATGCCGCCGCCAGCGGCAGAGCACTGCCCGCCGCCCCACCCGACAGCAGGGACTTGAAGGCTCCCGCCAGCTGCGGGGTCATCGCCGGAACAGCCTTCAGACTCTTCGCGAGCGTATCCAGAATCCCGCGCTTGAGCCCATCAGCCGAAGCCGGCTTGGCCGCGAGCGCTTCCACAAGGGCCGCCGCCGCCCCTGTGTCGTTCTTCTCGCCCATGGTCTGCGCCAGAATCGATGCCACCGGAGACAACTGCTCGCTGCCACTGTCCAGAATCGCGGCAATCGCCGCCGCACTATTGGCCGCAAGCACCCCCACGGCCGCAGAACGTTCATAGTCGTCCGCAAAGCGCGGCCACGCCTTGACCACCGCAGCCACCGCTGCAGCCGATGGCTCCGCCGCAGCAAGGGCTACCAGCGCCGCAGTCCGCACCCGCGCATCATCATCCCCAATGCGCTTCTCCAGATCCGCCGCGGCATCCTTCGCCGCAAAGACCTCGGCCGCCTGCGCCGCATTCCTCCGCACCACCGGATCCGCATCGTTGAGCGCAGCCGACAATTGCTCGGGAGCCAGCAGCCCCATGCTGCCCATCGCCCACAGGGCCGCCATGCGCGTCCCAGCTTCCCCACTCCGCAGCGAACCCGAAACCTCGCGCACCGCATCACCCGCAATGCCACCAGGCCCGCCAGCTTCGGAAACACCCTTCGCCTCCACCAATTCACGCAGCAGACGCTGCGCGTTCATCCGCACATGCCGGTTCGGATGGGACAAGGCCTTCGCAATCTCCACTTCCCCTCCCTTCGCCAGATCAGGGACCGTCAGCTTCTTCGCCTGCTTGTGATCAAGCTTCCAGATGCGACCGAAATAATGATCCCGGTCAGGCCGCACCGCCGCATTCACCTGATTGTGGTCCGGTCCCCGGGTGTCGTTGTGAATCACTGCCTGATTGTAGAAATCACCCACATAGACCGCCCCATCCGGGCCCACCCTCACTTCGATCGGCCGCCACCACATGTCCTTGCTCCGGATGAATTCAGTCTCTTCCCGCCCCGGCAGCTTGTACCCTTCATAGGTGCTGCCCTTCACCTTGAGCCGCTCATGATGCACAACGTTGATGGTCGGCTCGGTCGTGAAATAGTCCCCATGATACTCCGCAGGCCACGACCCTCCGTCGTAAATCACCGTCCCAGCCGTCGCCGTGAACGATCCCACAAGGTCAATCTGCACATACGCCAGCTGCTCCCACGGAATCAGCGGATAACTCTTCGGCGATCCAATCACCACATTGAAACTCGGCGTGTTGGCCCACTTGCCCCGCGCCAGCGCATACTCGGGCACCACCACATGCTCCAGAATCGTCCCGCTCGTCGGCTGCGTCCACATGACCCGGTTGTCGTCGGTGATCTGCAGCCCCCACGTATTGCCGCCCTTCGACGAATACTGCTCAATCCACGTCCCGTCAGGCTTGAAGCGGATCACGCCGCTCCCGATGTTCGGCATCTTCTCGCCCTTCGCATTCACCACATTGCCGGAACCACTGTAGCCATGCGTGGCATAGATCCAGCCATCCCATCCCCAGCGCGGATTGTTGATGACCGCATGCGTGTCCCCAGTCCCCAGATTGCCATACAGCTTCTCGACCTTGTCAGCCTTCCCATCACGGTCGGTATCCCGCAGCCAGAGAATATCCGGTGCCTGCGTCACAATCACCCCGTCACGGTGAAACACAAGGCCCGTCACCAGATCAAGGCCCTCGTAAAACACTTCCTTCCGGTCCATCACCCCATCCCCATCGGTGTCCGTCAGCCGGCTGATCTTGTCCTGCGCCGGCCGCCGTTGCTCTCCCGGCGTCGGATCAATGCCACCATGGTCTTTCCACTCGCGCCCACGGTAGTCCGGCCTCATCCCGCGCCGCCCATTGGGATACTCCGGCGTCTCCGCCACCCACAGACTCCCATCAGGCGCCCAGTCGAAATTCATCGGCTTGGTTATGAGAGGCTCAGTCGCCACCAGCTTCAGATCGAAATCCGGATGCACCTCCAGATTCTTCAGCGTGTCCTCGGGCTTCATCGGCCCTCCCTCAGGATAGCGCAGACTCGATAGTTCCTCCGGTCGGCAGAATTCATCAATGTTCTCCCGCTTCCCGGCCCACGCAATCCCACGCATCAGAATGGCCCGGTAGTGCGGCAGGGCGAACGATTTGTACAAATGCCCGGGAATGCTCACAAACGCCCGGTACGGCTGCGCCCCGCCCTCGATCGTCCGCTCGTACGTCCACATCTGCGGCTGAATGTCGTAAATGTGCGGCTTCCCTCCCTCGGCCTGCCGCCGCCCCTGCGGCACATTCGGCGTATAGCTCGTCGCCAATACCTGCACCTCGGGCAGCCACTCCAGATCATAGTAGATCTCATCGTCGAAATGAAAATTGCTGGCCGTCCGCGTGATCGCATGCCCCCCGCCAATGTTCTGGTTCTCAGTGTAATACAGATCCATCGGACCTTCCCTCCACTTGGTCGCCCCAGGCCGCCACGTGCCCCCCACAATCGCTTTCCAGTGATCCGGCTGCTCGCTCACCGCCGCCGTATGCAGCACCACCAGCCCGCCCCCACGCTTCAGATACCCTTCCAACGCCATCCAGCGCGACGGCGGCCACGTGCCTCCCTCCTGCGCATACATCACCACTACATCCGTCCGCGCCAATTGCTCGTCCGTCGGCAATTCCGTCCCGCCCTCGGCCTTCATCCCCCGCTCCGTCAGTACCCCCGGCCACTCCCGCGCAAACCGAGTGTGCGCATGCACTTCCTCTCCCCGGTTCGCCGTCCCCCCACGAACATACACCCGCAGCGGTTCAGCAAAAGCAGCATGCACTCCTGCAAGCGACAGAATCAGTAAGGCAGATTTCTTCATGTGGTCGGGGGACTGAGATTTCCTTCCCCCATACGCCCCCGAATCCTCCCGGTTTACAGCCGCCTGCCTATAAAATCATGACCGCCAACTTACGGCTCTCGCCCAGGCACCACTCCCCTCCCCCGCACCCGCACCCAACCACGCACACACCCATTCCTGCGCAATTTCGCGGGAACGATTGACAAATCCGATAAAAATGCCAAATTTATGGCATAATTATCCGGATCCAATGGCGCGCCAGAAGAACAACGTGGACACAGTGCAGATCACCCTCTCGGTGACGCAGTCGGTTCGCGATTTTCTGGAGCAGTTGAGCATAAGCGGGTTCTACGGAAAAAATGCCGCCGAGACAGCAGCGGTCCTCCTCAAGGAAAAGCTGCGGGAACTATCCACCCGCAGAGACATGGTCGGCGTCGCACCAGGCCCAACTCCAACCCGTCCGACCGAAGCTGACACGGATTTCTGAAAATTCCATTTATCTTTACCCTCAACAAAAACCATGAACTCAACGCACGTCTGCTACACCATCCCCCCTCGCCCGCGCCGCCAGTCCTTCTCCCTCCCGGAACCGGAACCCGTCACCCAGGCCAGACCCCCGCAGTCCTCCGGAGATGACCTCCGCCGCCTCGCACTCGAACTGGTGCAGCACGACCCCGTCCTCGCTCACCTGCTCGTCCGCGCCGGCCTCCGCCGCGCCTCGGCCTGACCCCACGACAGGTCAATCATCAGCGCCGCGGCTGAATCCCCCCGGGAAACGCCGATCGCGGCATTCCCCGGCCAAATCATTGCCGCCCCACGGTCTCCTCTGAAGACCACACACGCCACGAAGAGCCGGACGCATTCCGACCCGCATTCTCATTCCTTCTTCCGCAGCCTGTCGAAGAATCCACGCAGGCCCCCACGACGCTGCTGCGCCGGAGCAGGGGCCGGCGACGGCGCAGGCTGCGGAGCCGATGTGGACTGACGCGACGCCGTAGCCACCGCTCCACTGCCTTCCGCCTTCCGCCGGGGCTTGCGCACCTTCGTGACCTGCCCCTGTCCCGATTCCTCCCCGGCAGTCTCCTCCTGCTCACGCTTCCGCTCCTCGCCCCGCCGACCCAGCGTCCGGTAAACAGACCGGAACACCTCGCCGACAATCGGAGCCACCTTGCGGCCACCAGAAATCTCAGCTTCCCCTGGATCGCCCTCGTACAGACACGCATAGGCATACTCAGGCTTGCTCGCAGGGACGAAGCCCGCAAACCACGCCACATACTGCCGCTTCGAAGGCTGCCACTGCCCCGTTCCAGTCTTGCCAGCCATCGCCACCGCAGAAATCGCCGCACGCGTTCCCGTCCCATCCCCATCCGCCACCACCGCCCGCATCCCGCGGCGCACCGCATCCAGATTCTCCTTCGAAAGATTCAAGGCAGTCCGGACCGACGGCGGAAAATGCTGCACAATCCGCCCATCCACATCCTGAATCTGCTTCACCATCCGCGGGCGCGGCACAGCATCCCCACGCGCCACCCCTGCCATCATCTGACACACCTGCAGCGGAGTCGATTCCACATCCCCCTGCCCAATCGACACATTCGCCAGATTACCCCCCACCATCGAGCCCTTCTTCGACGTCACATAATACTCCGGCGTCGGCATCCTCCCAGCCACCTCCATGTCCTCCAGACAAATTCCCGTCTTGTCCCCGAATCCAAACAAACTCCCCATGCTGCTCAAAGCATCCCCTCCACAAGCCTTCGCCGCCTGAAAAAACCACGTGTTGCACGACCGCTTGATCGCCCGCACCACCGTCATCGATCCCTCATCACGGTGAGAATGATTCCACATCCAGATCTTCCCGAAATACATCCCCTTGTAGCACCGGAACTCCGTTCCCGGATCCACCTTCGGAGTCTCGAGGGCCGCCAGCGCCGTCACAATCTTGAACGTCGAAGCCGGCGGATACAACCCCTGCGTCGCACGGCAGTAGAGAATTTTGTCAGGATGATTGATGAGCTTCTTGTAGTCCTCATCCCCAATCCCATACACCCAGTCGTTCGGATCCGGCGCCGGTGTCGACGCCATCGCCAGAACGTCCCCCGTCCGCACATCCATGATCACAAAGGCTCCCCGGATCCCCCGTGACCGCAGCCCACGCTCGGCACTCGCCTGCATCTCCAGATCAATCGACGTCACCACCGTATGACCCGCCCGGGGACGCTCCCTCCATTCCTCCGCAAGCCGTTCTCCCTTTGCATCATACAAAGCCGTGTACAATCCCGGCTTCCCCGTCAGTTCCTGATCGAACCGCTTCTCGAGCCCAGCCCGCCCCACCGTCGGCGGCCACATCGTCTCCTCGGGCTTCAGATCCCCAGTCGAAAACCCACCACTCTTCCCCATCTGACCCAGCAGATGACCGGCATACGATTTCTCAGGATAATGGCGGAGGAAAAATGGACGAAACAGCACCCCGGCCGGTGCCTTCTTCTTTGCCGCATCCGCCTTGTCCTGGGCAATCACCGCATTGCAGTACATCGGCACCCAGCGGCGCTTCCGGTAATGCTCAAGGATTTCCTCGTCCGTTACTTCCCACGTCACCCCAAGCGCCGTCCGGCAATACTCAATCCCCGGCCGCACCGCCGCCAGCACATCGGCATCGGCCACCCCATCAGGCAGCGGAAATTCCACTCCAGCATAACAGGACACACGGTTCTGCGCCAGCGGCTTCCCATAACGGTCCACAATCAGTCCCCGCGGAGCCGGAATGCGCAATGACACCGGCCGCGCATTCGGATCCGTATTCAACGCAATGTCAATCTTCGAAGGATCCGGGGCAGTGCTCTTCGGAGCCGCCGGACGCACCAGCGGCGGCGGCGTCGGCACCGCCGGAGCCTTCACCGCCTCCTCCTGCTCCACCACGGCTTCCTGACCCTCAGGCCCGTCTTCAGCGACCGGCACCGCCCGCGGCGGTGCCGCTTCACCAGCACCCTGCCCGGCAGCGCTCGCCTCCATTTCCGTTTCCCCGGACTCTTCCTCCTCCGCCACCGGAACCGCCCGCGGCGCAGCTTCCTCACTCTCCACCACCGGTCCCATCCCCGCCTCCCCACCCTCGCCGGCAGCATCGTCCGCCTCCTCCGCACTCTCTTCCACCGGAACCGCCCGCGGCGGCACCCCGCCATCCTGCGCCCAGCCCATCATCACAGGCAGGCCACAAACCATCAGCAACGGAACCGTCAGGGGAATTCGCATGGCGCACAATACAATTGCTCTCTTCATCGGTTTACGGGAATTGCCAGGCTTTTGCCAGCGCGACTTGCAACTCTTCATGACTCCCAGTCATTCGGCATTCTGCACCTGCTCCCGGATCCGCTCCACCTCGGTCTTCCCAGCGACGACCGCATGCGCAATCCCCAGATGCCCAGCCTTCGACCCAATGGTGTTCAACTCCCGGTGCAGTTCCTGACACAGGAAATCCATCGCCCGGCCCGACGGTTCGTCCGCCCGGCACAGCCTCCGGAATTCTTCCAGATGCCCGCCCAGCCGCGACAGTTCCTCGGAAATGTCACTGCGGTCAGCAAACAGCGCCACCTCCCGCACAATGCGCTCATCCCCCAGATCCACAGGCAGTCCCGCCTCGCCCAACCTCCTCATGAGCGCCTCCCGGTACGCCTGCGGCACGGCCCCGGCATCCTTCCGGATCGCCTTCCCAAGCTTCGCCACCACCCCCAGCCGCGCCTCAAGATCCCGCCGCAGATGACTTCCCTCGCGCGTCCTCGCCCGATCCCACTCCACAAGAGCCTTCTCCAGTGCCTTCATCACCAGTAAACTCACCGCCTCCACCGACCCGCTGACCTGCTCGCTCACCAGAAAAACGCCAGGTGCCCTCAACAGCACATCCGCACCGACCTGCCCGCTTCCGCCAAAATGCTCCCGGTCCAGTTCCTTCAGCGCTTCCGCATACTGCGCCGCCAGCCCCCGGTCGACCCTCAGCTCTGCCCCGGAACCGCTCATCCTCTCCACAATCACCGCTACCGCCAGCCTCCCCCGCGACAGCACCCCCGCAGCACGGCGCCGGATCTCCGCCTCCAACCCACCGTGCTCCCGCGGCAGCCGCACCTCAATGTCTCCCTGCTTCCGGTTCACCGATGACAGCTCCACCCGGCACCGCAATTCCCCATCAGATGCCTCTCCCCGGCCAAATCCTGTCATGCTCTTCATGCCGCCACGCTGCCGCCCCTCACCAACCCTGACAATCGGAATTGCTGCAGCGGGAACGCCACCGCAGCAATCCCAGCCGCTTGCAGCTCTGGTGGAACCCAGCTAGCCTCAACCCCATGTCCATCTTCTCCGCTGGAAGCGATTTCCGCCCCATCTTCCACTTCCGCGGCCACCCCGTGAGGCTCCATGCCCTCCTCGTGGTGATCCACTGCGCTGCCCTCATCGCCGGCACCATCATCTCTCCAGCAACCTGGTCCTCATGGATGTCCTTCTCCTCGGCAGGCTCCCCCCCAGCCTTCCTGTCCGCTCCATGGACCTTCCTCACCCACGTCCTCGTTCACTCCGCAAGCATCTGGTTCCTCCTCGAAATGCTCTGGCTCTGGCAATGGTCCCGCATCGTCGAAGACCACTTCGGCCCTGCCTCCCTCCTGAAACTCTACCTCAGCCTCACCCTCGCCCCAGCCCTCACCCTCGTTCTCCTCCAGCTCGTCCCGGGAACCAGTGGATACATTCTCAGCAACCCCTCCCTAGTCCACTTTCCCCTCTTCCTCGCCGTCGCCTTCCTCCTCCCGGACGCCGAATGGATCTTCGGCTGGAAATTCAAATACTGGGCCGCCGCCCTCTCCGCCATTTTCCTCCTCCAGTTCCTCGGCAGCCGCAATGCCACCGGAGCCATCCTCTTCATCAGCAACGCCGCCATCACCTACCTCTACCTTCGCCGCATCGGCCTCTCCCCTCGGTTCACTTTCCTGACCAGCCGCTTCCGCTCTGCCCTGCCCCGATCCCCCGACCAGTCCTCCTCACGCAAACTCTCCGCCAGCACCGGCCCATCCCCACACCCGAAAATCACCCCCAGACCCTCGCTCCCACACGAAAGCCCCAACGCAGAACGCATCAACGCCATCCTCGATAAAATCGCCGACCATGGAATCGAGAGCCTGTCCACGGAAGAACGCAGAACCCTCAACAACGCCAGCGAACAACTCCGGAAATCCTCATGACTCCCGCCGCGTGAGCACAAAGTAAATCACATAGAACCAGTTGAATAATCCAGCGACCGCCGCCAGCAGCACCGACCGGTTCCGCTCCCACGAACACACCACCGCCAGCACCGCCCCCAGCCCTACCCCGGACTGCACCACCGACGAAACCGACGTCTGCACAGCCGCAGGAATGATCGCATTCATGCCCGCCAGCATACCCAGCAGAACCAGTCTGTCCACCAGTCCATCACCCCCCCCCCATCCCATGCCGCCCTACCCCGCTATCGGCTCGATGGCACCCGATTTCACGGCACCTGTCGCCGGACAAGGCCTGCCGGAAAACGCCACCATCCATCTCGCCAGCCTGCGCGGTCAGCGCGTCATCCTCTACTTCTACCCCAAAGATGCCACCCCCGGCTGCACCACCCAGGCCTGCAGCCTGCGCGACGCATGGCCGGAAATCCAATCCCGCACCGCCCTCTTCGGCATCAGCACCGACTCGCCCGCAAGCCACGGACGCTTCATTCTGAAGCACCAATTACCCTTCCCCCTCATCAGCGACCCCGATCACTCCATCGCCAGCAGCTACGGAGTCTGGATCGAAAAGAACCTCTACGGCCGCAAATCCATGGGAACCGAACGGACAACCTTCCTCATCAGTTCCTCCGGTACCATCGAAGCCGTATTTCCCAAGGTTTCCCCCGCCAGACACACCTCCCTCCTCCTCGACGCGCTGGCCTCCCACCTTGCCTGAATCCCCCGTTCCCGACCGCACCGCATTCCTTTCCGCCACGGCGCTTGCCCTGTACCCCCTCCTCCGCTACAGGAGGGTGCCATGAAAGCCGCCCCCCTCGCCGCCATCCTCGCGCTCACCTCCCAGTTCTGCCCGGCATCGGACTGGCTCCAGTTCCGCGGCCCCCTCTCCAGCGGCAACGCCCCCACCACCGCAGGCGCGGGAAATCTCGCCCTCTCATGGAAAGCACCCCTCCCCGGACGCGGTCTCTCCTCCCCTCTCATCGCCGGTAACCGCGTCTTCCTGACCGCCGCCAGCGGCCCGAAACAGGAAACCCTTCACGTCCTCTGCTTCGACGCCACCACCGGAAACAGCCTCTGGGAACGCTCCTTCCGGGCCACCGGCCGCACCATGTGCCACGAGAAAACCTGCAACGCCGCCCCCACCCCCTGCTCGGACGGATCCCGGATCTTCGCCCTCTTCTCGTCAAACGACCTCCTCTGCCTCGATCTCGACGGAAATCTCCTCTGGCTCCGCGGTCTCATGGTCGACTTCCCCAACGCCGCCAATAGCCTCGGCCTCGCCTCCTCCCCCATCATCGCCGGAAATTCCCTCATCACCCAGATCGAAAACGACTCCGAAAGCTTCACCGCAGGCATCAGCCGCGAAACCGGCACCACCCTCTGGACCAGACCAGGCCCCAAGGACGCCAACTGGACCTCGCCAGCTGTCCAGCGCGACCCCGATGGCTCGGAAACCCTCATCATCGCCGCACGCGACGGAGCCGCCGCCCTCGACCCCGACACCGGCCGCGAACGCTGGAAACTCCCCGGCCCCGGCAGCTCCATACCCTCCATCACCGTCAGCGGTCCATGGCTCGCCCAGCCCCGCCCAGGCAAAGGCCACGCCCTCTGGAAACTCAGCAGCGGCACCACCCCTCCCCAGCTCGCATGGGAATCCCCTCAGGTGCCAGCCGATACCGCCAGCCCCGTCATCCACGGCAACAACCTCTTTTCCGTCAGCAGCGCCGGAGTCCTCACCTGCGCCAGCCTCGACGATGGCTCCCGCCCATGGAAACTCCGCCTCGACGGGAAATTCAGCGGCAGCCCAGTCATGGCCGGCCCCATCCTCTTCATCGGCAGCGAACTCGGAACCCTCATCGCCGCCGATACCAGCGCGCCCGAAGGCCGCATCACCGCTCGCCTCGACCTGGGCGAACCCATCCTCTGCACCCCATCCCTCGCCAATCAGGCAGTCTTCGTCCGCAGCGACAAATCCCTCTGGAAAATCGAATGCCGCTGAGCGCCCCCACCATGAGCACCGCTCAGCCATCACCCCCCCCAGAACAGTCAGCCGCCCCCTCAGAACCGCAGGACTCCCTCCCGTTCATCTCCGTCGACGCCGCCGGACGCATCACGGATTGCTCCGCTCACGCCTTTCTCGCCTGCCCCGCCATCACGCCAGGCCAGACCTTCCTCTGGCACGCCCTCGTCCCTCCTGAACGCCGCGACGCCGCAAGGTCCCGCCTCCAGGAACTCCTCGGAGCCGCCCACGACCCCCTCACACCCCAGTCCGTCTGGCCCTGCCACGCCGGTCCCGCCCTGCTGCCCGCCAACCCGCCCCACCCGGCATTCCACTGGCTCGCTTCCCCCCTCCCCGCCCCCAATCCGCAGAACAAGGGCCTCCGCCTCTCCGCTTCCACCAGCATCACCCCCAACACTCCCACCTCCCCCTTCCGAAGCCCTTCCTTCGAAGCCATCACCGAAGCCACCCCCTTCGGTGCCATCGTCCTCAGCGAGATGGCCGACATCCTCTACGCCAACCCCCAGCACCGACTCGTGCTCGGCTTCAGCGCCGCAGAATGCGGTTCCATGAACGCATGGCTCCAGCGCGGTCTCGCTTCCCCGCAGCACCAGCCCAACCAGATCCTCGACGAATGGTGGGAACGCGTCTGGCGCCGCCGCCAGCCATGGACCTGCTCCATGCGCACCAACGATGGCATCCTCAAGGAAATCGAATTCCGTCCCTCCCCACTCCCGTCCCACCAGCTCCTCATCACCATCTTCGACGTCACCGACGCCCGCCTCGAAGAACAATCCCTCCGCGCCAGCGAAGCCCGCTACCGCGGTCTCTTCCAGAACTGCGCCGCCGCCGTCGCCATCCTCAACACCTCAGGCAGCATCACCGAAGTCAATCCTGCCTTCATAAGCCTCACAGGCTTCTCCCGACTCGAAATCCGCCGCGCCGGCATCAGCTCCATCCTCCCACCCGCAGAAGCTGAACTCATCCGCCGCATCGCAGGTTCCCAATCCCACGAATCCGATTCCAACCCACCCATCGAAACCTCCATCACCGCCCGCGACAGCACCCTCACTCCCGTCAGCCTCAGCCTCTCCATCACCAGAAACCCCGACGGCTCTCCCGTCTCCACCGCCCTCTTCCTCCACCCGCTCCCCAAACGCACCCAACCCGCCAGCCAACCCGCCGATTCGCCCACCCTCGCTACCATCATCCCCGACCTCATCCTCCAGATCGACAGCTCCGGACACATCCTCGCCTGCTCGCACTCGCGCGACTTCCCATTGCCCCTCCCCAGCGGAGAATCCCCCGCGGGCCGCACCCTCGAAACCCTGCTGCCCTCCATCGCAGAACAACTGCCCCTCGACACCATGATCGACCGGCTCCGCTCGCACCCGGACGCCGAAACCCGCTGCTCCTTCGCCGCACCCATCCACCCAGCCGCCTCACCCCGCACCATCGAGGCCCGCATGGTCCTCCTCCCCCTCCAGCCCGGCCAATCACAGCAGTTCGGCCTCGTCATCCGCGACGTCACCGCCGTCGCCTCCAGCGCCGCCACTGCCTCCAGCCCGAGCCCGTGGCTCCATAATCTCTCCATCCCAGCCATCCTGCTCAACGACCGCGGCCGCATCACCAGCCTCAACCCAGCCGCGGAAAAATTCCTCGGATTCCCCTCCCGCGAACTCGCCGGTCAAGGCCTCTACCGCCTCTTCCAGCCCGATAACCCCAGCGGCTTCAGCACGGAAATCAGCAGCCACCTCAACTCCCAGCGCCGCTGGCTGACCGCGACCACCGCCCGCCACCAGAACGGTTCCCCCCTCCCCGTCTCCGTCGAACTCGTCCCCTCCGCCGACGACGGCTCCGGCTCCCGCGGCTTCCTCGCTCTGCTTACCCCTCCTCCCGCGGAAAACCGGTCGGATCACCACCCCTCCATCACTCTCCACCGCGCCCGCAACGACGTCCAACTGCTTTCCAGCCTCCTCGCCCTCCAGGCCGACCAGGCCCCCGGCGGTCCCGTCCGCGACGCCATCAACGCCAGCCGCGACCGCCTCTCCTGCATCGCTCTCATCTACCGCCTCATCTCCAGCGAATCGGATCCGGTCGACTTCGCCCGCTACACTTCCGAACTCTCCCACGCCTTCCTCGAATCCCGCCGCACCGACCCCGCTGCCCTGCGCATCTCCGTCAGCACCGCCCCCCTCTCGCTACCCCAGAAGTCCGCCATCACCCTCGGCGTCATCCTCGGCGAACTCCTCAGCCTCGCCCTGCAGGCCTGCACCTCCATCCCCAGCAGCCTCATCAGCATCACGCTGCGCGTCTCCCCACGATCCGCTCACCTCACCGTCTCCGACAACAGCCCCAGCTTCAACGAAAGTACCCGCGACCTGCGCACCACCTCCCTCTCATGGCGCATCGTCGAAACCCTCGCCGCCCAATCCGGAGCAACTGTCTCCCTCACCAGCACCCCCACCCACGAAGCCCACCTCTCCTTCCCCATCCCCTCCCTTAACTCACCCAGCCCAGCCAGCCACACCCCCGAACCGTCACGGATCACCCCGGGCCGGCGCGACTGATCCTCGACCGCCCTCCCCATGAGCCGCATCGCCGAGGAATCCATCCGGCAGGTCATCGATACCGTCAGCATCGTCGATCTCATCTCCTCGTACTTCCCCCTCAAACGCGCAGGCACCTCGTTCAAGGCCTGCTGCCCCTTCCACTCGGAACGCACCCCCTCCTTCACCGTCTCCCCCACCCGCAACGCCTTCCACTGCTTCGGCTGCGGCAAAGGAGGCAACGCCATCCGCTTCGTGATGGATTACGAAAACCTCCCGTTCGCAGAGGCTGTCCGCAAACTCGCCCAGAAATTCTCCATCACTCTCATCGAAGAAGCTTCCTCCCCGGAAAACGCCGCCGCCACCGCCACCCGCGTCCGCCTCCTCGCCCTCCACCGGGACGCCTGCACATGGATGCACCAACTCCTCCTCCGCTCGGATTCCGCCGCCGCCGCCCGCGATTACCTCAAATCCAGAAACATCTCCGCCGACATCGCCAAACGCTGGCTCATCGGCTACGCCCCCGCAGAACCCTCCACATGGCGCCAATGGGCCCGCTCCGCCGGATACGACGACTCCCTCCTCACCGAAGGCGGCATCTTCTCGCCAGCCGGCGAAAACCAGACCCAGCGCGGCGGCTACCCCAGATTCCGCCACCGCGTCATGTTCCCCATCCGCAACGACCACGGCGATGTCATCGCCTTCAGCGGCCGCATCCTCGACACCGACGCCTCCCCAGCCAAATACATCAACTCCCCCGCCACCCCCCTCTTCTCCAAAAGCCATACCTTCTTCGGCCTCGATAAAAGCAAACGCGCCATCCTCAAATCCCAGTCGGCCATCATCTGCGAAGGCCAGATCGACATGATCATGTGCTTCGAAAACGGCATCGAAAACATCGTCGCCCCCCTCGGCACCGCCTTCACCACAGAACATGCCCGACTCCTCAAGCGCCACACCGACAAGGTCATCCTCTGCTTCGATTCCGATAACGCCGGCCGCAAGGCCGCCCACTCCTGCTTCTCCGAACTCGCCAGCCACGACATCTTCGTCAGCGTCGCCGCCCTCCCCCAGGGAGAAGACCCCGATTCCCTCCTCCGCTCCGGCGGCCCCTCCCTCCTCCGCTCTCTCCTCGACTCCGCACGCGACTACATCGACTTCCTCATCGATTCCAAAGCGCCAGCCGGCCTCCCGGACGATCCCAGAGACCGCATGCGACTCCTCAGCGAAATCACCGGCGCCATCGCCCGCACCAGAAACCGCATCACCCAGGAATCATCCCTCCAGAGAACCGCCCTCCGCCTCGCCGTCCCCACGGAAGAACTCCGGCGCATGGTCTCCGCCCACGCCCGCCATCTCCTCCGCCAGCGCGATTCCGCCCCCCCATCCCAGTCCGATCATTCTCCCCCTCCCACGGAATCCACCCCGCTCACCATCGACTCCCCAGCCGTCCGCCTCCTCATACAACTCTCACTCACCGACCCGGACGCACGCACCTTCCTCCTCGCCCTCCCCAGACCCTACCCTTGGGAAGACCTCCCCGGTGGCGCCCTCCTCTCCCGATCCCTCGACGCCAGCATCTCCCCGGACTCCCCCGAATCGTCCGCCGCATGGCTCTCCTCCCTCCCACACGAAGAAGAAATCGCCGCCTCCGCCCTCCTCCTATCGAAACCCCCAGGCCACGGAAAAGACGCCGCTCACCACGCCGTTCTCAGCCTCCACATCCTCCGCAACCGCCGCTCCATCGACCTCCTCCAGCTCCGCCAGCGCCAACCCGGCATTCCCAATGATGAAATATTAATCATCATGCAGGAGGTGGCCCGTCTCCAGAAGGAAAACCTTGACCTCGGGGAGTCCATGAGGAATATTCCGATGTTAAGTTAGGGTTAGAGGCCCTCCCCAACGCCTTCTGCACGATGCCCCAGCGAGCCAAGCCCCCGACCCCAAACCGGAAAGTGTCCCCCGCAGCAGATGGCTCCCGCCACCCGGGTGCGCCCAAAAACAAGGCCACGCCCACCCGCAGAACCACGCCCACCGCTGAAGTGCCTGCCCTCCCGGAATCCCCAGTCAAACGCGGCCGCGGCCGCCCCCGCAAGACCCCCCCTCCCACACCCGCACCATCCGGCCCCTCCCCCGACGCCACCATCGAAAGCCCGGAAATCCAATCGAAGGTACGTGAACTCATCCGCCTGGCCAAGGAACAAGGCTACGTCACCTACGACGACCTCAACGAACAACTCCCCAACGAAGTCATCCACCCGGACCTCGTCGAGGAAATCATCCTCCGCCTCCGTAACCTCGAGATCGATATCATCGACTCCTCCGAAGTCGACCGCGTCAAATCCCCTTCCCCCATCGCCTCGCCCGTCCGCGAAATCGACGACCGCCCCCCGGACCGCCCCGACGCCCTCGACGACCCCGTCCGCCAGTACCTCAAACAGATGGGTCAGGTCCCCCTCCTCACCCGCGAACAGGAAGTCGAAATCTCCATCCGCATCGAAAAAGCCGAGGAATCCGTCTCGCGCGTCCTCAATACCTTCGGCTTCATCACCAACGCCTACCTCGACCTCGCCGCCCGCCTCGTCGACGGCTCGGAACGATGCGACAAGGTCGTCATCGACAAGAAAATCGAAGGCCGCGAACGCTACCTCAAAGCCGCCTCCCGCCTCTCCCAGCAGATCCGCGAACACCACAAGGCCGCCCAGGACTCATGGAACAAGGTGCTCGAATGCAGGACACCAACCCGCCGCGAAACACTCGCCACCACCTTCCGCAAAGCCCTCAGCACCGTCCAGCGGGCCTGCGCCCGCTTCCACTTCAAGCAGAAAACCATCGAAGAATTCGAATCCCTCGCCGAAGCGTTCATGCTCGAACTCGTCGATGCCGAACAACGCCTCCGCGAACGCCCGGACGACCACTCCGCCCGCGAACAGCTGCTCGACCTCGAACGCCGCTCATGGCAGACCAGCGAGGAATTCCACGCCTCCTTCAGCGAACTCCGCCGCCACCTCCGCGACGCCCACCGCGCCAAAAAGGAAATGGTCGAAGCCAACCTCCGCCTCGTCATCTCCATCGCCAAAAAATACACCAACCGCGGCATGCCCTTCCTCGACCTGATCCAGGAAGGCAACATGGGCCTCATGAAGGCCGTCGAGAAATTCGAATACCGCCGCGGCTACAAGTTCTCCACCTACGCCACATGGTGGATCCGTCAGGCCATCACCCGCAGCATCGCCGACCAGGCAAGGACCATCCGGATCCCGGTCCACATGATCGAAACCATCAACAAACTCATGCGGGTCCAGAAACAGCTGGTCCAGGAACTCGGACGCGAACCCACCCCCGAAGAAATAGCCGACGAAATCCACCTCCCGGAAGAACGCGTCCGCGCCGTCCTCAAAATGGCCCAGACCCCCATCTCCCTCCAGGCCCCCGTCGGCGACGGCGACGACACCAGCTTCGGCGACTTCATCGAGGATAAATCCGCCGACAATCCCATGGAACGCACCGGGTTCTCCCTCCTCAAGGATAAACTCAAAGCCGTCCTCGAAACGCTCAACGACCGCGAACGCGCCGTCCTCGAACAGCGCTTCGGCCTCCACGACGGCTTCAGCCGCACCCTCGAGGACGTCGGCCGCCAGTTCCAGGTCACCCGCGAACGCATCCGCCAGATCGAAGCCAAGGCTCTCCGCAAAATGCGCCACCCCACCCGTATCCGCCACCTCGAAGGCTTCATCGACAATCCCTCCCCCTGAATTCCATGCGCCCAGCCCTGCTCGCCCTCCTCGTCTGCCTCGCCTCAGCCATCGCCCAGACCCCGGAGGACCGCTTCCGCAAAGGCGTCTCCCTCTTCTTTGATGCCAGAATCAAGGAAGCCCTCGCCGAATGGGACGCTCAAGTCGCCGCCGACCCCGCCACCCTGCCCTACCACTGGCAGCGCGGCATCGCCCTCTACTACGCCGACCGCTTCGCCGACGGCCGCGCCCAGTTCGAATCCCACCAGAAGGTCAATTCCCAGGACGTCGAAAACGCCGTCTGGCACTACCTCTGCGTGGCCAGACTCGAATCCCGGGCCGCTGCCCGCAAGGCCCTCCTCCCCACCACCAAGGACCCCCGCATCCCCATGAAGGAGGTCCACGCCCTCTTCGCTGGCTCCGGTACCCCGGAAGCAGTCACCGCAGCCGCCACCAAAGCCGGCGGCGAAGCCAAAGCCTACGCCGACCTTTACCTCGGCCTCCACGCCGAAGCCAATGGCGACCCCGACACCGCCCGCCGGCACCTCACCGCCGCCGCCGCCGCACTCCCGAAGGAAAGCTACATGGGCGAAGTCGCCCGCGTCCACTGCAGACTCCGCAAATGGGAATCCACCCCGGCCACGCCACCCGCAGCCCCGGCAAAACCCTCGCCCCCTGCAATACCACGCTGATATGGGCCGTACCCCGGTAACCATCCCAACCCGTCCCGACCCATGACCCACCGCCAGTTCCTCGCCCTCACCTCGGCCTTCCTCCTCTCCCCCGCCAGCGCCGCCGACCCCACTACCCCTCCCACCCCAGCACCCCAGCGGAAAATGGACACCATCACTCTCGGAGCCGGATGCTTCTGGTGCATCGAAGTTATCCTCCAGCGCGTCAAAGGGGTCTCCAAGGTCGTCAGCGGATACTCCAATGGCCACGTCAAAAATCCCACCTACCGCCAGATCTGCGAAGGCGATACCGGCCACGCCGAAGTCGTTCAGGTGACCTTCGACCCCGCCACCCTCCCCCTCGAGAAACTCCTCGAAGTCTTTTTCGAACTGCACGACCCCACCACCCTCAACCGGCAGGGCAATGACGTCGGCACCCAATACCGCTCCGGTATCTTCTACCACTCGGACGATCAGAAAACCACCGCCGAGAAAGTAAAGGCCAGCATCGGCAAAAGCGGCAAATTCCCCGGTCCCATCGTCACGGAAATCACCAAACTCGACAACTTCTCCGTCGCCGAGGACTACCACCAGAATTACTTCAATGCCAATTACACCAAGGGCACGGGCAACTGGGGCTACTGCCGGGCCACCATCGTCCCGAAACTGAAGAAAATGGGCCTCCTCAAAACGGAAGAAACAGACCGCTGAAATCTCCCGGCTGCTTCCCTCTGCCGCCCCCTCTCAGGCCCCCACACGCATTCGCGGGGCCATCCCCGGCATTTGCAAACCGACTCCCCGAAAAATCACGGGGCAGGCATTGTTAATTTTCCTTGAAAAATCAAGGATCGCCGCGGCCACCCAGTCCGCTCACGCCCGGAATCAAATGCTTTCCGGGCCCCCCCAGCGCGCAACCCAAGACAACACAGGCGCCAGATGCGAAATTAGTTAATGCAACTAAATTATTCGCGTTTCAATTCGCCCGAAAACACCCTCCCGGCACAGTTTCTGCACCCTAGGATCCTCATGGAAAAATGGATTTCTTGTTGATCATTCCACAGAATGTTGTGTACCTTCGCCCCCGCTCTTCAAGATATTGGGGTCCGCCGCCATAGAGAGTCAATGAGACCATAATTTCCAGCATTTCAACTCACCCCTCCCTTCAAGATCTCGCCGTCACCTGCATTTCCGCCCCTCAGCGAACCAAAATCCTCGACACAACAACTTAAACGACCAGAAATATCGCCATGGAAGTCTCCTTCACCATCGGTTCCAAAACCTTCGTCCTCGATCAATCCAAAGCAGAGGAGGCTTACCACGCGAAAAAAGTCATCAACGGGAGAGAAAGCATGGCCTTCAACCTCCTCCCACTCAAATACAAGTGGGCCTACGACCTCTACCGGACCATGAAGGCCAATCACTGGGAACCGGAAGACATCCAGATGCAGACCGACATCCAGCAATGGCGCGGCAGCGACCTCAACGACGTCGAACGCTGGATCATCCGCATGGGCATCGGCTACTTCTCCGCCGCAGAAGGCATCGTCGGCGACAATATCCAGCACGTCGTCCGCGAACTCGTGACCGCCCCGGAACTCAAACTCGTTCTCGGCCGCCACGCCCACGAAGAGAATATCCACGCCGATAGCCTCCTCTACATGATCTCCAGCCTCGGCATCAACCCCCACGAATGCGAGGCCATGTTCGAACAGATCGACTCCATCCGGAAGAAAAACGAATTCGTCTCCCGCATCAGCAGATCCCTCCGCCGCGACATCGACCTCTCCCTCCCCGAAAACAAGAAACTCCTCGCCCGCAACATCTTCCTCTTCGGCCAGGTCATGGAAGGCACCCAGTTCTACGGGCTCTTCGGCATGGTCCTCAGCCTCTACCGTCAGAAGAAATTCCCCGGCATCGGCCAGATGTTCCGCTACACCCTGCGCGACGAAAGCAACCACATCGAGGTCTTCCGCAATCTCTTCATGGACCTCATCGAGGAAAATAAGGAAATCTGGACCGAGGACTTCCGCGAAGAACTCCGCAGCCTCATGAAAGAAGGCATCGCCCTCGAAAAAGCCTTCATCCGCGACTGCCTGCCCGAAAATTCCATCGGCCTCAGCTGCGACGAATTCTGCCGCTACATCGACTACATCGCCGACCGTCGCCTCGAAGGCGTCGGACTCAAAACCCTCAACGGCGACCTCCAGAATCCTCTCCCCTGGCTCGCGGAACTCATGGACATCCGCATCGAACAGAACTTCTTCGAAGGGAAAGTCACCGACTACCAGAAAAGCGGTGCCCTCCAGCTCGCCAGCGACGACGAACTCTGATCCAAAGCCGGCACCGCACCCCGCAGTACGGACCGCCCCGTTCCACAGGCCGCTTCCAACGTTAATTTAATCACACTCCTTTCCCTAACGACCAGACCCATGATCGCCAAATCCTTCATCGAGGAAGACATCGCCCTCAAAAAGCAGGCCCTCAGCCAGGCATCCGATCCCAAACCCCGCTTCAACTGGGCGGACGAAACCCCTCCGCCTCAGGCCCAGCCCATCCAGGTCCTCAATCAGGGCCAACGCAAGCTCTTCACCCACGCAGACATCGTCACTCTCATCGGCGAAGCCTTCACCGACCTCATGCTGGTCCGCCAGGAACAGGAAATCTTCACCGATAAGAACCGCCAGCTGGTCACCCGCATCGCCAGCGCGATCTCCACCGAACTCTCCTCCCGCTACGCCTCTCCCGCAGACCAGGAACAAACTGCCATCCGCGTCTCCCAACTCAGCCACATCATCCAGCAGACCCTCGTCCGCGAACAGGCCTACGACATCGCCCGCTCCCTCCTCGCCAGACACCAGGACGCCCTGCCTCTCCACGACGAAGACTCCCACTTCACCCCCACCTCCTCGAAACCAATGCAGTGCCGAGTCATCCGCAGAAATGGCCACGTGGTCAACTGGAACCAGAACAAGATCGAACTCGCCATCCGCAAAGCCTTCCTCTCGCTCCAGATGGACGGCTCCCCAGCCATCGCCATCGCCCAGATCATCACCGACCGCATCGCCGCCGAAAACCGTCAGATGATCGGCATCGAGGACCTCCAGGACGTCGTTCAGGAAGAACTCATGAAAAGCGGCCACTACAAAGTCGCCGCCTCCTACGTCCTCTACCGCGCCCACCGCGCCGAAGTCCGCACCCAGTCGGAAGAAGAACTCCGGCGCGTCGCCATCGACCGCCAGGAAAGCATGATCCTCCTCAAACTCGAGGACGGCTCCACCACCCTCTGGGATGGCCTCGACCTCCGCAAACGCGTCGACTTCGCCTCCATCGGACTCGACCTCTGCCTCTCCCGCGACGCCATCGAATCGGAACTCCGCCGGTCGCTCTTCCCGGAAATGACCCGCGAAGCCCTCGACCGCACCATCATCCTCAATGCCAAAACCCTCATCGAGCGCGACGCCGACTTCGCCCGCTTCGCCGCCCGCATCTTCCTTACCTACCTCTACGAGGAAGCCCTCGGCTGGGATATCGTAACCGACGGCGTCCACGCCCTCGGCGACTTCCACCGCCGCACCTTCAAATCCGCCCTGCAGCGCGGCGTCGCCATCGACCGCTACAATCCAGCCCTGCTCGAATTCCAGATCGACCGCCTCGCCCAGGCCCTCGATCCCACCGCCGACCTCGATTTCGACTTCGTCGGCATCCAGACGCTCTACGACCGCTACCTCATCGTCGACAAAACTCAGCGCCGCCACCGCCGCCTCGAAACTCCCCAGTTCTTCTGGATGCGCGTCGCCATGGGCCTCTTCGTCGGCGAACCCGCCGATACCCGCACCGATCACATCATCGGCCTCTACAACCTCTACAAGAGCCGGCGCTTCTGCTCGTCCACCCCCACCCTCTTCAACAGCGGCACCAACCACAGCCAGCTCTCTTCCTGCTACCTCTACAAGGTCGACGACAGCATCGAAAGCATCATGGTCCGCGGCATCGCGGAAAATGCCTTCCTCTCCAAATGGGCCGGCGGTCTCGGCGGCTCATGGACCGCAGTGCGCGGCACCGGCGGCTACATCAAGGGCACCAACGGAGAAAGCCAGGGCGTCATCCCCTTCCTCAAGCTCCACAACGATCAGCTCATCGCCGTCAATCAGGGAGGCAAACGCCGCGGCTCCGGCTGCGCCTACCTCGAGACATGGCACAATGACATCGAGGACTTCCTCCAGCTGCGCGTCAATACCGGCGACGACCGCCGCCGCACCCACGACATGAACACGGCCAACTGGATCCCGGACCTGTTCATGAAACGGATGGAAACCCGTTCCTCATGGACCCTGTTCCGCGCCAGCGAAACCCCGGACCTCCACGAACTCTACGGCCGCGCCTTCGAAACACGCTACCTCGAATACGAGGAAATGGCACGCCGCGGCGAAATCTTCGGACGTGAAATGCCCGCCCTCGACCTCTGGAAGCAGATGCTCAAGATGCTCTTCGAAACGGGTCACCCATGGATCACCTTCAAGGACCCCTGCAACCTCCGCAGTCCCCAGGACCACTGCGGCGTCATCCACAGCAGCAACCTCTGCACGGAAATCACCCTCAATACCAGCGCCGACGAAACCGCCGTCTGCAACCTCGGCTCCATCATCCTCGAGAATCACCTCCTCCCGGATGGCTCCATCGACCACGAGAAACTCCGCGCTTCCGTCCGGATGGCCGTCCGTGCCCTCGACAACGTCATCGACATCAACTTCTATCCCACCGAAGCCGCCCGCCGCGCCAACCTCCGGCACCGCCCCATCGGCCTGGGTGTCATGGGACTCGCCAACTGTCTCTACCTGAAAGGGATCCCCTTCGCCAGCGACGCCGCCGTCGCCTTCAATGACGAAATCATGGAAGCGGTCGCCTTCTACGCCTATGAAGCATCCAGCGACCTCGCGGCCGAACGAGGCACCTACCAGACCTACAAGGGATCAAAGTGGGACCGCGGCCTGCTCCCCCACGATACCATCGACCTACTCGAACGCGAACGGGGTCTCCCCATCGACGTCCCCAGAGGTGGCCGCATGGACTGGGAACCTCTCCGCCGGAAGATCGCTACTCAGGGCATGCGCAATTCCAACGTCCTCGCCATCGCCCCCACCGCCACCATCTCGAACATCATGGGCTCCACCCCCTGCATCGAGCCGGTCTTCAAGAACCTCTTCGTGAAGAGCAATCTCAGCGGCGATTTCACCATGCTCAATCCCCACCTCGTCCGCGACCTCAAGAAGCGGAACCTCTGGAGCCAGGAAATGCTCGACCGCATCAAGTACTACGATGGCGAACTCTCGGAAATCGAGGAAATCCCAGCCGACCTCCGGGACATGTACCGCACCGCCTTCGGCATCGATTACCAGTGGATCATCGCCGCCGCCGCACGACGCCAGAAATGGATCGACCAGAGCCAGAGCGTGAACCTGTGGCTCGCCGTGCCCGATCTCAAGGTCCTCAGCCATATGTACCGAGCCGCATGGCACGCCGGCCTCAAAACCACCTACTACCTCCGGACCACCAGCGCCTCCACCATCGAGAAGACCACCGTCAAACTCGACAAGCAGGTCCGCATCTCCAGCGACGAACAGGACTCCGCCTGCAGCCTCGAAGCACGCGCCCGCGGCGAAATCTGCGAAGCCTGCCAGTAAACTCAGCGGATCGCTCAAGGTTCCCCGCAGAGCACACTCTGCCCCCCCCGAAGCCCGCCCGTCCCGCCCATGGGATCGGCGGGCTTTTCCGTGCCGCACAAGCCACCAATTCCGCCACAACCGCAGCAGTACCAGGACAACAATCAGGGGACAACAATCAGGGTTCCTGCCCGGCCGCCGGATCGGGTGGCGCCTGCCGGGGCGCCCGCACGCCCCCACCGTCCACATAGTCCTCCAGCAGCCGCTGCGTCCGCTCCAGATACGCCACCCCCTTCGGCAGATCATGCACCAGATAATCACTCATGCTGTCCAGCCGCCGCAGATGCCCCGCGAACAGCTGATCGAACTCCCGAACCCAGTGCCGGATCCGCTTCAGTTTCTCCGTCGCCTCCTCCACCGCCCGCTTCGCCTTCCTCACCTCCATCTCCTGCATCGTCACCGAATCCTTGAACGACGACAGCTTGGCCGTCATCAGCTCGGCCTGGGCCTGCTCCAGTGCCCGCGTCGCTCTCCGCAGCCGACCCTCCCAGAAGGTCCGCTGCTCGGTCTCCAGCCAAAGCCGCGCCCGCTTCACCTCATCCGTCACCTTCGATACCGCCCCCGTCGATCGCGACAGAAAGACAATCAGATGGGACCGGAAATCCCCCAGCGCTTCGACTGACCGTACTCGGGCTTCAGAACTCATCGGTTTTCCGTTGTTCAGCGCTGATCCAGATACTCCTCGATCCGCTGCGCCTTCCGCAGCAGATACGGAGTGTGCTTCTCGGAGGTCTCCACAAACTTCTTCAGCACCTTCATCGTCGCTACGAATTCCTCCGCAAACTTCTCGGCTTCCTGGTCCTGCCAGGTCGCCCCCAGCGCCGCAAACCGCGCCTGCAGCGACGACGCCCGCACCTGCACATCATCGTTGAAACGCTTCAACTCCTTCGCAAAGCGACGGACTTCCTCGGGATCCATGATTGCCTGGGCCATAATCGTCTGCAGGTGAAAGATTGCTCCCTTTCCCTACACGGCGAGAACCCCCCGCGCAATTCCTCACTTCCGGTTTCCGGAGGACCAGCCAGCCCTTCTCAGGCAGCCTTCACTTCCATCGTTTTTTCCACCGCACCGACGTGGCAGGTAACCTGCCTCCGCACTGTGCGAGTGAACTAAGGTCCGCTCATTCCGCGACCATGACATGATACCCATCTTCGCTGCACGTCCCTGTTCTCTGCCGACGCTCGCCGCCACGCACGCTGATGGCCCGGCTCCTCACTGGTAGAACCGCCGCGCCGCCCGGGCCGTCTCACTGCCGAACGCCGACTGCAGCCAAGTGACCTCTGGCACCCGGCCCGGCAGCAGCACCACCTCGACGATGTCGTAGCGCCAGCGGATCTCCGGACAACCCAGCAGCCGCAGCCAGCTCTCCGCCCCGCGGCGGATGAGCCGCTGCTTGGCCTCATCAACCGCCAGACCAGGCCGCCCAAAGGCTGTGCCCGTCCTCGTTTTCACCTCCGCAAAGCACAGGTCCTGCCCGTGCCGGCAGACCAGATCAACCTCCCCGCCATCCGGCCCCCGGTAGTTCCGGTAGAGAATCCGGCAGCCCCGCGTCCAGAGCCAGCACGCCGCAATAGCCTCACCACGGCGGCCCACCCAGTGCGGATCAACCGCGCCCGCCTGCTCAGAAATCGAAGGTCGGTTGAGCAATGGGCTCAAACGAGCGACGATGAAGCGGACAGGGCCCATGCTTGCGGATTAACTGCAAATGCAGCTCTGTCCCATACCCCTTGTGCTTTGCAAACGCATACTGCGGCCACTCGGCGTCCACCTCCATGACCCAGCGGTCGCGCACGACCTTCGCCACCACGCTCGCAGCGGCAATGCTCAGACTGAGCGCATCGCCTCCCACAACACCTTCATGCGGCACCGGAAAACGCGGCACCGGCCACCCGTCAATCAGACAGAAATCGGGCAATTCCGGCAGCGCACGCACGGCCCGCTCCATCGCCAGATGGGTCGCCCGGAGAATGTTCAGCCGGTCGATCTCCGCCACGCTGGCTTCACCCACCCCGATGAAGACACCCGGCGAGGACTCGAGTTCCGCATGAATCCGCTCACGCTCGGCTGCCTTCAGCTTCTTTGAATCATTGAGCGTTTCATGCGCAAACCCATCCGGAAGAATCACCGCCGCCGCCACCACAGGACCAGCCAGCGGACCACGACCGGCTTCGTCAATGCCAGCCACCAGTCTCACTCCGGTGGCCCGTACACGCATTTCCCTTTCCATGTCTGGCATCCAGCACGGTCATGACAGGACATGGCCCGCTCCGCGAGCGCAAATCTCACCCGCAAGTCAGCGCACCCTGCGGTCGCCCGATACCGGATGCGCTCCCTCGTCCCTCGGCTCCGCGTGCTTCGCTTCCCAGCCAGCCCGGTCCAGCAAACCCGATGGGCGGGCCGGACGGGCCACCCGGTCCACCGCCCACATCACCAACACCATCATCACGAAGGCGGCTGCCACCGCCGCCATCAGCATCAGACTCCGGAAATTCCTCATGTCTTGAACCCGTTTCCTGCCCCGGGATCAGCCCGGCACCATCCGCGGTCCCGGCCGTCCCTTCACGGATTCGGACGCATGCGCGCGCCCCCCCTTCAGCTCGGCAAAAACCAGCCGCCCCGCACTCGTCTGCAGCGCGGAACTCACCACCACCGGCACTGTGCTCCCCAGCCGGTCCCGTGCATGATTCACCACAATCATCGTCCCATCGCCAAGGTAGCCCACCGCCTGATGCTCATCCCGGCCCTCCCGCACGAGCGCCAGTTCCAGCTCATCCCCGGCATTCACCACCATGCGCATGGCGTGTGCCAGCTGATTCAGATTCAGGACGGACACCCCCTGAAGCTGCGCCACCCGCCCAAGATTCGCGTCGTTCGTAAGCAGACGCGCATCCAGACTCCGCGCCAACTGGATCAGCTTCGTGTCCACCAGCTTCTCCTGCGGCTGATCATCCTCATGCAGGGTCACCTCGATGCCCCTCGCCCGCTGCAGTTCCTCCAGACACTCCAACCCCCGGCGCCCGCGCTCCCGCTTCATGCCATCCGGCGAATCCGCCAGCACATGAAGCTCATCGAGCACAAATCGCGGCACAATCAGCGTCCCATCCAGAAAACCCGTCGCACAGATCCCGGGCAGCCGTCCATCGATGATGATGTTCGTGTCCACCAGCAGCGGCTGACGCATGATCCCCTCGTTCCGGAACCTCACATAGGGAATGATCAGCGAAAATTCCTGCCGGTTGCTCCGCAGAGCCAGCGAGGTGCCCATGTAGCCAAGGCCAAGATAGACCGCCAGCTGCAGGATCCCGCTGCGGCCTTCCCCACCCTGATTCCACGGAATGCTGTTCACCAGCCACGCACAGAATATCCCGATCATCAGCCCAAAGGTCCCAGCCGAAAAACTGCGCAGGGTCAGATTCCGCAGCAGCAGATCAATCCCCACCACCGCCGCCGCAAACAGCGCTCCGAAACCAGCCCCCGCAAGCGGAGTGAAGCCGCCCCCGGCCTGCGCGGCCGACATCCCCAGCAGAAGGCAGCACAGCCCGAAGACAATGCGGACAGCAGGAAGAAGGGTGCGCGGCGTCATGGCTCAGATCGGACTGACCCAAGCAAACCACAGCCCGGCCCCGCCGGAAACCATAAAATCACCGTTCCCCGCCCGCCAGCCAGCCGACCAGCCGGTCATCAGATGTGAATGGCATGGCCATAGGCCACCCCAACCGCCTCATGAATCGCTTCGGAAAGAGTCGGATGCGCATGGATGGTCGCTTCGATGTCCTCGCGGGTCGCTTCCATCGTGATCGCGAGTCCCATCTCGGCAATCATCTCGGTGGCTTCCTGACCAATGATGTGCGCCCCCAGCACCTCCCCATGCTTCTCACCGAAGATCAGCTTCACAAAGCCATCATTCTCACCAACGGCAAGAGCCTTGCCGCTCGCCTGGAAGGGGAACACACCCACCTTGCAGGCAATGCCCTTCTCCTTCGCCGCACGTTCCGTCATGCCGACACTGGCCACCTGCGGCTGACAGTACGTGCAGCCAGGGAAGACATCCACTTTCTTCGGCTTGTGATCAGTGAACATGCCGTCAACGGCCTGAATCGCTTCAAAGCTCGCCACATGCGCCAGCCACGGCGGCCCAATGATGTCGCCGGCCGCATAGACATTCTTCAGACTGGTCTGATACCGGGCGTCGGTCATGATGTAGCCACGCTCGCTCAGCTTGGGCTGCTCGCCACCCGGCAGCACTGGCTTCACCCCGATGGCCACCAGACAGACATCCGCCTTCAGAGTCTGTTTAGTCCCATCCTTGGCTTCGATGTCAATTTCCACACCGGACCCGGTATTCCGCGACGCCACCACCTTCGTCGAGGTAAGGCACTCGATGCCCTGCTTCCGGAAGCTCTTCTCGAGAGCCACACTCACCTCGGTGTCCTCGACCGGCAGAATATTCGGCTGCATCTCCACCACTGTCACCTTCGTCCCGAACGCATTGAAGAAATACGCAAACTCAATCCCGATGGCTCCGGCCCCGATCACAATGATCTCCTTCGGCTGCTTCTCCAGCACCATCGCATCCCGGCTGCCAATCACCACACGCCCGTCAAACGGAAGACCTGGCATCTCCCGGGTCGCACAGCCCGTCGCAATGAGAATCTTCTCCCCCTCGATCACCGACTTCGCCCCGTCCTTCCCGGTTACCTCAACCTTGCCCCCTCCCAGCAGCGCACCAGCCCCACGGATGTAATCCACCTTGTTTTTCTTGAAGAGGAACTCAATGCCCCCAGCCAGACGGTCACTGACCTTCCGGCTGCGCCCGATCACCTTGCTCCAGTCATAAGACAGATTGTCGAAACTGAACCCGAACTCAGCCCCCTTGTGCTTGAGGAGATGATACAGTTCAGCATTCCTCAGGAGGCTCTTCGTCGGAATGCAGCCCCAGTTGAGGCAGGTCCCGCCAGCCCGGTCCGCTTCCACACAGGCAACTTTCTTCCCGAGCTGCGTGGCCCGGATGGCTCCCACGTAGCCCGCAGGGCCACCACCAATGACAATGAGATCGTATTTCATGATAGGATTGAGAATCGTCCCCGGGCCGCGGACGCCCATGGATCAGCTCCACTCAAAGGCAGCACAGCCGGCAATTGCAACCGCAACCGCCGCGCCAGTCAGCACTCAGGGCTCCACCCAGGTCTTCCATGCAAACCCGTCGATGATGTACTGATTGAAGCGCTTGCCCTCCGCCACCGGACGCAGCCGCAGCATGCAGCGCGCCACTCCTTCCCCCTCGGAATTCACCTCCCCGCGCCGCCTCGCCTGCTGGCACTCCGCCAGCAGCTGCCGGGCAATCTCGGAGTCGGTCTCGCAGTACCCATAACAATTGAGACTGTCCTCGGGATCCGCCAGACGGAATGCGTGATAGCGGTACTCATCCTCGAAGGCCCCGATGTAATGATGCACCGGACTGGCCGTCACGCGGAAGGCCACCGGCTGCTCGTGATTTCCCGTCAGAAAATCCGACCACGGTACCTCGGACCAACTCACCGCATGCTCCCAGTCCAGCTTCGGATCGCTGCCGTCCTTCGGCAGTTCCAGCCAGACCTGACGCTTCTGAAACGAATCCACCTCCACGGTCGTGTAGATGAAATCCACACCCTTCCCCTCGAAATTCCCCACTTCCTCCCAGTCAGTCTCGAAACTGACCTGCCGGGGCGTAAGCGCCTGACTCGCATAATACCGCCGCATCCGGTCCCCCGTCAGTTCCGGATGACGCACCTCCTTCGCCATCGCATCCACCGTATCAGCCCCGAAGAACCTCCGCAGCACCGCGGTGGCCGCTTCCTTGTTCCTCGTGGCACCCCCATCCGCCTCCGCAGCCGCGCCAGCAGCCGGGGCCTTCGCAAAAAATCCACGGGACGCCACCACCGCCGCACCTCCTCCCGCCAGCAGCAGAAAAACCAGTGCCAGCGAAACGGTACGGCGAAAGGCCGGCGACTGCTCGGCGGGTTCACCCCCGCCTCCCCATTCACCCACGTTCTCCACCGAAAGATCAGCCTCATGCTTCGGAGAAAATGCAGGTGCGCGCTCCGGAGCCACCCGCGGCACCCGCGTCTTCGGCGGGGCAGGTTCCGCAGGCACTGCGGCAGGCACTGCGGCAGACACCGCCGCTGATTCCCTCTCCGAGGATACCGGAGATTCCGCGGATGCCCGGACCGGTGGCTCAGGCGCAGGTTCGCGCCGAGGAGGCAGCTTCACCGCAAACTCCGCATCCCCCCGCGCCGGGATCGGCTCGGCGGCACCCGGCGGCACGCCGCCCCTCTCCTTTGAACTTCCAGAAACATCTTCCCCGCTTTTCCTCACCGGCGGAAACTCCCCTCCCTGACGTTTCGGCCGTCCCGCACCAGCCTGCTCTCCAGACGGCACATCAACCACCTGACGACGTTCCGGAAGCACGGTCTTCTCCCTCTCCGCGACGCCAGCACCTGCTTCCCCCACCATCGCCGCCAGCCTTTTCTGCTCTTCCTCGTCCTCCATCCTCCGCTTCTGCGGCAGCGATGCCGCCCTCCGCTCGGGATCGGACACCACCACCTCCGCCCCCTCGACCGCCCCAGCATGACCCGTCCGGCTCAGCCGGAAATTCCTACGCCCGTCACCAGTCGTCTCCGCCTCGATGGCCGACTTCTCCCTCACTGGCACCTTCCCTCCAGGATCCGCGGGCAGAATCAGGTGCACCTTGCATCCCGGACACAGCACCTCTGCCCCCGCATTGCCATCATCAACAAGCAGCGGCGTCTGACAGCGGGGACAAGGCAGCACAATCTCCGGCATGATTCTGATTCGTTCTGCCTCCACCTATCCGCCGGATCAATCCGCCGTCCAGTTCAAATCCCTCGCAACCGATCGCTTTTGGCCTTGAGTCGCGACGCATCAATGCTTACCAGCCTGCTCGCGTGGATCTCCCGCCGGATTAGCTCAGTGGTAGAGCAGTTGATTTGTAATCATCAGGTCGTCGGTTCAAATCCGACATCCGGCTCCATCCGCAGAGCCCACCGGCCACGGATGAGGACGACATGCGCGGCCGATGCACCGACCGGCCAGCATTCCTGACACCGGCAGCCGTACAGACCACCCCCTGCCCCCGGGAATCGGTAAACAGCCCACGCTCCGGGCCACCGGCCCGCCAGAATTGCGCAGCACTCCCCAGGCAATGCGTAGCAGCGGACTTCGCCCGGAACTACCGGACCACATCCGTACCCTCACCAGGTCGCGGCCCATGCATCCCCATCCCCACCATGGTCCCTACCCAGAAACGCCCGAACCTGGACTCCGTCACGACCATCAATGACGACGGATCCCGCTTCTTCCTGCACCCCGCCGACGTGCGCGGCCGCTTCACCGTCGCCCGCAGGCTTACCGGCATCCTCCTCATCGCCATCTACATCCTCCTCCCGCTGATCCCCATCAACGGCCACCCCGCCGTCTTCCTCGACGTCGAAAACCGCCGCTTTCACCTCCTTGGCCTCACCTTCCTCGTCCAGGATGTCTGGCTCCTCTTCTTCGTCATCAGCGGTCTCGGCTTCTCCCTGTTCGTCGTCACCTCACTCCTCGGACGGATCTGGTGCGGCTGGGCCTGCCCCTACACGGTCTTCCTCGACCACGTCTTCCGCCGCATCGAACGCTTCATCGACGGCGACGCCGCCGCCCGCCGGAAACTCGACGCCGCCCCATGGGGCATCACCAAAACCGCCCGCCGACTCGTCAAGCACGCCCTCTACCTCCTCTGCGCGGCCGCCATCGCCCACATCTTCCTCAGCTACTTCGTCTCGCTGGAAAAACTCTACGGCTGGATGCGCCAGAGTCCATCCCAGCACTTCACCGTCTTCGCAGGGGTCATGGCCCTCACCGCCATCCTCTACTTCTGCTTCAGCTGGTTCCGCGAACAGTTCTGCGTCATCATGTGCCCGTACGGACGCCTCCAGTCCGCCCTCACCGACGACGACACCCTCAACATCGGCTACGACCGCAGCCGGGGCGAACCCCGCGGCAAAGCCAGCGACCCCAGGGCCGGAAGCTGCATCGACTGCCGCCGCTGCGTCCAGGTCTGCCCCACCGGCATCGATATCCGCAACGGACTCCAGATGGAATGCATCGGCTGCGCCGCCTGCGTCGATGCCTGCGACGAAGTCATGACCAGACTCCAGCGCCCGCGCGGACTCGTGCGCTACGATTCCCTCAACGGCCTCGCCGGTCGCGCCCGCCGCATCTTCCGCCCCCGCATCGCTCTCTATTCCCTGCTTCTCCTCGCCGGGGCCGGCGTCTCCCTTTGGGCCACCACCCGCATCCACAGCTTCGAAATGAGCGTCGTCCGCATGCGGGGCATGCCCTACATGACCGATAACGGAACTGTCCGGAATCAGTTCATCCTCCGCCTCATGAGCAAGGCCACGGAAACCACTTCCTACCAGCTCGCCATCTCCGGCGGCCCAGCCGGACTCACGGTCAGCGGCATGGACTCCGATGTCACTCTCGAACCGGAAAAGGAAATCCAGAAGACCGTCATGTTCACCATCCCCATGACCGCATACACGCGCCCCTTCCCCTTCACCATCGAAGCCCGGCCCACCAAGGGTGGCGACATCATCCGCAAAAGCGTCGAATTCCTCGGCCCTGATCCCACCACCACCCTCGGGACCTCCAACCGCTGACCAAAACCCCGACTTCCCACGCCATGAAAGCCTTCCTCCGCCAGCGCCCCTGGGCCATCATCGTAGCCGTCAAGATCCTCTTCGTCTCATGGTGGATCGGATTCATCATCTGGGCTTCCCAGCATACCCCGCAGCAGATCGAAACTCCGCCTCGCCCCGGTCATGCCAGCCATTGAAACCGTCAACACGGCCGCCGGAGCCTTTGTCGCCGGACTCGCCACCAGCCTCCACTGCGCCGGCATGTGCGGCCCGGTCGCCTGCAGCCTCATGGCTCTCAAAAGCGGCGAAGACCAGCAGATGCAGGCCGCCGCGCTCTACCACATCGGCCGCCTTTGCTCCTACACCGCCATCGGTGTCATCGCCGGCAGCCTCGGGCGCTGGCCCCTCGGGAAACTCACCAGCTCTCCCGTCATGGTGCTGCCATGGGTCCTCGCCGTCATCCTGCTCGGCATCGCTCTCGGCCTTCATGTCCGGCTGCCCCGCCCTGCCTTCCTCCGCAGATGGTCCGCCCGCACCCGCCTCTGCCTCGTCCGCATCCCCGTGCGGCAGGGGGCTCTCGCCCTCGGCCTCGCCACCCCGCTCATGCCCTGCGGCCCGCTCTACATCATGGTTGGCATCGCCCTCGTAAGCGGTTCCGCAGTCCGTGGAGCCGAATTCATGCTCTCCTTCGCCCTCGGGACCGTCCCCCTGCTCTGGTTCGCTCAGCAGCGCTTCCATGTCTGGCAGCACCAGCTCCGCCCAGCCACCATGGCCCGGGTCCGCCGCGGCGTCGCCCTCGCAGGAGCCATCCTCGTCTTCGCCCGGCTCTGGCCCACCCTCCCTGCCAATGCCGCCCCACCCCCAGCCACAGGAGAAATCCCCGCCGCCGCCTGCCCCTTCTGCGATGGACCGCAGAATAACCAGGCCTCCCCAGCCGTCCCGCAGGATCCCAATCCATGAAAGCTTCCACCGACCATGCCTGCCGCCACTGCGGCACCCACTTCGAACCACAGGAACCATCGGACGAATTCTGCTGCGGCGGCTGCGCCTTCGTCCACCAGCTCATCCACGACCAGGGCTTCGACCAATACTACAATCTCAAAGGCGGCAAGGTCACCGCTCCCGTCAAATCCGTCGCTTTTCAGAAACGCGACTACACATGGCTCACCGAAAGCGCCGCCACCGCAGAAGCCGCCGCCGGTCAGGGTGCCGCCCAGCTCGACCTCGCCGTCCAGGGCATTTCGTGCGTCGGCTGCGTCTGGCTCCTCGAACGCGTCTTCTCTCGCATTCCCGGTGCCCTGCGCGCCCGCGTCCGCGCCCACCCCGGACGCATCCGGCTCGAATGGTCCCCGGGATCATGCGACCTCGCCAGCTTCGCCGACACCGTCCGCCAGTTCGGCTACCTCCTTGGCCCCGCCGACGCCACCGGCGCAGCCCGCAATGAATTCAGCGGCCGCACCGGACTCTGCGGTGCCTTCGCCATGAATGCCATGGCTTTCTCCCTGCCACGCTACCTCGGCATGGAAGCGGATTTCGCCCTCGCCGGCATCTTCACCATCGCCGCCGGTGTCTGCGCCACCCTCGCTGTCCTCACCGGCGGTTCCTACTTCATCAGCCGCGCCTTCCGCAGCCTCCAGAGCGGCGTCCTCCACATCGATCTGCCCATCGCCGCAGGCATCCTCGCCGCCTACGCCGGATCACTCGCCGGCTGGCTCCTCTCCGTCGAATCACTTCTCTACTTCGATTTCGTCGCTGTCTTCACCTTCCTCATGCTGGCCGGACGCCGGCTCCAGATGGCCGCCGTCGAACGAAACCGCGGCCGTCTCCTCGGCGAAGCACTCGACGCCAATTCGGTCCGCACCCCGGACGGAAAACCACTGCCCCTCAGCCAGCTTCAGCCCGGCACCGTCTTCCACACCAACCCCGGCCAGGTAGTCCCCGTGGCCGCCCAGCTCATCGGCGAGGAAGGAACCGTCAGCATGGAGTCCATCAGCGGTGAAGCCGAACCCCGCCACGCCTCCACGGGCGGACGTCTCGCCGCCGGATCCCTCAACATCGGACGAACACCCCTTGCCCTCGCCGCCCTCGAAACATGGGACGCTTCCCTCTTCCGCCGCCTCCGCGAAGCGCGCGAAGACGAAGCCCGCCACCCCATCCTCGACCGGATCCTCAGGGTCTATATTGCCGTCGTCCTCGTCCTCGCGGTTGCCGGCTTCGCCACATGGCTGCTCACCACCGGGAAGCCGGAAATGGCCCTTCAAGTCATGATTTCCCTCCTCGTGGTCTCCTGCCCCTGCGCCCTCGGTGTCGCCCTCCCCCTCGCCGATGACCTCGCCGCAGCCCGCATGGAACGCCGCGGCGTCTTCGTCCGCCGCGCCATCTTCTGGCCCCGTCTCCTCCGCGTCCGGAAAATCCTCTTCGACAAAACCGGTACCCTCACCCTCGAAAATCCCGTTCTCGAAAACCCGGATAGCCTCGCCTCCCTCAAACCAGAAGCCCGGCGCGCCCTGCTCTCGCTCACCATCGACAGCCTCCACCCCGTGTGCCGCAGCCTCATCGAAGCCCTCGGATCTTCAGGACGACTAGACCCGCTGCCCGACGCCGAAGTCAACGAAACCCCGGGCCTCGGCGCATGGTTCCACGACAGCTCCGGAGCCCGGTGGTCCCTCGGCCGCCCGGGCTGGCAGGCCCCCGCCCCTCCCCACTCCACCCACAGCGACGCCGTCTTCGCCTGCGATGGCATCCCGCTCGCGGGATTCCGCTTCCGCGATTCCATCCGCCCGGACGCCGCCACCCAGACGGGACTTCTCCAGAAGTCGGGCTTCTCCCTGCACCTGCTCAGTGGCGACCGACCCGAAAAAGTCCGCACGCTCGCCGCCGAACTCGACATCCCCCTCAGCCAGGCCCACGCCTCCCTCAGCCCCATCGAAAAGGAAGCCATGGTCCGCGCGCTCGACCGCGGCGACACTCTCTACATCGGCGATGGCATGAACGACAGCCTCGCCTTCTCGGCAGCTTCCTGCACCGGCACTCCAGTCGTCGACAAGGGACTTCTTGAAGCCAAGGCCGATTTCTACTTCCTCGGCCGCAGCCTCCGGTTCCTCAGTGGTCTCATCGCCACAGCCCGGCTCCGTCAGCGCGCGGTTCACCGGGTCGCTGCCTTCGCTGTCCTCTACAACGCCGGCGCTGCCGCCATCTGCCTGACCGGCCACATGAATCCCCTGCTCGCGGCCATCCTCATGCCACTCAGCGGGGTCGTCACACTCGCCATCGTCGCCGCCCACTTCGCTGCGCCCAACCGGGACTGAGAAACCAACCCGCTTTCCGTCCTTGGCAGAGCACCCCTCGGAATGCTATGCCTCAACCCGTGAATCATCAGCCGTTCCTGTTCCGCTCCCTTGCCGCTGCCTCGTCTCTTCTGCTCGCCGCAGCGTCGCAGGCCGCCCCGCCCGCTGCGCCCACAGACTTCACTCTGAAATGGGAAGCCAACGGAGTCTTCCAATGCTCATGGAAGGACAATTCCCCTGACGAAGAAGGATTCTACATCATCTACCGTACGTCTCCCGCCGGCAACTACAGCATTTTCACCACCGTCGCCGCCAACACCTCCAGCTACACGGACACCCTCACTTCATGGCCGTCCTGCAGCTACTTCCAGTGGGGTGCCGTCTCCTTCAAAAGCAACGGAGCCGAGTATTCCTTCTCGAATCTGGTCACGATGACCGCGCCGCCCATCATCTCCAGCGCTGAATACACCAGCGGTCTCGTCAGTACCCCGTTCTCCCACCAGATCACCCTCACCTGCAGCGGCACCACCATCACCGGATACTCGGCAGCCGATCTGCCCCCGGGCCTTTCGCTCGACCCCGCCACCGGAAAAATCACGGGTACTCCCGAAAGCAAAGGCCGCTTCCTGGCCACCGTGAACGCCACCCTCAGCAACGGCACCACCGTCACCCAGCGCCTCCGCATCCACATCTTCCGCCCGGTCCCCGCCCTCGCCGCACCCGTTTCCTCCCAGGCTATCCCCACCGTCGCTCTCGAACGCGGATCCTCTCCCTCCACCATCGACCTCACTCCCTACTTTCTCGACCCCGACGTTTCCCAGGCCGCCCGCATCACCTTCAACACCGGCTCCATCGACTTTGCCTTCTTCCCGGAAGCAGCCCCCCAGACCGTCGCCAACTTCACCGGCTACATCACACGGAACAACTACCTCAACACCATCATCCACCGCAGTGTCCCCGGCTTCGTACTCCAGGGCGGCGGCTACAAGGCGGAACCCGGCACCCCGTCCATCACCAGACAGCCACCAGTTCCCAACGAACCGGAAATCACGAACGCACGCGGCACTGTCGCCATGGCAAAACTCGGCGGCGACCCGGACAGCGCCACCTCGGAATTCTTCGTCAGCCTCGCCGACAACGCCTCCAACCTCAATAACCAGAACGAAGGCTTCACCGTCTTCGCCCGCGTCGCCGGCAACGGCATGCAGGTGGCCGACGCCATCGCTGCCCTCGAAATCCGAAACTATTCCCAGGTGAACAGCGTTCTCTCAGCCTGCCCGGTCACCAATCCTCCACCACCGGCTTTCTCCACGGACTCCCTCGTCAAGGTGCTCGCCGCCGGATCCGTCCACCCCCTCTCCTTCACCGCAGAAAACCTCCATCCCGCCATCTGCAACGCCTCCGTCACCGGAACGTCTCTCAGCCTGTCTCCACTCGCCGAAGGCACCGCCACCATCCGCATCACCGCACGCGACCTCGACGGTCTCACCACCACCTCAACCCTCGACGTCACCGTAAATCTTCCCTTCCAGCAATGGATCGCCAGCGAGGGACTCAGCGGCCCGGACGCAGCCCCGGAGGCCGACCCCGACAAGGACGGCCGCCCGAACCTCCTCGAATACGCCTTCCTGACACCCGCCAGCAGCACAAACGCACCGTACCGGCCCGTGCCCACCGCCGGCACCACCCTCGTCGACGGCCAATCCTACCTCACCCTCGCCTTCCCTGCCCGCCTCTTCACCGGCGGCCTCATCTACCGCACCGAATCGGCTCCCAACCCGACCGGACCATGGTCCACCATCTGGACTTCTTCGCCCGATGGCTTCCAGTCACCCCTCGTCATCGCCAGCACCCCTGAGTCCAGTGCCATCCAGACAACGGTGCGCGATGCCGTACCCATCACGCCCGGCTCTTCCCGATTCCTGCGCCTCCGGGTCTCCCTGCCGTAAGCACGGTGGGATTCACTGACAGCATGTCCTCCGGCAGAACGTTTCGGGCGACAACATCATGAATCGCCGCCAGTCCCTCAAGCACGTCGCCGCCCTCGCCGCCTCCGCACCCTTTCTCTCTCCAGACCTCCTCAGAGCCGGAGACTCCACGAGGAAACTCAAGCACGCCGCCATCGGCATCACCGGCCAGGCCGCCTCGGACATCGACGCTCTCATGGCCTCCGGACGGATGGAAGTCGTCGCCATCGCCGAAGTCGATACCCGCAACCACGCCGCCGCACGCCAGAAGTTTCCGGACGCACGCATCTACCAGGATTGGCGCGAACTCTTCCGTGCGGAAGGCGACCGCATCGAAAGCGTCAGCATCACCGTGCCCGACCACATGCACGCCCTCATCGCCATGGAGGCACTCCGCAGGAAAAAACACGTCTACTGCCAGAAACCCCTCACCCGTACCATCGCCGAAGCCCGCGCCCTGCGGACCGCTGCCCGCGAGGCCGGCGTCGTCACCCAGATGGGCAACCAGATCCAGAGCAGCAGCGAATACCGCACCGCCGTGCAGATGGTCAAGGAGGGAGCCATCGGCAAAGTGAAGGAAGTCCACTGCTGGAGCAGCGCCACCTTCGCCCAGGCCCCCCGTCCGGACGGCGAGGAAACCATCCCGGAGGGGCTCTCATGGGATCTCTGGCTGGGGGGTGCACCTTCCCGCCCCTACCAGAGCAAAATCTACCACCCCTTCAACTGGCGGGGCTGGCAGGATTTCGGAGGCGGAGCCATCGCAGACTTCGCCTGCCACATCATGGATACCCCCTTCAAGGCTCTCGATCTCGCCGCACCCCTCAGCGTACGCTGCACCGGAGCAGAAGATGCATGGCTCAAGGACCAGAAACGCCGCAGCGAAAGCTGGCCCCAGTGGGAAACGTTCGAATATTCCTTCGCCGGCACCCCCTTCACCACCGGCCCCACCCTCCCCCTCTTCTGGTACGACGGCGGCCGGAAACCATCGCCTTCCCAGATCCCCGGAATGGAAGGCCGCGAAGTCCCCGGAAACGGAGCCGCCATCGTCGGCGAAGAGGCCACTCTCCTGATCGTCCACTTCGGCTCCCGACCCCAACTCCTCCGCCCCGGCAAACCCCCGGAACTCCGCCGCAAAATGGAACCCGGCAGCCCGCAGGAACACTACACCTCATTCGTCCTCGCCTGCCTCGGCGAAGGCAAAACCACCAGTCACTTCGACTACGCCGTCCCCCTCACCACCGCAGCCCTCCTCGGCACCATCGCCGTCCGCTTCCCGGACAAGACCCTCACATGGGACGAAACCAACGGCACCCTCGCAGGCGACCCGGACGCCGCCAAACTCGTCAGCCAGGCCTACCGTGACGGATGGTCGCTCGAAAAGATCTGATCACCCGGCCTCACGCCTCACCAACGAGAGCACGCTGAAGGACCCGGCGTACGCTGAAGTACCCTTCCCGGGCGGCGATCCCACCCAGGGCCATCAGAAACACGTCCGCACAGCACCCTGAAGCGCGGGTCACCGGGACTTGCGCTCACTCACCGCCTTCTTAATCACCGAGACGAGTTCCTCGCTCCGCAGATCCCCACTGGCCACAATCCTGCCAGTCGTCCCATCCACCAGCACCCGGAACGGAATGGAACTGACCCCATAAAGCCGCGCAAGGTCGCTCTGCCAGCCCTTGCCATCATGTACCTGCGGCCAGCCCATGCCCGTTTTGGCTGCCAATGCCTTCAGCGCCGGACCGGATGCCGCCCCGTCCAGCGACACCCCCACTATCTCCAGCCCATCTCCCCTGAAACGGCGTCCCGCCTCCACAGTCGAAGGAATCTCGGTCAGACAAGGCCCGCACCACGACGCCCAGAAATCAAGAAGCAACAGTTTGCTGCGGTACCCATCGGGAACCCTGACCTCCTGCCCTGCCGTGTCCAGCACCGCAAACGCAAGCGCCTCCCTTCCCGGACTCAGATCCGGGCCCTCCCGCTTAACCGCAGGTGGAGCCGCCACCTCCTCCAACCGTACCCGGCCGCCCTCAGCCACCTCTGCCACCCGGTACCACCGCCCGAAGGCCTCAAACGCACGGTTCAGCAGATGATACTCTCCCCGGCTATTCATCCCGTTGCCATCCAGATCAAGCCAGAGCGCAGCCTTGTCTGTCAATTCGACGTCCCCGAAATCAAAGGTCCCCCGGCACTCCATGTCCACCAGCATCGTCCTCACTTCTCCACCCCCCGGAAAGGCAATTTTCCCGGCGATGCCAAAATCACAATAGTAATTGATCGCATCAGGAGAAAATCTACCCGTCCGCTCGGTCCAGTAAAAACGAATCACTCCACTCTGTCTTCCACCGTCGAGTGGCAACCGGACCTGGAAAGCCGCTTTCCACACATCGTCGCCGCCCGGCCGGTCTCCTTCAGGCCTCTGCCGGAGGAACGGTACCTTCTCGCCAGTGCCGAACCGGCCATCCCCATCGCCATCCACCGCGAGAACATGCGGCCATCCTTCGCGGTATGTCATCTCCACCGCATGCCGCTCCGGCCGCTGCTCGTCGCCCAGTTCAAGAAATCCCCGGCGCACCACCGCCCCCTCGGGCCCAGCCTGCTGCGGGCCAAGTTCCACATGCCGCGGCCTGAATCCCAGACACAGATCTCCAAGCCCACTTTCCTTGAACACATTCCCGGTGCTCTCAATCACACCAGCAGCCCTCACCGGCACCAATGCCAGGATCAGTCCCGCCAGAATCGTCCTCATCATGATACTGACACGTGACAGCGGGATTTCACTCTGACAAGTCCGTTGTATCCGCCCCCCCCCCGCACATCCTCTCTGGAATGAACAAGCGGCACGGCCATCTTCGAGGCATGCTCGCCCCTGCAATCCTCCTGATGCTCCAGACCTCCGCGGCCCCCGCACCACCGCCGGCGCTTTCGACCAACGAAACCTCCATGGCCGGATGGATGTCGGACCAGCCGGATCCCAATTCTCCCGCCGAAGTCTTCAGCGCCGTCTTCGCAGCCCTTCCCCCCGAGGTCACGGTGCATCCTTCCGAAAACTACTGGTACTGGCAACTCGCCACCGATGGCCGTACTCTCCACGGCAACATCCGGCTCGCCGCCGGCCGCCGCGAAAAAAGCGAACTCAGCTTCGCCTACTCCGAATGCCTCGCTTCCCCCACCGAAGCAATCCAGCCCCTCGCCAGAACCCTGTGGCTCGGACCCGGCGACGGCCTCTCCATGACCTGCCCCAGCCCGCTCTCCTGCCGCGTCACATGGAAGTCAAAATCCGTCCTCTTCCACTTCCTCGCCCTCGAGCAGACCACACCCCCAGGCCTCGCCTTCAGAAACGGCGAATCCTTCGTCCAGCGCACCTGCGACGAAAGCGGGCTCCGCTTCATCCTCGTCTGCAACCGCACACGCAAGGCCTTCGCATGGATCCTCGATCCCTCGTTCCCTCAGCCGGAACACTTCTCCCCACTCTCCACATCGCTCGCCATCGGCCGCCGCACCGGCTTCGTGTTCTGGACCGATCCCGAAGCCGGCAACCGCAAGGTCCTCGCCGCCGTCCCCAGTTCCGCAGTCGCCCGTAATGAATGGAATGACGGCCCCTTCGACCAACTCGCCGACAACTACGCCGATCAGACCGGCATCCGCTCGTTCATCGAACTCGTCATGCCCTCCACCAAAGGCCGCATCG
>Ga0315904_10000769_pt1 | contig 51087 bp, 39 predicted proteins | sample LakEriMetagenome_6_FD_203529 | JGI IMG/M metagenome (GOLD analysis project Ga0315904, IMG submission 203529) | Freshwater fungal communities from buoy surface, Lake Erie, Ohio, United States - Buoy 12 MA120 | ecosystem: Environmental > Aquatic > Freshwater > Lake | place: USA: Lake Erie, Ohio...
CATCATTGCGACCAAGATCCACAAGCATGACGTGTTCGGCGCGTTCTTTGGGATCGGCCAGCAATTCTTCGGAAAGCTGTTTGTCTTCTTCAGAGGATTTGCCGCGAGGGCGCGTGCCTGCAAGGGGACGAACCGTTACGACTCGATCGACCACTCTGGCCATGACTTCGGGACTGCTTCCGACCAAGGTGCACTCGGGAGTGCGGAGCAAGAACATAAAAGGGCTTGGGTTGATCACTCGCAAAGTTCGAAAGATCTCGATCGGTTCACTTTGGCAAGGGATCTCGAAGCGTTGGCTCAGGACGACTTGGAAGATATCACCAGCTTGGATGTATTGCCGGCATCGAAGCACCGCAGCTTCGAACCCCTCTTGGGTGAAATTGGATTTCGGACTCAGTGTAGGAGAATAGGTCAGAGGGACATCGGCCAGGGAGTGCTGGGGAAGCGGGCTATCGAGACGCTCGACGATGCGATCGATCCATTGGGTCGCCTTAGCGTACGCTTGTTCAGCAGAATCACCGTCTCTGGAGTGCGACAGTACCACGACCATGATGGTTTTATTGACGTGGTCAAAGACGACCAGTTGGTCGTAAAAGCCAAAGTCCAGGTCGGGCAGTTGGCGGTCATCCGTAGGGGTGTTTGGCAGTTTTTCGACGTACCTGACGACATCGTATCCCGCATACCCGATGGCACCACCGACAAACGGAGGGAGTTGATCGACCGAAGCGATCGATTGGTTGCCCAGTTGCTCGGAGAGAAACTCGAGTGGATCTGGGCATTCGAAGAAATCGACTTTGCCATCTCGATGGTATTGGACTTGGGAGCCATAAGCAACGACGCGTGCTCGGGGGCCGACGGCGATGAAGGAGTAGCGTCCGATTTTTTCTCCGCCGATCACGCTTTCGAAAAGCCCGGCCGAGGATGTTCCGTCATCGAGAAGACGAAATGCGCTGACTGGGGTTAAGTGATCGCTCAGGAGTCTTCGATAGACCGGCACGATATCGAAACGCTCATAGAGATCCCGGTAAGTCTCGAAACTTGGAAAAGTGGTCATTTTCGGCAAAAAAATTTCGGTCCGTTGTTGGTCGTTTCACACGCCGATGAGCATCGCCCGATCGGCTCGATGTGCTTATACTATCAAGCTGACTTGGATCCGCGAATCGGAAAAGTACAAATTGCGATGAAGTGCCAGCACTGCGAAAAAAACGCGATCTTTCACATCACGGAACTGACCGACCCGTCAGGCCCGACGATTATCCATTTGTGCGAAGACCACGCGAGGGTCTTTTTTCAGACCGGCGAGTCGCTCGAAACGGCCACAGCGCTTTCAAATTTGCTTGCGAAACAACTGCAACTCGAAAAAGCCGCTAATGAAATGGCCGAGACCGACAAGAAGTCGTGTCCGATGTGCGGGATCACTTTTTCGGAGTTTCGCAAAGGAGGCCGTTTAGGATGCCCTTACGATTACGTAGTTTTCGAACAGGATCTCGAACCGCTGCTTGTCAATATCCATGGCGCTCAGAAACACGTCGGTAAAGTTCCAAAGAACCTCGGAGGAACACCCAAACGTCACTTCCAACTGAATCGACTTCGATCGGCCCTGCAACGCGCGATCGAGGCAGAAAATTATGAGGACGCCAGCAGTATCCGTGACAAAATCAAAGCGGTCGAAAACGGAACTCTGGAACTCGATGATCACGAGATGGAGCTTTTAGAACTCGAAGAAGCTTTTCAGTCGCTACCGGAAGACATTGCGGAACTCGATGACCAGCGGGCTCTTGATGAAGATTCGCTCGATGAGGATACCGATGAGGAAGATGAAATCGATGACGACATCGATGAGAATATCGACGAGGACATCGACGAAGATCTATTTGGCGACGATGATTTCGAAGATCCAGACAAGAAGAAGTAGATTCAGGCACCTCAGACTCTCGGATTGATACAACGTGAGAATAGACGAATTAGCACAACATACCGGAGAGTGGTTACGAGGCGATGGGCCTGAGTCGGACATTGTCATCAGCAGCCGCGTTCGCTTGGCTCGCAACTTGTCTGACTTCCCGTTTATCCGCAAGTGCTCCGCAAAACAAAAGTCTCAGATTGCAGCTACGGTGCAGCAAGCCTTCGATCGATCAGAGATCGGAACCCAAGGCCAGTACATCGACGTGAGTAAACTCGGTGATTTGGATCGCCAATTTCTCATGGAACGCCAACTCATCAGCCATGAACTCAGCGATGCAGAGGGAGCCCGCGCGGTGATCCTCGATCCTTCTGAAAGATTCAGCATCATGGTCAACGAGGAAGACCATTTGCGTCTTCAGGTCATGCAAAGTGGATTTGATCTTGAGCACGGTTGGAATCGGATCAATCAGCTTGACGATACGCTCGAAGCCCATCTGCAGTTTGCCTTTACCAGCAAAGTCGGGTATTTAACCGCTTGTCCGACCAACGTAGGTACAGGGCTGCGTGTGAGTGTCATGCTCCATCTGCCAGCTTTGGTAGCCACTAAGCAAATCGAGCGAGTCTTTCGCGCCCTTGGCAAAATCAATGTCGCCGTGCGAGGTCTCTTCGGTGAGGGCTCCCAGTTCATGGGGGATTTTTATCAGGTAAGCAATCAAACAACGCTTGGTAAGACCGAGTCGGAGTTGATCCAGAGAGTGCGCGAGGTCGTACCGCAACTGATCGATTACGAGCGAAACGCCAGAGAGTTTCTCTTAAACGAAGATCGAGCGGATCTGAGCGATCTGGTAAGCCGTGCTCACGGAATTCTTAAGACGGCCAAGAAAATCAGCAGCGAAGAGACCATGCATTATCTGAGCAAAGTGCGACTGGGCATCAATCTTGGGTTGATCGAAGGACTTAGCATTCCAACGCTCAACAAGATGTTCATCCACACCCAGCCAGCACACCTTCAAAAACTCCGTGGTCGGAAACTTAGCGGGAGCGATCGCAATACCGAACGTGCGAATTATCTCCAGCAACATTTGAACTGAGTCTGATTTGTCTACCAAGAAAAAAACAGCCCTGTGCGCTGCATGGTACTGATGGCCAAGAGGTATTGAAGAGACAGGCGTTGGGCCGGAGGCGATAGGCGTTGGGAGAACAGCCAAGCAACCCCGCGCGCTTCATCAGCGTTCATGAGTGTTCATCAGCGGTTGGTTTGGGCTTTGTTAGCGAATATTAGTGTTCATCAGCGGTTGGTTTGGGCTTTATTAGCGAATATTAGTGTTCATCAGCGGTTCAGAAAAACAGCCTTACGCGCGGTCTTGCCCCCTCTATCCCCCCGCCCTTTCTCCCCCAGCCAAAGCCCTGAGGGCGAAAGGGGGCCAAGCGGGATCAGGCGTTAGGCCGGAGGCGATAGGCGTTGGGGGGACAGCCAAGCAACCCCACTCGCTTCATCAGCGTTCATGAGTGTTCATCAGCGGTCGGTTTGTTCTTCATTAGCGTTCATGAGTGTTCATCAGCGGTTGGTTTGTTCTTCATCAGCGTTCATGAGTGTTCATCAGCGGTTGGTTTGTTCTTCATCAGCGTTCATGAGTGTTCATCAGCGGTCGGTTTGGTCTTTATTAGCGAATATTAGTGTTCATCAGCGGTTGGGAAATCCAGACATCAAACTTTGCTTGGCATCGGATAAGGGTCTGCAAAGGATCCGAAGGCACCGAGTCCTCCGTCGACGGCAAGATCGGTGCCAGTGATAAACGAAGCGTCCTGGCTCGAGAGCCAAAGCACCGCAGCGGCGATTTCTTCTGGTTTGCCGATTCTGCCAAGCGGGTGTCGATTGGCGAGTTCTCGCTCCCCACCTTGTGCCTCGAGGGTTGCACGCACCAGTGGTGTATCGATCGCGCCAGGCGATACGCTGACGACTCGTATACCATCTCTGGCATATTCGACCCCCCACTGCATGGCTTGCAAGATATTAGCCGCTTTGATCGGCCCGTAAACCGGTACCCCTCGCGTTGTGCGATGGGCTTGGCCACTTGCAATGTTCACAATGACGCCCGATTGCTGCTGACGCATCGCTCGAAGTGCGTACTTGGCCATGAATGTATAGCCCGAAAGATTGATCGATAGCATCCGCTGATAGTCCTCGTGCTGCAGATCCTCGACTCGCACGTAGGAGGATGCTGGTTGGATTGCGGCATTGTTGACCAGCACATCCAGTGCTCCGAATTTCTCAATCGCCAATTCGACCGCTCGTTGGCAATCGGATTCCCTCGAAACATCGGTGCTCACATGCGTGACATTCGCATCGTTGAGATCGGGATAAGGTGCGATGTCGGCACATACGACCTGGGCTCCTGAATCGGAAAAACCTCGGCAGATCGCTAGCCCGATTCCATTGCTTCCGCCGGTGACCAAAACGACACGACCCGAATGGTCATAACGCACAGTTCCTTGGGGACGAACTCGGTTTGGATTCGTTGGCTGGGCATTGGATGATTTGGTCATAATTCGGTGGTCGATGGTCTCAAAGGAAGGAAAATCACTGAGCGATGCCCAATAGCTTACCACGACCGATGCTGCTTTGGATAAACTAGTGGGATCGCCGAAATCCCTCATGTACCTTCCTCCCACTCAGCTTACTCTTTGGATCCCTACCATGAAAAACCATTCGACCAATCGCCGAGTCTTCTTTTCGCAATCGGCCAGTGCCATCGCCGTGCTCCACTTGGCCGGTGGGCTTCGCGCCTCCCCGATCGTTGCAGATCGCCTTCGATTGGCTAGCATCGGAGTCGGTGGGATGGGATCTGCGGACTTAGGCTCGCTTAGCTCTCACAGCAAGGTCGACGTAGTCGCTTTGTGCGATGTCGATGCGAATAACTTGGCTGCTGCTAGCAAGCGTCATCCAAACGCCAAGGGCTTTAGCGACTTTCGAAAGATGTTCGCGGAGATGGCAGGCCAGATCGATGCAGTTTCAGTCTCGACTCCAGATCACACCCATGCCCCTGCAGCCATGACTGCGATGAACAATGGCAAGCATGTTTACTGCCAAAAGCCACTGACTCACGACGTGTACGAGTCGCGACAACTAAGGCTCATTTCCGAGAAAAACAAGCTCGTTACCCAAATGGGGACGCAGATCCATTCGGCAAGCGCCTATCGAACTGCAGTAAAGCTGGTTCAAAGCGGCGTGATTGGTAAAGTCAAAGAAACGCATTCGTGGAGCAACAAGACTTGGGGCTACGAAGGGCCAGATCCCGATCCGACAGCAGTACCAGACTCTCTGAAGTGGGATTTGTGGCTTGGTACGGCCCCTGAGAGAGCTTACTCCCAAGGTCATTTTCACCCGGGGAATTGGCGTCGTTGGTATGACTACGGATGTGGAACGATGGGAGACATGGCGATCCACATCCTGGATCCCGTTTTTTCGGCGCTGAAACTTGGGGCACCGACCAAGGTGATTTCGAGCAGTTCGGCGGCCCCTAAAAAATCCTTCGGCATGCAAAATCATACCCGTTATACTTTCCCGGCTTCGCCCTTTACCACCAACGATTTCCTTTTGACTTGGAGCGATGGGGGTAAGATGCCTGACACCTCGGCTTGGCCATTGGAGGGATCTGATGGCAAGCGGATCGGACTGCCCGATCAAGGCTCAATCTTCTTGGGTGAAAAGGGTGCCGTGCTGCTGCCACACGTTGCGATGCCGGTGTTATTGCCCGCGAAACAGTTCGCTGAATACAAAATCGAAGCGGCTCCCGATGGCAATCACTACCATCTGTTCGTCGACGCTTGCTTGGGTGGTGCTCCAACGACAGCCCACTTCGGTTACGCAGGGCCGCTTACCGAAGCCGTCTTGCTTGGGACGCTTGCAAATCGTTTTCCAGGAAGCGAGTTGCAATGGAATGCCGAAGCGATTTCGATCCCGAACCACGAACTGGCCAACGCTTTGCTTCGAAGAACCTACCGCAAAGGTTTCGAAGTCGACAATTTGTCCTAGGACGATCGATTGTCCGCATCATCGTTGGTCATAGAATCGGACTGGATATTGCCAGTGGAATCCCCTGCGATCCGCGGGGGATTCTTGGTAATTGAAGCGGGACGGATTTTGCACGTTGCAGCGCATCTGCCAGAGCGATTTTGCGGCATGCCCAAGGTGCGGCTCAGTGGTGGTGCGATCCTACCGGGGCTGATCAACGCGCATTGCCATCTGGAACTCAGCGATATCGATCAACCCTTGCCGGTTCCTCAATCCGACAACGGAACTGGTAGCATGGTCGGGTGGCTCGATAAGCTCATGGCGAGGCGCAGGGACCTGGTGGATTCCAAAAGTCATGTAGAGCGAATCAAACAAGAGGCAATCGAGTTAGGGATAAGGCAAGCTTGGGAGTCTGGGACCAGGTTTGTCGTCGACAATGTTACCGCACCATGGTCGGCCCAGTGGTGTGAGCAATCGGCAAGAGGTTTATGCAAGGATCCTAGCTCGGAGGCTTATCGGGCCTTGGTGCCCGAGATTCCGATCCATATTCAACCTTGCATCGAATTGGTCGATGTAAATCAAACACGGTGCGAGCAGACTTGGGAATTTGCCAAAAAGCTCTGTGAGCAACAGACCACTACGGATCGAGTGTGTCGACAGCCCTTTGGTCTTGCGCCTCATGCCCCTTATACGGCATCGAAACGAATGGTTCAGCAAGCGGTCAGATTTCAGTCGGCAAGACACGGATTGCTCAGTATGCATTTGGCCGAGAGCCTCGAGGAGCTTGAGTATGTCGAAAGAAGCAAAGGGCCCCTCAAGTTCTGGATTTCGCCATGGGTCGATAAAGAACATGTTTCGAATATCGGGAAGATCGATGAGTATCTGAGGCTTTTGTTAGAAGCTCATCGGTCTCTGATCGCACATGGAAATTACTTAAGTGAATCTCAGATCGATTGGATTGGTGAGCATCGCGATAAGGTAGCGGTGGTCTACTGTCCGCGTACCCACATCCATTTTCGACACAAAGAGCATCCAGCAAGAAGTCTAGCGGGTCGAGGTGTCAATGTTTTTCTGGGGACAGACTCGAGATGTTCGAATCCCGATTTGTCGCTGTTTGAAGAGTGGAAGACCGCATGCAGGATGTTCCCAGATTTCGGTGCGCGGTATTGGATGGAGCAATGCACAACCAGTCCTGCGAAATTTTTGGAAATAGACCAGTGGGTCGGTACCATCCGCCAAGGAAGTAAATCGCTGTTGACTTGGGTGCCCCTTGGCGGTCAGGAAATCGCGGATGAAGATCAGCTTTGGCAAGCGATGCTCGATAGCCATCAAGCCATGCCCTTGGAAGTCCAAGTTTCTTTGATGGAGATGACATTCGCTTGATATGATCCAGCAGCAAAAAAAGGATAAGATGAGCGACGTATTAGGATCGACCAAGGATCCCTTGCCTCGTTCGGTGTGGGTCTTGAGCTTCGTGTCCTTCTTTGCCGACATCTCCAGTGAGATGATGGTTCCGCTCTTGCCTTTGTTTCTCGTGGGAGCACTAGGGTCGAGCGAGATAGAGCTCGGTTTTATGGAAGGTGCTGCGGTTTTGATTGTTTCGCTGATGTCCGCTTATGCGGGTTTTCGCAGCGATCGGCGTGGAGTCCAAGGTGGCCGAGTGCGGTGGTTGAATTGGGGATATGGTTTGCCGGTGCTTGGAAAAAGCATCATCACGTTGGCAACTGCTCCGCTTGGGATTCTTTTTGGTCGTTTATTGGATAGGTTTGGTAAGGGATTGCGAGGGGCACCGCGCGATGCATTGATCGTCGATTCGGTGCCTGCTGCTCGGCTTGGGGAGGCTTTCGGGTTGCATAGGGCGTTGGATACCGCCGGTGCACTCATTGGAACAACACTCGCAGCATTTTTACTTTGGTGGTTGGTGGGAACTCCAGATGCACGAGGGATCCAAGGAGCACAAATCGATGCGCCTGCATCGGTTTTTAGGCAGATCTTTGCCGTCTCTGCCGTTCTGGGCTTGGCTTCTTGGGGGTTAACGTTCTTGGTTACCGATCCTCGCAAACAAGAGCCCCAGGCAGATAACGCAGTCAGCCCGTCGCAGTCATCCGGGGGGAGCAGTCCTTTGACAAGATCCTCGATGATCGAATCTTTATCACAGTGGAAGTATTTGCCGAGTTCCTATTGGTGGGTGGTCGGGATGTTGGTCTTGTTCTCGCTTGCAAACAGCAGTGATGGTTTTTTGTTGCTTCGGGTGCGGGAATTGGGTTTTTCACCCTGGGCGGTGGTGCTCGCTTATTCGCTTTTTAATGTTTCCTATGCACTGGTGAGTTATCCTGTGGGGGTGCTTAGTGATCGGGTTGGCAGATGGCGGGTGATTGGTCTCGGGTGGGGTATCTACTTACTTGTGTACTTGGCCTTTGCTTGGTTGCCACGCGAGCAGTCTTGGGGCGTATGGCCTTTGATGTCCGTGTACGGACTCTACATGGCACTTACCGAGGGGGTGGGTAAGGCGTTGATTGCTCAGTATGCACCATCTGCCTACCGAGGGACAGCCATGGGGGTGTTTCATGCGATCACTGGGATAACGACTTTTGCGGCTAGTTTGCTGGCGGGTTGGTTATGGCAAGTTTACGGATCGGGTGTTGCGCTGAGTGCTGGTGCCGTTTTCGCAGGCCTGGCACTGGTGGTTTTGGGATGTTTTGCAATAGGGAAACGCCCAGGGAGATGAGACTTAGGATCCGATTCGTTCGATCTCTTGGACGGGACAAAAGATGAAAAGGCACAAGAGAGTGATGTGATCAATGCACCCGCTCACGTGCTCGATAAGAGTTGGCTTATCGGCGACTGAATTATCGCTACCAGAGGCACTCACCCGCCGGTACTAAAGTGGCTGAAATACTGAGACTATTTGCGATCGCGGATCTGCTGGCGGAGTTCGGCGGTGATCGCTTGCAACTGCTCAAGCGATCGATGCTTGAGCATCGCAGATTCGCTGGTTGGCAATCCTAAAATCTCCTGCAATGTTTGGATGAGTTGGATATTGCCTTCTTTGAGCCCCTCTTGTCGGCCTTCCTGCCGGCCTTCTTGACGGCCTTCCTGTCGACCTTCCTGTCGACCTTCTTGACGGCCTTCTTGACGGCCTTCTTGACGACCTTCTTGAAGCCCCTGTAATCGGCCCTTCTTCATATATTCGTCAGCGATCGAACCGGGCTCGATTTGCGTTTGAAATATCTTCTGGATCGTCATCTCAAGGGTCTCCACGGATATCGAAGGACTTACGGTCGTGATGTAAACCACCACCGCATTCAAGTGCTCAAAGAACAAATCCTTTGTGCCAACTTCAAGCAAGCATCGCAAAAGGCTCTCAAGCTTCTGCTCAAAATCCCTCCGCCTGCTGTATTTTAGCAGGCCGAGAATACTTTGCAAAAAAGGCTCCCCGGCTAGCGATTCGTCCGGAATCTGCCCCAAGTCCAGCACAGGATAAGCTAGCCGAACACCATACGGGAATAAATTCCTAGGGCCTCCGACCAGATCTTCAAGGCTCAGGGGGGACGACCAAGCTTCCTGGCCATGATAGATCACAAGCGGAAATACCGGACACAAAGGCTGTCCGCTTCGCAATTGCTGCTCCCATATCCGAACGATGTATCTGAGCAACTGAAAACAAGTCATCGGGTCCGACTGGCTCTTGTGCTCCAGTAGCAAGTAAACTTGCCCCTGGCACCTCTTGCCATGGTGGTCTGCAAGCTGCACCCAATAGAGCAAATCCGAGTAACACTCTCGCAATTCCTCATCGATAAAGGTGTCTTTTTGGAGCTTGAGTGAATCAAGATCCATCGCGGCCACCAAATCCGTAGGAAGGTGCGTTCGGATCAAATCCCTGGCGGCTTGCGGATGCGAAAGCGCGTAGTGAAACAAATTGTTGTGCGGAGTTGGAAGCTTCGAGTCGTCCATAGCTTCCAATTTTACGAATCAGTGAGTTTTACGCCCGATTTTGGTCAAAAAATCTTTGGCTTGAAATGATCTATTTAGGATCTGATTCGTTCGATCTCTTAGAGGCTTATTCTGTCACTAGAAAACCATGCACACGACCCGCAATAATTTTTGTGTTTTTGGCCGGTGATCCATCGGAGGTGACCGGAGGTGGCGCAGCGCCACCTCCGGATGGGTAAATTGTCTGCGTCACCTCCGGATGTCCCTGACGACGTCAGCAACCCTAGGGAAGCGGGTTTTAACCTTGAATTTATGTTTGGGGGCCTAACAGTAAGTGATTTCAAGAGCGAGAATGATTGCGTTGTTGAAAGGAAAAATGCTTGAAAGGGCTCTACATGCGACGCGACGGCTTTACCATGGTTGAGTTATTGGTAGTTATTGCAATCATCGGAATTCTTGTTGGGTTATTGCTGCCGGCGGTTCAAGCCGCTAGGGAATCTGCAAGAAGAATATCTTGTCAAAATAACCTAAAACAACTCGGCCTAAGTCTTCAGAATTTTGAATCGGCAAGGAACAAACTACCATCGCAGGGGGAGTACAGAACGCATGGGAACTTGGTTTATTGGAGTGTGCAAAGTCGTCTTCTACCTTATGCAGAAATGAGTAGCCTCCATCAATTGATCAACTTTGCGCTACCGATCAGCCAACAACCTCAAATTGCTCGGCAGAGGATTCCATTCTTACTTTGCCCGAGTGAGGTCAATGACCAGGAGAGGCCAGATGGAACGACCTTCATTCATTACCCGCTGAACTACGGCGTTAACATCGGTGAATGGCTGATCATGGAACCCCCTTTCGGCCGTGGAACTGGTGCTTTTGTTGTCAACCAGGACATGAATCTTGCGTCGATCACTGATGGAACAAGCAACACTTTGGCCATGGCTGAGGTCAAAGCCTTTACACCGTATTTGCGCGATTCAGGGATCCCTGCCGGGGCCGCTCCTGTGCCTTCACAACCGACCGAGGTCGCCGCATTTGGAGGGGAGTTTAAATCGGATTCGGGTCATACCGAATGGGTCGATGCAAGATCGCATCAAACCGGATTTACCACAACTTTTTCTCCCAACGAGGTTGTTCCTTACACAACGGGTGGCAAGGTGTTTGACATCGACTTCAATTCGATGCGAGAAGGCAGAAGCACGACATTGCCGACCTATGCGGTTGTCACTAGTCGCAGTTACCACGCAGGCGGTGTGAATTCATTGATGCTCGATGGATCGGTAAGGACGACATCGCAGACGATTCATAGGCAGATATGGAAGGCGATGGGGACTCGGTCAGGTGGCGAGATTGTGGCCGTTGAGGACTAGATACCTTCATGTGTTGGGATTGGAGCTAAGCAGCGCTGACCGGAGGTGGCGCTGCGCTAACCACCGGCTAATGGCTGTGATCCCTTCGGGATCCGGAGCAGGCGGCGATGCGCTAACCCCTCCGGTTAGCCGTTGATGATCTCATGGATGACATGGCCGTGAACGTCGGTCAATCGGCGCTGGATCCCATTGTGGTAGTAACTCAAACGCTCGTGATCCAGACCCAACAAATGAAGGATCGTGGCGTGGAAGTCGTAGACGGTCGCAACCTTTTCGACAGCCTTGTAACCAAACTCGTCAGTCGCGCCATAACTATACGGTGCCTTGACGCCTGCTCCGGCGAGCCAAGCGGTAAATCCTGCGGGATTATGGTCTCGGCCTTTGGCCCCAGCTTGAAAGGTTGGCATCCGACCAAATTCCGTACACCATACGACAAGGGTATTTTCCAGTAAGCCTCGTTGTTTGAGATCTTTCAGCAGAGCAGCCGTCGGCTGATCAAAGATCTCGCCGTGGTTGGTGTACTGATCCTTGAGAATCTTGTGCCCATCCCAATTGCTGGTTCCCTCTCCGCCGACTTGGTAAGCTCCATTGAATAGCTGAACGAAGCGAACACCTTGCTCAATCAGGCGTCTTGCGAGAATGCAGTTTCGCGCGTAGGCCGCCTTGGTTTCAAGAACAGGAGTTCCTTTTTGGTCGGCTCCGTACTGTGCAAGGGTTTGGGCTGTCTCGGAGGAAAGATCGCTAACCTCTGGCACGGAAAGCTGCATGCGTGCAGCGAGTTGATAGCTTGAGATTCGTGCGGCAAGTTCGCTGTCCCCGGGATAGCGATCTAGATGATGCTGGTTTAGCCGCGTGAGGAATTCCCTTGTTTTTCTGTCTGTTTGATCGGAGATGCCTTCTGGTTTGGCGAGATTTCTTATCGGGGCCGCAGCGTTAAAGTCGGTGCCTTGGAATGCGGCGGGCAAAAAACCCGGGTTCCAGCAATTGCCGCTTGATTGCGGAACGCCGCGAGGATCCGGGATGGCAACGTAGGCTGGCAAGTTCTCGTTTTCGCTACCGAGCGCATAACTCGTCCAAGCACCGATGCTCGGGAAACCATCGAGGGTAAATCCCGTATTCATGAAATTCTCGCCGGGACCATGCGTGTTGGTTTTCCCTGTCAGTGAGTGCACGAAGCACATCTGGTCCGCTAAGTTCCCGAGGTTTCCGACGAGATCGGAGATCATCTTTCCTGACTGGCCCCGAGGTCGAAACTCCCAGGGACTTTTTTGCAAAGTCCCCTGCCCTCCTTGGAAGGTGATGAGTTTCTCGGAACCGGGCATAGGGCGATCATGATTCTCGATCAGCGATGGCTTGTAGTCGAAAGTATCAAGATGGCTACAAGCTCCGGCGCAGAAGATCATCAGCACTTGTTTGGCTTTTGGTTCAAAGTGCGAGCCCCTGGCTTTGTTGGGGTTGGCCGGATCGATCGACGGAAGTATGGGTGTCTTTTCATTCGGCTGGGCTAGGACTCGATCCCGCAGTAGCAGATCCACAGCAGCTAGGCTACCGAGTGACATCCCAGTGATTCGTGTCAGATGCTCGGTCAGGAACGAGCGGCGATCTTGCTGAAGTTGTTTGGACATTGGCACGATCCACGTCAATCTAAAAGATGAACAAAAACTCACTGGCGTTGAGAATCGCTCGACAGTACTGCACGAGTCCTTGATCACGAATCATCTCTTTTGAAAGTTCGATCTCCTGAGCATCAGGATCACGTGCAAAGAGGATGTGAAAGGACATGCGTACCTGCTGATCCATATCGGAGTTTGCCAAGCGGTTGAGTCGCTCGGCAAACAATTCAGCCTGCTGCATGACAAACGGACTGTTGAAGAGGTTGAGCGACTGCAAGGGCGTATTGGATCGCGGGCGCTTCGGGACAACTTGGTTGCCGCTTGGGCAGTCAAAGGCACCGAACACCGGATCTTGTTCTTGACGGATCCGAGTCAAATAAACCATCCGACGGTACTCGGCAGGGCCAACTTTTTCTTTAGGAAAGTAGCGATAGACGTTGTCTTGTTCGACCCGTTGCAAATAGAAGCCAGGGCCTCCCATGCGATAATCGATAACACCGCTTGCAATGAGCATGCTATCGCGAATCGCTTCTGCTTCGAGTCTTCGAGGGGGGAACCTCCATAAGAGCCGAGAATCGGCATCGATCGATAGTCCTTGGGGATTGGGTTTGGAGGATTGCCTGAAGGCTTGAGAAGTGAGCATCGATCGGTGTAAGTTTTTGAGCGACCAGTCGTGCTCGATGAGTCTCTGGGAGAGCCAATCGAGAAGTTCCGGATGGGTAGGGAGTGTTCCATTGGCACCAAAGTCGCTGGGGGTATCGACGATCCCTGTTCCGAATGTAAATTGCCATAGTCGATTGGCGATGACTCTGGGAGTAAGAGGGTTTTTCGGATCGCTGATCCAGTTGGCTAAGGCCACTCGTCGGGATTGTTCGGGTGTATCCTCTGCGAACTCTTGGCCATCGAGAGATGCGACCAATGCGGGTGAAACGATTTCCCGTTTCATCAGTGGATCGCCTCGGTAGAGGCGATGGATTGTCGGTGGAGCTGAGAACGTTCCAAGCCATACCGAAGAGCCTTGGGTGAGCGTTTTTTCCTCGGAGATTAGGCTTTTGGATTTTTCTTTGAAGGCCTGGTGCTGAGATCTCTGATCGGGATCGAGCAGTTCCACAAGACCATCGCTGCCTTGGGCTGCCAGCGTCATTCTGCCAACATGCGAAGCGATAGGTTTCCATTGATCCGATTCGACGAGGGCTTCGATTGTATATCGCGTTGGAGTGCGATCTTTGTACTGCTCAGAGCGATCTCTTCCCCATCGCATGCGTGTGATAGGCTTAGGCTCCTTGAAGTCGATTTGAATCCAGCCTGCGTCGGATTGATTGGAAATCCAGCTATTGGAGTTTCCGGTTTTTCCATCGTTGATATGCTCAATTTTGTGGATCGCATAGCCTTCGAGGCAACCGGATGCTTTTGCTGTCGAACCTATCGAAGCTAGCGCCACATTGTTGTCTTGTGTGTCAAAGACTTCCCATTCATCGATGCAGGGCTGCGAGTTTCCCGAGGCAAGGATGGTCAGCCTGACCGATTTGGCGAGGATGGGTTCAAACGATTCTTCATTGAGTTTGGCAGAGACAGCAGGACGAAGGTTTTTCGATTGGGCCAGTGCCTGAGCTTTAGCCTCGATCTTCTCGATCTCTTTTTGCAACGAGCGAACTTCGTTTGCAATTTGCGTGAGCCGCTGGGTCTTTTCTGGGGTCGAATCGCTTGGAAGGTTCCGGTCGCCAAAATTCACGCCCGCATAGATCGCTTGGAGCGAATAAAAATCCTTTTGAGAAATCGGATCGAATTTGTGGTCGTGGCAACGAGCGCAACCCAGGGTCAATCCAAGGAAGGCGGTGCCTGTGGTGTTGATCAAGTCGGCCAGTTCGTCTTGACGCTGCATGAGGGTCAGGTTCACGTCGGGACTTTTGACGATGTCGTAAGTCCCCGCGACGAGGAATCCGGTTGCGAGGTCTTCACCAAGTGCGTCGCCAGCGATTTGTTTCTTGACAAACTCGCTATAAGGCATGTCTTGGTTCAATGCTTGGATGACAAAATCTCGAAAGGGCCAAGCGTTGTAGCGGACGCGATTGGTTTCGAACCCATTGGATTCGGCGAATCGGATGACATCAAACCAGTGCCGAGCAAGTCGTTCGCCGTAGCGTGGATCAGCAAGCGTTCGATCCACAAGTTTTTCGTAAGCATCGAAACTCTCATCGTTGCAAAATGTCGAGACTTCCTCGGGTGTTGGAGGCACACCCAGTGCGACCAGGAACAATCGCCGAATCAGAGTGGGTCGTTCAGCAGTTTCCGATAGATGCAATTGCTTTTGATCCAGTTGGGCTTGTATCCACTGATCGATGGGGCCAAGACCAGGGAATTGCCCAGAAGAATCGCTGGCTTGGGGCCAGGGATCTTCGATCGGGCGAAAACTCCAAGGTAGCGGCTTTTCGAGCCGTTTAGAATCATCTGGCCCGGCGGCTCCCTGTTGGATCCAAACTCGGATTTTGTCGATTTGCTCTTCGGAGAGTCGTTCACCTTCGGGAGGCATTTGGTAGTCGGGATCTTGGCCGGTGATCACCTGAATCAATCGGCTTTTTTCAGTGTGCTGGATATCGAGGATAGGACCGCTGCTGGCACCTTTGAGTATGGCAGATCGCAGGTCGAGCCGCAGATCAGCAGTTTGCTTGCTCGGCCCGTGGCATTGGGTGCAATGCTGGTCGAAGATCGGGGCAATGTCTCGCTCAAAATCGATAGCGGGTTGTGAGCTTTGAACCGGGACTTGGGCATCAGCGACACTTGCAAGAAGGCTCGCTTTGCAAAGCAAGCAAGCCAGGGTTATACCGATGGCAGGTAGGTAGCGGATTTGGGATTGTCGAGGTTGCATGGGAGCGATCGGTGGGGTAAGCGGAAGGTTGTCCATTATACCTCAGGAGAGAGCAAGGTCAGATACCTTGCAATAGAAACCGACCGGATCGTTTTGACCAAAAAGAGGTATTTAACACACGAAAGCGGTAGAATGCGCCTTCGAGGTCGATTTTCGAATTGAGACATATTGGAGGGAGCGAGATGTCAAAGAAAATTGGAGTTTTCCCTTGGGTTGATTTTGCATTCCGGAAAATTTTTGGGAAGCCCGGAAACGAAGAGTGTCTGATTGGACACGAGCCGACGCAAACCGAATTCATCGTCCGCTTGTGCGGACTCACTGAGTAGCAACTGAAGAACTTAGTGAGATCAAGCAGATTACCGAGGAGAAAGAGATGTACGATTCCAGAGAGAAGGCGATCAGAGACCAAGAGTCTCACCTGATTGAATCGCTCAGTAAGGGGCGAAAGCAAGGCCTCAGAAAAGGACTTAAGAGAGGACTAGAGAAAGGGCTCAAGCAAGGACGTGAGGAAGGACGTGAGGAAGGTGCGAGGATTGGTATCGAGGTTGGGTTCATTCAATCGCTTCAAGAGATCCTTGGTATAGAGGTGCAATCCCAACAAGAGTTGACTCAAAAGTCCCTGCCCGAATTGATCGCATTGAAGGAGTCTCTTCAGGCTGTGGTTAGGGACAAAAATCGATAGTTCCGTAAAAGCTTGCGAGCCTCTTAATGATCTCGGTGGAGTTTGTATTCGACGGCATCGACGAGTGCCGACCAGGAGGCTTCGATGATATTCTCACTGACTCCGATGGTGTGCCATGAGTGGTGCTCGTCTGCACTTTCAATGTTCACTCGAATCCTAGCTGCCGTGCCGGCTTCGCCGTTGACCACACGAACCTTGTAGTCGATCAATTGCATCGACTCGATGCTCGGATAAAACCGCGAGAGCGTTTTGCGCAGCACCGCATCCATGGCATTGACCGGTCCGTGCCCTTCGGCAGCTTCTACGCACACAATATCCCCGACCTTGAGTTTCAAGATCGCTTCGGCGAACTGTTGTTGGCGTAAGGTATCCAAATCACCGGCTAGGATCTGGTATTTGATCGTCTCGAAATGGGGCCTGTAGGTGCCTGAGCATTGTTTGACCAAAAGGTCAAAAGAAGCTTCAGCGGCCTCGTACTGGTATCCTTGGTTCTCTTTCTTAACGACCATCTCCAAAATGCGATCCAGAAGCACCCGGTCCTGCTGCCCGCCATGTTTTTGGGTCAAGGCGGCTATGTTCGATCGACCCGATAGTTCGCTAACAAGGATTCTCCGTTCGTTGCCGATGAGCTCAGGGTTCATATGCTCATAGGTGTGAGCGAATTTATTGACTGCATGCACATGCATTCCCCCTTTATGGGCAAAGGCGCTGCGGCCAACAAAAGGCTGACTATTGCGAGGAACCAGATTGGCAGTTTCGTAGACGAATCGAGAAAGTTCCGTCAGATGCTCGAAGGATCCGTTTTGCAAAACGCGGTAGCCGCTCTTCTTGAACTGCAAATTGGATATCACACAAAGCAGATCCGCATTTCCACACCGTTCGCCAATCCCATTGATTGTACCTTGGATTTGCTCGCACCCGGCATCGATAGCAGCCAGGGAGTTAGCCGTCGCCAGGTCGCCGTCGTTATGGCAGTGGATTCCCAAACGCGCACCTGTTGGATCGATCCTGGCTTTCGATTGACCGACGATCGCGGAGATTTGTTCAGGGAGTGATCCGCCGTTGGTATCGCACATGACGACCCATTTGGCACCTGCTTTGGCGGCCGTTTCAATGGCCAAAAGAGCATACTCGGAGTTTGCTCTAAAGCCATCGAAGTAATGCTCCGCATCGTAGACAATTTGAGCATGTCTAGAAAGATATTCGACCGTCTCGCCGATCATATCGAGGTTTTCCTGAAGGCTCACGCCGAGCACCTCCGTTGCATGAAAATCCCAAGACTTACCCACAATGGTGATGACCGGTGTTTGTGCGGCGAGCAAAGCGGCGATTCCAGGATCCTCCGAAGCCTTCATCCCTCGACGACGAGTCATGCCAAAGGCAGCCAGAAGGCTTGAACCGAGATTGAGCTCTTTGGCCTTCTGGAAAAACATCGCATCCTTTTCGTTCGAAAGAGGATAACCTCCTTCAATCATTTCGATGCCGATCTCAGAGAGCCGCACGGCGATGTTTAGCTTGTCCTGCAAAGACAGGCTAACCCCTTCGCCCTGTGTTCCGTCGCGGAGTGTGGTGTCGTAGATGAGGATCGATCGGTCTTGCATGGTTACTTGTAGTTTCAAAAAACAAAAAACCCCCGAAGCGGCAGGCTTCGGGGGTTGGGTTGCAAACTGTTTTGCGACTCGGTTTCAATGAAGAAACTTTCCCCAAGGCCTACCGGCTCTCGGGGATAATAATTTCGAAGAGGGTTTGGGGTGCTAATGGACACATGGGACTTCAAATTGGGTTCGCACAAACGTGACCATGATTTTTTCTTTCGGTGCTTTGTTTGTCAACTAGAACCCGGCAAAATCTGGTGCAGCAGACCTGGTATATCGACTTTTTTGACGGTGTCTCGATGCCGTGGATGGATAAAGACCCGTACGCGTTTGACCATTTGATCGAATTGGCGTGTAGCCAGTGACTGCACTACGGGGGACAGTTCGAACAGATCGCGGTATTGTCCTGACTTTTGCCGAATCCTTAAGTCGAATTGGACTTCGCATTCCGCAGGTGGCGCATCGATGAGCAGTTGGTGCAAACCGATCGATGTTTGAGTTTGATCTGAAAGAATCTGTGCTAATTGGCCAGAGAGCTCGACGAGTTGGGGATAGGATTTGCTGGATATCGATCGGTGGAGCTGTGGCTCGCAAAAACAATCGAACTGGGCGATGCGTTTATAGAGCATCCGCTTGGAGCCAAAGATTCCTTCGGCACAATCCGCACCCGGGTTGCCTCGAGAGTACCTGAGGATGGATTCTTTGAGTTTGGCATCGTCCATGTCGAGCCAAGATTCGATCAGATCGCTTTGGTCACGCAATTCGTAAACAGCTCGCTGAAGCATAGCCGTTGCGCTACGGACTGCATGGTGCCAATAGACTTCGCTAAACATCACATATCGGGCAAATACCATCATCTCGGCAGCCGTGCGACCTTTTTCAGAAATCGCAATTCGATGCCTTGGTGTATCGATGCACATCGATTGGATCAGCCGATGTCGGTCAAAGTTTCGTCCGTAGGGTACGCCGGCATGTAGGGAATCGCGTTCGAGATAGTCGAGTTTATCGATGTCGATCGGTCCGCTGAGAATGGATCGCAGGATCGAATGCATTGGGTCTAGCGATCCTTCGATTTTCGGGCTCAGGAACTCTGCGATCGACTCAGGATCAAGATCCCAGTCAGACTTTAGCAAACGTGATACTTCGGGTTGAATCAGCAATCGTCGGGCAAGGATTTCATGCCGGGGGGCACCGACGAGCCCCAGATCCTCGATCAGATGGCAAAAAGGCCAATGCCCTAGATCGTGCAAAAGTGCCGAGACGATCAAAAGCGATGCGTCATGGTCGCCGAAAATCATCGGTTGCTTGGGGTCGTTTGCCAATTGCCGGAGGACTTCGATGGCATTGCGATAGACACCCAGGGAGTGCTCGAAACGAGAGTGGGTAGCGCCCGGGTAGACCAAAGAGACAAGTCCCAGTTGAGAAATTCCAGCCAAGCGTCGGAAGGCTGCTGTGTCGAGGAGTCTGCGCACTCGGGTGGTAATCGGCACATCGATCTCGGGACTGATTCGAATGACCGAAGCGGTAGGTTGCAGTTCGGGGATCATAGGCAGTCGAATAATCCTCAAGAATTTCCTGATAAAGACCCATATCCGACAGCTTTTGCGGATGTGGGATAAGCCACTCTTTGCCCGCTCGCTAGAATAAACGTAGGAAACCGCATTTTAGCGTAATTGGAACTTGGCGGACGGCGGGCAAGCCTCGCTGGAGCTTTATGTCTGAGTCAATCTGGCCCGAGGGCCAAGCAACCACGGAGCTTTTGGTCGATGTCCGCGAGGGCAAGCCGCAGGCGGTCGAAGAGCTTTTCGACCGTCACCGCGATCCTCTGCGCCGAATGATCGCCATGAGACTCGACCAACGCTTGGCCCAGCGGGTCGACGTGAGCGACATCATTCAGGATGTTTTGATCGAGGCAAATCGAAGACTTGTCGATTACGTTCAGTCCCCCTCGATCCCTTTTCATCTTTGGATTCGTCAAATCGCCAAAGATAGAATCATTGATGCCCACAGGCGTCATCGATTGTCAGCCAAACGAAGCATCGATCGCGAGCAAGGTCCCATCGCATTTGCATCCAACGATCAGTCAACGATCGAATTGGCCAATCAATTCAAAGACGACGGGTTAACGCCTGCGGCCGCTGCTACCCAAAAAGAACTGGCTCAGCACATGGAGCTAGCTATCTCGCAACTCAAGGAAGGGGATCGCGAGATCATCCTCATGCGTCATTACGAACAACTCAATAATCAGGAGATCGCACAGTCGCTTGGACTGACCGAACCGGCCGCGAGCATGAGATATCTCCGGGCGATCAAGCGTCTGCGGGAGGTCATCGAAAGCCTTCCAAATCTTCATAGGGAAATTCGTGAATGAACGCCGAGTTGCCTTCTGGGCCTACCGCAGATCAAACCGATGTTGACGATCTGCACCTAGATGAAAACCTAGCTCTGCTAGTTACCGAACTTACCGACCGACTGCACCAAGGATTGACTGTCGATCTCCACGAAGTCTGCCTCGGACATCCTCTTTGCCGCAAAAACCCAAAGCTTGCAGATGAGCTTCGAGCTATCTGGGGAACGATTATTGTCACCGACGCCATAGGGAGTCACGAAGTTCGCTTACTGGGCGATTCGAACTCCTCGATTGGCGATTCGAATGTTTGGCGGATGACACTTCCTTGCATTTTTGGGGACTATCGCCTGATCGAAGAGGTCGGACGAGGGGGTATGGGTGTAGTCTATCGCGCCGAGCAGATCAGCTTAGGCCGACAAGTCGCAGTCAAGATGATTCTCAAAGATCAATTGGCTTCGGATTCCGAGCGTCAACGATTCTTTGCAGAGGCACGTGCCACAGCGCAACTGCAGCATGGAGGGATCGTTCCGGTTTACGATGTTGGCGAGATCGACGGGCGACCCTACTTTGCGATGCAATACATCCAAGGCCGTACGCTTCAGGAACTGATCAACACCGGATCCATCGATGAAAGACAATCGGTTCGAGTCGTTCAGATGATCGCCGAAGCAGTCGACTTTGCCCACCAAAATGGGGTTTTGCATAGGGATATCAAGCCATCGAACATCCTTGTGGATTCTAACGGGATCGCCAGGCTCACCGATTTTGGGCTTGCCAAACATACCGATGCAGGCGAATCGCTTACCCGTACAGGTGTGGTTTTAGGAACCCCCAGTTACATGAGTCCAGAACAGGCCAGCGGACGCATGGGCAACATCAGTCCGGCTTCGGATGTCTATAGTCTCGGCTCGGTGCTTTACCATGCCCTCACAGGTAGACCCCCTTTCGTCGCCAAGTCCACCATGGACATGCTCTTGCAGGTCATGGAGCAAGATCCACCGAATCCCAGGTTGCTCAATCCGAAAATCGATAGAGATTTGGAAATGATTTTGGTTCGATGCTTGCAGAAACCACAGGATTTGAGATACCCCAGCGCTGCAAACTTGGCTGCAGATTTGTCCGCCTATCTGAAGGACGAACCGATATCGGCAAGATCGGGCCAGTTTGCTCAGGTTGTCGCCCGATGGTTTCGAGAGACGCATCATGCCCCCGTGCTCGAAAATTGGGGCTTGCTCTGGATGTGGCACTCCTTGGTGCTGGTTATCGCGAGCGTGCTGACAGAACTCTTGCAATGGAGCAACGCAGGAGTTCTTTCATACCCGTTGCTCTGGACCGTCGGTCTAGGAGCTTGGGCTGCGGTCTTCTGGGCGCTGCGTCGGCGTATGGGCCCTGTGACTTTCGTCGAACGTCAAATTGCCCACGTTTGGGGGGCAGCCATGATCGGTATCGCAGCGTTGTTCCCCGTCGAGTGGGCCCTGGGACTTGCACCTTTGAAACTCACTCCCTTGCTTGCTGTCATCACTGGCATGATGTTCTTCATCAAAGCAGGCATACTCAGCGGCGTATTCTATATCCAAGCCACCAGCTTGTTCGTTGCCGCAGCAGCCATGTTGGTGTGGCCACAGATTGCGCACTTGATTTTTGCCGTTGTTGCAGGTCTTTGTTTCTTTATACCTGGGCTTAAATACTATCGCTTGCGCAGGTCTCTTCAAGCGAAAGACAAGAAGTAGTTGTTGAACTGTGTTGATCAAAAACTGTGTTGATCAAATGCAGAGAGCCCTGATCTTTCGACCAAGGCCCTCTGGGTTGAGTTCGGAGTTAACCGCTCGACTTACTTGTGGGTAAAGTCGAGGTACCACAGTCCGTCATCCCACTCCAAGGAGACTCGACGCCATCCGAGCGGAACTTGTGGGTATGGATAGAACGGTCCGATGTAAGGCCATGCCGAGGCCGAGTATTGCTTGGGATAAGTCACCGCGGCGTAGTTTGGATACGCTGCGTAGCTTGGCCATGCATAGCTGGGCATGTAAGGTTGATCGTATCTTGGAACACCACCACCATAGCTTGGTCCTCCTTGCATCGGCATCGGAGCTTGGGGAGCCATGACGTTACCGGTGTACGGGCCACCGACAGCGCCACCGTTGACAGTGCTCGGGGCAAAGGGGCGAGGAGCAGCACCGGTGGCTGCAGGTGCAGCCATACCTGGAACTCCAGCAGCTACGCCTGGGATACCAGGAACACCGGGGATACCTGGGACACCAGGAACACCGGGGATACCAGGAACACCGGGAATTTGCCCACTGGCAGGTAGAACCTGGTTGACGGTTACCTCGTCGACAACCCTTTGTACGCCAGAGACGTACTGTGCGGTCTTGAGAACCATCGCTTTTTGGTCGGGAGTCGAGACGTATCCTCGAACCCAGACTTCGCCATCAACGGTCGATACGTCTAGGTCAAAGCCTTTGAGCGATCCGTTTTTCTTGGCAGCTCCGAGCTTGCTGAGAATTTCGGAAGTGATTGCCGAATCGACCGATGCTTCGGCCACTGGCAAGGCTTTGCGGGTTGCTGGAGCGTCTTCAGCGACATCGGTAAGCAGCGCTGGCATCTCGTTAGCCGATGCGGGCACCACGGCAGTCTTGGTATCAGCATCCGCCGAAGGAACCTCGGCAGCAACGCTTACTTGGCAGTCGACTGACTTGACACCCTCGGTCTTGCGAGCGGCGACCAGGACTTCGTCGAGTTGCTTCTGATTCGCAGCAGCCCCCGAGACGGTTACATTGCCGTTCTCAACAGTCAGATCCACATCAAATCCTTTGAGGTCGATCTGGGCCTTCTTCACAGTAGCGATAATGGCATCGGCGATCTCGCGATCCCCACCAAACGCTGTCCAGGGAGCACCGGCGGTCAGCGTAGCAATCGCCATGCCCAAAAAGAATCGTCGCATGGATATCCTCCTACGATATGTTATGCGGGAACAACGGCGCTTTGGAGCCATTCACTCAGAACCTCGGCACCTGCAAACCGATCAGCCAGAAGACTGCAGGGACTCTTCGCGTTCAACAACCGGTTCTGGTGGGATTCCATTCCCGATCCCAGTCGGCTTGTATCCGTTGAACGCGGCCCCCCACACTCGACCAGCCTAGCTGGATTGCGAATACAAACTATGTTTCGGCAATCCCAGTCCGGAATCGAAAGGTTTTTACCAATTTTGACGCGCTTCGGGAGGATTCCTACAACTCCGATCGTTCCGACCCTGTCCCATATTGCGCTATCGGAATACGCTTCTAAATCGTTAAACTCTACCCGTTTTAACAATTCACTCTTAAGCACCCTCCGCACATGGCCATCGAAATCGAAATCCAGTTCGCCTCCCGAAGAGTCAAGCTTTCGAAGGTTTGGATCCAGCAGGCAGTCAACTTGATCGCTAGCGACTACGGTTGGACCGAGGGAGAGATCTCGATTGCCATCGTCGACGATCCGCAAATTCACCAAGTGAACCTGCAATTCCTCAAGCATGATTATCCAACGGATGTGATCAGTTTTGACACGACCGAATCGGATCATTTCCTCGAAGGGGAGATCATCGCAAGCGCCGATACGGCCTTGAGAGTTGCTAGCAAAAACCACTGGCCGGCTTCCCATGAACTCCTACTCTATATCATCCACGGAATGTTGCATGTGATCGGCCTGGACGATAAGAGCTTGGCAAAGTCCAAACAGATGCGAAGCGAGGAACGCCATTACATCGAGGCGATTGTGGGTGCATCCGATGTTTGCTCGGAGGCTCGCTAAGCGAGCAACTCAGCTAGAGGGCTTCGACGAGCTTGCCGGAACGAAGTTCTTTGCAAGTGGACATCCCGCGAGCCAGTTCAAGCGAATGGGTTACGACGATCAGGATCGTGTTGTGCTCTTTGGGTATCTCCATAAGCAACTGACCGATCTTTTGCGCGTTTTGAGCATCGAGATTGCCGGTTGGTTCATCGGCCAAGATCAATGTCGGTTTCAGTAGCAGCGCTCTGGCAACTGCGACCCGTTCACGTTCGCCGCCTGAGAGTTGGCTCGGCAGATGCCCGAGCCGATGCGAAAGGCCTACGCGATCAAGGAGTTCCTTGGCCCGCTTTTGAATCTCCGGTGTAGCTTTCCCAAAGGCTAGCGAGGGGAGCAAGGTGTTTTCAAGGACATTCCATTGAGGCAACAGATGGTGGTCTTGGAAGATAAACCCGATGTGTTGGTTTCGAAACTTGGCCTGTTGATTTTCATCGAGCTTAAAAGGATCATTGCCTTCAAGCTGGACTAGTCCCGAGGAGGGTGGATCGAGAACGCCGAGGATTTGTAGAAGAGTTGACTTGCCCGAGCCGCTTGGCCCGATGACCGCGAGGTCTTGCCCTCGATTCATTTCCAAGCACAAATGATCAAGAACTGCGATTTGTTGATCGCTTGGGCCATAGGTTTTACAGAGTTCTCGGACGCTCAGGTCGCTCATCTTTGGTGGAGTCTCAGTTTCCAATGCAGCAATGCTTAAGTATCTCTTCGGGGCTTGCCAAGTACCCGACGTAGAATTCGCCGAACTGGCCGAACGTCGCGCTGGCTTTATCAAAGCGCATCGTGTAGACGATATCTTTGAGGAACTGAGGGTTTCTTGCCCAGAGGGTCACGCCCCATTCCCAATCGTCTAAACCGACCGAGGCGGTCACCAATTGGGTGACACGACCGGCGAAGGCCATGCCGCTTTGGGCGTGCTCGGCCATCATCTCTGTTCGAGCGCTGAAAGGTTCGAGGAACCAATTCGCACCGACATTTCGAGATTTGTTCATCGGATAAAAACACATAGCTGGCCAGTTTGGAAATTCCGGGGCTAGACGCTGGGCATGCATGATCGGAATCCGGCGCTCATAGGATGCGACTTTGGCTTGGAATGCTGGTGAGCCAGGATCCTCACCTCCTTTGATGAGCTTCTGCGCGTATTGCTCTTTGCTAGGAAGATATTCGCTGATTTCAGACATCGATACAAACGAGTAGGTTGGAATCAAAGCACGTCCAAGCTTAGTTGAAAGCAAGCGTTGGTGGACTCGATCGATTCGAAGCGGATCGGGATCCATGAGGATCAAACCCAGATCGGCTTTGTGGCCACTGATGATAAACGTCTGCATTCGCTCTGGGCGATCATTCAGGTCATTAAGACATTCGCAGAACTGCTGCCTTGCGTTGATGAAGTCGGCTGGAGACAAAACGGAAAGTTCTTTCCGATCCCACCGGTAGAAGAAGTGGCTAGCGTGCCACCCTTGAACGGGAACGACCGAGGGCTCGGGAAGATTGGCTGCTGGTTGAGGATGGGTCATGAGGTTGTGCTGGTTCGTTATTTAAAATAGTCGATTGTAGCCATTGAGAGCTGCGACTCGATAGGCTTCGGCCATCGTCGGATAATTGAAAGTCGTATCGATGAAGTATTCGAGCGTATTGTTCGGTGCTGGTTGTTTCATGATGGCTTGCCCGATGTGAATGATTTCCGAAGCGTTCGGGCCAAAGCAGTGTACTCCCAAGATCTCTAGGGTTTCACGGTGGAAAAGGATTTTAAGCATTCCCACTGCACGACCAGTGATCTGAGCCCGTGCAAGGCTCTTGAACTGCGAGTGGCCGACCTCGTAGGGGACTTTCTCAGCAGTCAGTTCGCGTTCGGTTTTTCCGATCGAGCTGATTTCAGGGCTGGTATAAATTCCGTTGGGTATATCGGTTAATTGCAAATCCTCTTTGGATCCTAGGATATGCCGAGTGGCAGCACGTCCTTGCATGTACGCGGCGCTTGCCAGCGAGGGGAATCCGATGACATCCCCGACAGCATAGATATGCGGTGCTGAGGTTTGAAAGCTTTGGTCGACCTTGAGCAATCCTCTGGAATCCGGCTCGATTCCAACTTTATCCAATCCGAGCTTATCGGTATTCCCCGTGCGTCCGTTTGCCCAAAGCAGAATGTCTGTTTTGACTTGCTTACCACTCTCTAGGTACAGAACGACTCCGTCGTCCTTTGGCTCGATCTTCGAAAACGTTTCGTTATGACGGATGATGACACCTGACTCCCGCATTTGGTAGCTCAGAGCGTCGATGATTTCATCGTCGAGGAACTCGAGTAGCTTTGCTCGGGTGTTGATGAGATTGACTTTGATGCCAAGGTTTCGAAACATCGAGGCGTATTCGCAACCGATGACCCCTGCGCCATAGATGGTGATCGATTGCGGTTTGGTTTTAAGTTCGAGAATCGTATCGCTATCGAATATGCGAGGGTGGCTGAAATCAACTCCGGTCGGACGAAAGGGTCTAGAACCTGTAGCGATGATGATGTTCTCACCGCGAATGTGCGTCTCAGGATCGAGTTCCAGCGTATGTTCGTCAACAAACTTTGCGAAGCCCGAAAAGACCGGAACGTCGTTGCGTTCATAGAATCGCTGCCGCATCTCGACTTGTTTGTTGATGATCGACCGGGAGCTGGCTCGCAGTTGGGCGATCGTCGGATTGATATGGATCCCCATATCGCGAACGATTGGGTTGTTCATCGCCTCCATCATCGAATAGATCGAAAAGCGGAGGGCTTTGCTGGGGATTGTTCCCCAGTGCGTGCAACCTCCTCCGATCGATTTGTAAGCCTCGATGACGGCAGTTTTTTTCCCGGCTTTGGCCGCCTGCATCGCGGCACCTTCGCCGCCAGGACCTGTGCCGATAACCACGACTTCGAACATTTGGGGCTGCATAGAAGTGATTCCTGCGTTGGGTCGATGTGTGTGGATTGGAGTCTATTTGGGAGGATGTTTTACCAGGGGCGAGAAGTGATCAAGCCTTCTTCAGGGCTACTTGCCATCGCATAGAGCCGCTTAGGGATACGCCCGGCAAGGTAGGCTTCTCTTCCACAGATGGCCGCGTGCTTGACGGCACTTGCCATGAGGATTGGGTCTCGAGCATGAGCGATGGCTGTATTGAGCAACACGCCATCGGCACCGAGTTCAAAAACTTGGGCTACATCGCTGGCCGTACCTACACCTGCATCGATGATCACTGGATAATCGGGATCATCGCTCTTGAGATACTCAAGAATGATCTTGAGGTTGTTCGGGTTGAGTATCCCTTGTCCGCTGCCGATGGGGCTTGCTGCTGGCATAACACTAGAGGCACCGGCCGACTTTAACCGCACAGCCATGATCGGGCAGTCGCTGGTGTAACAGAGCACCTTAAAGCCGTCCTGTACCAAACGCTCACAGGCTTCAAGTGTTGCAACGGGATCGGGCAAGAGGGTTTTGGTATCTCCGAGGACTTCTAGTTTGACCCAATCGGCACCAGGGTTTCCGAGCTGGCTTAGTATCTCTCGCCCCATACGAGCCACACGCACTGCATCTTTGGCGTTGAAACACCCAGCCGTATTGGGCAAGAGCGTGTATCGATCCAGATCGATGAAATCCAACAGATTCTTTCCATCGCGATCGTAAAGCTTTTCTCGCCGGACAGCTACCGTCACACAGCTTGTACCACTTGCCTCCAAGGCATTGCGCATTTGCTCGAGCGTGTCGTACTTGCCAGTACCTACGATGACTCGGCTATCGAGCGTTTTACCAGCGACGCTTAGACGATGGATGGGGGTGTTCATCAGCCGCCACCTACCAACGTGACCACTTCGATACGATCGCCAGGCTGCACGCGATAAAGATCGTACTGGTCTTTGGGAAGTATCTCCTCGTTGACTTCGACAGCGCAGTAGCGGCTCTCGATCTGCGAGCTTTCGAGCAAACCACGTATCGTTGTCTCCGATGGAGATTTGTGCAGCTTACCGTTAAATTCGAATTCGACCATCGGCCAGAAGTACCAAAGGAGTAGGAGAGCAACATGGATGAACCAACTGGATTTTAGCCGAAAAAGCTGAAATCCAACAGGGTCACCTCGAATGTGCAGCAGGCCTAACGGTCCAATCGTAACTCTCCGGTGTTTTTCTCGGAACACGCTTGTGCATGGTCTTCCAATCCTCGGGAATGTCCAGGCAAGCGGCCAAATGGGGGTTTTCCGATGCGTCCCGAAGATGCTCGATCAAAATACGCCGAACCTCCAAAATCGCCCTTGGGGTGGTGTGGACCGAACCATGGTTGGCTTGGACGACGATCTGCGTTTGGACATCCTCCATCTGAGCGCTAGCAAACGAAACGATCCCGTCGGACTCCATCGTGTCCTTGGAAAACCAACTTGAGTTTTCAATCATCCCGACAATGTTGTGGTAACGAACCCACGGAGCACGTCTGGAGCGCAGCAAAACAGGAAAGATCGGTGAATCGGGATTGAGCGAATCGATGCTGGTCTTGGTAACGAGCAATTCGGTGTCTCGAAACAGACCCGGATTTTGCCTTATAAGCGAATTGCTCATCTCAATGAGTCCCGAAGGTAGTTGAATAAGCTCTCTTCCCAACCACTGTGTATAGTCGTTTGCATAATCGCTGCCACGGTGTGGAGTGGCGATCGTCACGACGCGCTGGATCGAAGGATTCGGATGAAAGAACAGGACGCTTGCAAGCCGCTCCTTCTCTTCTTGACTAGCCTGTATTTCATCGAACGATTCATCGCTGATAATCCTCCAGAATTCTTCGCCGCTTTCGATCGTCTGCATGCGGGAGACCAATCCACCCATGCTGTGGCCAACGAGCACCATTTGGTCCAGCACTGGGGACTGATGGTTCGGATCGAGGTTGTTTCTCAGTTCGGATAAATCGGTTCGCATCTGGGCCGAACTAATCCAAAACGGTTGACCCGTAGGATACTGATAGAACCAAAACTGGTAATTCTTCCGAAGCTCACGAAAGGATCGCAAGTCGTTGAACATCGGCATCCAGGTCATCGGGCTAGACCACAGTCCATGGACCATCACCACCGGGATTCGATTCGGGTCGAACGGCTCAAGCATATAGACCCCGCGCAGTTTTTGCGATTGATCTGGGAATAACAGTCCCGTCGTGCTGTTGGTCTGCTCTTTGAACCGCGGGTTCTCTAAGAAGTGTGCAAGCGGAGTGCTTAAGTCCGATTGGATCGGTACCGAACGCTCATTGAGCACAAGCTCTGCGCCCGAGAGTGGATCATGCAACTCCAAGACGCACGGATGCCTATGGTGAGGTCTGTTCTCATCATAGGATTCATCGGACGTGTACAAGTGCGGGGTTGTCACTCGCAGGATCGCGGTCACCGGAAACGAAAGTCCCTCAGGATAATACTGCTCGGCGCTGGTGTGATCCTGGGGGCGATTTCGAACGGCAAGCATCGGTACGCCAATACCATAGGTCACATTCCCCGCGTCGATGGTCTTCACCTGGAAATCACTGCAGAACTTTAGCTCCCCAAAATCGCCGTCTGCCCATGGCCCGCAATTGGCAACACGAACTTCGTGCGAAGCAGTGTCTGTACTGATTCGATAGCTAAGACTTGGGCGCAAGTTACCCTCGCTACTAACGATTCGAAGCACCGCTTCGAGCGAAGTGTTGTACAGATCGCATGCACCTCGGAATTGAGGATCGTAAGGGTTTCGAGAACCATCAAGCTCTGGACAAAACAGATACAAATAAGCATTGCTCACAGCCACCGAATACATGTCCAAAGCCTTGCCAGGATTTCCACTCCGCTGATAGCGAACCCCAAGGATGTAAGCGAGCTCTGCAATCGCATACGTCTTCTCGGCACCCTTCTCGTCTGTGGCAATTCGCTGAAGGTTCTCTAAGGCCAACTCGGGATAGTGATGGAAAACATCCAACACATCGTAATGTCGAAGAAGCGAAAGAGTTCGACCCGTGGGTTGCGGGCCAGATCGATGCATCAGGCTCAACGCATCACTCAGGGGATTGACCGGCGTTCGCCTAGGTTGCAAATAACGCTGCGATGCGCAACCCGGAAGGACTAACGCCAAAAGAAGCAACGCGACGATCCAATGCGATGAGTGCTTCTTCAATGACGTAAACTCCTGAGACCAAACGACTCCCAGGTGTTTTCATAGCAAATCTGCGATTTTTACCGCAAGACAAAACCCAGTGCCCAAATCGACTCAGGTTAGCGCTTCGGAATTGCTAGCAATCGAGAAAGTTCAAGGATCAGCGGCGCCTATTGCGGTTGTTTTTGGAACTCGTCATGAACGCCGAGATGAAAAACATAATCACAATCAACGGCACACAGCATGTACAAAGGGTACCAAATATCTGTGAAAGAATACTCTGCTGACGGGGCGTTGGACTTGTCGTGACGGATCCTGCCGGGGAATTAGGCACCCAGGGTGGCGGTATCATCTTGGGCATGTTCGCTACATTGCCATTGGAATCTTCAGAGGACCCCTGTCGAAATCCAATCCCTGTGACCTTGTCATTGTTCGGCTTGGCCAGAGCCCTGAGCACCTCGGCAACATCCAAATCCCCAAGTCCATCGAGCATGGCGAAATCCTCTTGCCCACCGGCTTGATCTGTCGCGTTCCTTTCGGCCATGATCTCTTGGATCGCGTTGGACAAAGATGCTTGATCGTCAGCTTTGCGGTAACTGTGGACTTTGGTTGCCAGCGAATGATTGCCGCGCATATCCACACCGATCGCATCAATGATGATGCCTCTTGAGAGGATATCCGGTAGGTATTGGTCGAGCAGAGCTTGATCGGTTGCTTCTCCATCGGTCACCACGATCAGCCGATAGGTTCCGTAGATTTTTTTCGATCGCAATGCTAGCAACTCATCTGAGGCGATCCGCAGAGCATCCCCAAGAGGAGTTCCACCACCGGCTTGCAATGACTTGATTTTCTTGATCGCATCTTGCCGATTGACCTCTCCGACGGGAATGTACCAGTGGTTATTTGCCTTAGCCCCGTTGAGAAGCAGCAACCCTACGTTGGTCTCGGGTGAGATTTGCTCGATGACTTGAGTCAGCGAACTCTTGGCCGCATCGATCCGACTGCGGCGATCTCGATTCATAATCTCGCGCATCGAACCGGAGTCATCCAAGACGATGACGACATAGTCGTTTGAGCCCGCATAGGTGCGAACGCTTGGGCTACCAAGGACACACAGCAGGAGAACAAGCCACAAGGGGCGTGCGATGGTTGTCATAAGACGTTCTGCCACTAAAAGTTGAAGTCGGTCGGAGTCAAGGCTTCTGGGTTGACTTTCACAATTCGAAACTCAACGCGCATGTTCTCTTTCGCTTCGTCGATATTCCTCGGTTTGGGGATTACCGGTTCCATGATCCCAGCACCTATGGGGACAATCTGCGAGAGATCGACGGTGATTCCGGAGTCTTTCGCGAATTTCTCGAGGGACTTCTTAACTGCCTCGGCTCTTGCCTGAGATAGGCTCAATGCAGCTTGCATCGTTACAGCCGGATCGGTGTTACCACCTCCAAAAGAACCGTTCTTGATCAAATCGACCACTTCTTTGGTTCGGCTCAAGTCCAAGGGTTTGCCGTTCATGAAATACCGATAGTTGCCTTGGGTTCCGTTTTGCTGAATGATCCCCTTGGCTATCCCAGCCTTGATCAAATCCATCAGTGTTTTGGAGGGATCCGCATGGCCTCGAATCACAACGGCTGCATTACCGAACTGGCTGGCTTGCTTGAGGGCTCTTAAGAACTCGGCTCCATAACGATCGCTTGAAAAGGTTTGTTCATTGGGTTCGAAATTGATCGAGAAGCTGACGATCGTATTGGCATCGAGGTTCTCACCCAAGAACATTTCGGTCGACTCCGCACTGGGGTTGAATCGCTCGACATTCGTGGGCTCGACATACTCTATTCCTCCGAGCTGAGCCAATTTTTTGTAGTCGAAGTCATTGGGTTCAAAACCCGCGCGGGCTTTGGCGTACTTCCACTGTGTCGCAAGGTTGATCGAACGGCTCATGACCTCTTCGAAACCGCTGGCGTTGGATTTTTGTTTAAAGAAAGCGATCTGACCGGGCAGTCCGACAAATCCGCAGTCGAGAAGCAGTCCATGGACATCTCCTTCGAGAGTCGGGAGGACTTCTTTGCCAAAGATCCTTTGGGACATGCTCAGGACTTGCTCGTACTCCTGGGTCATCTTGCCCGTCTCGCCAAAAGCTTTCCTCATGGCGACGAGTTGCTCGGTGGCTTTCAAATGTCCAGCAACGAACTTAGAAACCCATTCTTTGTTTGCGTCGTACCAATCGCGTCTGACTGCATACACGTCTGCGATCGAACGGCTCATCTGCACCGTCGAGTTGACAACGTGTGCACCTTCGACGGTACCTTCGGCACCCGTGCCTGTTGCATCGAGACCGCTGGTCAGTCCGATCATGTCGGGAGTAACGACACAGCAAGCATCGATGCTTGCGTCGTTTTTAAACGCTACGGCTGGACCGTCTGGCCCAGTGATGTCCTTGGTCCACACAATCTGAACATCTTCCAGCCCAAGCCCCGCAGCGGCCAGCGAATCGTAAAGCAATCCCACGTGCGGGCCACCTTGCTGGCAAGCGATCTTTTTACCCTTGAGTTCGTTAAGGTTCTTGACACCTTTTTTAGCGACGATGTGGTCGCCTGCACTCCAAGAGAGTTGCAACACAATCACCGGTTTGGTTCGCGGATCGGCACCCAGAACCTCACCTGCCAAGCCGATCATGTGCATGGTTCCCCGTAGCATGGGAGATTTGCCCGACACGTAGTTTCGCACCTGGCTAACAAAGTCATCCCCAGCCACCAGTTGCATGTCCAAGCCCATTTGCTGGTAGGTCGAACCTTGCTTGGTCTTTAGGTCTCCATTGGCCAAAAAGGTTGCGATATCCCCACCCCAGAAAATGTAAGGCACTTGAACGGTTTTGTTCGATGCCTTCGGGCCGCTCTCGACGGCTCCGACCTGGACTGGCCCGACGAGTTGGGAGAAAAGTTCCTGAGCGAAACTTCGAGGCGAAGCCACAAGTGCCAAAGTTACCAGGAACAGGAATCGAACGGCGTGCGACATAGCAGGCTCCAAGGAATAGGGACTTCAAAAAGGGTTTCCGCTTCGGCGGTTGTCAGTCGGTTATCGAATCCCCATGGATTCTAACAGGCGGATTTCGGACTCCATCTGGGCGCGCTCCTCGTCGGTTATGTCCGGATTGGGCAAGAGCGACCTGCGAGTGCAGTTGACCAACGCTTGCAAGGTCTGGTATCGACGGGTTTGCTTGATCGCAGGTTGCAAAAAGTCTCGGACGATACTCTTGAGATCCTCGGCATTCTTCGGAGGTATCGCCTTGAACTGGCTGCGAAGGGCCGCATAACCAGCAGAAGAAAAGTCCTCTTCGAGCCCATCTTTGTCCAACCATTCAATCAGTTCGTCACTGGCAAGCTTGGTCGGGCCAAGCATCCAGCGGATAAATTCGAGTCGATCCTCGCCGGTGGGATCCAAAATCGGAATGATCAAGTCACCGACCCGGCCCGGGCGACGAATGTCAGGCGAAAGCAGATGGATTCGAGCCGTCATGAGCAACCAAATGACTTTCCCCCGAAGCTTCGGATCGCTCATCATCCCTTGGATCTTTCCGGTCAAACGGCGCTCGGTTTCGTGAGCTCCCTCGCCGACACTTCCAAACTGCGTGTCGGCTTCGTCGACGAAAATGACCACCTTCTCGAGAGCTTCAAGCACCCGTCGGAGTCGTTCGAAGATCACGTCGGTTTGACCGAACCACTGGCTGCGGATGTTCTTCAAGACCAGCACCGGCATATCCAACTCAGCCGCCACGGCTTCAAAGATAAACGTTTTACCACCACCGATCGGACCAGCGATGGCCGCACCTGGCAGAGCTCGATCGTCAGGCAATTTCATTCGAGGAATCAGATAGTCTTTGAGAAACTCTTTGAGCTTTGAAAATCCGATGACATCCTTGAGCGTTTGAATCGGCTTTTTAAACTCCACCACATCATCGCCAAGTTGCGATTGAATGAATCGCTCGACTTGGAGCGTTGTGTCCTGACGCTGGATCGGCTCTTTCGAGTAATCCGATGCCAAGAGCAATTGTCTCATCGCATGAAGCGATAGACCTGCTGTCGCCTCACCAACCATATCGAGCGAATCGATCACATGCCGATTGCCGCTACTGGATGCATGCCACTGCGCATAGTGCCTTCGGGATGACAAATCCGGAGAAGGGATCTCTACAGTGAGCACCTGTGGAAGCCGGGAAACTCTCTGGTGAATCAGGCTGCGCGATTCGGCTAGCAGCAAGACGTTGTCTTTGCCATTAAAGAACGACGGATCGCCGAACCAATCGGTGACGATCGTGATGCGCCGAAGCTGCGCATCGTTCATCTTCGAGACATCGCCGTCACCCGAAGGGAGTAAAATATCGGTTCCCTCGATGATGATCAGCAAGTTTTCTTTCAGGCAGTTTCGCGAGCAGATCGTAAGCTGTCGCATGAACTCAAGGGCCTGCGTCGAGTTGCCAATCGCGTCCCGAAGATACTGATCGAACTCCTTGCGACGAAGTTCGAACTTGCTGCCATCCTGCAGCAGTTCTCGCGTCGCGATGGCATCAACACCGACGCCGTTTTTCCATGCACTCCATGCTTCGCGCAGTTTCGAGCGATCCTCCTCAGCGATTCGAATCGGACCATTGAGCTCATAAACCACTTGGATCAACCCAGGCACTTTGGTCTTGTTGATCAGGAAGGGAATCAGTGGCAAGTACTCTCGTCCGTCATAGTACAAGTCGTAGATGTTGCCAGAGATAACAATCGAACGAGATTGTCCAGAGTTGATCGTTCGAGCAAGATTTGTAAAGAACGGGTAAGTCGCTGCCGGTACGTCTTGGGTCGGCAATTGATTCGCAGGCTTATCGGTCATGGCATTGATCAATGATGAAGAAAGAATGGATACCAAGGATCACGGCGCACCAGAGATTCTTTCATCGGTGCTTGTGTCACTGAAGCGATTCTATCACGCATAGACGTCCCTTGGGCAGAGGTTCAATGAAGGTTTCTGTTTTACCTCCAGGCCAATGGACGGTTAACTTGGAGATTCCAGTGGCATCTCCAAGCCCGATGTGCAAAGTATTTGCGTGTGTCGAAGCATACGAGCCACCACCAAATCGATGGCGGATGAGTTTCAATCCAGCTTGTTTTCCCCCAGAGAGCTCCAATTCCACCCAAGCTCCGATCGCATCGCGGTTGCTCGCTTGACCGATCAGATCCACCAACAGGTAATTTCCCTCAGGAGTCTCGTTGCGTAGCAGTTCGGTAGGTTGCTCAAGCATGCTCACAGCGAAATCCAAATCGCCGTCGTTGTCGTAATCGGCCATGGCCATCCCCCGACCCGCATGGACTTGGCCGAAAAACTCCCCGGCAGATTCCCCGATCGAGACCAGACGTTTTCGGTCTTTGTTTTCGAGAAGGTAAGGTTTCTGCAGATTGCTGCTTTTGATCGGTTTGCGGCTCGTATGACCGGCGATCACCACCAGATCCTCATCGCCGTCGAGATCCAGATCTCCAAAAGCCGTCCCCCATCCGACGACCGCTTGGCCCAGTGCCATGAGTCCCGCAGAACGAGTGCCGAGCGTAAAGTACTGCTTGCCTTGATTGAGATAAAGCTCGCAGTATTCGTTCTGGTAGTTGGTCACTAGGAAATCGGGTTTGAGGTTGCCGTCAAAATCACCTAATGCCAATCCCATGCTGCCATCAACGATGCTGCGAGAACCAAGCGCGGTGCCCGATTGAGCTCCGATCTCCTTGAATTGCAAATCACCTAGGTTGTCAAGCAGCATATTGGGATCTTCGTCATCGGTGACATAGATATCGGTATCGCCGTCGTGGTCAAAGTCGCAGGCCAGCACACCGATTCCTCGATACTGGAATTGACTTAGGAACTCCGATCGATCTTCGAACGAGCCGTCTCCTCGGTTGATCCAAAGCTCATCGGACTCGCCGACATAATCAGCCGGTGCGCACCGGTCGAGTTCCCCTTGGCCATTCGTGCAACGCTTGTCGGTCTGTGGACTCCAGACGCCGTAGTGGGCGATATACAGATCTAGATCGCCATCGTTTTCGGCATCAAACCAAGCTGCCGAGGAACTCCACCCGCGATGGGTGAATCCCGCTTGTCGCGTGGCGTCTTCGAAAGTCCCGTCACCAAGATTCCGCAAGAGTTGTTGGCCGCCGTATCCAGTGATAAAGATGTCAGGCCAGCCGTCTGCATCGTAATCTCCTACTGCCGCTCCAAAGGAATAGCACACACCATCTTTGAGCCGAGCCTTGTCGGCCACCGGTGCAAAGACTTGTTTGGTGTTCTGATGGTAAAGTGCATTGGGAACCATGATCGGCTGTTTGTCCGAAGTCAGTTGTCCTCCGCCGGGCAAAAAAAGATCCCACCTGCCATCGCGGTCAAAATCGATCCAACCGACTCCACCTCCGTTGGATTCGATCATCGCAACGAGCCACAGAGCCTCTCCGTTTTGATAATTGAACTCGATGCCACTTTGCTTGGCGACGCTGGCGAATTTCAAGCCAGAGGTGCTGGCCTCGGGAGCCAAACTCAAGTTAGCTTTAGTCGCGGGGCCTTTGGCTTCGGCGCCTTTGGAATCGGCTTGCTTGGATTCCTTCTTGGGCTGGCATCCACCTAAGTGGACGAAACAAATCACCGTCAGGATTATCCACAACGAGCAAACTCGAAACCTTGGCTGCGAAGGCATGCGACTGTGGAATCCTAAGGCTTGGGTGGCAAGGCAGGAGTTAGATTCGGCAAGCTGGAATTCGGTAGGCTGGGACCTGGGAGATCGGAAGTGGGGGGCGTTGCTGTGTCCATCGAATCGAGCATCATTTGCTGGATCCTGCGGATCATTCGCCGATGATTTTCGGCAATTTGCAACTTGCCTTCCTTCTCATAGTAGGTCGCCAGGAGTTCTTGTGTCTTTAGGTCCAGTGGATCGGCTCGGGAGGCGATTTGGATATATCCGACCCCGCCCGACGGATCAAGATAATTCATCATCATCTCACCCATGTCTCGGCGCAATTGCGGGTTGTTCGTTTCAGTTGCCATCTGTTCGATCATTCGGTCGACTTGCGGACGACGGTTTTGGCTCTCGGCTGCTTTGGCGAATATTTTTTCGCTTTCGGCGGTTTGACCGAGTTTGGCCAAACTACGGGCCTTGAGTTGCAGAAAAGGCAATGCATCGGGCCAACGGCTTAACAGAATAGACGCTTGGTCGCTGGCTTGTTGGGCTTGGTCGGCTTCGAGATTCGTCTCGCAGACCAAAGCCAATTCTGGGCTCGGAAGCTTGGTCACATCAGGCAACTTCTTGAGTTGCTCAGAGGCTTGGTCAGCAAATCCCAAGTTCAATAGCGATCGAGCGTATCCGGTGAGAATCTCAGGTGAATCGTTACCGTGCTCGACTAGCCATTGGAACATTTCGCGGGCTTGCTCAAAGTTGGCTTTCTCGAGGTAGACCTCGGCTAGTTCCTGGCGAGCTTTGGGATCGTTAGGTTCAAGCTCGATCGCTTTTTGAAAAGAGTTCAAGGCCGCGTCCAGATCATAGCTCACGGTGCTGTATACACCTTGCCAAAAGGCTGCTTTCGGATCGTCGTCGTAAAGAGCATTCCAGAGCGTTAAGACTTGGTTGGTGCTCTGGTGATCCCCTTGATTGAGGAAGCCTTGGACCATCGAACCGAGAACCTCACCACCGTCGTTTTTGTAAAGCTGAAGTAGTGGTCCGAGGTTCTCCTTAACCTTCGCGGGCAGACCGGCAGCCGAGTCCATCAGAAGCAGTGGGCTTGTGGCCTGCACGCTCGGCATGCCCCTGGCTGAAAGCTGGTCGACGATACGACTAACGCGGACGCGATCCCCGAGTTTCCGGTAAGCTTCCGCCTTGAGCCAGCTCCACTTCGATGGGTAGAACATCAAGGGGGACCAAGTTTCAAGTCTTGCGATCGCCAGGGCCGGGGCATTTTTCGTATAGATCAGGTCATGAGAGGATCGCCCGACCCAGTAGTAGGTTGCAAGCCAAAGAGCCACTAGCAAAGGAGCTCCCAGGATTGCCAAGAATTTCTTGCGAATCATTCCGGGTCGTTTGGGCTGATTGTTCATGGCAGGCCCCCTTTGGGACTTTGGAACCGGAAAAGACCGTCAAAATGCATGGGAAACGGATACTTGGGGGTAAAACCGCAAGCTTTTTAGGCTAGGAAACGGCAAACCCCAGCCGAAAAACAAAATATAGTCCAAAGTTGGCTTGAAAGGAATTCGTTCCAAAGATAAGCTTTTCCGCCTCAGGATTGGGCCGAAATGGCCGTCTTTTACCTTTGATGTGAACCAAAATGACCTTAGACAAAAGCTTGAAAGTACGAGCCGGAGCGATCAAGTCCCGGAACGTGATGACCCGTGCCGAGCGTATTAAACGCCTCCAAGACTTGGACAAGTGGACAGACGAATCGATCGTCATGGGGATGGCCAAGGTGCGAGTACCGAAGGTCTCCTTGAAGAAAAAGAAGAAGGTGAAGAAGGAAGACGAAGCAGACGACAAGAAGAAAAAGAAGAAGTAGTCGACTTCTGTCTGTCTCGGTACTTGAAAATCATCATCCAGCCGGCGAGCGTCAAGCGAGTCGGCTGGTTTCGTTTTGTGTGGGTGGGCCAGTGTCGGTGATTTCTCCGAAATCACTGCTTGAAATCAGAGCAAACGATCATTTCATCATCGGCTTTTTGCAACGCCGCCTAGCGGCGGCGCATATTTGACGGCATTGACGGCATTGACCAGATTGACGGGATTGACAGCGGACCGAATTGACATTGTTGACGTTGTTGACAGCGGTGTTTGACAAGGTTGACATCATTGACGGCCAGCGCCAATAAGGTCAACCTCGTCAACAATGTCCGCAGTCAATACCGTCAATGCCGTCAACAAGGTCAACACCGTCCAAACCCCATCATGTCCGCCGCAGGCACATTCCATGTGCCGTCGACCGTGATTAACCAAGAGCCCATCGATGTTATGCCAGCGGCCCAGCGATGCCTCCCCGCAGTTGCGCTGGCCTCTTATCTTAGCATCCCAGTAACCAGAACCGTGAGGGAGGCAGCGTCAGTACACGGCTGATGGCTTCGCGTGACGATTACTCGAGTGCTTCCTCGTTTACACTTCGGGTTACTGGCGCGTGGCCGTTGGCCACTTGTATTGGTAGGATTGCTACGATGCAGTAAGTTGCGAATAATGGTAGAGACCTCGGCGGGGCCCGAACCGCTCCACCTACCCTACGGCCAACGGCTGAGGACAGCCGTTAAGCATTGGACAGCCGTTGAACATTTTTTACCCTCTATTCTCTGGAGCCTCTGGCTTGCGGTTATCCCTATGCAACGACTGACTTGTTTTCTAAGCGGACGGGTGCAAGGCGTCGGTATGCGGTATGCCGTGCACGACTTGGCACGAAACTATCCGGTCACAGGTTTTGTTGAAAACACTCAAGATGGCCGAGTTCGGATCGTCATCGAAGGCCCCATCGAGCAACTCGATGCGATGCTCGAACGCTTGCTGGAAATCGCACCCGGACATATTCGAATGCTCGATCGATTTCAAAGCCAAGCCACCGGGGAGTTTCAACAGTTTGTTATCCATCGATTCGAATCCTAAATCCAATCAGACCTCTGGTATACTTACTCCCGTATACTTACTCGCGCCTAAAGCCCACCAAAAAAATCATCAACGCAAAGGACACTTCGATGAGACTCAGTCGACCATGGTGTCGTATCGTTGTAGCTTTCATCAGCTTGTCGATCGCCTCATCTACTCATCACTCCCGATTGTGCGCTCAGGGGACATTGCCCTTACCCCCAATTAGCCATCCTTCCTTGGCACCGCCAAGTTATGTTCGCCACGATTCGATGGTCATCGAGGCTCTGCTGGGTGAGTATGCCAACAGCCAAGACGATCGCAAGAAGCAAATCATCGAGCAAATCACCAGCTTGGTGCAACAGGAATTCAATCAAAGACATTCCGCCCAAGAGCAAGAACTCAAGGCACTCGAGCTCCAGCTTGCTGCCAAGAAAAAAGCATTCGATAAGCGTGAAGCGATCAAGGAAAAAATAGTGAGCGATCGGGTCGCTTCGTTGATCCAAAGAGCCGAAGGAACCGGTTGGGAGCCGATGGGACCATCCATGATGCCAAGCACCATTCCACCCAACTGGACTCCTGTGCCCGCCACACCCTATGGCCCTTTGCCGCTTTACCCTTCCCCTCCAGGTGCACTCCCCGGCCTGATACCACCTGCCGGACCTTTGCCGGCAACTTCCAGCGGTATTCCAACGCCCCCTATCGGGCCGGGCCATGGCTCGGAAGTTCTTTTTGGATTTTCGCAGCCCCAGCCTTCTGTCTCGGCCATCGAGGCCAACGCAGCCGCCAATTACCCTAAGGCGCGAGTCAGTTACGAAGATTTCAAGGAACTCGTCGCCGAAGTGGAATCCCATCGCCGTGAACGCATCCTGAGTTTGGATCAGTTCCTTGCGATGAGCAAGCAGCCCAATGTGCTGATACTCGATACACGTTCGGATTTTCGGTATGAACGAATCCACATCCAAGGCGCCAAGCATCTGAGCTTCACCGACTTTACTCAAACCAACCTCGCCAACGTCATCCCTTCACCAGAGACAACCGTGTTGATTTATTGCAATAACAACTTTGATGGCAATCAGGTTGATTTTGCATCCAAGTCAGCACCGCCACGCCCTCGTGGCAACCGTGCTTTGGAGACCCAAGTTGCAGCGCAGAGCAAACCAGTACAATTGGCGCTGAACGTTCCGACCTACATCAATCTCTACGGATATGGTTATCGAAACGTCTATGAACTTGGCGAATTGGTCAAGGTTACCGACCCTAGGATCCAATTCGAAGGCTCCATGGTTGGCAAGTAGTCCAGTGTCGGTGATTTCTCCGAAATCACTGCCAAACAGTGTCGATGATTTCTCCGAAATCACTGTTTGGAATCAGAGCACACGTAATTTCATCATTGTCTCTTGCCACGCCGCCTGACGGCGGTGCCTTTGTGACGGCATTGACGTGATTGACCAGATTGACGGGATTGACAGCGGACCGAATTGACATCGTTGACCACAAACGCCAATGCGGTCAACTTCGTCAACAATGTCCGCAGTCAATAAGGTCAATGCCGTCAATAAGGTCAATGCCGTCCAAACCGCTCGCGTCCGCCTGAGGCGGACGATTGTCGTAGGCACATTCCATGTGCCGTATTAGGCTTATGAGATATGTCTATAAAGAAAAGCATCTCTCGATGGTCAAATGTTTGGAAGTACCATCCGTGTAAGAACTCCGCCGAAAATCGGTAGGTGAAATTCCTGTAATACTGCGAAAGCTCCGCGAAAAATTGGAAGGAGTGCTGAAGCCAAGTCGCGACGCGATTTGCGTAATTGCTAGTTTCGGATCCTTGAGTAATTCGATTGCCGAGCGCACTTTGACTTCGAGCACAATGTCACGGTAGCTAGCGCCCTTGATGCTCTTTAAAAACCGGCGTTGGATGGTTCGCTCGGAAAATCCAACCAATTCCGACAGTTCCTTGATACTCAGCCACCGCTCGTCCTGGTAGGTCTTTAGGGTCTCCACCAAAGAACAAAGAAAACAGACGGGCATCTTCGTTCCGGGTGACCTATCGATCAAGTCACTGTCATCAATTTCGACAACTCTCTGAGGCGTTATGACCCGCGAAAGTAATTCCTCAGGAATTTCAATTCCAATAGAAGGAGCTCCATATTTGACATGATCCGCACCAAAATGGTTCAGCAGCAACTGGCGATCCAATCTCTTGCCTGAACGCACCCTAACTGAGCGAGGAAAAAAACTCGGCTCGAAGTACTGAACCGACCATCGTAGAAAATGAATTCCAAGTAGATCCTGTATCCATAACCCTCCAGAGTGACGTTCCGTCGTCAATTCCAAAATCCAAGTCTTGTCGACAACCTTAAGTTCCGTTGAGTCTACATTCGAATCGATGCCTAAGGGATTCGAAGCCTTCAGTAGATACTCAAGACTGCTAGGCTCTTGGTTGGCCGTCAGATAGCTTCTACCAAGAAATACTTGTGTGGCACTAATCGTGTTTATGCGATTCAAAAAGTTGTGCAACCCCAAGTGATCGACTACCCCTTGATAGAAACTCCATGCAGCGTGCAGAGGTATCAGGGCTTGCGGATCGTCCAGCATATGGACGGGCAGCCAGCTTTTGGATGCGATCCCCATAAATAATCTAGAATCATCAAGGCATATTCTGCCTGGTCGTAGATAGCTAGATCGAGTCAGCGGAATGATTCGCATTTAAAAATCAATACAATTAGCCATCAGGCGGAATCTTCACGACGAATCGCCTCAACGTACCTGTGCGACAAGATTCCGTCAGAACAGACAAGAAAAGACAGTTCGCTCATTATTAGTAAAGAATTACCATCTTCCGCCAAATTCAACCGCGCCTAGGGGGTTTGTCGCGAAATGAATGGTTTTCAAGGTTAAATGCCAAGCTGAGCCCGCTTGTTCGGTAGTTAGTTTCACTCCGTTTCTGGAACTCCCGGCGCTAGCAGCGCCGTTGCGGCTCGAACCCGATAGGAAGCTGCCAAATCTTATTGCTCCAAGACGACGCAATTGTCGCTTAGTGAATTGTTGGGTTTTGCTTTAATCGTTGTAATCCTCACTCCTCGAATTCTAGAAGACGTGGTTCTCCCGATGGGAGACCCTAGAGTTCAATCGAAAATCGTTGGAAACCTTCGATCGGATAAGGATTATGACTATGCGTTTGGGAAAATCGCTATTTTTGGCGGTTGGTGTTTTTCTGAGTTATTTTGGGATCTCCGGAGTGGCCTCAGCAGGCATCGTGGTCGATGGTGGCCAGAGTTGGACAGGCTGGGATCTTCGTGGCCAGTCTAATTCGATCAATGTTTCCCCGGGAGTCCTTGGGGGGGCGCGAGGCTCTGCCTTGAATGTTTACAAGGTCTACTCGACGACTTTTCTGTTCGACAATCATGCCAAGGCTTCAGGAACCATTGGTGGTGGTACCAACGGTGGCACATCGGGATTCGCAACGAGTGCAGGCTCTGGCTTCACTAACGTTTTCAAAAATGGTAACCGAATCCTAGGCTTCGGGCTGGAATACATTTCAGGTGCTGCAACCGTTCCTGGAAGTGGTGTAACAACAATCCGATTTGATCTCGATGGAAATTCAGAGTCTGCGAATCCGTCGTCGAATACGTATTATCGCGCTGGTACTTCGATCGATGGGTCTAACACTATCCAAGGAGGCCAGGGTAGTTTTTCGACGGTTTCGAAGCAGAAGGATTTCACTATCCAATTACTTACGGGTTCTACGGATGCAGGTCTTGTAGGAACAGCAGTTAGCCTTCAGGCTAACGCTAGCAAGAATCCAGGTTCATCGACTGGAGATCAAACACTCGTTCTAAACAGAACCGCCACCAGTGGCCTAGCTGCTGGTGAGTGGCCGTTCCGTATCTTCAAAACTACGGAAACAGGGAAGGTGAACAACTACCAAGTCTTTATCGATCTGGATGCTCTGGACGCCCAGTTTGGCATCACCAACCCAGTTGGGTCAATTAACTACAATGGTCATGCTGCAAGTTGGGTTGGAATCGGTTCGACCAATGTTGGCAACGACTCATTTAGTCTCAATGGTTATGGTAATAACGACGTGGCCTTCGGGATGGATCTTACCAACATCGGCGGTGGAGGTGGAGGCGGCGGTGGCGTGGTCCCCGAACCCGCATCTGTAACCATCTTCGCTCTCGGAGCCGTTGGATACGGTCTTAGAGCCCTGAAACGATCGCGTAAGAACTAAGCGATCGTCATTGGTCTTTGCAAATTATCAAAAAAGGACCGGCTTGGGGTCTCCAAGCCGGTCCTTTTGTTTTCATGTTCAAACAGCTCACACTCTCAGGTGCCTCAAGCTGTTTTAGCTATCACTCTTGCAGCAATCGCTGCCCGACTCGCATGACTTGCCCTCGGCTTGCCCTTTTTCCGAGCCACAGCAAGCGCAATCGCAAGTGCCGCACTTGCAGACTCCGGTGTCGCAGCAGCAAGTCCCATCCGAGCAACAACCGTTTTGCAAACAACAGGATGGACATCCGCAGTCGTTCGATACAGTCACTTTGTCAGAGTTGACCCCGGCAAATACGAATGCCAATCCGCCTACAAGCATCAATCCAGCCAAACCTAAGTAAATACTTTTCATGGTGAAATACCTTCTTCAAATAATGGAACGTAATCTTTAAGAAACGATTGGAGTTGAACGAACCAGCACCGCTTCGTTTCAACAATTCCATCTTTGAAGAAAATCCAACCTGCAGCGATCCAGACCAAGCGGGTCGAATGCCGCTTGGATTGCATGCCTGGGCATCTTCGAATCTTGTAGGTCCACGGGCGCTTGCCAGTGGATCAGTTTGAGTTGGCACAAGAGCATTTCAAACTGGCTAGAGGTTTCGTTGGCTAATAGGACTGCCTGCGAGGCAGTCAGGCATCTACAAGCATTTGCGTTTTTGCAGCAATCCTGAGGTGATTTGCGTGTGGTTTTCAAGCTGTCGGAGCTAGAACTCTCGGATTTCTTGCAACAAGCAGGCACGCCATGGGCATCGACCCTGCAGCATTCCCCAAGACTTACTTCCGTAGCCGACGCAGATCGATCCGAAGTACCCAAAAGCATGGCCGCTGTACCAAGACTACAGCAGCAGAAGCTTGGGCCTAAAGCCACCGTCATCGTCAGAATTAAAACAACCAGCCAACGCAACATTGAAACTCGAATGGATCTTGAAAAAACGAGTCGAGCACCGTCTCCAAACACGGCTCTACAGATAGAACCATACACAATCGAACTTGTCGAGTCGCGGGCGAAATCCGCATCTTTTCGGGGATTCTTTAAGACGTTTTCGCCATGGGATCTGCCTGTTCTGACACCGTGTTGACCGAGATGGACCGAACTGAAGGCGGACAAGAATGACGCGTCGTACGAAATTGTTTCCAACATCCGGCATTATCGTGGCTGGCAATTCATACCACTGGTTCTTTTCGTACTCGTACTCGAAGAGAAGTATTGGGATTTCTTTGACAAAAGGGCCAAATACCGGGGTTGCAGCTTCCCGGAAAAGGTGATCGACTTGAGTCGATTCAGGCATCTTCGAGTACGAGTACGAGTACGAGTACCGCGATGCTGAGTACGAGAAAGCCGAGCCAGAGCCCCTATGAACGATCCATTCTTCCTGAATCGACCTGCAGTATGACCGCCATCGTAACGCTGATCGTCATTGCATTAATCTCCCTGTTGGCGATTAAAGTGGCCACCACAGCCCTGATGCTTACGGGCCTGAGTTATGACACGGCTAGTTTTCAGAGCTATTCGGCGTTCTTTGGGGTCGGCTTTACGACGAAAGAGGCCGAGCTGGTCGTCAACCACCCAGTCCGCAGACGGATCATCCGCGATCTGATCCTCGTTGGTAACATCGGCCTGACATCCGCCCTTGCGACGATGGTCGCGACGTTTGTTCAAGGCAGTAACGTCTTTCATTCGCTCATGCTGATCGTTGCTGCGGCACTCATCGCCTTGGCCATCAGCGCCCTGAGCCGCTTGGATGTTTTCCGAAAGACGCTCGATCATCTGATCGCCTCTACGCTGACCCAGGCCGGCTTGGTTCGTGCCTTGGACTACGAGTTGCTTCTCCGCGTTGAGCACGGCTATGTGGTCTCGGAGTACTTGATCGAACCGGGGAACCCCTTGGTTGGAAAGATGCTTCGCGAATCAAGGCCTTGGGATACGGGCGTGATCGTGCTTGCGATTCGGCGAGACGACGTGCTCTTGCCCGGTATCCCAGGGCCTAGTGATACGATCCGGGCCGCAGATGTGTTGGTGCTCTACGGCCAAGAAAAAGATACCAAGCGACTGATGCAAGACCAGTCGATCGCATCCTGATTGATAGCGCCTTTAGAGCCCCGAGGTGCTCGTGCGGATGCGGCACAAGTTGCTGTCGGCGGTGACAAACAGCGTCGAGCCATCCTCCCCGAAGCAGCAATTGCTGGTTCGCTCGCCCGTATTGATACGACCTAGCAAAACACCCGCACTGCTAAAAATATAGATACCTCCAGGCCCACTTGCCCAGACATTCCCCGCCTTGTCCACGGACAAACCGTCAGGCAATCCTGGGTGTTTGCCCACTTGGTCGGTCGCGTCATAAAACAACTTGCCTGCTCCGAGTGTCCCATCCTCTTTGACCTCGAATGTCATCCAAATCGCCTTCTTCGGATCGCTTTGGGCAACATAAAGCGTTTTCTCATCGGGCGAAAAACCGATTCCGTTGGGACGGGCCAATTCAGTCGTTAGCAGCGTCAGTTCGCCGGTCTTTTTCGAGATGCGGTAGACACCAAAATGATCCAATTCGCGACGCGGATCGTTCTCACGCTGCGGCAATCCATAAGGCGGATCGGTGAAGTAGATGTCGCCATTGGACTTGAGCACTCCATCGTTGGGACTGTTGAGCCGCTTGCCCTTGTAGTTGTCCGCAAGCGTTCGCTTGCCACCGTTTGGCGTAAGGACACTGACTCTCCGGTCGCCATGCTCGCACATGACCAAGTTCCCGTCGGCGTCTTTGAGCAATCCGTTGGCACCGGGCTCAAGGCCGTAATACGTCACTCCTGTGTAGCCCGAAGGTTCCATGAATAGGCTGATGCCATGGAATTTCGACCAGCTAAAAATCGAATTGCGAGGGATGTCGGTAAATAGCAGATAACCGTTCTTCTCATCCCCCATCCACAGTGGACCTTCGGTCCATGTAAAACCATCGGCCAAGACTTCGAGTTTTGAATCGGCGGGCAAAAGCTTGTCCAACTCCGGTTTGAATCGCTCGATCGTCCCGAGCGTTCGCAAAGGTGTCTGCGTCGCAGGACTTTGAGCCGCTAGTGGATGTGCTGACATAAACATAACCATCGCTAACAGTGAGTAGAAAAATCGCATGGATCCAAAGTCCCTAACATTCAAGAGGCACTAATTGATCTCAGACAGCCTGTCGGGTGTCCGTAAACTTGCTCCGAGTATAGTTTCCTGGCGCATCGGATTGGTAGGGGGCCAACGAACTTTTCTTTCCCGCTGGCCTCAGCCATCGCTTATAATGAAATCTGCATCCTTTCGGCAACCTGCCCTTGGACACCCTGCCCTCCCGGTCCGACCTACCATGCACATGCGACTGCCTTTTTACGGTTTTATCATTTGGTTCGGAATTGCCGTTTTGCATTGCGATTTAATCTGTTGCGGGCAAGAGGTTCAGGCCCAAGCTCCCCAAATCGATTACCAAACACAAGTCAAAGCGTTGCTTCGCGAGCGTTGCTTTGCTTGCCACGGACCGCTCCGCCAGGAATCCAATCTGCGCTTGGATACCCTTGAGAGTATGCTTCATGGCGGGGAATCTGGATCGGCCGTTCTACCAGGCGAGCCTGCCAAGAGTCGGATCATCCAGCGAGTCACGAGCACCGACTCGAGCGACCGCATGCCTCCCGAACACGAAGGAGAGCAACTCAAACCCGAGCAGATCGAACTTCTGAGTCGCTGGATTGATCAAGGGTCTCTGGGGATTGCCAACGAACAACCAGATCCGGATCCACGCAAGCATTGGGCTTTCCAGTCCCTTGTCAGGCCCCCCCTGCCCCAGCTCGAAAACGCTCCCGTGCATCCGATCGACGCGTTTTTGAACAAGCTTCATCGAGAGCATGGTCTAGTGCCGCAAGTGCAAGCACCCAACGATGTTTTGCTGCGTCGGCTCTCGATCGATCTGGTCGGCTTGCCCCCATCGTCCGAAGATTGGCAGCAGATCCCCAAAGAGTGGGACTCTAACTGGTACGAATCGACCATCGACAAGCTCTTGGAGGACCCACGCCACGGCCAGCGGTGGGCTCGTCATTGGATGGATGTATGGCGATTTAGCGATTGGTGGGGCTTGGGCGATCAACTGCGCAACAGCCAATTGCACATGTGGCACTGGCGAGATTGGATCATCGAAGCTCTCAACAAGGATCGGCCCTACGACGAGATGGTTCGGTTGATGCTCGCGGCCGATGAGATCGCACCGGAGAACTTCGAGGATCTTCGCGCGACAGGTTTTCTTGCTCGCAATTATTTTCTGTTCAATCGAAACCAATGGATGGACGAGACGATCGAGCACGTGAGCAAAGCGTTCCTTGGACTGACGATGAACTGTGCCAAATGCCATGACCACAAGTACGATCCGATCCGGCAAGTCGATTACTATCAAATGCGAGCCATTTTTGAACCTTATCACGTCCGGCTCGATGCACTGGCCGGCGAAACCGATTTGAGCAAAAACGGACTCCCCCGAGTCTTCGACGCGTATCTCGATACTCCAACCTATCGGTTTGAACGAGGACAAGAGTCCTCGCCCGATAAATCGGTGGTGATGCTACCGGGCATCCCCGAGTTTCTTTCGCAGAGCCCTCTGGAAATCCAACCCGTCGAGCTACCCGGGGTTGCTTGGCAACCCGAACGACGCCCAGGGGTCATCTCTGGACAGATCGATAAGGCTAAAAACACCTTGGCCGAATCCGTCAAAGGCATCGAGGTTGCCAAGGAGAAATTTGCAAAGGCCCAAGCCGAGTATCAAGCGAGCACCGCCGATAAGAGTCAGGCATCGAGCGATGCGACGGCAACATCGGATGCTGCGAAAATTCTTGTTGAGGATAACTTTGCAAAGCTCGATCCTGCTGTCTGGAAAACCTTTGGTGGCAAATGGGAACACGAGCCGGGCAAGCTTACGCAACTCCAAGACGGCCAGAGCCGCAGTGTTCTGCGATGGCTGGAAAACCCGCCTGAGAATTTCGACCTAACTTTGCGATTTACCATACTCGGAGGGAGCACATATCGAAGCGTCGGAGTCTCGTTCGACTCGACCCAAACCGATGGCACCCTCACGCCCGGTCCCCAAGACAGCGAGATCATGGTCTATGTCAGTGCCCACGGCCCGGATCCTAAAGTGCAAGCGGCTTATGCCAACAATGGTCAATACCATTATCCAGCCGAAGGCCGAGCATCTCATCCGGTGGAGCTCAACAAACAGTACACCTTGCAACTGCAAGTCCGAGGGCCACTGATCAATGCCACGCTTGATGGGCAACCCAAGGTCGCTTGGAAAAGCCCCGTCGAGCGCCGCGCTGGTGCACTGCAGTTGACGGCCTTCGACGTTCAAGTTGCCTTTCATGAGATCCGTATCCAAACGTTACCAGACGCGCTCAAACTCAGGGATCCTGCTGGGGGAATGACACTTGCGCCCGAGCAAGCCTTCGAGTTATCCAAATTGGAACTGCAGCAAGCCGAGGAAAAGCATCAGTCGGTTGTCTCAGAGGTTGCGGCGTTGGAGGTTCGTCATCAGGCTTGGATCGCTCGATGGGCCCTGGAGGATCAGCAACGCATGGATCTTCAAAGCAGCGTGCCAACCGATTTGACGGGGCTTAAGGAAGACGACACAAAAGCCACGCGAGCATCGACTTTGCAGGACCGTCAGTGGCAGTTGTCCAAGTCGAAGCTTCAAAGCCTCACCACCCAAATTCAGCTCCTGAAATCTGCACCTGAGAAGAAGGATGCAGCTCAGAAGGAGCACGATCAAGCCCTTGCGAATCTGGCCAAAGCGCAAGACTTGATCCAAAACGATCAGGGAGAATTGATCCGATTCTCGGGAGCTCAGTGGAGCGCGACACGCTTTTTGAATTCGGGAGCCGACGACCCCAAGCCCGAGTATCCCAAGACATCTTCGGGTCGCAGGCTTGCACTTGCCAGATGGATCACCGATCCGAAAAATCCGTTGACGGCTCGCGTTGCGGTCAACCATATTTGGAACCGGCATTTCGGAGAACCGCTCGTCGAGAGCGTTTTTGATTTTGGGAACAAAGGGGCCAAGACCCAGCATCAAGCGCTTTTGGATTGGCTAGCTGCGGAGTTTGTGTCTCATGGATGGAGCATGAAGTACCTTCATAAGCTCATCCTGACCTCGGAGGCTTATCGCAGGCATTCGACCCTTGCCAACACCCAATCGACCAACGCCCAGATGGCTAGCCAAGTCGATCCGGATAATCGGCTCTTGTGGCGACGCAATCCGATCCGCATCGAGTCCCAAGTGGTCCGCGACTCGATCCTATCGTTAGCCCGAACACTGGATGACCGGCTGGGTGGTCCGTCGGTACCGATGGGTCAGCAGAGCGATTCGCTGCGCAGAAGCCTTTACTTTTTCCATTCCAACAACGAGCGGAATATGTTTTTAAGTACGTTCGATGAGGCGCTTGTCAAAGAGTGTTATCGGCGGGATCAGAGCATCGTACCCCAGCAAGCATTGGCACTTAGCAACAGTCGTTTGGTATTGGACTCGGCAGTCAAGATCGCCCAGAGGATCCATCAAGAGGCAAGCGACAGCGATGAGTTCATCCAGCGAGCCTTTCGAGAGGTATTGGGGATTCAGGCCGATGCATCGATGATCGCATCGAGCAAACAGGCGATGGAGCGTTGTCGAAGTTTGCCAAACTCGGCAATAGGACAAGACTCAGCTATATCGGATCGGATCCTATTGGTTTGGACGCTGCTGAACCATAATGACTTTGTGACTCTGAGGTGAGCAGCAATCCAGTGCACCTAGAGGCCAGTGCCGAGTACTGACGCTCCCTCCCTTACGGTTCGGGTTACTGGCTGGCAGATGCTTTGCTGGCCGCAGGCCCAGTAACCCGACGTGTAAACGAGGGAGCACTGGAGTGATGCTTGATTGCATGAGT
>Ga0315904_10000771_pt1 | contig 50910 bp, 44 predicted proteins | sample LakEriMetagenome_6_FD_203529 | JGI IMG/M metagenome (GOLD analysis project Ga0315904, IMG submission 203529) | Freshwater fungal communities from buoy surface, Lake Erie, Ohio, United States - Buoy 12 MA120 | ecosystem: Environmental > Aquatic > Freshwater > Lake | place: USA: Lake Erie, Ohio...
CGAGTGACGACGTAGAGGCCAGCGACGCGGACCTCGGTGGGGGCATCGATGACGACGCTTTGATCCTCGATGCGGTACTTGATAGGTCTTGGTCCATCGGCGTCGATTTCAAAGCAGTCGAGTCGGCTCTTGGAGCTATCGTTATGGAGCCAGGTCGGCAGCTTGAACCGGAAGTTTGCGGGTCGGGTTGCAAATTGAAAGGTTCGAGTTTTAGGGTCGATCGAATACTCAAGATCGTTGGCGACAAGCAGTGTGGAGTCTTCGGAGGCGATCGACGAGAGGTCCCAAGAGGGTTTGCCATCTTGGAGGATTCTTTCGTAGCGGTAGGCGGTACCTGATTGGAGGATCGGTCGGAGCAAATCGATTTCGCGACCTACTCGGCGGATCGGATCGAGCAGATCGGGGAATTTCGCGAGGGACTTCATGCTTAGGTTGAACCAATAGAGGGACATGATCCCGTTGCCCAGGCCCTGCCAAGCTTGGGCGCGGAGTTCTTGGGGGGTAGGGGACCCACGTCGTGGGCTCAGGATCCCGCCCCATCCGTCGTGGGCACCTTGGGACCAGTAGGCGATGCTGACCGGTCGGCTTTGTTCGCGGAGGCTTCGGGTCATGGATCCGATGGTTTCCAAGGGAGCGCCCCATCGGATCGACTCGCCGTTCCACCGGTCGTATTTGGTCCAGGCATCGGCTGCAGGTGCGATGACGCGGTAGGCATCGTAGTGCGGGTAATCGGACAGTCCGGCGTAGTATCTCCAGGTCCGTTCTTCGCTGAGTGTGACGCTTGTCGGGAGCCGCCAGGACGCATAAGGGGCGAGTTTATCGAAGACTTCTTGTGCCGGGACTGGTCGTCCCCCGCCGTACTGCGGTTCGCCTAGAAATTCGACGGCATGGATACTCGGGAGCATCGCATCGGAGTCGTAGCGTTGACGATCTCCAAGGCGATTGAAACGTTTCATCGGGTACTTGGCATAGAGTTCGGGGTTGTCGGTGAAACCTGCCACTTCCTCGATCTGTCCGGTGTTGACGTGAAGCAGAGCCAAGGTCTTGAGGTACTCTTCGTTGGTCATGCTCATGCGGTTTTTGACTTGGTTTGCTGTCCATCCTCCGCTGATATCGAACGTGTTTGGACGGACCTTCATGCTGGCCCAAAGCCGAATCGGTTTGGACTCAGAGGCACTGGCAAGAACGATTTCCAGGGCCATGTAGGTCACCGCTAGGGGTGGGGTCTCGATGGTCAGTCCGATGAGTTCATTGGCTGGGATGTTTCGATCGGCGTTCCACGTTTGGACATCGTTTTTTTCGAGGAACGGAAAGAGCGTCGGGTGGGATTCGTTGTCTTTTGGAAACCACAGGCGGCAGGATTTGAGTTCGAGGTTTTTCTCTAGGTCATTTCGAAGGGTTACCAGGACGCTTGTTGGGCGGAGCGATTCGTCGGTGCTAAGAAACCCGATCGACTCGATCCATGTCCTAGGGGTTTGGATATCGAAAAGGATCTGAGCGTTTTTGGTCGTTTGGTCTGCCGCGATGGTTTTGTAGTCGAGCGAGTGGTTCGATCCGGTCCCCCATTCGGAGGTTTGGCCGTTGAATCGCAGGACCCTCAGCGCGCCGGCGGGGAGTTCGAATCCATTTTCCCAGGATGGGTCGCGCCAGGCCCAGGCGTTCGCAGAGACGAGTTGGCTCGGTGTAGCCGAATCGAATAGCAAGGGGCCCTCGATGGCGATCGTTTGCTCGGATGTGTTTCGGAAATACAGTTCGGTACGGGCCGAGAGGCTCGGATCGGGCGCTTTGCGCCACCGAAGTTCCGAGGAGAATTGGTGTGGAGTAGTTTGAATGCCCGAGAGTTCGAGGGCTTGGGCGATCGCAGCGGTAGGGCAAAGCAGGGCCAGCAACGAGACGATTAGCAGGGGGGCTATTTGCATGGGTAGGGATCTTTGATTGGGTTCGACCGCGAAGCCTTGGGCATCGATCGGAGTATTCGAAAATTCGATTATAGCTATCGGCTGTTGCTCTAGTGGCAAGTTTTGGCCCGCTGGCGTGGAGCAGAATGGCGTTGAATTCGTGGAAGCGGAAGTGCGCAAGCACTCCGGTGAGTGATAGAATGTCCTCGATATCGCAATGTTTTTCACCGCAATGTTTTTCACCGGACGGCTTGCGCCGTTCCGCTTTTAATGCAACGCCATTCGGCGGGAAGCTGACGGGGCCGGGCAGACTGGGCAATTGCAGCTAAACGCGAAAAAACCAGCGTTTTTGATGTTGCCAGGATTCGGCTGGTCGATATATTACGCATTCCCAGGATTGGACCCCGGCGGTCGGATTCCTTGGCAACCCAAGAGTTTCGAGAGAATTACCATGAAAGTCGTTTCATCCATCGGTGCCCTAAAGTACCGACACGCCGATTGCCAAGTCGTACGTCGTCGCGGTCGAATTTACGTGATTTGCAAGAGCAATCCACGTTACAAAGTCCGTCAGGGAAGCGCTAAGGTCAAGCGTCGCAAGCGTTAAACACGGTTCTGCTCGAGTTATCCTTTGCCGGGCTGACTCCTTGCAGCACATGATTTTGAACGCTGTTTCGAACTTCGAGTAAGTTCTTTCTTTCTCGCATTGCAAACCGGCCGTTGGTTTCAGACGGTCGAGTGTCCCGCGATCGATCGGCAGCAGGTCCGTACACCGGAATTTCTTCAGGTTGCTCCGATTGATAACATCCGCCCCGGAAGATCGATACAATGATTTCCGGTGCTCTCTAGGCATTCACCAAGCGAGGGTATCCGACGTGCGATGGGTGTTGGAACGTTGAAAATCGGTTCCGGGTTGATTCCAAGCAGGGGAATATGCAGAAGCTTCGAATAGCCGTCATAGGGCTAGGTTCGGATTGGCAACATCGGTATTTACCTGCGCTGCGTTCGCTCCGAGATCGTTTCGGGGTCGTCGGAGTTTACCACAGCGTGTCGGCATTGGCTGCTGCGGCAGCACGGGAATTGGATTCCGTAGGTTATGACAGTTTTCGGAGTCTGGTTTCTAACCCATCGGTCGAAGCGATCCTGATGCTCGAGGATGACTGGTATCAACTTCAACCCCTATGGGTAGCTTGCGAAGCCCAGAAGGGGATTTTCTGTGGTTCCGAGGTCGACATCCAAGGGATGAGTTCATCGGGTTTGCAGGAAGCGATTTCTAGTTCTGGAATTCCGTTCATGAGCGGATTTTCTCGGCGGTATGCGCCCGCGACCTTGCGTTTCAAGGAGCTCATCGCAACGAGACTCGGACGTCCACGATTGCTGTTTTGCCACCGACGCTTGCCGAGCGAACCGCCCGATCCGGCAAACTCGATTTCACTCGAGAAACAGACCAATCGCGAGCTTCTCGAACTGATCGATTGGTGCACGTACATCGTCGATGAGGAGCCTGATTGGATCCAAGCGATTCGGCATTTGAGTCGGCCCAGCCCGACCAACGCCGACTACCAAATTTTGAGTCTCGGGTTCGGCGAACCGGAGACCGATCCCAACGCGATCTTGGCGCAGATCAGTTGTGGTGCGTATATCCCTTCGGTGTGGGCTGAGGCCATAGCGTTTCGTCCCCCTGCGGCGGTTCAAGTTTGCTGCGAAAAAGGGCTTGTATTCATCGATCTGCCTTCGACGCTCGTTTGGTTTGACGATGCAGGACGGCATCAAGAGACGCTCGATACGGAGTTGCCGATCGGCCAGCAAATGCTGATTCAGTTCCATCGCGCCGTTTCTTCAAAGGTTTCGTTGGTCAGCGATTTGCAGGAGACCAACGAGGCGATCCGGATCTTGGAAAAAGCGAAGCTCAGTACCCAGACCCACCAGCGCGTCAGTTTGCGCGACGGAATTCTATAGCCCAAGGCTGTCAAACTGGAGCGATCGTACCGATTCGACTGATGGAATCGATTCTTCCAGGCCGATCAGATCCAGATTGTACGTAGGGGCTCGGTTCGGCAAGGGCTCGTTTCGTCGAGGTCTCGGTCGGGCAAGCTGCGTTGCAACGCTAGCAAAACGGTGGGTGATTCGAATGGTGGAAGCGTTCTTTGGATTCGCGAGGCGGCCTTTTAGTGTCTCGCCGTGCTTGGATTCGTACGTTCCGATCGCCGGAAGTGAATTGGCCGTTGAGCATTCGGTTCGATGCGTGGTGCGTGGAGAGGGTCCATCGTTGATCATCGCCGGATCGGGGCTTGGAAAGACCATGTGTGCGATGAGGATCGCCCAAGTTCTCGGTGACCGAATGCAGGTGGTTTTTCTAGCGAGTTCACCGTTGTGCACACGCAGAGCGCTGTTGCAATCGATCTTGTATCAATTGGGACTGCCCCATCGCGAGATGAGCGAAGGGGATTTGCGTATTGAGCTTCAGGAGCATTTGAGGGGAACGGGCAAGGCGGGCGGTGGGTTGTTGTTATTGGTCGACGAGGCGCAGACGTTGTCGATGAAGCTGCTCGATGAACTTAGGATTTTGACCAACACGCTCTGCGAGGGCAAGCCGTGCGTTCACTTGATTTTGGCAGGAACGCTCAAGCTTGAGGACACGCTTGCTCATCCTCACATGGAGTCGCTCCATCAGCGGATCGTGGCCCGTCATTACTTGGCTCCCTTGAGTCATTCCGAGACGCTTGGGTATGTCCAGCGAAAGATCGAGTTGGCCGGTGGCAATGTAGCTACTGTTTTTCAACCCGATGCGCTTGAGGCGATCTACCGTGCTAGCGATGGGATACCGAGGCTCATCGATCAGCTTGCCGACCAGGCCATCCTGCAATCGGGGGTTGAGGCTCAAAAGCCGATCCCTGCGAGTCGCATCGGTGCGGTTTGGACACAGCTTCATCAGTTGCCTAGTCCTTGGTTGACTCCGCACGAGGGGTCCCAAGAGGAGTCCCAAGAGGAGTCTTTGGTGGAAGCGGTAGTTTCGGAGTCCAGTGAGAGTGAGCCTTCGGTCGAGTTTGGGGCCTTGGACGAAGAGCCATTGGAAACCGATGCGGTCAGTCTATTCCGAGCGTTCCTTGAGGACCCCGTCGAGCAGGACCCAGGTGTCCGAAGCAATGCGGGAAGCAATGCAGGAAGCGTTGCAGGACGAGCCGTCGTGTCTCCGGTTTCAAGCGGCGGGTTGGACGAATCCTTTCAGCAATGGATCAAGGAGCTGAGGCTTTCGGCTGTACATCTCGATCCGAGCCATCATGCGTTTGTGCGAGCCGAGTCGACGGCTAAGCAGCTACCGAAGCCTGTCGCGAGTGGACCGAGCTATCCTCGGACGGGTCCGGGCCAGATCGTTGGCGAATCGGTCGACGGGGATGACCGCGACATGATCGTCATGGTCGAGGAGCACGGGTGGATCAATCCGTTTGCGATCCGATAGGGCTCGGACTGTCGCGATCCGACTTGGGCGACCTTGAAGCTGGGTTGAACTCAGCAGGGATGAAACTGAACACGGATGGAACTGAATATGGATTGCATCGTACCCATCGATTCATTTGTTCGATTGTTGCCCAAGCGCCGGGGTGTGTGCATTGGGGTCGGTTTTTTGGCGAGCCGACGAAGTGGACTTGAGGTTTTCCGTGGGCTGGACCTCGTGGGTCAACTTGCGTTGGGATGGATGGGACAGAGTCATTCTGGCGCGTGCGTGGTTCGCGGTACCGACAGGACGACTGCTACGAAATCCGCCGAGCGCGGTTTGCAGGAAGTCTACTGGGAGTGGCTCGGTGAGAGTGGAAAAGACCCGAGCGAATGTTCAGGTCAAGTGCTGCGTGATGTAGCTGGTTTGACCAAGATTCGAGGCGATCATGGTTTGGTCTTGATCGAGCTCGGATCGACCGATTCGCCGACGGCGCTTCGAGCATCGCGCTTGTGCGATGGTTTGGTGTTGGTTGCCCAAGCGGCCGAGCGGTGCGGTGGCAAGAGCAAAGCGCAGTTGGGTTCTTTTGAGCGATCCGACTGCCGGTGGCTTGGGTATTGGACGGTCGATTCGGTGTGAATGAAATGGCCGATATCATCCGTCACGGTACGACCCCCCGCTGGTCCGACCTCGTCATGCATCGTGGGATCGCTTACTTTGTTGAAGTCCCAGAGGATCCGCAACTCGATGCACGGGCTCAATTCGAGCAACTCTTTCGTCAGGTCGACGAGCGACTCGCCTTGGCCAAGAGTTCGCGCAGGGCACTCTTGCAGGTTTTGATCTACCTTCCATTTCCTGAAGACCTCACGGTGTTCAACGAGCTATGGGATGCGTGGATCCCAAGCGGCCATGCGCCGAGTCGCGCATGCATTCATACGCAACTCGCAGCGCCAGGATATCGAGCCGAACTGATCATCACGGCTGCATGCTCATGAGCACCGATCAACAAGAGGATCACCCCGAAATACTCCGGGTTCGTCCCCGCGTTTGACTTTCGTTGGTGAAATCATTTGGGGATTTTCTTGACGGTCACTCCTTTGAACTCTAGAGTGCGAAAGCAGACGGTGATTTTTCCAAGTATCGTATTACGGAGTCTAGCCAGTCGATGGAAAAAAGGTTCTTCGAATCGTGAGTAATGATAACGGAGGGGATCTTCGATGTTCCAAAAACGCAATTCGAGTCCGAAAGCCCGAGCGAAAATGGGCATTGCCTCTTTTCTATTAATTCCTTTCGCTTTTGTTGGATGCTCTCGCCAGGAAACGCAAGTCACATCCGATCCGACGATAGTGGTACAGGAGGAGCAGGTCGTAGTTCCGATCAAAACGCAGCAGGATAGCAACGAAAATGAATTTGGGATGGAATTGATCGATATCGGCGAAAACCCCGAGCTGGAGCCTAAGCTTCTAGAGGCGGATACTCCTTTGTACTTGTTTGACAGTGAGGATCTCTTCAGGTTTCCACCTCAAGTCATTTCAGCTATGGACAAGGTTGGAGTCGAGGTCAAGATTTTTGATAACTATCCTGAACTGTATGAAGCTTGCCCAGTCTTGATAGACCCCTCACTGTTGGATCAACGGAAGCAATTTGTGGAGAGTTTGGGATATACCATCAGATGTCACCCTGTTCACTGGGACGTAGTTGTATCGAAGGTTTTGGAGCGTCAAAATGATTATCTTGTCGAGGCATGTCCAGGAGTTAGCGAGTACTGTGACCAGGTCCCGCTTGCGACAAAAGGTTGTGTCGAGAAGTGGGTTTTTCCGAAAAACTCCTTAAATACACCGAGCCTAGTGAGTCGTAGAAATACATCCCAACCGGGCGATCCGGACTTTCCCTATGGGACATTCCCATAGCATCGCGCGCATCCAAGCGGATCTACACGAAGGCCAGGGAACACACGGCACACCCGAAGGCCATAGAACCACGGAATACACGGAACACACGGAAGTAAGACATAAAAGAGCGAGGATCTGTTTCCGTGTGTTCGTTGTGTTCTGTGGTTAAGAAAAAGGGGGTAGGTTCCCGATGAACAACCAATTCTTGCGCCCTACCGCAATCCGCTTCATCAAGCGTTCGACCGGATTGTTATCGATCGGCAGCAGGCACCCGCTCCATGTGCTCGGTACTCACAACGCAGTCCCGATCGTCGAACAAGTTGAAGTACCAGACCGTGGCATCCGCGGGTATTTCCGCAGAAACTTTGTCGTCTTGGATTTTGGCAGGCAGAGATTCCCAGTTGCGGTCCTGCCATTTCCCCAAATCCTTGGTGAAGCACAACTCGGCTTTCGCGATTTTCACTTCGCTTCGATAGCGTGCTGATGCGTTGCGTTCATCGAGTTGGATGTCTTCGAATGCAGGAAAAGCTGCACCACCGGTAAGGATCGAATTCATAAAGACATGAATCTCCTCGGGGTTCTCACCAGCCACGCCATGTCCATGCGGCATGCGAATTCTTAGACTGAGCGTCGATGGATTGTGGAGCCGCGCCGATCGTTGCCATGAATCCATGGGATAGGCGAAATCATTCGTGCCGTTGACCCAAAGCATCGGGATCTTGGTTTTGGGAAGGTAAACCGATGGATCCCAACGATTGAGCCACTTCTCGGCGCGCGGCTTTCCGATCGATTCGAGGATTGGCAACCAGACCGAGTTGTTTCCGAGAAAGCCGCATCCATAAACGGGAACAGCGCACCGAAATCGATCATCGACCCCAGCGACAAGGCAGGTCAAATAACCTCCCCAAGAAATCCCAGTCACTCCGATACGATCGGCGTCGACTTCGGGTAGCGATCGCAACAGGGAATGCGCAAGCAGTACCGCTGAGACTGCATGGGTTTGCCATTGGTCTTCGACCGGTTCATCGATTTGTGCAAAACTCGCATCCCAACCCGGTGGGCCACCCTCGGGATGCCGCTGCCAGTTGCCATAGGTTCCCACCGGGACACAACCGCAGACATCCATGGCGATGGCTGCGTATCCGCGGTCGTTCCATAGTTTGACCCAATTTGCGAACGCGGTGCCACCTCCTCCGTGGATCAAAACAACTCCCGGAACCTTTTCGGCCCGTTGCGCTTGTGAATCACGACTTGGAAGTCCGTAGTAGGCGAAGACCTTCGTCGGCTTCCCGCGATAGGGGACTCCCTCGAAGAAAATCGCTCGGACACCTTCCGCTGGAATGTCGAGAGCAGGCGAAGCAACTGGGGGCTTGGACAATCGTTGGAGATCGAAGATCTCCACACGCGAGTCGCTGGCGATTTGGGCCAATAAGGTAAACGAAGTCGCAATCCATAACGCGCACGCAACGCAGAACCGCACTAGGGTGCACATGGAAACGAGCCTCCGAACTTGGACTAAGGGAAGGATGCTAGGGAACCGATTGCTTGGCATCGGTTAGCTGCGAATTGCACGGATGATTGCACAGATTGCATTATACTGCAGATCGAGCTTGTATGCCTCCACCAGGTCGTCTTCGACCTGGGAGTGCATTGGTTCAGCGTGAAATCGAAGTCATTCCGATCGGCGTTAATCGTTGATCGTCAGCCTGCGGTCAGCGGGTTAGATTTCCAGGGGTAGAATTCTAAATGGGATCCCGTGGATCGCCGCACCGGGGTTGTGGAAGACTTGGCGTTGGAAATCGACCGCGTCGACGGGCCGGTGGGTATGGCCGAAGAAAACTTGTTCGGCGCCGCTTTCGGGGGTTTGGCCAACCCACTTGAGGTACCCGGAGACTTGGTCTAGGACTTTTTGGTTCGAGTTTGCCAAGTGGGCGACGAGACGATGGATGCGAGTTTTGACGACGACATCGTAAAGGGAATGTCTCATGGGGTGGGGACGTGGTCGATGTTCGTGCGCAATTCGCCTTGCATCGAGCAGTTCGTGAAAATCGGCTTGGTAAGGTATTCTCGCATCGATGATATCTCCGTGGAGAAAAACGGTGCGGTTGACTCGCAAGTAATGTTTATGCCATCGGAGTTGTGGGTTGGCCAGAGCCAGTTGCTCGAGTTGTTCGGTGAAGGCAGGCAGTGCGTCGTGGTTTCCGAGGATGTAGTGGAAGTGGCAATCGGGGTTGACCGAGATGAGGCCTTGTAGCCAGCGGATGCTTTGTTCGACGGTTTTTTCGTGGGAGTCCAGGGCGCTCCAACGAAAGTCGAAGATATCACCGCCGAGGACGAAGGTACTGGACTGGGCGACAGCCGATTCGATTGCACGTTGGACTTTCGGGCCGGAACTACGGCGGGAGAACAGGTGCAAGTCGGAAACGAAATGGGCTTTAGGCAGCTTCATAGAATCGCCGTATCGGGAACGAAACAACAAGATCCGGTCTTTTGAGGAAACGAATGCAAAGGTTTAGACGGTGCATAGTTTGACGGCTTGGGACAAGCTGGTCATCGCATCTCGGGTAGGAAGAAATTCGTGCGCGATGTAGCCGTTGAATCCGGTATCGGCGATGGCCTTGGCGATCGGTGGGTAGTAGATTTCTTGGGACTCGTCGATCTCGTGGCGGCCTGGATTGCCACCGGTGTGGTAATGGCCGAAATACTGGTGGTTGTTTTGGATCGAGCGAATGATATCTCCTTCCATGATCTGCATGTGGTAGATGTCGTAGAGCAATTTGAAATGGTCGCTCGCGACCTGTTTGCACAGTTCGATGCCCCAGGCGGACAGATCGCACATGTAGTCGGGGTGATCGACACGGCTATTGAGAAGTTCCATGTTGAGGATGACATTTTTTTTCTCGGCCACAGGAGCGATCTTGCGCAGCGCCTCGGCGCAGTTCTTCATTCCGGTTTTGCGGTCGATCCCGCGAGCGTTTCCGGAGAAGCAGATCACGTTTCGGAAACCAGCCAGCGATGCTGCTTCGATCGATTTTTCGAGCGATTCAAATGCTTCATCCCAGTACTTTGGCTCGCACAGCCCATCGGTGAGCTTATGCGAGGTGACCATGGTACAAACCAATCCGTACTTTTTGAGGGTATCGAAGTCTTTAGGACCGAGCAGATCGATCCCGCTTAGCCCCATCTGCTTGGCGTTTTGGCATAGTTCATCGAGAGTAAGGTTTTTGTCGTAACACCATTTGCATAGCGATTGATTGAGTCTGCCGGTTTTGGCATCCGCAGGCTTTTCATCCGCAGGGGTGACTTCGCGGTTGGAGGCCACGGCCGGCAAGCTTGCACTGCCGACACCAAGGCCAGCGAGGGCAGCGAGCCCGAGGGAGTTTTTGCCAAAGGCCCGTCGGGAAGTTGGGTGCTGGTTTACTGGGGATTCCATGATTCAAATCCTATTTGCAAATGATCCGACTGATCTGGCGGATGGGGTTTACTTCAGCGGTACTTTGATGAGTTTCTGGTCGTTGCGGACGTAGATCGAGCCGTTTGCAAACGCCGGCGCGCACCAAACGACTTCGCGACCAAAGGCGTTGTTCGTCGGCTCGATGATTTTCGTTCTTGCGATTTCCTCGTAGCCGCTCTTGGTGATCTTGGCGATGAGCAGTTCTCCGGATTCGTTGAACAAGAAAAAGCGGTCGGCGTTTTTGACCATGAATGCCGTGCCGCTTCCCAGTGGCCGAGGGCTGATCGGTTTGCTTGTTTCCCAGAGTCGGTCGCCCGAGGCGATATCAAAGGCCATGAGTTCGCCGCTTTGGTCGCAACCATAAACCACTTGGTCGATGACCATGGGTTGAACGTTGACTGGCGACATTCCCTTTTTGGCTTGATTTCGCCAGACTTCGGTGGCCGTCGGTTGAGAGTCACCTAATTCGAGCAGCAGATTTCGGTTCGAATATCCGCCGATGAACAAGTACTTTCCGGCTCGCACGGGGCTCATGATGATCGAACCGTTATCGGCCAGGTAGGGGATTGACCAGTAGGGTTTGCCGTTCTCGGGATTGACCGAGTTGACGGCTTGTGGGTTGGCTAGGATCAGTTGTCGCACCCCACCGGCTTGGATGATTGTCGGAGGGGAGTAACCGGTTTCGGAGGCTGTTCCGAACCTCCAAACTTCTTGGCCGGTGGATTTGTTCAGGGCGACGGTTTGGGAGCCTTCGCCCCCTGCGAGGGTGATGAGGTTATCGCCATCGATCAGTGGGTGTGCTGCGTAGCCCCAGAGGGGCGACTGGGTCTTGTAGACTTGTTTTAGATTTTTGGACCAAATCACTTTGCCGGTGGCCGCTTGGAGGCATAGTAAATCCCCCTCGGCTCCCAGGGTGTAGAGTTTATCGCCATCGACGATTGGGGTGCATCGGGGCCCGGCTGGGTAGGAGATTGCATAGGTGACAGGATATTCGTGGGTCCAAAGGATTTTGCCGGTCGCGTCGTCGATGCAGTGGACACGTTCGGTAGCGTCGAAGGCCTTGCGTCCGAAGTTATCGACCTTGGCGTCGGCTTGGGTGACCATGTCGGTCACGTAGACTCGATCTGCGACGACCGCCGGGCCTGAGTATCCGCCGGCTAGGTCCGTGCTCCAAAGGGGTTTGAGTCCCTCGGCGGGAAAGGAGTTAGGGGCGGTTTTTGGGTTCCATTGGTTATCCCGATTCGGGCCCATCCAGCCGGGCCAATCCTCGGCCAGTGCGAGGTTCATCGGGATGCACGAAAGGAGCAGATTCGCAAGCAAAAAGGACTTTCGCATGGTTTTGTCGCAGGGGTTGGAGAAAAAGTCACACAGCGAGGCAGCCGGGAGATTATAACCGTAATTGTCGATTCTCTCGGATTCGACCCTTGGATCGGGACGATAAATCCACGTAGAATTCGATTTGGGTTGGCTTCATTTATTGCGATGGATCTATTGCGATGGATTTTGCGATGAGACGTTCGATATCCCAGCGGAAGACGATTCGATCGACGGCCATACGCCTTTGGATCGGTGATTTGGGTCTCCGGTGCATGGGTCTACAGTGCATGGGCCTGAAACTTGTCGCGCCGATACTTTTTGGGTTGGGGAGTGCGCCGTTGCTGGCCGACATCGTCGAGCTTAAAGATGGCGGCGTGATCTATGGCAAGGTGCTTAACCCACAGTCGGGCCTGATGGTTCAGATCCAGGCCGAGGATGGGACGCTGATCGAAGTCGAGCGAAAGTTCGCCAAGATACGTATCTCGCTGGAACGGGATAAGAAATACGCGCAGGATGTCTTGCAGGTAGGCGATTCGCTTCAAGAGCATCGGGCGATCGTCGAGAAGACTTCCAATGAGCAGATGAACAACATCGCCAACGCCCATCGCGAGCGGATCGTCGAGCTCGATCCGTCCGACCGGGCGACTTGGGTAGCGCTTCGATTTTTTCCTGACGAGTCGACTGGCAAGTGGCTCCGCGACGAGGTGGTGATGTACCGCCGAGGGAAGATCAAGGGAGACAAGGGTCGCTGGTACACTTGGCAAGAGAAAGCGCTTTTGGACTTCGAGGAAAAAAGCAAACTTCTCAAACGGGATCTTGAGCGGGAGTTCGATGGCAAGCTCAAAGCGTACTTCAACGGTGTACCCCGTTTGAAGGGGGAGGCTGAAGTCTATCTCGAAGGGGTAAACAATCCTCTGCTCATTGGGCGGATTGTCAAGTTGATTCGCGAGGGCGATGCTGTTGAGAGGCAATTGGGTTGGAAGCTCATCAAGCAGATCCCGTTGCGTGCGGCGACTCCGGCTTTGGTATCCATCGCCATGGAGGAACCCAACACCGCTTTGGTCGATAGGATTTTAGAGATTCTCAGTGGTGGCGACGAATGGACAAGGGAGGCGGCTCTGAGCGGTTTTGCATCGAAGCTTGGTAACCCTGCGACACGCGACCGGGCCGCGCGTTGCATGGCTCCGTTTGTCGACAAACGCTACATCAGCATCCTGATCAATCATTTGCTATCGACCCAAGTGGTTCGACCGGCTGGCAACCCGGGTGGGCTCAATGCGGCTTCGGGCAATGGGGGAATCGGACTCGGTGGGGGAGCCACGCCGGCCCAAAAGCAGCTTGTCCAGCACAAGGACGTCCTCTCGACCTTGTCGGGACTGACCGGGGAGAATTTTGGCTACAATGTCGAGCAGTGGCGAGTGTGGTTTGCGCAGAACCATGCGGTGCAGAATCTCGATTTGCGCCGCGACGAATACTGAGTGGTTTTGCTGACGGGTTTTTACGGAACCTATTTTGGAATCCCTGGGGCGGTTGTTTCTTGCGAGTTGCAGTATTTGAGTTTCTCTGCTCGAGCGGCCTTTATCGAGACGATGGTCCTGCAGGGCCTTTTGCGCCGCTGTTGGACGAGGGGGCCGCTATGCTCCTTGCGCTCTCGAGCGACCTTGCAGCCTGCGGCCATCGAGTATTGGTCGCTTTAGAGCCCTCGATTCAAGCCGCTTGGAAGTCCTGCCGCTTGAAGTCTGCTCGGTTGGATCGACTCGAAGTCCATGGTGTACAGACGGTGCGTCCGGATTCGGTTCCTGACATCGAAGCGATTGCAACGCAGTGGGCGCGTATCGCAAGCTCCTGCGATACATCGATCGTCATCGCCCCAGAGCTCGACGGACTTTTGCCTGAGCTAATCGAGTCCATGCGCAAAAAGGGTTGCACGGTAAGGGCTCCGGAGGCGAGTTTTTTGCGTCTCGCTTCGGACAAATGGGAAACGCACCAATGCTGGATCTCTGGCGAACAAATCACTGCACCGACTTGGTTGGCCCGCGATTGGCTCACGATTTCAGATCGACTTCGATCGGGGGGAGTTCTTGGCGGTGAACTCAGAAATGTGCAGGCCGACGGATGGGTTCTCAAACGGCGTCGAGGGGCCGGTGGGACCGACATGGAGCGATTCGCCGATGGCGAGCGGTTGATCAGTAAACTGGGCACGCTTTTGGATCTGAGCGAGTGGATTGTTCAACCCTGGATCCTTGGTCGATCGGTGAGTCTGGCTCTGACCGGAGCTTGGGATTTAACTCCAGGGGTCTCGTTTCGAAGGTGTGGACCTCTTGAAGCGGATTGTGAAATGATGCCTGAGGTGATCGGTCCGACGGAACAGCTTTTTGGAACCGGGAGCATGATCGAGAGCGCTTCGGGTGATTTAACCGAATCGACGGAGGGGAGCACCCTGGGTAGTTCCATCGGAAGCTCAGTCGGAAGTTATGTCGGAGGAAATGGACCGGTGGAGGTGGACCCGCAGGAGCTCAAGCGGTTCGTACGTGGGTTACTCCGCGCTATGCCTGGGTCGGGAGCCGGTTGGATTGGGATCGATTTTCTGATGGTACCCGAGGGGCCTTGGGTCGCCTTGGAGGTCAACGCGCGACTCACCTCGAGTTACCTTGGGTATCGCAAGCACTACGGGGCGATGTTAGCCGATACGATTTTAGGGCTTCCGTTACCGATTCGACCGTTTCCTAATCCTGGGGCATTTCGCTTTTCCGTGAGCGATTTTCATGGATAATGGAGTGCCCAAGCGATTTGCTTGTCCGCGCCCTCCTTCCCACCGAACCCACTTGATTTTCTATGAGCTCGATCATGTTTGCCAAACCCCTAGGAGTCCGTAGGGTGACTTTAGCCCTCACGGGCTTGGCCATCTTGCTTGCGGTTGCTCCTTCGGCGATTTGCCCTGTTGCCCAGTGTTTTCAGGGCGCTCAGGGTGCCGAGGGAGTTGATTTCCGCAGGCAGATTCAGCCGATCCTATCGGAGCATTGCGCGCAGTGCCATGGTGTTGACGAGTCGACTCGGGAGGGTGGTTTGCGGTTGGATGTTCGGGAGTCGGCTTTAGCTGGCGGGGAATCGGCCCAAGGAGCGATTGTTCCGGGGAAGGCATCCGAGAGCCACTTGGTTCGCCGAATCCTCTCGAAGGATCCCGATGAGGTCATGCCTCCACCGAGTTTGAACAAGCCATTGAGTCCCGAGCAGGTTGAATTGCTTCAGCGATGGATCGACCAAGGTGCCCAGTATGACAAGCACTGGGCATTTATTCCGCCGGTCCGGACCGAAGTGGACTTGTCCAAGCCTATTCATGGTCGCAAGGTCCGGCATACGATCGATTGGCTTGTGACCGATACGTTGCACACCAAGGGATGGCCGAGCACAGGCCAAGCCAAGGCATGGGAGTTGTGTCGCCGCGTCTATCTGGACTTGGTAGGAGTCCCACCGACACCTGAGCAGCTTGCGGAGTTTCACAAAGAGGGGATCGAAGCGACGGTAGAGAAGCTTTTGGCCGACGATCGATTTGCGGAAAAGTGGGCGCGTTCGTGGCTCGATGTGGCGCGTTATTCGGACACCAATGGTTACGAAAAGGATTTGCAGCGCGAGCAATGGGCATGGCGAGATTGGGTGCTCGATGCGATCCGAACGGATATGCCTTATGATCGTTTCGTCATTGAGCAGCTTGCGGGTGATTTATTTGAGCAGCCGACTCAGGAGCAGATCATCGCGACGGGTTTCCTTCGCAACAGCATGATCAACGAGGAGGGGGCGATTGTTCCCGAGCAGTTCCGCATGGTAGAAATGTTCGATCGGATCGACTGCATCGGCAAGGGGGTATTGGGCATGTCGCTTCAGTGCGCGCAATGCCATACCCACAAATTCGATCCGATCACGCACGACGAGTACTTTGGGATCTTCGCGTTCTTGAACAACACCTACGAATCCCGCTCGTGGGTTTACACTCCTGAGCAGCAGACACTCATTGGCCAGATCCGTTCGAGCATCGCCGCTTCGGAACAAAAGGTTCGCGAATCGAATACCGATTGGCAGGCGAGCTTTCAGTCTTGGCGAAATCAGGTCCTCGGAGCGCGTCCGAAATGGCAGGCCTTGCGGGCTGAGCTTCTCGAGACGATCAGCGGCTTGAACCATCCGGTCCAGGAATCTGACGATTCGATCTTGATGGTCGGCCACACCAGCAACGACGTGTTTATGATCGCGCCGGCGGGTTTATCGACGATCACGGGCATCCAGTTCGAGGTGCTCAAGCACGGCGAGTTGCCATTCCGAGGTCCAGGCCGTAACGGGGTCGGCATGTGGGACCTGCGAGAGGTGGAGTTGTTTGTGCAGAAGCCCGATAGCAAGGATTGGGAGAAGCAAAAGTTTTCGGCTGCGAGTTGCGACTTTAGCAATCCCGAGGAGAAGTCTGCCGATGGCAAGAATGCATCAGGTCCCGTTTCGTTTCTCATCGACGGCAAGGATGAAACGGTTTGGAAATCGGATCGTGGGTTAGGGCGTCGCAATCGATCTTCGGTGGCTGTCCTGCAGCTTGAAAAACCGCTTGAGAATGTCCAGGCTCACAAGTTGAAGATTGCGTGGCGTCAGGGTGACATGGTCGGTTCGTGCCGCATCAGCGTCACGGACACACCGGCTCCGACGGCACCAGGGATCGACCACGATGCGGTGCTTGAGCTGATCGAATCGCCTGAGACATCGGAGCGTTCTTCGATCGCATTCCAAGCATGGATGTCAACGCGCCAGGAGGCCAAGGAACAGCTTATGGCGATCGACAACGAATGGAAGCGATTTCCTGTCGCCAAGACCAGCGTGCTGCACATGACCGAGCGAGAGCCGCGTAAATCGCGGACGACGTACAAGCTACAGCGAGGCAATTGGGACCAGCCCGATGTGGCGATCGAGCCTCGGTTCTTGGCCAGTTTGCATCCGCCGATTCAGACGGCCGAGCCGGCCCGTTTGCGATTGGCCCGATGGATGGTCGATCGGTCCAATCCACTGACAGCCCGTGTGGCGGTCAATCGCGTATGGCAGGAGATATTTGGCCAAGGCTTAGTCGAGACGTCCGAGGACTTTGGCACCCGCGCATCGGTTCCTGAGTATCAAGGGGTGCTCGATACGTTGGCCGTCGAGTTCATGGACGCGAATTGGAGTCTCAAGAAGTTGGTGCGGACGATTGTACTGAGCGACACTTACCAGCGCAGTTCGCATGCGACGAAGATGATGCTTGAGGTCGACCCGAAGAACCGGTGGCTGACGCGTGGTCCGCGCTTCCGGTGCGATGCTGAGACGGTGCGCGATGTGGTGTTGAGCATCTCTGGATTGATGCATCAGAAGCTTGGAGGTCCCAGCGTGATCCCTCCGGTCCCGCAAAATGTGCTCGATTACAATTATACTTATCCTGGCTATTGGAAAGCGGCCGAGGGGCCTGAGCGTTACCGCCGAGCGATCTATATGTTTCGCAAGCGGTCGATGCCCGACCCGGTTCTCAGTGCGTTCGATGCACCCAACGGCGATGCGGCGTGTGCTCGACGGATTCGATCCAACACACCCTTAGCGGCCTTGACCAGTCTCAACGAGCCGATCTTTGTCGAGGCCGCCGGGGGCTTTGCGATGCGGATCTTGCGAGAATCCGCAGGATCCGATGCAGAGCGCATCGAGAGAGCTTACCAGTTGGCCACGTCGCGCAGTGCGACCGAATTGGAGAAAGCGGAGCTTCTGAAGTTCCTCGAGCAGCAGCGAAAGCGTCTGGCCGAAGGTTGGCTCAATCCGCGTGAGATTCTCACGGGTGATCCGGGCAAGCTCAAGGAATTGCCTCAGGGGGCCAATCCCCAGGATGCAGCGGCTTGGACGCTTGCTGCCCGGGTGATCCTCAATCTCGACGAGACGCTCAGCAAGCAGTAGCGAGTACCGCTTCGCTGAGTACGAGTACGACGAAATCCGATGCGATGCACGAACACAAGGGTCAGTAGCCGTCGGTTCCATCGATAAGTTGCTGACAAACTTCTCTCAGGCGGTTGATCGAAGGGCCGTTTGGGGACACGAACAGGTGGTGCTCTCCGAGGTAACGCGCCAGGGTCAGAACGCTCGAAACACGGTGCATGTCGTAGGCTTCCTCGAGTTCAAAGGCGGGTCGCGATCGGCGATCTGCAAGGGCTTGGCAATAGGATTCCCAGGGCTCCATCCAGAGTCGCATCGGGCCTTGAATCATCGATCCGAGCGCGCGGGCCAAATCGAAACCTGGCCAGCGAAGATCGGCTTGGCTAAAGTCGATCAAGCCGCTTACGCTTTGGTCTACGAAGAGCCAATTGCCTCTCCACGCATCTCCGTGCATCCAATGCGTTCGAGGGCTTTGGGATGCGAGTTTGTGGATCGCGCGATGGGAATCATGGGCGATCCGTTTTGCAGAGTGCAAGGCGGTTTGGATCTTAGCAAGGAGTTCCAGGGGGATTGGTTGCGTTCTTAGTCGGTCCAGATCGCGATGCTGTTGTTGGAAGTTCGATTGCAGGAGTTCTTGCAGGAGTCGGTACCGTTGGGTCAAGCGTTCGTCGTTCGATTTGTGTTGGGAGCCATTTGAGGTGTTTCTCGGCGGATGGGTCGGAGTGTGGAGATTGCCAATCGCGTGGAGCGTGCCCAGGGCGTAGGCGACGGCGGATTGATGCCTTGGGGTGACCTGTTGGATGGTATCTAGGCCGATGCCTGGCATCCAGTCGATGCACTCCCAGCAGGAGTAGAGTGGGTGGGAGTTGGGGAGGGTCGTCGATTCGGGTTCAGCGATGAGAACGGTTGGAGTCTGCGAGTCGATCAGGCTTGGCCAGGACCAGACGCGGGGTATCCAACCTTGGACGCTTTGGGCCCAGCGGTGTTGCTGTCGGTGGAGATTGGCAAGACGATCGAAGCTTGCCAGGGAGTGGGATTTGATTGCATAGTTCCCGACTCGGTAGACTGCCGCGCCCGAAAGTCCGGTCTGGGGGATCAAAGATTGGCTTTGAAGATCCAGACCGAGCTGTTGGAGGTCCTTTCGAACGCGGATCGGGAGCATGCTCGGGAGGGCTACTGACCTTGGCCTCGGGAGAAGCCAGGCTTACCGTCGAAGTTGTAGAGGCCTTCGAGTTTCACGAATTCGATTCCTGCTTTGGTGATTCGGCTCAGGAGAGCCAGGATCGCGTCGTGGTTGGTCGATTTCCCGGAGCCTTCGGGGATTGCGAATCGGCAGCGGTTGACATCGACGGTGAAGGTTTCTTTGAATCCATCTGGCCAGACTTTCATTCCTCGGTTGGAGATCATTTCAAGGACCATGCCGTCGGCGGCCAGGGGTTGGAGTTTGGCGGCAAGAGCGTCGATGGTATCGGTCCAGGCGACAAAGACGTCGGCACCGACGAGTTCGCGTTTTTCCGAGGATCGGACGTAGGGTGGGCGGGTTGTCAGGGGGCGTTTCGGAGCGTTGCTATAGTTGACAGCCCGTAGGATTTCGGGTTTTTTGCCGAGTCGAGCGACGACAGCTTTGGCGAATTCTTTGGTCCCAACTTTTTCTTTGGAGATGCCTTCTTTGAAGATATCGTAGGTGTGAACGCCATCTTCGATGGTTTTGAGCCAAGCGTTGTGGGCTAGTTCGGCGATTTCAGCTTGGCCAATATGGACGAGCATTTGGATAGCGCCGAGGAACAGACCGGAGGGGTTCGCTAGGTTTTGGCCGGCGCGGCGAGGAGCCGAGCCGTGGATGGCTTCGAACATCGCGCATCCATCGCCGATATTGGCGCTGCCGGCGAGTCCGACCGATCCGGCGATTTGGGCAGCGACGTCCGAGAGGATATCGCCGTAGAGGTTGGGCATGACGACCACGTCGAAGGCTTCTGGGGTATCGGCGAGTTTTGCGGCTCCGATATCGACGATCCAATGTTCGTTTTCGATGTCTTTGTATTCGGCGGCGATTTCGTCGAAGACTTTATGAAACAGACCGTCGGTCAGTTTCATGATATTGTCTTTGGTAAAGCAGGTGACTTTTTTGCGACCGTAAGCTCGAGCGTACTCGAAGGCGTAGCGGACGATCTTTTCGGTTCCAGGTCGGGAGATGAGTTTGAGGCACTGCATCACGTCGAGGGTTTGGCGGTGTTCGATGCCCGCGTAGAGGTCTTCTTCGTTTTCGCGAACGATGACCACATCCATTTTTGGGTGTTTGGTCCGAATGAATGGATCGTAGCTCAAGCATGGGCGGATGTTGGCATACAGACCGAATGCTTTTCGGGTCGTCACGTTGAGGGACTTGAACCCTCCCCCTTGGGGTGTGGTGATCGGAGCTTTGAGGAACACTCGGGTGGATCGGAGGTTTTCAAAAGCGCTAGGTTCGATCCCCGCCATATTCCCTTTAAGGTACTGCTTTTCCCCGATCTCGATGACGTGTTTTTCGAGTCTTGCGCCTGCCTCTTCGATGATATGAAGGGTGGCTTCCATGATTTCGGGACCGATACCGTCGCCGTAGGCGACTGTGATGGGGGTTGCTGATGCCATGAGTAGAAAGGGGGGTAAGTGCGGCGAATTTGGAGAGAAACGAATTAGAAAATGTATTCACCAACCCCTGGAAATACAACTGCAGATGCATTTTCCTCTCAAAAACAGGGCCTAAGTTTCCCGTGCGTCCCAGAGCTCTTTGGCTTACAATGTTCTTTCCGTCGATTTCCCTTCCGTTTCACAGAGCCACTGTCTCCTCAGGCACCACCGTCTTATGAAGAGTCCAATGTCCCGGATTTGTGTTTTGATCGTCGTTGGGCTGCTGGGCCTTTGTGTATTACCGGCTGGATTTCTATCGGCTTGGTTTGGAGCTTTGGCGTTGGCCCAAGAGCCAGCAGTGGTCGAGCCTCCTGTTTCCGGGCCTGGAGTGTCGGGTGTCTTTCGCGGGTCGAAGTTCGACAAGTCGAATTTGGTGGCTTGGTGCATTGTCCCTTTCGATTCGAAGAAAAGAACGCCCGAGCAAAGGGCCACGATGCTCGATGAGTTGGGGATCAAGCGGCTGGCTTACGATTACCGGGCCGAGCATGTCGCGAGTTTCGAAGAAGAGATCACGACGATGAAAAAGCATGGTATCGAGTTTACCGCGTGGTGGTTCCCGACCGTGCTAAACGACGAAGCCAAAGCGATACTGAGCCTTGTAAAAAAGCATCAGATCCATCCGCAGTTGTGGGTCAGCGGCGGGGGTGATATCGCGATGGATGCCCAGCAGACCAAGGCCTTTATCGAGTCTGAGTCGCGGCGAATCCGTGAAATCGCTCTGGCGGCCCAGGACGTCGGTTGCAAAGTCGCTCTGTACAACCACGGCGGTTGGTATGGCGAACCTGAAAACCAAATTCGGCTTATCCAAGCGATCGGACTTCCCAACGTCGGGATTGTCTACAATCTCCACCACGCGCATCATCAACTCGATCGGCTCGAATCGATCCTTGCGAAAATCCAACCCTATCTCCTGGCGATCAACCTCAACGGAATGGAGATCGACGGCGAGCGAGTCGGCAAGAAGATTTTGCCGATTGGACAAGGCAGCCAGGACAAGCAGGTGCTGAAACTCATCGGGCAAATGAACTTCGATGGACCGGTTGGAATTCTCAATCACACCGACCTCGATGCACAGGTTCGGCTCCAGGAGAACCTCGATGGACTGAGCGAGTTGACCCAAGGGCTCAAGCCTTAGATTCTCTATGGGTACATGACCATGGGTACACGATCCCGAAACGATTTAGTCGGAGCCAAAGGACGCGTTCAAAACGCGTTGAATCATTGGCGAGAATCGCTCGCAGATGTCACCGAGTACTGGAAAGATTCCACTGCCGAGAGGTTTATCAACGACCATTTCGCCGAGACCGAGGGGAAGTTGCAGCGGATTTTGATTACGCTTCAGGAAGCCGCAGATTTAGTCCGCGCAATCGAAAAGAAAGTGGCCGATCATGATTATGGCGATTGAGCGTCCATCGAAGCTACGGATCGACATCCTGCTCTCTATTTGGATGGTGCTTGTGTTTTTAACGATGAACCCACATGCTAGAGCCCAGGTTCCCCGTTCCGAACCCACCGTCGCGGGTGCTAAAGTCCTGCGTGTCGCGACGTTCAATGCCGCGATGAATCGCAAGTCGGCCGGCGAGTTGACCGAGGGATTGCAAAAGGGGGATCCACAGGCTGCGAAAATCGCTGAGATCCTCCGAGCCGTTTCGCCCGATGTGTTTCTCCTGAACGAAATCGACTACGACGCGCGTTCGGCCGATGTGTTCTTGAACCGATACCTTTCGAGCCAAGATCCCAACGAGAAAACCGAGCAACCGCCATGGAAGTACTTCTTTGCTGGGCCGGTCAACACAGGGGTAGATTCCGGACTCGATCTAGATGGAAATGGCAAGCAGCATGAGCCCAACGACGCGTGGGGCTTCGGGACCTTTCCGGGCCAGTATGGCATGGCGGTATTCAGCCGTCATGAAATCCAAACGCAAGCGATCCGTACCTTTCAAAACTTTCGCTGGAGTCAAATGCCCGGCGCGCTTCGTCCCATGCGATCGAACCCGGGTTCCTCAGTGCTCGAATCGTACTACCCCGATGCAGTTTGGGATCAACTCCGACTCAGCTCGAAATCCCATTGGGACGTTCCGATCCTCATCGATGGCAAAACATTGCATTTGATTGCAAGTCACCCGACTCCCCCGGTTTTCGACGGTCCGGAAGATCGAAACGGATGTCGCAATCACGACGAAATCCGTTTGCTCATGGACTATGTATCCGGAGATTCCTCCGGTGCTTATCTGCTCGACGATAACGGACGGAGCGGGCCGCTTGCGCCCGACGCCTCGTTTGTCATCGCAGGAGATCTCAACTCCGATCCGATCGATGGAGATGGTCGCGCCGAGGCGATCCGAAAACTGCTTGAACACCCCAGATTGGCCAAGTGCCCAGCGCCGCGGAGCCAAGGGGGGGTTGAGGCATCTGAGAATTCCAAAGGGGCCAATCTCAAGCATCAAGCCGATCCGGCGACCGACACCGGGGACTTCAACGACCGCAACCCGGGCAACCTAAGGATCGACTTTGTGCTCCCCTCGGCAAATCTCAAGGTCCTGGCAAGCGGAGTGTACTGGCCCTCCAAGAGCCAATCCGCCGAGGCCAGCGCTCTGGCGACGGCGTCGGACCATCGGCTTGTTTGGGTCGATCTTCAATGGGAGTAATTCAAGCGATGACCGAATCCTCGAGTTTTTAGGCCGCGTTCGAGTTTGAGGCTTGAGTAGGCCTTGCCGATTGCCGAAGAGATACCGGCCGGGGCGCGAAATCCAAATTCGCCCGAATCTCAACGCTTAGCCAATCGGTTCCAATGCTAGCAAACCAACTAGAGAAATCCGTGGGCTTGGGGCTGCGATTGGGTGGCTGTTGGTTGGCTTGTTTCTTGGTGATCTTGAGTTCGGGGGTCTTGCCTGCTGGGCTGTGGGCACAGGATATGGAGATCGAAGCGACCCGTGTAGAAGCAATCCGTGTGGAAGCGTTGAAGGCTGATGTTCCCGAGCAAGCCATTGCCAAAGCGGAGATAACCAAGGAGGTTGGAACCAAGTCGGAACCCGAGAAGTGGAACGTCAAGCTTGGCGGTCATGTGCAGATGGACTATGTGCTTTGGGCCAATGCGAGCGAGTCGATACCCAATACGAACAACTACTTCAATTTCCGACGATTGCGATTGGTAGCCGACGGGACGGGCTATGACGTTTGCGATTTTCGCTTGCAGATGACGCTCGAGCCGGAGTCGTTTGGCGAGGCGGTTCCAGAGGCGAATTTGACGCCACAGGTCAAGGACGCTTACTTCACGATGAATCAGATCCCTTATCTGGGGCGATTTCGGGTGGGTAATTTTTTCGTGCCTTATAGTCTTGAGCAGGTCACGAACGACACGAACAACATATTTTTGGAGCGTTCGATACCGACGCAGACGGTCTTTGCGGCTGACCGCGAGGTTGGGTTCGCATTTTACAATTGTTCTCAGGATGAGAGGTTGACATGGACAACGGGTTGTTTCATCGATAGCATCAGCGAGGGGTTCAAGAAGCGTTTGGATGACAATCAGGGTTACCGAGTCAGCGGCAGGCTCACTTGGTTGCCTTACGATAACGACCAGCCCAAAGGCCGACGATTGGTGCATACGGGGTTGGGGGTTTTGTTTACGGACGACAGCGATGATCGGATGCGGATTCGGACAAGGCCCCAGGTATCCGAGGGACCTCGGCTGATCGATTCGGGAGTGCTCAGGGCCGATAGCATGACATCGGGCAATCTTGAGGGGGCGATCGTGATGGGCCGTTTTGCGGTTCAATCCGAGGCGTTTCTTGGGTCTGTGCAGATGCTCGACGGAGGGAATCCCACGTTGAGTGGGGCTTATGTGCATACGAGTTGGTTTATCACGGGCGAGAGTCGGGTCTTTGATCGCTTTGGTCAGCATGGGGCCCAGTTTGGTCGAAATGCACCCCGGGAGAACTTCCGATTCAAGAGGGGTGAATTTCAGCCTGGGGCCCTGGAGCTCAAAGCCCGCTGGTCGCACTTGGACATGAATCCGTTGCAGGCCGGCCAGTACGACGACTTGACGGTGGGGGTCAACTGGTACTGGAGCGATCGGACACGGTGGATGTTCGATTGGATCCATCCGATCACCACCGAGCAAACGCTCTATGGAGCGACCGAATCGGACCTGTTGGCCATGCGGTTCGACTTCAACTGGTAAGATGCGACCGCTATCGGATTTGCTCTTGGGCTTCGTCCAGGAGTCGTTTGGCGCGTTGGGAGCCGACGAGCAGGGCCGGCACGAAGAGCGGGAAAAGGGGGATCCCGAATCCGAGCGTGCATCGCAGGAGTGTGGCGACGGCTGGGTGGTCAAAGCGGTTGAATCGCAGAAGGATGAAGAGCAAAAAGAGCAGTGTCGATCCACCGTAGAGGAGCCATAGAATATCGAGGCCAGTGAGTTTGCCGTCTCGCAGTGGGGCGACGAGTGCAAAGCATAGGCATACAACGGCGCAGAGACCGAGGAGTTTTTTGACTAGTGCTCCGAGTTGATCGACGTACTTGGAGTACAAGTCGCCGTCGGAGGAGTCGACCATGCCAATGTATGGATAGCGGACCAGGACCCAGCAGGTTGAGACGTAGCCGACAAGGGCAAAGAGACCTGAGATCCCGAAGATGGATTGCACGACCCAGGGAACTTTCAACTTGGCGATGACGCGGATCAAGACGAGGGGAATTGCTACTGCAGTGATCCAGGACCGTTGCGCAATACGCACCGAGAGGGGGAACTCTCGGAAACTTTTGTATGGATCGTTCGAGGTCATGGACGACTCGCTTTAGGTCGGTTCGCCGACCGTTGGGTTTTGCATTGCGGCTCTCGGTAGGTACTTGCACATGGCGATCCCTAAGAAGTACAAGGCCACCAGAGGAACACCCATCCCGATCATGCTGACCATATCCGCAGGGGTCAAAATCATCGAGATAAAGGCGATTGCCAGGACCGCGATCCGCCATTGTCCCAGGTAGGTGTCAACGGAGAAGATTCCTAAGCGTTCCAGGACGAGCATGGCCAGGGGCAATTGAAAAGCGACCCCAAACCCGAGGGGTAAGAACAGCGCAAAGGACATGTAGTCGGTAAGTCGAGGAGAGGCACCGATACCCATATTGGCGTTGAAGTCCAAGAGGAAGTCGATGACGAGTTGGAAGATCACGAAGAAGGCAAGGCAAGCTCCTGACCAAAACAGGATCAAGCTCGTGGGCAAGAAGAAATAAACATAGCGGCGTTCGTGCGGGTAAAGACCCGAAGAAATGAATTGCCAGAGGTGGTAGAAAATTCCGGGGCTGGCCACGACGGCGGCAACGACAAAGGCGGCCTTGAGCCAGATCATAAACGGCTCCTGCAAACCCAATGCTTCGGTGCTGGCTTTGACCCCGACGAACATTCGAAGTTTGATCATTTTCGACGGGTCGGGCAAGCCTTCGGAGTCGGCATCGGCCATGTACTGTGCGACGAGGGGGGTGTCGTTCGGTGGGGTCTCAGGGGCTTGGGCTCCTGCCGTTGCTCGGTCTGCTAGCGGGGGAGGGGCTGTCGGTGGGGTGGGGGGGGGAAACGAAAGCCTTCTCGGATCGATCCAAACGTATTGGCTGACGACCTTGTTGTCTTTCATCCAAGCCTCCAGATCTGCAGGGACTGGAGTTCCCGAAGATTGCGCCATCTCCCGGAGCGACTTCTTTTTGTAGAAATTCTCCAGGGATTTTTCCAGTGGACCCTGCATGTAGGTTACCACTTGAGTGGCAAGCATCAGTCCGAGGATCATCCCTAGGCCGAGCCAAATCGAGGATTTGACCAGTGCGATGCGAAGCTCCTCGAGGTGCTCGCCGAACGTCATCGAACTTTTTTCAAAAAGATCGTCACCTTTCATCGGGTGCGGATCCCCTCTCTTGCCGGAACTGTCGCGATTATAATCTTCCTAGAATTCTAATCAGCTTCGATGCTATCCCTCAATTTGGCAATCCATGTTTCCCGCATTTCCGCCGCTAGTCTTCGAACCACTTTACCGGTCGTACCTTTGGGGGGGACGCAGACTAGCCTCAAAACTGGGAAAAAACCTGCCTGTCGAGGGCCTTTGGGCCGAGAGTTGGGAGATCGTCGATCATCCCCAAGGGCAATCGGTCGTCCAAAATGGCGATTGGCAAGGCTGGACATTGGGTCGATTGCTCAGCGAGCATCGAGAAGCGATTTTGGGCCAGAAAAGTCAGGCAAGCCATGAAATATTTGAGGGCCGGCAGCACCTCTCCCGCTTCCCATTGTTGCTCAAATACCTCGATTGCCAAAATGTCTTGAGCGTCCAAGTCCATCCCGACGATGCTTACGGACTGCAGATGGCCAGTCCGGACTTAGGCAAAACCGAGGCTTGGTACATCATCGACGCGGAACCCGGCTCGGTATTGTACGCAGGGCTCAAACCCAACCTTTCGCGAAAGGACTTGGCCGATGCGATAGAGGCTGGCAAGACCGAGGAGTGCTTGCACGCGATTTACCCGCAGGCGGGCGATTGTATTTTCATTCCGGCCGGTACGGTCCATGCGCTTGGAGCCGGGTTGCTTGTCGCGGAAATCCAGCAGGCTAGCGATTGCACTTTTCGTCTCTACGATTGGAATCGGGTCGATGTTGCGGGCAAGTCTCGCCCGTTGCATATCGATCAGGCGCTCGAGGTGATCGACTTTGAGCAAGGTCCTATCGAGCGAGTATCGGCACGAGAGGTGCCAGATCGCAATACGCCAGAGTTGGGCTCTCCGGAGTGTGGGCCGCAGGAGTTGGTCGATTGCGACAAGTTCCGTTTGGTCCGTTTTGACCGACCATCCCGTTATGCGTTGGATTTGCCGACTTGCCGGATCGTGACGGTACCCAAGGGGACTGCGACGATCGAGACGAGTCATGGGAGCATTGAACTGAGCGCCGGGGATTCGGCGCTGATTCCGCAAGCTTGTGCTCAAGCGAGTCTCGTCGTTGGCCCAGATACAACCGTGCTAGCTGCCGAGCCGGTCTTTGGGGAACGGTAGTATGAGCTCACTTTCGAGAATCGTCGCACGGGCGATTGCCGGTCCGAACCGCTGGGAGCAGCACTGGCATTGTATCGGTCTTGCGCCGATGCATCGGGCGTTGGTCTATCGGCTCGTTTTGGCCGAGTTGGCAAAAACCAAAGAGCCGGGTCATCGTATCCTTTGGCGAGCAAGCGGGGTGTTCGACGCAGGCAGCCAACGGTTCGATCCGGGCCCCGGCAGTCAAATCAGCGGGCAAATCGAGTGGATCGACGTCGAGTTGTGGTCGAGTCAGATCGGGCCCCGAATGGCCAGAGATCCAGGTTCGCTCAGGATCCTTTGGTGCTGGAACCAGCCGAATTGGCGTGAATTCCTTGGCGTTACTCCTTGGATGGCCACGGGTGTTGTTTACAATCTTTCGTCGTTACAAGTTTGGGTTCGTCAGAGCCTGCGGCTTGGCAAGTGGCATTTAGCTTTGGGTTCCAGATCGCTTCCGATCGAAGTAGCAACACTCTGATGGCAATCAAAACGATCCTCGTGACTGGGGCGGCGGGTTTTATCGGCTACCACTTTGCTCACCGTTGTTTGAGTCTAGGCCATCGTGTCATCAGCGTCGACAGCGTGAACGATTACTACGATGTGGAGCTTAAGAAGAGCCGTTTGAAGCTTTTGACGGCGCAAGCGAATTTTGAGTTTCATCAAATGCAATTGGAGGACCGCGAGGGCATCGCGATGTTGTTTCGAACTCACCGATTCGATCGCGTCGTGCACTTGGCCGCCCAAGCCGGAGTGCGTTACTCGCTCGAGAATCCTTTCGCATATACCCAATCGAACATCGACGGAACGCTGACGATTCTCGAAGGCTGCCGGCATCAGCAAGTCGAGCATTTGGTTTTTGCCAGCAGCTCGAGCGTTTATGGGCTGAATACTCAGCAACCTTTTTCGACCCAGCATCATACCGATCATCCGGTGAGCTTGTACGCAGCGACCAAAAAGTCCAACGAGATGTTCGCCCACAGTTATGCACACTTGTACAACTTGCCATGCACTGGTTTGCGATTCTTTACCGTCTATGGGCCTTGGGGACGTCCCGATATGGCCTTGTTTAAATTCACCAAAGCGATCTTCGAGGGGCGGCCGGTGGAGGTCTACAACCACGGCAAGATGAAAAGGGACTTTACCTACGTCGATGACATCATCGATGCGATGATCCCTCTGATGGATCAGATCCCCGAGTCGGATCCGAACTGGAACAACGCCCATCCGGATCCTTCGACCAGCTCGGCTCCTTATCGTCTCTACAATATCGGCAATAACCAACCGACGGAGCTTTCGCATTTCATCGAGGTGCTCGAGCAAGCGATCGGCAAAAAAGCCGACTTGAAGTACCTGCCGATGCAGCCCGGAGATGTGCTCTCGACCTATGCCGATGTCGATTCTTTGGCAAACGCTGTAGGCTTTCGGCCCAAAACCGATATCCAAGATGGCATCGCGGAGTTTGTACGCTGGTACCGTGAGTACTACGGCGTTTGAATTTCGCCAAGATCCGGAACGGTGGCGACTACCGAGAGGGGACCGAGTTCCATCAAATCGTCGACTTGAAGCAATTCACCGATATCGACAAGACTCTGCCATTGCGACTGCAGGATATCGAGGTACTGGTTGAGTACCTGCGCGACGGTCTGCTGTGCGACGATCACGTCGTTGAAACTCACGCTCGAGGGATCCGTCAGGTAACGTTGGTAGACCCCGCGGTAGGCTCGGACCTGGTCCCGCAGCGCATCGGCTTGGAAAGATTCGGCCAATTGGCGATTCGCCTCGTAGTTTCCGAATGCGGTCGCTAGCTCGGCGGTCAATGCATTGCGAGTGTGCCGGACCTGCTGGCTGGCACGCACGACTTCGGCTCGCGTTGCGATGCGATTGCCTTGATTGCGATTGAGCACCGGCAGATCGCCACCTAGGGTCAGATTGTAAGTCGTCGTGCCGGGCTCGAAGGTGTAGTCGCGCTGCAAGACAAACCCCACATTGACATCCGGGATGACTTGGCGATCTGCAAGCTCCACGAGCGTCTGTTGTTTGCGTACAGCATTCTCTGCAATTTCCAGGTCGGTATGGACGGCCGTCATACGCGCTAGAGCTTCGTCAAAACCGATCGCAGGGACGCTGCAATCGATTCGGCCATCGATCGCCGTAGCCGGTAGATTAGGGCAACCGACGGCAACGGCCAGTCGCCGCCAAGCGGCGATCGATTCCTGCTGGGCTTTGACCACCGATGCTCGGGCTTGGGTCAAGATCACCCGCAATTGCAAAGGTTCATAAGGGGCAGCTTCGCCCGCGGTGACCAGTTGGATTTGGGCTTCATAAGCCCGATGAGTCAGATCATAGAAAGCGCTGGCTAAGACCATGCGTTGACGCGCAGCCAACACATCGAAGTAGGCTCGCCTGATTTCCGTCATCACAGAAACCCAAGCTTTTCGTTGCGCGACGGTCGCGTTGGCAAAGTCGACGGCGGCAGCCTCGGCGCCCAATCCGAGTTTGCGCGCCGTGACAATCGTCTGTTGAAGATAAGCGCCATGATAACCCGGTGTATTGACGGTCCTGACCGTGTCGGACTGGTAGCCCACTGAGGGATTCGGCGGCAATCCTGCTTGGACCATCAATCCGCGGGCCGCTTCGATACTCGCCGACGCAGCCTTGAGACCTGGATGGTTCTGCCTGGCCAGTTCGTGAAGGGACTCCAACGTCGTTACGCTGAGCGAACGTTCGGGCATAGCCATCGGATCGGCCGCTACGGATTCGAGATCCGGATACAAACGCTCGAGTTCCTCCCGCTGCGACTGCGGGTCGAGCTTCTGTCGCATCGGCGCGATCAAGTCGGCCGCTTGTGTGCCGGGCAATTCCGAAGGGAGCTTCAGAGGGTCGGACGAGGTCGACGGCTCGCTAGGCGGTAGGCTCGATTCACCGCAGGTTTTCAGATACTCGGTCGCCACGTTATCGGCAGTCGGCGGTATGCACTGCAAGGAGCGGTAAGCCCACCAATTCGGAGTCTGGCAGCCAGCAATCGAGCCTGAGGCGACGCCCACGAGCAATCCGATCCGGAGTTGAACCCCCCATTTCTTAGCTCCAGCCAATGCTGACATGCCTCGATGCGAGAGCAAGGGCTTGAGTTCTTCGGTTGTAAACACCCTCGATTGAAGACCGATCCTTGCGGGAGCGGCGCTTCCAGAGTCGGCGAGAATTTCCCTTAATGGTTTTCTAACAGAACGATTCATCGCGATTGCCGCAATCCTACACGAGTCTGGCCGGAATAACGCGATCGTTATATTTGATACAATCGCTTCAACTGCTCCATCTGTTGCGTTGGATCGTCCAGGAGCTCAAGATCCCATGAGCTCATCCGATTCGAAGAACCAAAACGGCTTGGTTTTGTCGATTCTGGCCAAAAGACTGGTGGTTTAGGGTGACTTTGCGGTTTGTTTGAGTCGTGCTGATTGCGGGGGCTTTCCCGGTACGATCTATCGTGGGAATAAACAATTTCTTGGAGAACTCCTGAGGGCCCCTTTGCGATGCGTTCAACCTCGAAGTTATGTGCCCGGATGCAGTGGGCCCGGATTCCGTGGGCCAGGGCGATCTATGCGAGTTTAGCCAGCTTGCTTTGCTTAGCTGGAAACGTCCAAGGGCAGTGCGATGAAGCGTCGCCGGGTTTTTATTTGCCATCATTGCAGACGCTCGTCATGATGCCGCTGAGCCAAGCTGGGGATCGCTTAGAGGCACATTGGGCTAGCCATTGGTATTCAACCAAACAGACCACGATTGGAGTCTCGAGAGTGCAATGCGATGTCTTGGAGGAGCCATTGCGAAGGGCGCAACCCAGTGGGGTTCGCCCTAGCTATGTACTTGAGGATCGTTCGGTTCCTGCCAATCGGCTTTCGGGCAAGCTAATCTCGAGCGATCCACTCTCGGCCAGTGGAGTGCTCGATGTGGGGCGTCGCGCGGTGCTTGCGGACGATAAGGACGAGCAAATGGCCAAGGATTTGAATGAACCGGTCCGATTCAAGAGGCCTGATTCCAAGGCCGAGGCATTCACGGTTTTGGCTTCAAAGCCTGTTTCGAATTCGAGGGCCGGGGAAATCAAGGACAGGCACCAGCAGCGCAAGCGGGCGGAAAATTTCGGCCAGAAGCTCTAGGGCATCGCTGATGCTGGTGACGAAAATCCTCGTCCTCGGTGATCTTTTCGTTCGTGCCCTCGCATCGGATTTCGTCGTACTCGTACTCAGTCCGCCGCGGCGGACGGTACTCAGTGAAACGGTACTCGTACTCGATGGCTGTTCGCACCGCAGCGGGCGCCTAGCTCCGACTTGGCAGCAGACGATTCGGGTCACCGGCCGTAGCCACCTGTCGCCAGACGGTGGAGGCTTTTCTAACCCCGCCGCAGCGGATGCCTGGCACCGAATCTCCAAAAACCGGGGAAACGAGTGACTTTGGTTAAGAAGTGATGAACCTGCGCCTTGGTCTAGGATCGATCCTGCCATGTACAATAGAAAGAAAAATAGGAAAACAACCCTCGGTTCCTCTTCTGGTGAAAGGAGCTTAACGAATGCTCGAACAAGTGCTCGCTCACGGTGGTCTTTGGTTGCTCGATCCGGTCATCCATCTTCCTGGACCGGAATTCTTGTTTCTCTTTAGCGTTTTGGTCGTGATTGGTCTAATCGCAACAAGGATTCTTGTGAATCGGTCGACCCGCTCGGATTTGCCCCGGTTGAAAATCCCTGAACTCCTGGACCCGTATGCGATCGCTTACCTTCGCGGGGGCGATACGGAGGTGATCAGAACGGCGATGGTCGAACTGGTAGAGGAAGGTTGGATTGTCCAGGAGTCGGCACCGACGGGGCTATTGAAAAAGGTGGCGGGAGCCACCCCCAAATGGAAGACAGATCTGCAAGGCAAACCCATCGAGAACTTTGGAATATTGCAGCAGGGCCTGCTGAAACATTTCCAAGTCCCTCATGATGGGGCCAGTGTTTTTCAGGGTTCGCTACGATTGAGCGTCAGAGAGGCAAACAAGATTTATCGCAAGTGGGTAAACGACGAAGAACTCCTGAACAATCGACCTATCGATCCAACGGTTCGGCTCTCGATATGGTCGACGTTTCTAGCGATCGAAGGACTCGGAGTCTACAAACTCTTGCACGCGCTATCTGAGCATCGTAGCAACGTCGCTTTCTTAGGGTTTGGCTTATTCATCCTCGGTTTCTTGTTCTATCTGGTGACGCTTCGGACTCGCTTGAGCAGTCGCGGCATTCAATTCCTAAAAGACATTCAGACCGCTTGTGTTTCGGTTCGCAGTCTACGCAACACCGTACCCGAGCCTGCTCATTCGAGATACTCGACTAGATCAGGGGTCTTGGCGTTGGCTGGCGATGCATCGATGCCCCTGTTGGCGATGGGTGTCTTTGGAATCTCCTCGCTCCAGGGTAGTCAGCTCGATCCTCTTTTTGTTTCTTACCGCAAGTCGGCTGCAAACGGCTCGGGGTGCTCAGGCGCAGGTTGCGGTGGGAGCTGTGGCGATGGTTCAAGCTGCGGCGGTGGTTCTAGTTGCGGCGGCGGTTGTGGCGGAGGCGGCTGTGGCGGTTGTGGCGGAGACTGAGGCGGTTGTGGCAGCTAGCGGCTGTGCTAAGCTGGCATCGGTGGATATTCCAATGAGGGAGTTACTTGGTGAATTGGTCTGAATTGCCCGAGCTGGGTGTTGGAATTGGTTATCGAGAGCCCTTTTTATCGAAGTTGTTTGATTGCCGCGATTCGATCGATTTTTTGGAGATCACCGCAGACCACTACTTTGAACCGATTGACGCTAAAGCGGCTGAGCTCGATCTGCTCGCAAATAACTTCCCATTGATCCCGCATGGGTTGGCGATGTCCCTCGGGAGTGCCGAAGGCCTCGATGCAACGTACTTGAAACTCTATGCAGATCTGGTCAATCGGTTAAAGCCGGCTTGGTGCAGCGAACACATCGCCTTTACTCGAGCCGGTGGAATCGATATCGGTCATTTGACCCCGCTACCTAAAACCGATGCGACGCTGCGAGTGCTCCACAACAACATTGCGCGATTGCAGGATGCAATCCAAACCCCACTGATCCTGGAAAACATCACTGACACGATCCGTTATCCCACAGAGAGTTATGATGGGGCAGAATTCTTGGGCGAGCTTTGCGATCGGAATGATGTTGGATTGCTCTTGGATGTAACAAATCTTTTCATCAATTCGGCAAACCACCGATTCGATCCAGTAGAATTCCTGCATCGTCTGCCCAAGGATCGGATTGTCCAATTGCACTTTGTGGGTGGATACATCGAGGACGGTCTTTGGGTCGACAGCCATAGCCGAGCGACCCAAGACGAGATTTGGGAGCTTTTAGATCGGGTAGTCCGCTTCGCAGAGGTCAAGGGGATGATCCTGGAGCGAGACGAGAACATCCCAGACCTACAGGAACTGACCACTGAGCTGGAGCATGCAAGAGCCATCGTCGAACGAGTTCGAGCAACGCCAGGAGCTTGAGCGCCTCCAAGTTGCACTTGCCAAGCGATTGGTCTTCTGGAATCGATCGCTCGAATCGGGCTCGGCTGAGTTGGCCCGCGCTGAGCTCGACTCGGCTGAGCTGGATCGGGCCAGCGAGACGCTTTTGCGCAAGCGGATTTCGCAGACTAGGTCGCTACTGCCTGAGAGTACCAAGCATTTAGGTCGAGAGTATCGACGCGAGTTTCGCGAGTATGCACAGAGCCATCACTTCGACGGCCATCGAGCGATCCTGCTCGATGCCATTCACTTTGCCGATTGGAAGCTTTATCGTTTGGCAAGGGAGCAGGAGGGCAAGCCGGATCGCCACAAGCTCCGAGACGCCTTGCGGTGGGAGCAGGAGTTGTGCCGCGCGCGACTGAGTCGTTTTCGGTTGCGACTCATGAGGATCGGCTCGGAGGTGCGATGGGTGTTTCGGTGTGGGAAAACCATGAGGATCTGGAGTTGGTAGATCGGGCCGCTTGTCAAATCCCAATCTCTGAATTCCCAAAGTTAGTTCCATGGGCCCACACCGCCACAGGTGCCCTCTCATCGGATTTCGTCGTACTCGTACTCAGCGAAGCGGTACTCAGTGCAACGGTACTCGTACTCGATGGCTGTTTGAACTGCGGCGCTGCCGATCAATGATCGAGGCAGTTCACAGGAACTTGCGGACCAATAGGCCGGATAGCTATATTAGGGCGCTTCGAGTACGAGTACGAGTACCGTCCGCCGCGGTGGACTGAGCACGAGTACGAGAACGCCGCAGCGGGTGCCTGGCACCGTTCTAGACCCCTAGTCGAAATAGAAGCGGGGCCCACTACGATGAAGAAAAAGCAAAACGTTGTCATTCATTACTATGAACCCTTTGACGATGAGGATCCGTTGATAGGCATTTACGGCGATCCAGATGGACTCAGAGCGCTCGCAGAGGCATTGCTTGAAGCCGCCTCTTTTGATCAGAGCAAAAACCTCGTGCCCTCCGAAGGGGAGTATTGGAAAATTCGAGCGACAGAAGATGGGAGCGCTAGTTTTTTTGTCCTTCATGATCTTTCATTGCGTTTAAACATTGGTCGGTTGGATTGCGCCAAAGACAGCTCGTTTGATTGGTTCCTTGGTCCAGTCGAAGCAAGACGGGCTAGTGATTCCGAAATGAGGGCTGCGACGACCAAAGAAATGGAACCCAGCGATGGACCTAAGCCGCCGGACGGTACGTTTTAACGATGGTGCGATTAATCCGGCGGCTAAGTGATCGCAAGCGTTCTGGCCTACGCGACCACAGGATCCCATCGTGCTCGTGCTCAGTCCGCCGTGGCGAACGGTGCTCGTAATCGTAATCGAACTCTTCGCGTGCATGGCATCAACGCGACTTGCGTTACGGCCCATAAACCGCCGTTCCCCAACTAGCGGATCATGCTCCTTATCTCCATGAGCCTATCCATTACCGAATTCCTGCCCGAGCATCGTGTTGACCCGGGATGTGATGATACAATCGCATGCTCGATCGAGCACGAGCACGAGCACGAGCACGAAAAACAGCCAGAACAAAACCGTGTGCCGAAATGGCCGGTCGGCCGCGGTCAAGGTTAGAAACCGCTTTGGCGGCTACTCGTTGATGGTTGCCGTTCTACCCGTGAGAAACACAGTGTCATTTAAAATTGCCAATCGACTTGCAACTGTAGCGTTCTCAGGCTTTCTCATCGGGTGTGACGCATCCACCACGCCACGTCCAAAACCGTCCATTGCACCAACTACTGAATCGTCCGTTTCATTTACACAATCGGAGAAGAATGCCATGAGTGATGAACCGACCGTCAAGGTTTACCTAAATCCGTTGATGACTTTGCTCGCTGGCAAGGAGCGACAGAAAGGCTCGCCTCTTACCGAGGCGGAGGTACTTGCTGTTCGCGATTCCGCTGTGTTTGTGCAAATGACCAAAGCTCAAGCCCAGAAATTCTACGAATCGCTCGACAGTCAGGTGCCGGTTTACAGGATGGATCCCGATCGCATATGGGAGGAGTGGCAAGAGATTCGAGACAAGGTTGAGTTCTAGACCGCGTTCTGGCCTACGCGACCACAGGATCCTCTCGTGCTCGTGCTCAGTCCGCCGTGGCGGACGGTGCTCGTAATCGTAGTCGAACGCTTCGCGTGCATGGGATCAACGCGACTTGCGTTACGGTCCACAAACCGCCGTTCCCAAACTCGCGGATCATGCTCCTTATCTCCATTAGTCTATCCATTACCAAATTCCCGCCCGAGCAGCGCGTTGACCAGGATGGAATACTACAATCGGACGCTCGATCGAGCACGAGAAGCACCGCATCGGCTGCCTGGCACCGATCTAGACCCCTGGTGCGGCACGAGTAAAGCCTCCACCGTCTGGCGACAGGTGGCTATCGGCCGTCTGGCGACAGGTGGCTACGGCCGAAGACCCCCGCTGCCGCAACGGGTATCAACACGCGTCGTCTTGGGAGACTCAAGGTTCTAATCTATACTTGTCCTGCCGCCGGGCTTCCCCAAATTTCCGAACCCTGACCCCCAAGCCCCCCAACCGATGCTCGGCTCGCTTGTCGACGTACAAACTCAAGATGGAATCAAACTCCATGGTTTCCTCTCACCGAGTCAATCCAACCATGATTGGATTTGGATCATCGTCCACGGGGTCAACGGGAACTTCTACGGCTCAACCCTTCTGACCGAACTGGCTCAAGGAATGGCTGGACTGGGCCACTCCTGGCTACTGGTCAATACCCGTGGCCATGACCTTGCAACCTTCGGCTCTGCCGATCAACCCGCTCGCATGGGGTCGATGTTCGAGACCATATCCGATGCCCAGTTCGATCTCAACGCCTGGGTCCAGTTCTGCAAAAATTTGCGATACAGAAACATCGGCTGCATCGCCCACTCGCTCGGTGCGGTTAAATCCTCTTTCGCTCTTGCGCAATCCACACTCCAAATCGATCGCTTTGTAGCCCTCTCGCCCCCAAGACTCAATACCGAGCTGCTCCTGAACGATCCAGCCAAACAAGAGGTCTTCGACGATCACCTGCGCGAGGCCAACGAATGGTGCGCCAAAGGTTTCCCCCACCACATCATGCGAGTCCGCTTCCCGCTAGCCAATCTCCTCTCGGCGGCTACCTTTATCGATAAATACGGAAGTGGCGACAAATACGATTACTTCGCTTATTGGTTAAAAATCCAAATCCCAAGCCTGTGGGTATTCGGCCAACAAGAGGTGCGCCACGGATCGGTTAATTTCCGCGATGTGGATCTAGCCCTCGAAGCCAAATTTGCCGATCATCTCGACTCAAACCACGCTTTGTCGGTCGTTGCCCAAGCCGACCATTCCTACCGAGGACAACGCAAAAGCCTTCTCGAAGCGATTGCCGCCTGGTTGAACCAAACCTGATCATCGGCCCAAAGCCGACCGATTCCATCGGCTAATACTAGCCTGCCCTGACTCGCCAACCCCGACTCGCCAACCGGGAATCAGGAGCCTTTGTGTATTCGCCCCTTGAAATCTGGCTACAATCTTACTCTGCGAAGTTTGCTTCTTTTTTCCACCTCACTACCTTCGATCGATCCTCATGACTGCCACTTCACCTGCTTGGCTCGCCAATCCTACCGATGTCTCCGAAGCCAAGAAAAAACTTGATCAACACACCTACGAGACCGTCCAGTGGCACTTCCACGAATCGACCGGGTCCCCTTTCTGGCTAGGCAAGAAAGCCGAACTGGGGTTCGATCCGCTCAAAGAAATCAAGACATTTGATGATCTGAAAAAATTTCCAATGTTCGAAGACGAGTGGCTCCGTGGCGGACCGGTAGAACGCTGGATCCCCAAAGGCCTCGCCGGCAAACCGACCTATGTTTTCGAAACCGGCGGGACGACCGGGATCCCCAAAAGCCGAGTGGTCATCGATGACTTCCGAATCGATTACGAACTCTTTAGCCACACCCTTCCGGATCAGTACTTTCCCAAAGGATCCAATTGGCTGATGCTCGGGCCATCCGGCCCACGCCGTCTGCGGTTGGCCGTCGAGCACTTGTGCCAATACCGGGGCGGTATCTGCTTTTGCATCGACCTGGATCCTCGATGGGTGATCAAGCTCATCAAGAAGGGGTGGATGGAACATCTCGAAGAGTACAAAAAGCACTGCATCGACCAAGCCATTACGATCCTTACGGCCAACCACAACATCAAGTGCATGTTCGCCACCCCTAAGCTCCTGGAATCCCTCGCCATGGGCTTGGCCGAAAAAGGCACGACGCTTCGCGAATGCGGCATCACAGGGATCTTCTCTGGCGGAACCGAATTCACCCCACAATGGACTCGTTTTTGCGTCGAAGAGCTCCTCGAAGGGCTCCCCGAGCAGAGCGGTGTGTACATGACCCCAACCTACGGCAACACCCTTATGGGGCTAGCTTGCTCTCGCCCGATCACCGACGAAGACAACTACACGATCGCCTACTACGCCCCAGAACCTCGTGCGGTCGTCGAAATCGTCGACTTCGAGGACTCCAACAAAATCGTCCCTTACGGACAAACCGGGCGGGTCAAACTCTACACCATGACCAAAGAGTTCTTCGTCCCAGGCTTCCTCGAGCGAGACGAAGGCGAACGCGAACTGCCCTACTCGAAATACCCCTGGGACGGTGTCTCCGGAGTGCGTCCCTACCACGGATTTGCCTCATCGACCACCGTCGGCGTCTACTAAACTATCCGCTTCTGAAAATTCGCTAAACAATGCTTACTATCCAACCGCTACGCTGGGGGAAACCCTACAACTCCCTCGATACCTTCGATGTGATCCACTTCGATACCGGTGAACCGATCGCCAAGATCGGACAAGTCACCGGCGGAATGGTTCAACTCGATATGAGGAAAGCCGACCAAGCTCGCAAAGCGCTGCGCAAGTTCTCCTGCGACGACTTGATCCAAAAGTGCCAAAAAGCTGCCCAGCTTTTCGAACACGAACCGCTGAGCGTCGGAGATGGAATCCAAACCGTTAGCGATTTTATTCACCAGCAATCGGCTAGCACCGGGCTCCCCGAGCACATGTGCCAGAGCAACATGAAGAAAAATTGCTTCGTGCTGAGCAACATGGCTAAAATCCTCGATTGCTTGACCCGCGGTCTGCCCCTGGATGTCTATACCCGCGGCTACGGAGAAGAAAACCGCGGCGTGACTGTTAGCTACCAATGCCAAGCTCCCGTCCTCGGTGCGGTCCTGCCGAACAACTCCCCAGGGGTCCACACCCTGTGGCTTCCGGCCGTCCCTCTCCAGGTCGGATTGGTTCTCAAACCAGGTTCCCAAGAACCCTGGACTCCCTACCGCATGATCAGCGCCTTTATCGCCGCTGGAATCCCCGCCGAAGCCTTCTGCCTCTACCCCGGTGGCCACGATGTCGGATCGACAATCATGTCCAAATGCGAGCGAAGCATGATCTTCGGTAGCGCCCAGACCGTTCAACAGTACTCCGGCAACCCAAGGGTCCAAGCCCACGGCCCTGGCTTCTCGAAAATCCTCATCGGAGATGACGTTGTCGATCGCTGGGAAGACTACCTCGATATGATGGTCGAGAGCGTTGCGAGCAACTCAGGTCGCGGATGCATCAACTGCTCAGGCATCTGGGCATCTCGGCACACCAAGAAGATCGCCGAAGCGATCGCCGCCAAGATTGGACCCATGGAAGCCCTGCCACCGCAGGACCCCAACGCCCAACTCGCAGCCTTTACCAACAAACAGATGGCCACGGGAACCTGGTCGATGATCCAACAGGATCTCGCCGAGTCGGGGGTGACCGACATGACCGCATCGTACGGTCCTCGACTCGTCGAAAAAGAACGCTGTGCCTACCTGCGACCGATGGTCCTACACGCCGACTCGCCAACTCGTGGGGTCGCGTCCAAAGAGTACATGTTCCCGTTCGTCTCGGTCGTCGAGTGCCCTCAAAAGGACATGATCAAATCGATCGGCCAAACCCTCATCGGCACGGCCCTGACCGCCGATCCCTCCTGGATCGATGATCTGACCAACGCGGTGAACATCGATCGCCTCAACATCGGCGCCATTGCCACGAACCGCTTGAATTGGCTCCAGCCTCACGAAGGAAATCTCACCGAGTTCCTCTTCCGAAACCGCGCCTACCAATTCGCTAGCTAGGCGTAGCTGCAGCTACCAGAGTAAGCCTACCGTCGGGCTCGTCCCGGCGGCGTAACTCACAGCTACAGGGCAAGCGCTCGGTGGCCTTGCGTAGCTGCAAGTCTCGGCCCCGCTGGCATGAAGCCAACGGAGGCCAAAAAGACCATAGTAAGCCTACCGTCGGGCTCGTCCCGGCGGAGGCGTAACTTACAGCTACCAGGGCAAGCGCTCGGCGGCCTTGTGTAGCTGCAAGTCTCGGCCCCGCTGGCACAAAGCCAACGGAGGCCAGGAAGATCCTCGGCCTAGAGCCCGCAGCTTGCGAGCAGCCGGTCTGCGCCCGACCGGACGACATCCTGCGTCGGCAATCCTGTCTCGGCCTCGATCCTTTCGACCTCGTATCGAGCTTCCGCGTCGCTCAAACCATGCGTGTTGATCGCGATGCACACGACCCTCACGGGAGCCAAAGCCCCTCCCGCACTGGCGATGCTCTCATACATCGCGACCACATCCCGCAAAGGCGGAATCTTCACCCACTTGAAATCACGAAGATGATGCATCTGCGCTCGATGCACCAAAACCAAATGACTCGGCTGCGAACCGCGTAAAAGGGGTAATGTTGCCGTCGAAGCCGGATTCAAAAGCGATCCTTGCCCCTCGATAAACACCACGTCGCGGTCCTGCGCACAGGCGATGAGCTCCTGCTGCACAGCCCCAGATGCGAAATCCACACGGATCGCATCGAGCGGAATGCCATCCCCCTCGAGCATCACTCCCGTCTGGCCTGTGGCCATGAACTTCGATCGCACGCCCCGGGCCACGGCCGCGCGATGGAACGCGATGGCCGCCGACATCTTTCCGATCGACATGTCCGTCCCGACAAACAGCACCCGCTTGGCTGCCAAGAGCCGCGCTAAGCCCATCCCGGAACTCAATCCAGCAGGCTCCTTGCGTATGTCCCAAATCCAGTGGCCTTCTTGCACATGCGGTGCCAACCGAGAATCGCTCCCTAGCGATGTATGCAAACCATTGAGAATATTGAGCCCGCCTTGCAAAGACGCTTGCAAGTCTGGAATCCAGTCCTCAGGAAGCTTCCCCCCAAGGGCTGCAAGTCCAAGCGCCAGGGTCTGCGGCCCGTAGACCATCGCTTCGCTTGCCGTCGCTACGATCGGGATCGGACGATCCATCGGAATGCCCGTCAACTCTCTAAGGTCCCCACCTGCGGTCTGACGATCGATCACCACGACGCATCGCTCAGGAGCAAATCGCAGCAACGCCAGCCCCGTCTTGCCATGGATGCCGGTGATGCCACCGTGCAAGAGGATCGCTAATCGGTCGGTCGCATCGTATTGCGGATGTCTAGGCATGTATCACTCCAAGTCCAGGCAGGTCGCGGTTGATCAAATACCCGTCGTCGAATCGGCATCCGACAAACGGATCGTCCTTTAAATTCAAATGGCTGTCCAAGTCGATGTAGTCGACCAGAGACCCCAAGCTATTCGCGGCGGTGTTCCCCATACTCGTTTGGGAGTAGCATCCTAACATCAGCTTGAGTCCATGGGCACGGGCCGTGTGGATCATTCGCAACCCTTCGGTCAATCCGCCACACTTGAGAATCTTGATGTTGATCCCGCTGCATCGACCGACTAATCCCGGTATGTCCCGCGATGTCCGACAACTCTCGTCGGCCATGATCGGCAAACTCGATCCGCGATGGACCTGTGCCAAAGCCTCCAGGTCGCTCGGCTCTGTCGGCTGCTCGATATGATCGACTCCCCGCTCGGCAAGCCATCGCGACATCGCAATAGCATCCGGAACACTCCAACCCCCATTGGCATCGACGCTCCGATGGACCGTCGAAGGGAGCAAAGCTGCCAGAGCCTCAAACATCGCTTGGTCGGCTCGAATCCCTTCGGGCGAACCCATCTTGACCTTCACCGCTCGGACCACCCCAAGCTCTAGCCACTGCATCCACCTGCGTTGGGCCGACTCGGGCGATTGAATGCCGATCGTCACCGATGTGGGTACCGATGGGCTTTGCGAAACCCCAAGCAACTTACAAACGGGCAATCCCATGGCCTTGCCACACCAATCCCAGATCGCCATGTCGATCCCCGCAATCGCCGACGAGGCGATGCCCTGGGCTACCAACGCCCCGTGGATCGATTCCCGCTGCCAAGGCTCATACGAAGCGACAATCGACGCAGCACGCGATAGCTCGATCCCCAAATGATCGAAAGTCTGCGTCGTGTGCGGAATCGAAAATTCAGCCGATTCACCAAACCCCTCGAGCCCATCGCTCTCAATCGATATCTCCCAGTTTCGAGAACCAGCTTGTGTCCCTCGGCTAATCGCTAACGCGACGCGTTTTTGAACTTCAAAGCCACGGCAAATCAGCTTTATCAAGGCGACCTCCACTCCATGCGAAAATGAGGACCAATTCCGGAAATGTCGAACTCATCGCCGACGATACACCATCGGCTGGCTTGATAGAAGGGGACGGCCGAAAGCCTCGCGTTGCACCAGAGCTCCCAGCCTTGGGACTCAGCCAGTTGGGCGACGTAATCGAGCAGTTGACGACCGATGCCACGCCCCTGCCAAGCCTGCAAAACCGCCATGCCTCGCAACTGAACTCGGGCGGCAAAGCCGCTTCGTAACTCCGGCGGCATCAAAGTCAAGCAACCGATCGGCTCGGTATCTCGAAAAGCCACCACGTGACGCGTCTGAAGGTCCTCGTCGCCAGCGAACAACGTCGCGTCAAAACCCATCCCAAGTGGCCTGCGCAATACTTCAAAGCGGACCTGACGGACCGGTCCAATCCGCTCGAGCCCCCGCGACTCATCGATTCGAATCAACATAGCTAACTCTCAAGACCAATCATCGCCCAGGGCCAATCATCGCCCAGGAATCGGACGCCACTGATTGGAATTTCTCGGATCGCCTGGCCCCAACGCCGAACTTCCAGGACTGAGATTTCCCGGAGATATATTTCCTGAGGAGAACCGTCCGGATGTACCCGGCCGGGCGTCGGGCAAGCCACCGCCCCCCGACATCGATCCCGAGGACAGCCCCGAGAGAGTTCCGCTTGCCCCTGGGTTGTTGGCCATCCGCGAGCTGGGATTGCGCCCCTGCAATTTGGCAATCTCCCGTTCGCTCTCGCCGAGTCGACGCTCTAGCTGCACATTGCGCTGCTCGAGCTCCTCGGCTCGCTTCTTTTGACTTCGGTACTCCGAGAGCAAGCGTTCACTCTCGATCTGGTACTGCCGCATCGCATGGTTCCCCGGCCATTGCTGGCAACCACTGGTGCTTAGGATCAAGCAAACCACGGCCCCATAGCCCAACGAACCGCCCATCCGAACCCAATGCGATCCACACAGCGAAAATCGCCAAGCGGATCGCCGAGTGAATCGCTGCGGGGGAACGGTTTTTTGAGTTCCTGCAAGCATCGAGGGGTTCCTGAAGACAAACAATCGGGACAGCTATATTGCCATGGGTCTTACCAAGTCCCTATCCTGGAGCGGAAGAGCACTTCCAGGAAAAATTTGCAGATCAGGCGATCCAATCGGGGATGACTCGCCCATGGACGTCGGTCAATCGGAAGTCGCGCCCTGCATAACGGTAAGTCAATTGGGTGTGGTCGAATCCCATCAACCGGAGCATCGTCGCATGCAGATCGTGGACATGGACCCGATTCTCAACCGATTTGAAACCGAAATCGTCGGTCGCACCGTAAGCTTGGCCACCCCGGACCCCACCCCCTGCGAGCCAGACGCTAAAGCCGTAGTGGTTGTGGTCCCGGCCGCTGATGGTCCCTTCGTTGGCACCCTTCTGAGGCAACTCGACCGTCGGTGTTCGTCCGAATTCGCCACCCCAAAGGACCAGCGTCTCGTCGAGTAGCCCGCGCTGCTCAAGATCGCTCAGGAGGGCCGCGATGGCTTGGTCGGACTCTCCAGCAAGCTTCTTGTGCCCCTCGAAGATCTTGTCGTGGTTGTCCCAAGGTTGGCCTTGGCCATGCCAAAGTTGCACGACACGAACGCCGCGCTCGATGAGCTTTCGAGCGATGAGCATCTGCCGACCCTGAACACCGGGCCCATACATGTCGAGGATATGCTTGGGCTCCTTCGATACGTCGAAAACATCCATCGCTTCTTCCTGCATGCGATAAGCCAATTCCATCGATTGAATTCGGGCCTCAAGCATCGGATCGTTGGTTCGGGTGCGGCTATGCTCGGCGTTCATCCGTTGGATGATGTCCAGCTCGCGACGCTGCGCTGGCCGAGATAGCTTCCGATTCACGACATTTTCGATGAGCTTCTCGACGCTCTCATGCTTGGTATCGATGTAGGTTCCTTGGTAGATCCCCGGCAAAAATCCAGCTTGCCAATTCTGCGATTCCTGGATGGGATACCCCCCAGGACACATGGCGATGAAGGCTGGCAAATTTTGGTTGTCGGTCCCGAGCCCATAAGTCAGCCAGGAGCCAAAGCTCGGACGGACCTGCCGTGGCTCTCCGCAGTTCATGAGCAAAAGCGATGGCTCGTGGTTCGGAACATCGGCGTGCATCGAGCGGACCACACAGAGCTTATCGGCATGGGCGCTTGCGGTTTTCTCAAAGAGTTCGCTGGCCCAAAGTCCAGACTGACCATGCTGCTTGAACTCGAAGATCGACGGATACAGGTTCCCGGTCTTGCGTTCGGTCCGGGGGGTCTCCCCAGGAAGCTCCTTCCCCTCAAACTTGGCGATCTGCGGCTTGGGATCCCAGGTGTCGATATGGGAAGGCCCACCGTTGGCGAAGATATGGATCAGATGCTTGGCTTTGGCCGGAAAATGAGGAGCTTTGGGCAAAAGCGGATTGGGCGAATTTTCGCTCGCGGCCAACGATTGCATCAAGCCGCTCAAAGCCACGGCGCCGAGCCCAAAACCGCCGCGTTGAAGCAGCTCACGACGAGAGAGCATCAGGTCGTTCGGATCGAATGGAAGGTCGCGCATCGGAGTTGGTTCTCGGTCGAGTCGATGAAACTAAGGTGTGTTTAGTCGATGAAACAAAATTCGTTCGTCAGCAATAGCAACTGGGCCGCTTGTTCCCATACGCCAAGCGGCACGGATCGATCGCCCCGAAAGTCCCTTTCGCTGTTGCCTCGCGATCGGGTTTCATCGGTCGAAACGATGCGAACCTTCCATTCAAACGTATCGGAATCCGCATCGGAGTTGCTATCGGTCACGAAATCGATCGTATCGCCAGGCTCAAGATGGATATCGTCGGCATGGGTCGGGCTGCTGGTATTCAAAACGGTCCACTGTCCGATTTTCTCTTTTTCCCGCAAGACGATCGTCGCTCGCACTCCGTTGCCCTTTTCAGCCGGATGCCGTACCAATCCGCGTATGCGAAGATCGACCGACTCTTTAGCTGTCCAGCGACGGACAACCGTTTGATCGAGTTGCCGCCCCGGATGGCCGCCTGTAGAGCTCAGGAAAGCCCAGTCGAGGGCCGGATCGGGCAGCTCGTCTTGCATCCCCTGCCATCGCTTTTGGTGAAACCGCGGAAGGGGCTTGAAACCCACCACCGCCCCGGTCTCGGGGTCCCACGTCGCGGTCCCATACGTCCAACGGCTCTCGGGTAGATCGGGCCCCTGATCCCCAGTTGCTTGCAAAATCTCAAGCATCCAAGCTTTTTCCTGCGGGCTTGGAGATCGAGCCAAAACGCGATGAAACAACGCCTCGATTCCCGCATCGGACCCGAGCCCCTCGGCCTGCTGACCGACCGTTCCGAGCATCGAAAGGACCAGATCGCTGTTCATCAGGACCAAGCCCTGCTGCGGTACGGTCGTCTGTGGACGGGTCGGTACATGCGCATCGGGACTCGCGAAATCAAACGTGCGGAACAGTTGCGGTAAATTCTGACGGTCGATGTAAGCGTAAACAGTTCGTCGCTTGGGAAACGGTGCCTCGGTGATCTTGACGCTCGGACCCCCGACGGCCGGATCGAGTTGACCGGTCGCTCGCAGCAACGCATCGCGCAGCGATTCAAAGTCCATCCGTTTGCGCTGCGCACGCCACCATAGTCGATTTTCAGGGTCGATCGCAAACGCATCCTCGCGGTGGTAGCTCTGTTGGCGATACGCGCGACTCAGGACCATCCGCCGAACAAGCTGCTTGGTCGACCAGCCTTGCTGGATAAAATCCCAAGCCAACGAGTCCAGAACCACCTGTTGCACCGGTACCTCGCACCGGACCCCAAAGTCGCTCGGTGTGTCGACGAGCGGTACTCCAAAGAGCCAACCCCAAAGCCGATTGACATACACGCGGGCCGTCAACGGATTCTTCGGATCGACGATCGCTTCGGCCATCTCGAGCCGGCCGCTGCCGGTCCCCATCTCGATCGGCACATGACTGGCCAGGAACCCAAAGAACCGACGAGGAACATCAGGCCCAGGGTTCCCCGGGTTGCCTCTCAAGAAAATCTTCGTCGGTCCCTGGTCGGGCTTATCGACCATCCGCATCGCCGATGGCTCGCCACCCGGCTCGACGCTCCCGAGCATCGCGCCATGGAGCGAGTAGTAGTCGGCCATACTCACCGGATCGAACTTGTGATCGTGGCAGCGGGCACAACTGGCCGTGACCCCCATCAAACCGCGTGTGATCAAGTCGATGCGATCGTCGGCGATGTCGTGCGGGTTGTTCAGAAAGCGACGACCTAGGGTCAGCATTCCCATCGCGTCGAGCTGCGAATTTTGATTCTCAGGGTCGAGCCGATCGGCGATCAACTGATACCGAAGAAACTGGTTATAAGGCATGTCCGCATTGAAGGACCGGATCAACCAATCGCGATATTTATAAGCGTGAGGGTATTCGCGGTCTTCCTGGAACACATACCCTTTGTTGTCGGCGTATCGGGCCACATCCATCCAACGCCGCGCCATACGCTCCCCGAAATGCGGGGATTGCAAAAGCTGATCGACCAGTTGAGCGTACCAATCCTCCGAAGTGTTCGTTGCGACTTGCTCGATTTCCGAAAACGTCGGCGGCAGACCCAGCAGATCGTTGTAGACTCGGCGCACAAGCGTCCTGCGATCGGCTTCCGCAGAAAAACCTAGCCCTCGTTCAGCAAGCTTCAATCCGATCGAACGATCGATCGGGTCGCTCGTGGGTCCAAGATCCCCGACAACCGGGATATCCGCAGGAGCGACCAGGGGTTGATAAGCCCAATGCGAGGCGGCCTGCTGCGCCTTATCCAGAGTCGGTTCTGGAACCATGCTCGGGTCCTCTTGGCGCGGATCGATCGCCCCGTCGGCGATCCATTGCTTCAAATCGGCAATCTGAAGTTCCGAAAGCTTCCCATCCGGAGGCATTTGGAAAGCCGAGTCGGTGTACTCGATGGCTTTGACCAGCAGGCTTTCGGCGGGCTTGCCCTCCAGAAGCGCGGGGCCAAGTGTTCCACCCCGCCGGATCGCGGCGGACGAATCGAGCCGGAGCCGTCCACCGAGCTCTCCAGGCTTGGTCGTCCCACTGTGGCATTCATAGCAGTGCTCGACGAGGATCGGACGGATCTTGGACTCGAAAAAATCCAGTTTGGGATCCTGTGCCAACACCGGGCTAGCCAGACAGCAGCAAATCATGCATCGCAATGCCCGAGCAGTCGAAGTCGCAAGGCTCATGAAAGTTTTTCTTCTGGAGGGGGAGGGTAGCCAAACCGCAGGTAAGTACACTGCATATCGGCCAGTTGCTCTGGATCTCCGCGACGAAGGCTCAGAAAGTTCTTTTTTTCCCGAGCCGCGCAAACAGAAAAACCGGATCGCAACCTGATCCATTGTAGCTCTAAATCCAAGGAAAACCAAGCCAAAGCCAGACCAATCGAGGGCCCATTCCCCACGGCATAGCAAGCTTGAGGATAGCCCGTTTTGCGTTTCCAAGGCTAGGGATTATTGGCTAAACTAAGGTCCCTCGGACGAAGCGAGACTTGTCGCTGTGGCGAAATGGCAGACGCATTGGACTTAAAATCCAAGGACCTTTGATCGGGTCGTGTGGGTTCGACTCCCACCAGCGACACTATAAGGCAAGCACCTCGGATGTAGGGTTAGGCAAGTCATTCTAGGCGGCTAGGGCAATGAAGCGAATCGCGGTCGTCGGGTCAGGCATCAGCGGGCTTTCGACTGCGTGGTATCTCCAGCAGCAAGGCCATCGGGTTGAGATCTATGAGAGCCAGGACCGCTTCGGTGGCGTGATCGACACGCTCGATCCGCGCGAGTCACCTTACTTGATCGAGTGCGGCGCAGACAACTTTGCAACCCTGCTTCCGGACGCTTGGGAGCTGGTCAAGCAGATGGGGCTTGAGTCAGAGTTCATCCATCCGAACAAAGATTATCGCATGGCCCAGGTCGTCCATCGAGGTCGGTTGGTTCCGATCCCCAACGGCTTCTCGCTGATGCAACCGACGCGGATCGGACCAATCCTATCGACACCCATCCTGAGTCTCTCAGGGAAACTCAGAGTGCTGCGCGAGTATTATGTTCCAAAGCGTGAAAGTTCGCAGGACGAGAGCGTCGAGTCGTTTGCCGTAAGACGGCTTGGACGTGAATGCTTCGAGCGGCTCATCGAGCCCATTGTCGGAGGGATCTTCACTGCCCAGGCCGACAAGCTGAGCATGCAAGCGGCGATGCCTCAGTTTGTGCGGATGGAGCGCGAGCATGGGAGTTTGATCCGAGCTGCGTTTGCCAAGCGGCGCGAGGATAATGCGGAAAACCGTTCGGCGAGAGAAGCATCCGGTGCGCGGTACGATCAATTCACAGCCCCGAAGTTAGGGATGAAGTGGTGGTTGGGTCAAATAGCCAAGCCGCTTGAGGATCGACTGCATTTGAATCACAGGGTCGATCGGATCGAGAGGGTCCAGACCGGGGGCTGGTCGGTAAGGGTAACCCGGACCAAGGATGCAACGACAAGGCAGGAGCATTTCGATGGGATCTGTTTAGCGGTCCCGAGCTATATCGCTAGCGGATTGCTCAAGGGTGTGGATCGGGAGTTGGCCGACGGATTGGGATCGATCGAGTATGCATCGTCAGCGATTGCGGTGATGGCGGTACGTCGGGATGAGATACGACCCGATGCGTTGTGTTTTGGGGCGATCGCTCCTTCGAGCGAGAAGCGGAATTGCCTAGCGATCAGTTTGACCAGCGAGAAGTATCCGGGACGCAGTCCGAGCGACACGGTGGTGATGCGTGCCTTCATGGGAGGTGCTCTCAGGCCCGATTTGATGGAGTTGAGCGACGATCGGCTATTGGAATTCGCATTTCGCGAGGTATCGGAATTGTTTGGGGTCCGTAGTCGACCGACTTACGAGCGACTGATACGTTGGGAGCGGGCGATGCCTCAGTACCATGTGGGGCATGTCGAGCGGGTCAAGAGGATCCGGGAATTGAGTGCCAAGCTCCCTGGTTTCGGATTGGTGGGCAATGCGTACGACGGGGTAGGCATCCCGCAGTGCATCCGAGGCGCGAGGCGTGCAGCCGCCGCGTTTTGAGCCCCATTCGAATCCTCCTGACATCCCCAAGGCCACCGGCTCTTGGAAGAAATGAACGCAAAAGAAATGAACGCAAAGGCGCAAAGACGCAAAGGTAGGGGATCTCGCGCAGAGATCAGGCTGCTTGGCTATTCCCCCCATGCTCGGTGGTGGGTTGCGCGGCAAAGCCCGCTTCACCCACCCTACGGAAAACCTCCAAGCCGCTTGGCCATTCCCCCCATGCTCGGTGGTGGGTTACGCGGCAAAGCCCGCTTCACCCACCCTACGGAAAACCTCCAAGCCGCTTGGCCCCCCCTCCCCTCCAGGGCTTTGGCTGGGGGGGAGGGGGCGGGGGGGGTGAGGGGCGACCGCGCGTAAGGCTGTTTGGTAGTGGATCTCCCGTAGAGATCCGGCTGTTTGTCTTCAGCCCAGTCGGCGGCACTTCTCTGCCATTAGTGCGTCAGCCACCGGACCCTGGCGGATAGGCTCTTTAGTCACGCCCATGTCGCGTTGCTAATGCGCGCAACACGTCATCTGAACCATAGGTAACAAAATGAACAGACCCATCTGCGTGAAGAAAATTCGCTCCCCCAGGATGAAAACTCCAAAAGTTCATGCCATCACAATCTGACGAACTGACTCGCTCAGGAAACACAAACTTTCTAGCATTGCAAGGCATCCAAGGATTTGTGGGATCAACTTCTTCGTACACACCGAGCGTATGATCAAAAGCCCCGTCAACACCAACACCGGCATACCACCAACCGAAATTACTGCCCCCCGATATTGGCCTTTCACCAACCAAAATGGTTTGAGACAAACCATCTATGATTTCACTTGATTTGACTCGTGAATCAAAATACAGAACCCCATCACGATCTTTTGAATTTATCCCAGAAACACCCAAAAATGACGTTGGACCAACGAGCATGCTATGTCGTAAGGAGTACTGAAGACTCGAGCTATGTGGGTCAGAGGGGCATCCATAATGATGATTAATCCTCGCTAAACTTGGGTGGGGTACTGGGCGAAAGGGTGAGTTTTGCAGTCTTGAATGCATACGAATTTTCTCAAACCAAGCTAACTCTCCAAGTTGCGGAAGGATCGAAACCATCCAGCTGGTGTATTCCAGTTCCTG
>Ga0315904_10000775_pt1 | contig 50824 bp, 52 predicted proteins | sample LakEriMetagenome_6_FD_203529 | JGI IMG/M metagenome (GOLD analysis project Ga0315904, IMG submission 203529) | Freshwater fungal communities from buoy surface, Lake Erie, Ohio, United States - Buoy 12 MA120 | ecosystem: Environmental > Aquatic > Freshwater > Lake | place: USA: Lake Erie, Ohio...
CGAAGCCGAAGGACGCGAGGGGTCTGCGGAGAGGCACGTTCAACAAACCGGCCGCCCAAAAGGCGCGTCCGGCCGCACGCGCAGGCAATTTTTTCCGCAACCCGGAATCCCACTTTTCCACAGGCGGCGCCTACCTTAAGGTGTGCGCCCATGCGGGGCTCATCACTCAGATCCTGACAGCGGCGTCGATCGCCGGCGCTGCCGAAGCTGCGCCCTGGACGCAGGCCGAGGGCGACTGGTATGGCCGCGCGCTGATCGCCCGGGATACGCTCGATGGGGCCGAAGGCTGGCGCGCCGATCTCTACGGCGAATATGGGATCAGCGACCGCTGGACGCTCACCGCCAAGTCCGAAGCCGTCACCTATCCGGATTTCAGCGAGTTCGACCGCGAGGCGCTGCGCCTCTCGGTCCGCCGCCAGCTTCTGGAGCGCGGCAACTGGACGCTCGGCGCCGAAGCGGCCGTACTCGACGGCAGCGCGGCGACCGGTCTCGTCAACTGCGAAGGGTTTGGCGCCGAGGCCCGCGCCGGGCTCGGCTATTCCGGCCACTCGAAAGACGGGCGGTCCTTCTACTATTTTGCTGACGCGGCCTTGATCCGTCAGCAGGGCGGATGCGAGCGCTGGCGCGCCGAGATCGGGTATGGCGCGGATCTGACCGACAGGGTCTTCCTCACCCAGCAGATATGGATCGAAGAGGGCAACCAGAGCGCCAGCTCGATCAAGACCGAAAGCCAGATTGGCGTGCATTTCGGCCCGGTCGATGTCTCGCTCGGCTACCGCGAAGAAACGGGTGGCCAGTTCGAGGAGACCGCCGTGCTGATCGCCGTCGTCGCGCGCCGGTAAGGCTTCGTCACTCCGGCGCGGCGGCTTCTTCGGCCGGCGGCACGTAGCCCGTTTCGATCATCAGGTAAGCGATCAGGCCAAGCCGGTCTTCCGGCTTGCGCACGCCGGCAAAGCTCATCCGGTTGCCCGGCACGAAGCCGCGCGGATTGGCCAGCCACTCGTCCAGCAGTTCCGGCGTCCAGGTGAAGGTCTCGGCTTTCAGCGCGGGCGAATAGTCAAAGCCCTCAGCCGAGGCGACCTGGCGGCCGAACATGCCGTAAAGGTTCGGGCCGACGAGGCTGCCGGCGCCCTCAGCGGTCATATGGCAGGACTGACAGAGTTTCCAGGTCCGGTTTCCTGCCGAATAGCTCGCCGTATTGTAAGGCGCGGGCAGGGACGCAAACTCGAGGCTTGGTTCTGCCGGTGTCGCAGCGACGGGGGCAATCGGGGCAGCCTCGACCGGCGCAGCTTGAGCCACGGCCTGCTCGGTGGCCGGCGGCGCTTCAGCGGGGCCGCCGCAGGCGGCGAGGAGGGCGGTTGCGAGGAGCGGGAGCAGAAGTGGGCGCATGGGCTTGAGGTTCCAGATGGCGTCAGTTGAAGAAGTCTGGCGCCTTCTTTCGCCAAACTCAACTGTTTCGAGGCGCGGCATCTCGGCCTCTGCGATCGGAGGGTTTGTCCATGCCGTGTCTGGCTGCTATCAACCCCGAAAGCGCTACATTCCCAAGGAAACGAATGATGACTGACACGACCGCTGCCGGCTTTTCTCCGGCCGAACTCGCCAGCAAGGCTGCGGCCGGGGACATGGATGCCGCACGGCTATATGCTCAGGTGCTGCTCGAGCAAGGCAAGGCAGAGGAGAGCTTTGGCTGGGTCTTGCGCGCTGCGCAGGATGGACACCCGGTGGCGGCCACGGAGCTCGGTTTGCGGCTCGTCGTCGGCGTCGGTGCGCCCCAGGATCCGCCGGCGGGCGTCAAATGGATCAACGCTGCTGTCAAGGCAGGCTTTCCCGAAGCTTGCCGCTGGCGCGCTCTGTTGCTTGCGGCGGGCATCGCCAGTCCACCGGATTTCGGCGGCGCATTGAATCTGCTCGAAGCGGCCGCGCAAGCGGGCGACACATCTGCCCAGGCGCAGCTCACGACCATCAAGGCATGCGGAATTCAAGACGATGCAACGCTCGCTGAATTCCTCAATCCGCCCGCGCCGCTGCTCTTTTCGGAGTCCCCCTGGGTCGTTGCGGCGGAGCATGTGCTGCCGGAGCCCATGTGTCAGTGGTGGATTGCCCGCGCCGCCAACCAGCTCCAGGCCGCGCGCGTTCACAATCCCGAACAGGGAGGCAGGACGCAGGATGGCATTCGCACCAATTCGGGCACCGGGTTCGGCATCCTGCAATCGGATGTCGTGATGCAGCTCTGCCTTGCCCGGATTGCGGTCGCGGTCGGCCGTCCGCGCAAATGGCAGGAGGCGCCGAACGTCCTCCACTATGCAGTGGGTGAGCAGTACGGCCTGCACTATGACTTCCTCGATCCGGAAAATCCGCATTTCGCTGACGACCTCGCCAAGCACGGACAGCGGCGGACGACGGCGCTCATCTATCTGAACCGGGAGTTCATGGAGGGGCAAACCTGGTTTGATGCGATCCAGAAACATGCCCGCACGCCGACCGGCGGCATGATCGCGTTCGACAACGTGCTGGGGGATGGCTCACCCGACAAGCGCTCACTGCATTCGGGCCTGCCGGTCACGTTGGGCGAGAAATGGCTGCTCTCGGTCTGGATCCGGGACCGGAACCAACCGATCCTCTGAGCCGGCGAGGCGACAGCGGCGGCTTACCGGACTAAACTGCCAACCTGATGGCTGATTCTGCGCGCTCCCGTCCCGTTATCCTCCGGCTGCCGCCGGAGGTGGTCAACCGCATCGCCGCCGGCGAAGTGGTGGAGCGCCCGGCGGCTGCGGTGAAGGAACTCGTCGAGAACGCGATCGATGCCGGTGCGTCGCAGATTGCTATCGCCATCGAAGAAGGCGGGCTGAAGCGGATCACCATCGAGGATGATGGCTGCGGCCTCACCGCAGACGATCTCTCAGTGGCGCTTGAACGGCATGCGACGTCGAAGCTGGTGCCGGACGCGGACGGGCGGGTGGACCTGCTCAACATCCACACGATGGGTTTTCGCGGCGAGGCCCTGCCATCGATCGCTTCGGTCAGCCGGATGCGCATCACCAGCCGCGCGGCGGGCGAGGCGGCGGCGGAGATTTATTCCGAGGCCGGACGGATCGACGGGCCGAGACCCGCCGCCTTCACCGGGCGCGGCGAGACAGGCACGCGCATCGATGTGGCCGATCTCTTCCACGCGACACCGGCGCGGCTGAAATTCATGCGCGGCGAGCGCGCCGAAGCGCTGGCGGTTACCGATGTCGTGAAGCGCCTCGCCATGGCCAATCCGGAAGTCGGCTTCACACTGGAAAACAATGGCCGCAACGTGCTGCGCTACGCCCCGGAGCGCGATGATGAAGCAGGCCGCCTCGCACGGCTCGGCGCGATCATGGGGCGCGAGTTCAGCGACAATGCGATCGCGATAGAAACCGAGCGCGACGGCGCGCGCCTCACCGGTTTTGCAGGCCTGCCGACGCTCAATCGCGGTAATGCGCAGATGCAGTTCCTGTTCGTCAACGGACGGCCCGTGAAGGACCGCATGCTGACCGGCGTCGTGCGCGCAGCCTATCAGGATTTCCTTGCCAGAGATCGCCATCCGATGCTCGCCCTCTTCGTGGATCTCGAGCCCGAGGAAGTCGACGTCAACGTTCACCCTGCCAAGACGGAAGTGCGCTTTCGCGACGCGGCCTCCATCCGGGGGCTGATGATCGGCGCATTGCGCCACGGCCTTGCCGGTGCGGGTCACCGGGCCTCTACGACCGTCGCCGGTTTTGCGCTGGGCCGGGCCCAGCCGGAAGCCGCGCAGGCGGGCTTGCTCTGGCAGGCGCCCTACGCCCACAGCCAGCGCCCGGTCAGCCTGCCGCGCGGCGTCTTCGAGGCGCCGCGTGAACCCTATGTACCCGATACGGCGCCCGCTGCCCGGCTCGAGACGCAGGCGGCCCCGCACTCGGGCGGCTTCCCGCTGGGCGCGGCCCGGGCGCAGCTGCACGAGACGTACATCATTACTCAGACGGCGGACGGTATCGTCATCGTCGACCAGCACGCCGCGCATGAGCGCCTTGTCTATGAGGCGATGAAGCGGCAGATGGCGGAAGGCGGTGTGCGCCGCCAGGCACTGCTGATCCCGGACATTGTCGAGATGAGCGAGGACGAGGCCGCCCGCGTGCTCGAGCGGGCGGATGATCTCGGCGCGCTGGGCCTGGAGATCGAGGCCTTCGGCCCGGGCGCGATCTGTGTGCGCGCAACCCCGGCCCTGTTTGGTGAGATGGATACAGCCGGTCTGCTGCGCGACCTTGCCGACGACTTCGCCGAGTATGGCGCGGGCTTGGCGCTGAAGGAGCGTTTCGAAGAGGTGATGGGCAACATGGCCTGCCGATCCTCCGTGCGCGCCGGGCGGCGTCTCAACGGCGACGAAATGAACGCCCTGCTGCGCCAGATGGAGGCGACGCCCCATTCAGGCCAGTGCAATCATGGCCGGCCGACCTATGTCGAGTTGAAGCTTTCCGATATCGAAAAGCTGTTCGGCCGGCGCTAGTCTGCCCGCGCGGGTTCGTCCGTGACCGGACCGATCAGGTCATAGATGATTGGCTGGCAAGTGCCTTTGGTGATTGTACGTTTGGAGATCCGATAGGGTTTTCCGGCCTCCGCCACTGTGCCTTTGGGCGGAAAGGCGGCGTCGTTGAGGCTGAAGCTGCGGCCTTCGGGCGGCAGCAGAAGGGCGCTGTCGCCGCTGAGGTCAACCAGGGTTGCGACGATCTCGGTCGTCTCGTAGGCGCAAGGCCCGCCGACGCGAATCGGCATCGACAGCGCCAGCGAAGGCTCAGCCTCGATGGCTGTTTCTTCGGCGACGGGCGGTTCGGGCTCGGCGAGGGCCGGTGCCGCGAAACAGAGCGTGGCAGCCAGCAGGACAGTCCAGGCGGATTTCATCGGCTTATCTCCAGGGTTGCGTAAGGTCATGCGAGCGGTTTGCCGGACAGGCACCTGCTGTTTATTCCGTGACCGGACCAATCAGTGTGTAGCTGAAAGGCGTGCAGGTGCCTTCGACGATGAAATCCTTGCTGAAACGCAGCTGCGTGCCAGCAGCGAGGCCGCTGCTGATTCCGGGAAGGTCCATCCAGAAGGTCTGGCCATCGGTATCTTCGAATTCGACCTCGGCGCCGTCCACGGCGGCGACCGTGCCGATGACCTCCTTGGTTTCGTAAGCGCAGGGGCCGCCCACGATGGGGCCCATGTCCGGATCAAGTATCGCGGTATCCGCCGACTCGGGTGTGGGCGGCGTTTCTTCGGCGGTGACAGACTCGGCGGCGGCTGGCTCTTCGGGCGTCTCCGAGGGCGCCGCAGGGGCAGGCGAGCAGGCAGAAATGGCCAGAAGGGCGGCGGCGATCAGTGCGATTGTCTTCATGTGTGTCCCCGGTTTGTGCTGTCACGATAGAGGCTCTGCGGGGCGGCGCAAGGCTTTGCTCACACGCTCACGACGCGGCCCGGGTTCATGATGTTCAGGGGGTCGATGGCGCGCTTGATCGCGCGCATCGTCTCTGTCGCGGCAGGCGGGCGAATGCGGGCGAGCTCGTCGCGCTTGAGGCGGCCGACGCCATGCTCGGCAGAGATCGAGCCGCCGAAGGCCATGACCGTGTCGAAGACGGTGCGCGTGACGGCGGCCTCATGCGCCTTGAGGACCGGCGCGCCGGCGCCGGCAGGCTCGACGACGGAATAGTGCAGGTTGCCGTCGCCGACATGGCCGAAAATGACAAAATCCGCAGACGGAACATGCGCGCGGACGGCGGCGTTGCAGGCCTCGATGAAGGCCGGGATGCGGCTGATCGGGACGGAGATGTCCTGGTTCAGCGCCGTGCCATAGGCGCGCTTGGAAAGCGGGATCGTCTCCCGGATGTGCCAGAAGGATTTTGCCTGCGTCTCGCTGGCGGCGATGGCGGCGTCCTGCACGAGGTCTGCCTCGGCGCCGGCTTCCAGCGCGGCGGTGAGCAGCGCTTCGGCCTGCTCGGCGCGGGGCTGCGAGATTTCGATCAGCACCCGCCAGTCTGCATTGGCGGGGAGCGGATCGCGCGTACCCGGAATATCGGCGACAACCATGGCGACGGCATTTGCCGGGATGATCTCGAAACTCGTCACCGAGTCGCCCGCATGGTCGCGCACGAGCGCGAGGAGCTTCACGACATCTTCGGCCGTGGCGACGACGACCCAGCCGGTGGCCCGCTGCACTTTCGGGAAGAGCTTGAAGGTTGCCGCCGTGATCAGGCCGAGCGTGCCTTCGGCGCCGGCGAAGAGGTGTTTGAGGTCGTAACCGGTATTGTTTTTCCTGAGGCCCGAGAGCCCGTCCCAGATCTCGCCGGAGGGGAGCACGACTTCGAGGCCGAGGATCAGGTCGCGCATCATGCCGTAGCGCAGCACGGCGACGCCGCCGGCATTGGTGGAGATCAGGCCGCCCAGCGTGGCGGTGCCCTGCGAGCCGAGGGCGAGAGGGAAGAGGCGGTTTGCCTTCTCCGCCGTTTCCTGCGCGGTCACCAGCGTGGCGCCGGCCTCGATGATCATGGAATTGTTGAAGGGATCGATCTCGCGCACGCCGCTCATGCGCGTCATCGATACGCAGACTTCGCCGTGCGGCGTGCCGCCATCGACGAGGCCGGTATTGCCGCCCTGCGGAGTGATTGCGACACGGTGCTGCGCGCAGAGTTTCACGAGTGCGGCGGCTTCTTCCGTGGAGGCGGGCCGCGCTATGAAGGGCGTTTCGCCCTGGTAGGTGCCGCGCCAGGGGGTTGAGGCGGCGCTCAGTTTCTCCGGATCGTCGGTCCAGCCTTTCGGGCCGAGCAGGTCCTTGGCGGCGGCGAGGAAGGCGGGGGGCGGGGGCGTGCTCATCCCTGCAGTTTACGCATTTCCTGCGCGATGGCGAGGCCGCCGGCTGTCGCAGAGAGGCCCTCGATCACGCCTTCGCGGGCGTCACTGGTCTTGTTCTGGCTGAGTTTCGCGATGCCTTCGAAGCGGATGGGCGTGAGCTCGTAGGCACGGATGCCGCGCAGCATCATCTCGAACGAGGCGGGGGCCATCTTGGCGCGGGTCCAGGGCGGCTTGGGCAGGAGAAGGGCCTCGAAATGGTCCGAGACATCGTCGAGGAATCTCGCCGCGTCGGTGGGGGCGACGGCGCCTTCGGCCTCGACCGAGAGGTAATTCCAGGTCGGCACCTGGTTGGGCACGGGGCCATACCAGTCCGGTGAGATGTAAGCGTCCGGGCCGGTGAAGACGATCAGTGCCGAGGCGCCTGCCTCGAGCTGGCGGGTGACCGGATTGTGCGCAGACAGATGAAAGCGCAGGCGCGGGACGCCCCTGTCCATTGCGGCCAGCACCGGCGTGTGCGCGGCAAGCGGCGTGGTCTCGCCATTCACACAGACGAGGCCGAGGGGATACGCGCGGATGCGGTCCAGCAGCGCTTCCGGATCGGTTTCCCTGAAGATCGGCGCGGGGTGCATCGGATCAGAACAGGCTGCCCTGATCGCCGGGCCTGCGCGGCGGGGCTTTTGGCTTCGGCGGCGGCGCGTCGAGTGGCCGGGCGGACACGTCGCCGTCTGCGAAGCTGACCTTGAACTCATCCGTACCCGAAGCAAGCCCGGCCGAGCGGATCAGGCGGCCGTCGGTGCCGCGCACGATGGCATAGCCTCGCTTCAGCGTGGCCTGGTAGGAGAGGGTTTCCAGCAGCTTGGCTTCGGCGGTGAGCGCCGTGCGGCGTTTCTCGATCAGGCGCATCAGGGCGGGGCGGGCGCGCACGGCGGCGTCGCGCAGGCGCTGGCGGCCCTGCCGGATTTCAGCTTTCAGCATGGCGGGCGAAATCTGCAGGCGGGAGAGTTTGAGGCGCGCCTTCTGGGTCAGCGCGAGGGCGGCTTTCGGAAGGTTGGCGGCGGCGAAGTCGAGCCGCTGGCGGGCGGGCTGCAGCAGCATTTCCGGGCGCGGCAGGCGCGCGGCGGTGAGCTTGTCTCGGCTACGGGTGAGGGCGCGGGCAAGGGCGCGCTTCAGGCGCTCTCCGCTCTCGCCTGTGGAGAGGAGAAGTTCCGTCCGTACCGGGACGGCCATCTCGGCCGCGCCCGTCGGGGTCGGCGCGCGCTGGTCGGAAACATAGTCGATCAGCGTCGTGTCGGTCTCGTGGCCGACGGCGGAGATCAGCGGGATCTCGCTCTCGAAGGCGGCGCGTACGACGATTTCTTCATTGAAGGGCCAAAGATCCTCGATAGATCCGCCGCCGCGCGCGACGATCAGCACGTCCGGCCGGTCCGGCCCGGTCATGGCGTTGAAGCCACGAATGCCGGCGGTCACCTGCGCGGCCGCGTGCTCGCCCTGCACGAGGGCCGGCCAGACGATGACGCGGACGGGGAACCGGTCGCGGATGCGGTGCAGGATGTCGCGGATGACGGCGCCGGTCGGCGAGGTGACCACGCCGATGGTACGCGGAAGATAGGGCAGCTTTTTCTTGTGCTTCGGGTCGAACAGGCCTTCGGCGGCGAGCTTCTTCTTGCGTTCCTCCAGGAGCTGCATCAGCGCGCCGGCGCCGGCAGGGCGCATGGAACTCGCGATCAGCTGGTAGGCCGAGCGGCCCTCATAGGTGGACAGGCGCCCCGTGGCGACGACTTCGAGGCCTTCCTCCGGGCGGAAAGGCAGACGCTCGACCTGACCGCGCCACATAATCGTGTTGAGCACGGCCTTGTCGTCTTTCAGGTCGGCATACATGTGGCCGGACTTGGCGATGGTCACGCGGCCGAGTTCGCCGCGCACGACGACATGGTCAAAGTTCGTCTCGATGGTCCGCTTGAGGTTCGCGGCGAGTTCAGAGACGGAAAGTTCGGCCTGATTGGTGGGGCTTGAGTCGGTCATACCCCCTTGTCGCAAGCCGGGCGAGCGCGGGCAAGGGCGGGCGACGTGACATCCGCTTGATTCATCTGCAGGATTTATTCGCGCCGTGGGCTGGTCATCGCAGCAATTCCGGCGCCTTGTGGTGAAATTGCCGCGCAGTCCCGCATGGCCGACTGACCGGAGAGACCTGAATGTCTGAGTCACCTGCATCTTCCAACCCCAACCAAGCCTTGTGGGAAAAGGGCGACTTCACGCGAATTGCCGATGCGATGCGGAAGAGTGGTGAGGCGCTTGTACAATCGATCGGCATCGGGCGCGGCGACAGTGTGCTCGACCTTGGTTGCGGCGACGGCACCACGGCGCTGCCGGCGGCGATGCTTGGCGCAGATGTGCTCGGCGTGGATATCGCCCGCAATCTCGTCGATGCCGGCAACCAGCGTGCCGCAGCCGCCGGACTTTGCAATCTGCGCTTCCAGCATGGCGACGCTTCGCAGCTGACAGGCATAGGCGACAACCGGTTTGATGTGGTGGTCAGCATCTTCGGCGCGATGTTCGCGCCCCGGCCGCATGATGTGGCCAAGGAGATGGTGCGCGTGACAAAGCCCGGCGGGCGGATTGTGATGGGCAACTGGATTCCGGGTGATCCCACGCTTGTGGCGCAGATCCTCAAGATCAGCGCCGCGTATTCACCGCCGCCGCCCGAAGGCTTCATCAGCCCGGTGCGCTGGGGCGTCGAGGCGGACGTGCGCGAACGCTTTGCGGCTGCCGGTCTGGCCGACGGCGCTTTGACCTGCGAGCGCGACAGTTATGAGTTTGACTTCGCCGGAACGCCGGCTGATTTCGTGGCCGCGTTCCGGGATTATTATGGCCCGACCATGAATGCTTTTGCGGCGGCCTCCGCCAACGGCAAGGCTGCAAGCCTGCAGGACGAACTTGAAGCGCTGTTCGATAGCCAGAACACGAGTGCGGAGCCGGGCCGGACTTTGATACCCGCAACATTCCTGCGTGTAACGGTGAACGTCTGACGCTCGCGCCTCTTGATCTTGCAGGCGGAGCCGAGCATCAAGCGCCCCCATGAACATACTCCTGATCGGATCGGGCGGCCGTGAACACGCCCTGGCCTGGAAGATGGCGGCCTCGCCGCTTGTGGACGTGGTGCACTCGGCGCCGGGCAATCCGGGCATGGACGAGATCGGCCCGTGTTTCGACGTGGCCGCCGACGATGTCGACGGGCTGGTGAAGCTGGCATTGCAGATCGAGCCGGACCTTGTGGTGATCGGGCCGGAAGCGCCACTGGCGCTGGGGCTGGCGGACATCCTGCGCGCGCGCGGGTTTGACGTGTTCGGGCCGGGCCGCGAGGCGGCGAAGCTTGAGGCCTCGAAAGCCTTCTCCAAGGGCCGGATGAAGAAATACGGCGTGCCGACGGCGGCATATGGCGAGTTTAGCGAGCCGGGCCTCGCGAAGGCCTTTCTGCGCACGATGGAGGCGCCTTATGTGCTGAAGGCGGACGGGCTGGCGGCCGGCAAGGGCGTGGTGATTGCGGCGAGCCTTGCCGAGGCGGATGCCGAGATCGACGAGATGCTGTCCGGCAAGTTCGGGGACGCTTCGGCGACGCTGGTGATCGAGGAATTCATGCACGGCGAAGAGGCGAGCGTGTTCGTCATCACCGATGGCAAGGGCGCGGTTTACCTTCCGGCGGCGCAGGACCACAAGCGGGTGGGCGACGGCGATACCGGGCCGAATACCGGCGGCATGGGCGCCTATGCACCGGCGCCGGTCGTCAGTGCACAGATCATGGAGCGCGTGAAGCGCGAGATCGCGCAGCCGATGCTGCGCGGCATGGCGAGGGACGGGATGCCCTATCAGGGCGTGCTGTATATCGGCGTGATGGTCACGTCCGAAGGGCCGAAAGTGGTCGAGTTCAATGCGCGATTTGGCGACCCGGAATGCCAGGTTCTGATGGCGGGGCTGGCCGGCGACATCGTGCCGGCGATCCTTGCTTCGGCGACCGGCGGGCTCGAGGGCAACGAGGCGGCGTTCGAATCGCTGTTCGAACTGGAGAAGTTCCGGCCGACGGCAACGGTGGTGATGGCGGCGAAGGGCTATCCCGGAGCCTACGCCAAGGGCAGCACCATCCGCGGACTGAAGGACGCCGGCAAGATGGAAGGCGTCACCGTCTTCCATGCCGGCACGGATGCCGCGCCGGACGGCACGATCATCGCCAAGGGCGGCCGCGTTCTGAACGTCACCGCCAGCGGAGACACGCTGCGCGAAGCGGTCGACCGGGCCTATGCGGCGGTGGATGTGATCGACTGGCCGGAAGGCTTCTGCCGGCGCGATATCGGCTGGCGGGCGCTGGGCTGATGCTCAAGCCCCCGGTTCGTCCTTGAACCAGACTTCGACGGGGCCTTTCAGCGTCAGCTGCAGCGGGCGGCCCTTGCGGTCGAGCGACTTGCCGCCGGACACCTTGATCCAGCCTTCGGAGACGCAATACTCCTCGACGGTCGTCTTCTCCTCGCCGCGGAAGCGCACGCCGATGCCGCGCACCAGCACGTCATAGTCGTAGAACGGGCTGTGGGGATGGATCGAGAGGCGGTCGGGAGGCGTGTCGGTCATACGGGGCGTTTAGCCGGGGAGGCGAACTCTTTTCAAGCCCCCCGTTGCCGCGCGCCTTCAAAAGAGTAGATCGAATCCGCAAGGGAGATCGTTCATGCCGCCGCAAAAGTCAGACGCTCCGCCTGCCATGGGACAGATCGACAGCCGCCTCGGGCTGTCATTCTTCAAGCTGGTCGAGCGCGCGCTGCTCCTGCTGACGGCAGCCCTCACGATCATCGCGGCGGCGACCGAAGTCTGGAACATCTACCTCAAGCAGGAAGTCGGCCTGGCGGACATCCTCCTGATGTTCCTCTATGTCGAGGTCATCAGCATGATCGCTGTGTTCTATACCGGCATCGGATCACCCTTCATCTATCCGATCTTCATTGCGATCACGGCGATCGCCCGTCTCATCGTGCTGCAAGGCAAGGACATGGCGCCGGAGAAAGTCGTGCTGGAAGCGGCCGCGATCCTGGTGCTTGCGGTTGCGGTGGTCATCGTCGGCTACGCAAAGCGAACCTGACGCGCGCCTATTTGCCGACAAAGATCAGCGTGCCTTCCGGCACTTCGCCGATGAAGCGGGCGAGATCGGCCTTCGAAAAGACAATGCAGCCGTTGGAGCGGCCAAGCTTGCCATGCTGCTTGAGGAAGCCCGGCTCGGCATACCAGGCCGAATGGACGACGATGGCGCGGGCGCGGGAATTGCGGTTGATTTCGTCCAGCCCGTCGAGCCGGAAGGACTGGCCATGCTTGCCCTGGTATTCCTCGGCGAAGCGGAAGGTGCCCTCGGGGCTGGCCTGCGAGCCTGACTTGCCGGAGAAGCTGTCGAGATAGCCGTCATGGTCAGGGTCTGAGCCGAGGCCGTGGGCCGTGCGGTAGGCCGAGACGGCGCCGGTTTCGAGATCGATGACGAACAGGCGCTCCTTGCTGGAATGCAGGCTGTAATCGACCACGACCAGCTTGCCTGCGGCGTGGCCTTCATGGCCGCGCGCCTCCATCGCCGTGACCGCGCGCTCCAAAAGGGCGGGACGGATCAGGCCGCCCGGGTCCAGTTCGCCGGCCCGGGCGGGCAGGCAGGCGGCCATCAGGGCGAGCAGCATCAGCAAGGTGACACGTATCATGCCGGCAGTTTCCTCCTTTGGCCGCCCACCTGCGACGTTGCGGCAGGTCTTGGCGCGCCGGGTGGTATAAGTATGGTAGGCTGCAAAATCCGGCAGAATTTAGGGAGAGCGGCATGGCAGAGGCGGCAAACGCACAGGACCTGTTTTCGGGGACCAAGGAGGTCGCCGAATCCCACCGGTTCAACGAGGCCAATCTCGCGGCCTGGATGGAGGCGCATGTCGAGGGCTATGAAGGCCCGCTGGAGGTGCGCCAGTTCAAGGGTGGCCAGTCCAACCCGACCTACCAGCTGGTGACGCCAAAGAAGAAATACGTGATGCGCCGCAAGCCGCCCGGCAAGCTGCTGCCGAGCGCCCACGCGGTCGACCGCGAATACACCATCATCAACGCGCTCTGGCCCCTCGGCTATCCGGTCGCGCGCCCTTATGGATTGTGTACGGACGAAAGCGTTGTCGGTACGATGTTCTATATCATGGACATGATGGAAGGCCGCATTCTCTGGGACGGCACCCTGCCGGACTATGAGCCCGCGATGCGGCGCAAGATCTACGAAGCCAAGGTCAAGACCTTCGCGGACCTGCACAATGTCGACTGGAAAAAAGCCGGCCTGCAGGATTTCGGCAAGGAGGGCGACTATATTGCCCGCCAGATCCACCGCTGGACGAAGCAGTACAAAGCCTCCGAGACGATGCATATTCCGGAAATGGAAAAGCTGATCGACTGGCTGCCCAAGAACATTCCGCCCGGCGACACGACCACGATCGTGCATGGCGACTACCGTCTCGACAACATGGTGCTGCATCCGACCGAGCCGCGTGTGATCGCTGTGCTCGACTGGGAACTCTCGACGCTGGGTGATCCGATTGCGGATTTTTCCTATCACCTGATGAACTGGGTGATGCCGCCGGGCGACACGACGCGTGGGTCGATCATGGCGATCCCGGACCTCAAGGCCTGGGGCATCCCGACGATGGAAGAGTATGTGGCGCTCTATTGCCAGCATACGGGCCGCAAGGGCCTGCCGGAGCTGAACTACTACTTCTCCTACAACGCCTTCCGCCTGGCCGGCATCCTGCAGGGCATCATCGGCCGGGTGAAGGAGGGCACAGCCAACAGCGCCAACGCCGAATCGAACGCGGCGCGCGTCGTGCCACTGGCGAAGTTTGCCTATGCCTATGCGCAGAAGGCTGGAATGGAAGGGTAGGGGCGATGTCCGGCATTCTCAGCGGCGCGCTGCGCAGCCCGGTCAATCTGCTGACCGAGCAGAAATATGCCGGACACAAATCCCTTCATGATGACGCCGAAGCTGCGCGCCTCGGCATCAAGGCGGGGCCGATCGAGGGGCCGACGCATTTCTCGCAGTTCGTGCCGATGCTGGCAGAAGTCTGGGGCAATGCCTGGTATGAGCGCGGCTGTTTCTCCTCGCATTTCCTGAACATGGTGTTCGAAGGCGAAAAGGTCCGTGCAGAGATCGACCGGCCGGCACCCGGCGCCACGCGCACCCTCGCCCGGGCCTTCAAGGAAGACGGCACACCGGTGCTGGAAGCGAGCGCCAGCATCGGGCCGGATCATGGCGAGACGTTGCTCGAAGGCCGCATGAAGGCGCTGCGCCCGCCGGGCGATCTCGTGATCCTCGCAGACCTGAAAGTCGGCATGACGGGCCGTGACAATGAGATTGTCAGCATGGGGCCTGACCAGCACATGGGAGACCTCTATCCCTTCTCGCTGGCGGACAAGCTGAAGGTGATCACCGAGACGCATCCAATGTATTCGGACGCTAAGGCCTCGCCCTGGGGCCGCCCGGTCATTCCGCTGGAGATGGTCAGCGTACTGGCAAACTATTCGAGCCACGGCGCCCGCTTCCCGGTGAAGAATCCCAGCATCGGCCTGTTTGCCGATCTGGAAATCCGCATGATCGAAGGCCCGCTCTTTGTCGGCGAGGAATACCTCCTGCGGCGCGAGATCGTGGCGCTGTCTGAATCGCGCCGTGTGGAGAACTACTGGGTACGCACGCGCATCTTCGATGCCGCCGGCAAGGTGCAGAAGGCCGAGATGCTGCTCAATCACGGCGTGATGAAAGCCAGCTATCCACACTATCCTGCGGAACGCCTCGCCTGACCTCCGTAGAATCCCGCACTGACCCCGCGCCGCTGCAGGGTTTAACTGGGAGATATGGCGGTCGTCTGATCGCCTGACCGGGAGACATGGATGAAACTCAAGACCGGAGTCTGGGTCGTGGTGGCTGACGGCGGCCATGGCATCGTATTCGAGAACGAGGGCACGGCTATAGCGCCGGAGCTGAAAGTCCTGCGGGTTTATGATCAGGAAAATCCGCGTACCCACGAGCTGGGGCGTGACCAGCCGCCCCGAACGGTTCAGTCCGCCGATGGACGCCGCTCGTCGCACGAAGCGCCGGACCTGCACCAGGTGGCAGAAGACCGGTTCATTGCGGGTATCGTGGCGGACCTTGAGGCCGATGCCGCGCGCGGCGCATTCAAGGCCATTGCCGTAGTCGCCCCGCCCGTTGCCCTCGGGCAGATACGCAAGTGCGTCAAAGGAGAATTGTCGAAGCGCATCATCGCCTGGATCGACAAGGACCTGACGAAGCACCCCGTGCCCGCCATCGCAGATGCCGTCGCCCGCGCGATGGAGGACTGAAGACTGGCAGGACGCCGCGTCACTTCTTGGCTTTCGCGTGAAGGCAGACGATAGTCGGAGCTCAATTCAGGAGCACCCGCAATGCCAGGCTTCGAGACGATCCTTTACGACACGCGCCACGGCCACGCGCGCATCACGCTGAACCGGCCAGCCAAGCTGAATGCGCTTTCCTATGTGATGCAGAACGAACTCTGCGAAGCGCTGTGGGAGGCGGACAATGATACGTCCGTACACAGCGTAATCCTGGAAGGCGCAGGCCGGGCCTTCTGCGCGGGGTATGATCTCTCGGGCGCAGATGGCGAAGTGCCGGTCTCTGCGGTTGAGGACAAGGCGGCGAAGACCTATCGCGGCCACCGCTCGATTGACGACGACGCTTGGCAGCTTGAACGCCAGCAGCGCTGGCGGATGGCCATCTTCGACATGCACAAGCCGGTGATCGCCAAGGTGCACGGCTATTGCCTCGCGGGCGGCTGCGACCTTGCGCTGATGAGCGACATGGTGATCGCCGCCGACACTGCCACGTTCGGTTTCCCGCCCGCACGTGACCTCGGCGCGCTGCCGAACCAGTTCTGGGTCTACCATTGTGGCCCCCAATGGGCGAAGCGCCTGATGCTGACGGGAGACACCGTCACCGGCAAGGAAGCGCAGGCAATCGGCCTCGTGATGAAAGCGGTGCCGGAGGCAGACCTCGAAGCCGAAGTCACTGGCCTCGCCGCGCGCCTCGCCCTGATCGACCCCGATCTCCTCTCCGCCAACAAGCGCATCGTGAACCTCGCGATGGAACTGATGGGCGCCCGCACGCTGCAGCGCCTCGCTGTCGAAAACGACGTACGCGGACACAACACGCGCGCCGCCGGCGGCTTCCACAAGTCCGTCAAGGAGAAAGGCCTCAAGTCCACGCTCCGCGCCCGTGACGCCGCTTTTGGCGATGGCCGCGCGCGGGTGGATGGCCCTGAAAAGCGGGATGTGAGTGGGCGGCTGGTCGAGGACTAGCCAGTGAAGCCTGCCGCAAGACGCCTTGAATTTGCCGATGGCCAGCGGCAGGATGCCGATTGTGTCGGGTCCCACCCGACAACACGCAGCCTGGGCGAGGAAGTCTGAATGATCCGCGAAAGCCAAATCCTTATTGCAGCAATCCTGCTCGCCGCCTGCACGGCCGAGCAGCCCGTAGAACCGGTAGCCGAAGCTACTGCGCCGGCCGAGGTGGCCGAAGCGCCAGCACCGGAAGCGCCGACTCCCCGCGAAAGCATCGAGGAAATGTACGGGGCGACCTGCACATGGGGCGAGGTGACTTCGGCGGGCGTGTCGATCTGGAGTTATACCTGCCCGAACGCCCGCCTCGTGGCAGATGAAGCCTTGCCCGGTTTCCAGCTCGAGGAAACCGCCGAGGACGGCGCCGTGTTGACGAAGCCGGTCATCCAGTTCTTTGCCAAGGCCGCGGACGCGCCGATCGGCTCGGTCATCGATGCCGTGCGCTTAGCGTCACCGGGGTCGGAATCCTGCGAGATCGAGCCTGGTTCGCATGATGATCATGTTCTCATGCCGACGGGCGACGCGGCTATTGCCTACAGCAAGTTCCTGGCCGGCGAGGCTGAAGAGCCGAGCCTGCCTTGCGGGCCACTCGGGCCATCAGAAGCGGGCAGCAGAACCTTCCGCATGCTGCCGGATGCACAGGACAAAGTGATCATGATCGACTGGGGAACCGAGCCTCCCGTCTTTGATCCTGACACGATGAGCACGGCAGGCTGACGGAGCCGGATTGAAACCCGCACTGCGTTGATTCCCCGGCAAAACCGGTTACGGTCTACCCATACGTTTCCGGGGAAGGACCCATCATGAAAAAGCTCGCAGCCGCGCTGATCGGCGCTGTTTCCTTCGCCGCCATGGCCCACGCACAGGAGGCGGTCATCCATGCTGGCCATGTGCTCGCCGTTCCCGGCGAAGGCTATCTCACCCAGCAGACGATCCTTGTAGAAGGCGGGCGCATCGTCTCCGTGACGCCGGGCTACAAGACGCACAAGAAGTATCCGGTCATTGATCTGAAGAACGCCTATGTCGTCCCGGGCCTGATCGACAGCCACGTACACATCACCAGCGAGAACGGCCCCAACGGCCGCATCAAGGAATTCGAGGATTCCGACGTCGACGCCGCCTTTGATGGCGCCGCGTTCGCGCTGAAGACCCTTAAAGCGGGCTTCACCACCGTGCAGGATGTCGGCGGTGCAAATGATGCCGTATTCGGCCTTCGCGATGCCATCGCCCGGGGCGCTGTACCGGGGCCGCGCCTGCGCGCATCGGGAAGTTCCGTGGCCATCACCGGCGGGCACGGGGACATCAATGGCTACTCCGCCCAGGTGATGGCCGCCTTCACCGGCGCCTCCATCTGCAACGGCGCGGATGATTGCCGCCGTGCCGTGCGCCAGCAGATCAAGGAAGGCGCAGACTTCATCAAGATCACCGCCACCGGCGGCGTATTGTCGAACACGGCGGCCGGCCTCGAGCAGCAATTCTCCGACGAGGAACTCGCCGCCATCGTCGAAGCCGCACATGCGATGGGCCGCAAGGTCACAGCGCACGCCCATGGCAAGAGCGGCGTGGATGCGGCTCTGCGCGCGGGCGTCGACTCGATCGAACACGGCACCTATCTCGACGCGGAATCGATTGCCCTGTTCAGGGAAAACGGCGCAACGCTGGTTCCCACGGTTCTCGCCGGTGCGACGGTGACCGGCTGGACAAACGAGCCCTGGCTGCCGGCGCCGTCGCGCGCCAAGGCGGCCATCGTTGGCCCGTTGATGCTCGACATGCTGCGCCGCGCCTATGAAGGCGGCGTCAATGTTGCCTTCGGCACCGATACCGGCGTGTCCCGTCACGGCGACAATGCGAAGGAATTCGCCCTGATGGTCGAGGCCGGCTTCACGCCGGAGGCGGCCATCCGCGCGGCGACCGTCGTTGCCTCAGAGCATGTGCAGATGTCGAAGGACATTGGCACCCTCGAGGCAGGCAAGTTTGCCGACTTGATCGCTGTCACCAAGGACCCACTCAAGAACATCAAGGAGCTCGAGGATGTCGACTTCGTGATGAAGGGCGGGGAGATCATCACGCCGCTCGATTAACCTTGATGGCCGGGCCTGCGCCGGGGTTTTGACCTTGGCGCAGGCGCGGCTTAAGGCTTGCAGGGTGAGGGGTTGTTGGCCGGCTCCCCGGTCCCTTTGCTGTGAGACGAGACATGGTTGCGATCCGCTCTGGTACACTTTGCGCCTCCGCCCTGACGCTGGCGCTGCTCGGCGCCTGTAACGCCCCGCCTGCCGGCGATGCGCCTGCCGCCGCTGCCGAGGCCGCTGTGCCTTCACACTGCGTCACGCTGGCTGAAGGCCTCTACGAGTTCGACGATGGCCAGTTCCTGGCTGTGACTGCTGACAGTGCTGCGGCCAGCGGCGCGGCCAACTTGCAGCGCGAAATCCAGGCTGGCTTTACCGGCCTCGGCTTTCCCTGGATGGGCCTCAAGATCCGCGACCGCGTCGCCGTGCTGACCGGCACAGCGCCGAGCGCCGATGCCAAGGCCGCCGCCCTGTCTGCAGGCGCCACTGCCATCGCCGCCCATCCCCAGGCGGGCCTCGCAGGCCTGCTGGTTGTTGACGCGCTCTCGGTCGAAGCGGGCGAACGCGGCGCGGGCGAAAGCCTTGCGGCGCTCGTCGATACCGGCATCAGCCTTGAGGCTTGCCAACGCGCCTTTGTGGACACGATGCAAGGTCGCACCATCCTTTTCGAATCCGGCAATGCCCGGATCTCCCCCGTGAGCACCCCCTTGCTGGATGCCGTCAGCGGCGTTGCCTTGCTGTGCCAGCCATTCGTGATCGAAATCGGCAGCCATACCGACTCGCGCGGCAATGATGCTTTCAATCTGACGCTCTCCCAGCAGCGCGCCGATGCCCTGCGCGATTACCTGATCGGCAAGGGCGCGGCCGAAGACGGCCTGCTCTCGGTCGGCTATGGCGAGACTCGTCCGCTGGATCCGGCGCTCAATGCGGAAGCCTATGACCGCAACCGCCGCACCGAGTTCAACGTCAGCGCCCGCTGAGCGGCGTTCAGAAAAGTGGGAACCGGTTTTCCGGCAAACGCCGCGAGGACAAAAATCCGCTCTAGAAGCTGAGCACCAGTCCCTTCGAGGGCGGCACTTTCGCGTCCAGCGTATCCACCCAGGCCGCCTCGATGGCCGCCTTGCCCTTCGCCGTCTGCGGCGTGAGGTATTTGTGCGCGGCGGCATAGAACCCGCGCGTCGCGGCGCCGAGGCGCGCGTTCAGCACATCCGGCCCCAGCGCCTTGGCGCGGTCGGCGGCATAGGTCGGCACGAAGAAGAATTCCGGTTGCGGATCGGGCAGGGCAATCGGCGCGCGGTTGCCTTCCCAGTCCGTCACACCGATGACGAGGCTGCGCACCAGCCGGTCGCGCAGGGCGTTGTGGACGTCTGCGGTAAGTGACGGGCGCCCGAGGAAATCGACATAGGCCGTCAGGCCCCGCGCATGCAGGCGGTCTGCGGCGTCATAGGTTTCCACCCGCGCATAAAGACCGAGGCTTTCGACATAGGCCTTGTTGCCGGGTGAGGTCAGACCCACCGCGTCAACTCCGCCGCGTTGCTTCAGGCAATGCGCGAGCGCCAGCGCGGTCTTCGAGGAGGCGCTCGAGATCACCACCGTCTCCGGCACGCTGTCGCCGGATTCCATCAGGCAATCGTCAATCATGAAGCCGGTCGTGAACAGCGGGCGGAACAACATCTGCTCGGCCTCGAGTTTCGCGTCATAGCCCGGATCGGTAGAAGTGAAGATGTAGGTGTTGTAGATTGGCGCGAGGCCCTGCCGGTTGGCGGCGCCGTCAAGGAAGCTCTCCTTGCCAGCCTTCACCGGGAGCACGTCGAAACTCTCCGAGATCGGAAGGTAGCCATAGACGCGCGCGCCCACTGCGACGCCCGCCGCCCTGGACTCGGTCACCGTGGCAAAGCCCCAGACCGGGACCCGGCCCCAGGCCGCATCTGCCGCCGGGAAGAAATTCCAGTAGCCCATGGCCTCGCCGAAGCTGGCATAGGTCACGTTATTGGCGGTCAGCGCGAAATGCTCGACCTTCAGGCGCGCCGCGCCGTCTGCAAGCGGGCCGGGTTTGGCATCCGACCAGACTGTCTGGCGCAGGTCGCCGCGCTTGATGAGAAAGTCTGCCATGTCCGCCGTCCCCTTGGAGTTTTATGTTTTCGACTTTCCCATAAAGGCGCCGATTCGGGCCTGCATGTCAGGGCCGACGCCCTCATTGTTGAGGATTTCCCATTGCAGGCCGCTGTCCATGTCGCGCGCATCGGTGGCTTCCAGCAGGCGCTTATTGGCGGCGTGGCTGAAGGGCGAATTCGCAAGGATCTGCTTCGCCATCCTCTCGATGGCCGCATCAAACTCCGCATCCGGAACAACCTTCTCGGCGAGGCCGATGCGGAAGGCCTCGGCCGCATTGATCATCTCGGCGGTGAACATCAGCCGTTTGGCGGTGGCGATCCCCACCCGGCGCGGCAGGCGCTGGCTCATGCCCCAGATCGGGGTCAGCGCCCATTTCGCGTGTGTGTCGCCAAAGCGGGCGCTCTCGGCGGCAAGGATGAAATCCGCTGCCAGCGCCACTTCCAGCGCCCCAGTATAGCAATGCCCGTGCACCGCTGCGATGACCGGTTTCGGCAGCTTCTCCAGAAGACGCAGCGTCTCGGAGTGCCATCCGCGCGAAGGCACTTTCTCGCCCTCGGCAATATCGGCGAGGTCATGCCCGGCCGAGAAACACTTTCCCGCCCCGCGCAGCACGACGCATCCGATGGACTCGTCCTTGTACAGATCACTGACATGATCACGCAGCTCGCGGAACATGCCCACGGTCAGCGAGTTCAGCTTGTCCGGCCGATTCAGCGTCAGCAGGGCGAGACCGTCTTTGTCGGCCCGCGTGACGAGGGCGCCGCTCACGCGCCGAGGTCCACGGTCAGCGAGGAGATCGCGTGCACGAAGTTGTTCGGCGCCAGCACCTGTTCACCCGTCCAGCGCACTTTCGGGAAGCGTCCCAGAATGTTGCGATAGGCGCTTTCGAGCTGCATGTTGGCAACCCGCTGACCAAGGCAGACGTGCGGGCCATGGCCGAAGGAAAGGTGCTCGCGCGCGTTTGCCCGGTCGATCCGGAACGTGTCCGGGCTGTCGAATTTTGCGGGGTCGCGGTTTGCCGCCGGATAATACATCACCAGCTTTTCGCCTGCGCCAATTTTCTGGCCGCCAAGCTCGGTGTCCTCCGTCGCCGTGCGGCGCATATAGGTGACCGGCGTTACCATGCGGATCGCTTCGTTGACGAAGTTCGGGAAGAGGCTCGGGTCCTCCGCCAACTGATCACGAAGCCCGGCGAACTGCGTGATCAGCCGCATCGTGCCCGACAGCGAATTGCGCGTCGTGTCATTGCCGGCAAATACGATCAGCAGCCAGGAGCCATCGAGGAATTCCGGCGAGAGGGGCTTGCCATCGATCTTCACGTTCGCGATGGCAGAGAGAAGATCCGGCTGCGGATTTTTCCGGCGCTCTTCCAGAAGGTAGCGGCCATATTCGAACATCGCCTGGATTTCAGACAGGAATGTCATGATCTGCTCTGGCGAGACGTTGCCGAGGCCTTCCTGCTGGGCCTGGTATTGCGAGGTTTCGAGGAAGTGCATCCAGTGCACCAACTTCGGCCGGTCCGCCGCTGGCACGCCGAGAATTTCGCACAGGGTAAAGAGCGGCAGCTCGGCAGAGAACATCTCCACCATGTCGACCACAGGTCCCTGTGCCTGCATCTGGTCGAGCAGGCGGTTGACTTCGACTTCCACGCGCTTTCTCAGCTCGGCCACGAAATCGGCGCGGAAGAAGGCCATGTGCTCCATGCGCAGCGGTGTGTGGTAGGGCCGGTCGAGATTGATCAGGGAGTTGAGAGATGATGAATGCAGCAGAGGATGGCGCGGCACGCCTTCCATGCCGTAATTCATCAGGATGCCGCCCTTCTGCGAAGAGAAAGTCTCCGGCGCCAGTTCAACCTTCTTGACGAGTTCATAGGTCGACACCGCCCAGAAGCCGGCGCCCATCGTTTCCGGATGCCACATCACGGGCGCCTTCGCGCGCATTTCGGCGAAGGCCTCGAACGTATAGCCGCCATGGCGCGAGAAGACTTCCGGATCGGTCAGGTCAACCGGCGGCTTCAGGGCGTAGGCAGGCGGATGCTTCGGGTCACCCGGCGCGCGCTCGACCTGATAGGTTTCGGTTACATTGACAAATGTCATCACGGGCTCCCTCAGATGCCAGGCCGCGTCAGCGCCGGGCGCGGGGCCCGTGCCGGCAGCAAATCAGAATTTATACCGTACCGGGATGGATTTCGGTCCGCCCACGAAGTTCGCCTTGATGAAGCTCGGCTCGCCGTCCAGCTCGATCGATTTCACGCGGCTGAACAATTCCTCGTAGATCGCCTGCATTTCGAGGCGGGCAAGGTGCATGCCGAGGCACATGTGGCCGCCATGGCCGAACGAGATCAGCTTGTTCGGGCTGCGGTCCACCTTGAACTTGAATGGCTCGTCGAACACTTCCTCATCGCGGTTGCCCGACGGATAGCAGAGCAGCAGGCTTTCGCCTTTCAGAACCTTCTTGCCGCGCAGCGTATAGTCATCCTGCGCCGTGCGCATGAAATGCTTCACCGGCGTCGTCCAGCGGATCGCCTCGTCCACGGCGGTGCGCGAATAGGCTTTCGGGTCCGACATCATCTTCTTCAGCTGTTCAGGGTCCTGCAGCATGGCCAGCACGCCGCCGCCTGTCGAGGCGCTCGTCGTGTCATGCCCGGCCGCCGCCGTGATGATGTAATAGCTCATCGCTTCCAGCTGGCCGATCGGCTCGCCGTCGATCATGCCGTTGGCGATGACGGTGGACACATCGTCCTTCGGATTGGCACGGCGGTCGGCGGTGATCGCGGTGAAGTACATGAAGAACTCGGCCAGCGTCGCCTGGATCGAGGCGAGGCCTTTTTCCACGTCGCGCTCCTGGGCGAGGGACTTGTCGCGCATCAGGTCTTCGTCCTGCGCGCCGAAGATTTCCTGCGTCAGTTTCAGCATCATCGGTTCGTCCGACTCCGGAACACCGAGGATCTGCATGATCACGCGCAGCGGATAGTAGAGCGCCACGTCGCGCTGGAAGTCGCATTCGCCGCCAAGGTCTTCCATGCGGTCGACATACTGCTTGGCAATCGTCTTGATAGCGTCTTCGCGCTTCTTGACGTTCTGCGGCATGAACCATTCCTGGGTCAGGTGGCGCAGCTTGTAGTGAACCGGGTCATCAAGCTGCACCAGCGTCTTCAGGAGGTGCGGCTGGCCGAACTTGGCGTACACGCCTTTCTCGGCCTCGTGGTAGGAAAGCATCTCGCGCTCGCCGTTCGTGAACAGCTGGTTCTGGCGAGACACTTCCATGATGTCGGCATGCTTGGTCACGGCCCAGAAGGGGCGGAACGCTTCCGGCTCGCACCAGGCCAGCGGGTCTTCCGCGCGAAGGCGCGCGAAGGTTGTGTCCTGCAGCTTGAGATCGGCATAGAAGGCCGGCGTGACGATCGTCTCGCACGTCTCCGCTCCCGCCTTGCTCATTGTTCGCGAAGGGTCGCGCTTTGTCTCAGGCGGGGTGGCGAGGGCGACTGTGTCGGCCATTATATGTCCTCCGGATGTCAGGTGCGGCGCGGAACTTTCCGCTTTGGCCGCAGTGTATCCGGACGGGGGCCCCTGCCAAGATGTGACTTGGGGGCAGGACGCTTGTCTGCGGGCGCGGCTGCAGCCATCGGCGCGCCAAGTGTTTCCAGCGCCTGCGTCAGGATGTCAGCCGGAATCTCCTCCACTTGGCCGGGCTTCAGATCCGTCAGGTGAAACGGTCCATAGCTGATGCGGATCAGGCGGTTCACGGTCAGCCCGAGCGACTCCAGTGCGCGGCGTACTTCGCGCTTCTTGCCCTCGGTCAGCGTCACGGTCAGCCAGGAATTGGCGCCCATCTCGCGGTCGAACACGGCCTTGATGGGTTGGTAGGCGACGCCTTCCACCGTGATCCCGCGCGCCAGCTCCTCGATCTTTTGCGGCGTCACGGTCCCCTTCGCGCGCACACGGTAAGTACGCTCCATCCCGGATTTCGGCAGCTCGAGGAACCGCGCCAGCTCGCCATCATTGGTCAGCAGCAAGAGGCCCTCGGTCGTCAGGTCCAGCCGCCCCACAGTCACGACGCGGGGCAGGGACTTCGGCAGCTCATGGAACACCGTCCGGCGGCCCGCCGGGTCATCCGTCGTGGTGATCAGGCCGGAAGGCTTGTGATACCGCCACAGCCGCGTTGCATCCGGCGCCTGGATCACCTTCCGTCCGACTTTGATCGTCTCCTTGCCGGTCACCTTGAAGGCCGCAGAGGTCAGCGTCTTGCCATTCACGCTGACATCGCCAGCCTCGATCAGCCGCTCGATCTCGCGGCGCGACGCCACGCCTGCGCGGGCAAGGTACTTGGCGATCCGTTCGCCGCCCTCGCTCCACTGTTCGTCGGTCTTGGGGACGGCAGGGGCTGAAGGCTTCCGGGGTGAATTGGGGCGCGCGCCGGAAGGTTTCCGGCTCGGGCGGCCCGTCTCGCGACGCTCCGTCATGGTCAGGTCTTTCGTATGTTTCAGCCGACGAACTGGAGGATCGGCGCCGCAATGGCAAGCCCGAGGGCGATTTCCGTGCCCATCCAGATCGGGATGATCTTCGCCTCCCCGCCCTTGCCGCGGTCCAGCACCATGGAAAACGTCCGCCCGATTGCCGCGCCGAACCATCCGGCCGCGATCGGCAGCGCCGCCGCCAGCCCCATAGCCGACGGGGTGTGCAGCAGCAGCACAAAGGCGGTCAGGTGCACCAGCAGCAGCAAGCCGCCATAGGTGGCCCGGAACTCGGAATACCCGCCCGGCTTGTCCGGATCCGGCTTCAGCCGCACCACGCCGGCCGCCCAGTCCGGCGCAAACAAGGCGCCCAGCCCCATTGCCGCGCCCAGCCCGAGGCCGATTAGGCCAATGATTTCACCGTAATGCATCGCGGGGTCCCTGTCTAAACACCTCTGAGGATAGGGCATATCCGATTGGAGAGAAGTTAAGCGGCGCCTGCCGCTCCGGATCGGCCGCCATTCCCTAGCGGAAGGTCGGGTCGCAGGCCGTTACAGCGAGGCAAGGAGCGGCCCTGCGGATCATGAATTTAGGGTAATTACTAACTTCGCTTGTGAAAAAATTAACCATTTCACGGCTTTGGTGGACGCTGAGTTTCGCGGCTTTCGGCAGAATCACTGCTTCGGCCGCCCAGCGTTGCGAGGAAGCCGCCCGATGCGCATGAAGATGTTCGCTGCAGAGTCGATGGAAGCTGCAAAAGCGATGATCTTTGCGGAGATGGGCTCTGATGCCGTGATTCTTTCGGAACGCGAAGTCGAAGGCGGCGTCGAGGTCCGCGCCGCGATCGACCGGATGGGCGCTGCCGCCGTCAACAACGAACCCGTTTTCCTGCGTGACAACCGCTCCGGTGGCCATGGCCGGGGCATTGACAATCCGATGTTCGCCCGGGTCCGCGACGCGCTGCTCTGGCACGGCGCGCCCCAGCGCTTTGCCGAGCGTGTGGCCCAGGAAGGCGCTGGCCGCCTGCCAGGCCAGTTCACCTCGCCTGAGGAAGCCATGGCCGAAGGCCTCGGCCGCCTGATCACCTGCGATCCGATCCCGGCCCGCCTCGACCGGGACATCCTCCTTGTGGGCCCGCCCGGCCATGGCCGCACGGCCACCGCCGCCAAGCTGACGCGACGGGCCTCGGTGGCCCGCGCTGAAGTCACTCCGCTCGCCGCCGATCTCGACGGCTCCGGCGCCGGCGCCCAGCTCGCCGCTTATCTTGAACTCGAGCGCGACCAGATCCGCGTCGCCGAAACGCCGGATGCCCTGTTCGGCACGCTGCGCACGCTGCGCAACGAAAACCGCCGCTGTGTCATTGACCTGCCGGCCATCAATCCTTTCGAAGGCGATGATCTCGCCAGCCTTGCCGATCTCGTGGCCGCGATCCGCGCCGAGCCGGTTCTTGTCCTTTCCGCCGAAGGTCACCCCGAAGACCTCGCCGAAGCTGCCCGCGCCTTCCACCGCGCCGGGGTTCGCCGCGCCATTCTCACCAAACTCGACGTGGTCCGCCGCCGGGGCGGCGCCATCGCGGCCCTGACATCTGCAGGCATCGCCTTCTCGCACCTGGCCATCACGCCGTTCATCGGCGGTGGCCTTGTGCCCGCGGCGCCTTCGCGGCTCTCGGCACTCCTCATCGAGGATGCCCGGGGTGATGTCATCGCCCTCAGAGGAGCAGCTTGATCCCATGAGCTTCACGATGCGACGATCTCAGGAACGCCCTACCGTCCGTCCGCCGCCGCGCGTGACGCCCGCTTCGCTGATAGCTGTTGCCAGCGGCAAGGGTGGTGTCGGAAAAACCTTCGTCTCGATCACGCTGGCCTCGGCATTGGCCAAGCTCGGCCGCCGCGTGCTTCTGGTCGACGGCGACCTCGGTCTCGCCAACGTTGACGTCCAGCTCGGCATCGCACCCGAAACCGATCTCGCCGCCGTTGTCGCCGGCTGGGTCGAACTCGATGACGCCGTAACGCCGGTCGATGGCGGGGCAGGTGGCGGCGGGTTCGATGTGCTGCCGGGCCGTTCCGGTTCCGGCGCGCTCGCTGAGTTGCCGCCCGAAGAAGTCGCGCGCCTCGCTGCCGGCCTCTCGGCACTCGCGCTTCAATACGACCATCTCGTGCTCGATCTCGGCGCCGGCATCGAAGCCAATTGCATGCGCCTTGCGCGCGCAGCCGACAAATCCCTCGTTGTCATCACCGACGATCCGTCGTCGATGACCGACGCCTATGCGTTCATCAAGGTGCTTCGCGGCTATGCCCCGAATGTTGAACCTGTGATCGCGATCAACCAGGCCGATACGCGCGCTGCCGGTCAGCGCACCTATGAAGCGATCGCGCGGGCCTGCACCACCTTCCTCGGTTTCCGGCCACGTCATGCCGGAACCGTGATGCGAGACCCGAAGGTCCGCGATGCCATCCGGTGTCAGAAGACACTGATCTCCACCGATCCACAGGCCCAACCGGTCCAGGATGTGATGGCGATCGCCCAGATGCTGATGGGAGAGGGGCAGCCTACTCACATCGGCAATTGATCCGTACTGGGAATTATGAAGATTTCGTCCGTGTCCGAACGCCTCATTAACTTGTGTATAACGAAGCGGCGTTAGGATTCACAAAGGTTAACAATCGGGCTAAACCAGCCTCAAGTGATTCGGGAGACGAGCGATGCGCGTCCTTTTGATTGAAGATGATCGGGCCCTTGCGCGCTCAATCGAACTGATGCTGAAGGCCGCTGGCTTCAACGTCTACATGACTGACCTCGGTGAGGACGGTGTCGATCTGGGCAAGGTCTACGAGTACGACATGATCCTTCTGGATCTGTCACTGCCGGATATCTCGGGCTTCGAGGTTCTGAAACAGCTGCGCATGAGCCGCGTCAACACGCCGGTCATGATCCTCTCGGGCAATCCGGACATCGAAGCGAAGGTGAAAACCCTCGGCTACGGCGCCGATGATTACCTGACCAAGCCCTTCAACAAGGATGAGCTGATCGCCCGCATCACCGCGATCGTTCGCCGCTCCAAGGGCCATGCCGAAAGCGTCATCCGCACCGGCGAAATCCTCGTCAACCTTGATGCCAAGACTGTCGAAGTCGAAGGCGACCGCGTCCACCTGACCGGCAAGGAATATGCGATGTTCGAGCTGCTCTCGCTGCGCAAGGGCACCACGCTCACCAAGGAAATGTTCCTCAACCACCTCTACGGCGGTATGGACGAGCCGGAACTCAAGATCATCGACGTGTTCATCTGTAAGCTCCGCAAGAAGCTGCAGCAGGCCACCGGCGGCAACCACTATATCGAAACAGTATGGGGCCGTGGCTATGTGCTCCGGGACCCCCGCCCGGGTCAGAAGACCGGTGAGATCGAAGAAGCCGCTTAGGACTCTTGTCCAACGCTTCAATTGCGCCCGGGAAGTCCGCTTCCCGGGCGCAATCGTTTCGGGGTCAGGTTTTCAGTGCAGCCGCGACCGCTTCGGCCAGTGACGTGGTTGGCCGGCCGATCAGTCGGCTGAGTTCGCGCCCTTCATCGAACAATGCGCCGCGCGAGGCATCCACATCCCAGGCGGCGAGTCCTTTCGCCAGGAATTCCGGCAATCCGAAGCCGGCCAGCGTTGCCGCGTACTCTGCTTCCGGCAGGTTCACATACGGCAGCGCGCGAGCTGTCTGGCGAGAGATCTCTGCAGCGAGTTCTGCCAGAGAAAAACTCGTGTCGCCTGCGAGCTCATAAGTCCTCCCTTCATGGCCGCTGCCGGTCAGCACAGCCGCCGCTGCGTCCGCGAAGTCTGCGCGTGTCGCCGCCGAGATACGTCCGTCACCGGCACTGCCGATGAAGGCGCCGCCCGCCAGCGCGCCGGCTACCGAGCCGGTGTAGTTCTCCGTGTACCAACCGTTCCGCAGGATCGTGTAGGCAATGCCAGATGCCTTCAGAGCCGCTTCGGTCTCGACATGTTCCGCCGCGAGGCTGATCGGCGAGCTGTCGGCATGCAAAAGGCTGGTATACACGAGGCGTCCCACGCCGGCGCGGCGCGCGGCCTCGATCACATTTCGATGCTGGGCTGTCCGCTGGCCGATTTCACTCGACGAAACGAGCAGCAGCGTGTCGATGCCGTGGAGGGCAACATCAAGAGTCGCGGGCTGCGAATAGTCGGCCGCCCGCGCGGATACGCCCAGGCCTTGGGTGGTTGCGGGATTGCGCGCGAGGGCGATGACCTCCCCTGGGGAGGCTTGATTCTTCAGCGCGGCGATCACGAGGCGGCCCAACTGGCCGGTGGCACCTGTAACAGCAATCATGGGGAGCTCCTTTAGTCCTTGCCGTGGAGCCCTCACGTATGGTCTATGCAAACTAATCGTAAGTACACACAGAAATGTAAGTATGGAAATGACAGACAAAAATTTTCCGGAACCTCGCCTCTCACTTTCCCAAGCCTTTGAAAGAGGGCACCTTTTTGCCGAGGCTTGTCCCTCTCGGGATGTCTTGAGACACGTGACCAGCCGCTGGGGTGTCCTTGTGTTCATTGCCCTCCTGTCCGGCACCCAGCGGTTCAGCGAGCTGCGCCGCAAGATCGGCGGGGTCAGCGAACGGATGCTCGCCCAGACCTTGCAATGGTTGGAGGCAGACGGCTTCGTGTTGCGTGTCTCCCATCCGGTTGTTCCGCCGCACGTCGAGTACAGCCTAACGCCTCTCGGCCGCGAAGCCGGCGAAAAGGTGCAGGGCCTTGCCGACTGGATTGAGGTGAACCTGCCGCGCATCGCCGAAACGTGGGCCGCTCCGTCCGGCGCACCCCAAGCAGATCTGGTCGCGCCTGGTCCGGCCGGACAACCTTGACGCAATAGCCGGTCCGGTAGGGAGTCCTGCGGCGCTGTTGAGTCAAAACTTGTGGTCGCCTGCGCTAATTACGCGCCCGTGCCTTGTCCGTACCCTGACGGGCCAGTGCATCGGCGCGCTCGTTGCCTTCGTCGCCTGCGTGGCCTTTCACCCAGACCCAGGTGATCTCGTGCTGCGCGCAGGCCTCTTCCATGGCCATCCACAAGTCCTGGTTCTTCACCGGTTTCTTGTCGGCGGTCTTCCAGCCATTGCGTTTCCAGCCCTTGATCCACTTGGTCAGGCCGTCTTTCACATAAGTGGAATCGACATTCAGCGTCACCTTTGACGGGCGCTTCAACGCGTTCAGCGCTTCGATCACGGCCATCATTTCCATCCGGTTGTTGGTCGTCGCCGGATCGCCGCCGAAGAGTTCCTTCTCGTGGCCGTTCCAGCGGATCAGCGCGCCCCAGCCGCCGGGGCCGGGATTGCCGCTGCAGGCGCCGTCGGTCCAGATTTCGATCGTATCGCTCATGTCCCGCGAGGTGGCCCGCTTCGCCGGGGGCGTCAAGCGCCTCAGAAAACGCTGACATCCATCTCGGTCAGCTGCCGCGCCGGCGCGATGATCTTGTGGACCAGGAAGCCGCAAAGCGTGCCGGCAAGTCCGCCAATGAATAGGCCCGCGATCAGCGCGCCCGCTGCGGCAGCGGCTCCGCCAAACAGGCCGAAGGCGAAGGTCGTGCCGCCCACCAGAACGCCGCCCCAGATTGCGCCCCATCGCAGATAGGGCCGCAGCGCCGTGATGCCCCGGTGCGGCAGCCGGCCGATCGACAGGCCCAGCGCCAGCGCGGCGGCGGGTACGGTGATGAAGAAAAGGATGAAGTTGAACGAGGACAACTGCAACGCCATCTGCACCCCGCCCATGAAACCGCGCTGCCCGACGGCCACTCCGTTCCAGCCAAGAATGCCAAAGGCGAGCTCCATCATTCCCATGAAGATGAAGCCCATCAGCGTCACGCTGAGGCAGGCGGCAAATGAGGCGACGAGCAGGGCCAGCCGCACCCGCTTGACGCGCTTCGGCCGCGGCGATGTCGCATAGGCGGGAAGGTCCGGTTCCATCCCGTCAGGCGGTGTCATGCCCCATACCCTTCCGCGCTGTCCATCCGCAGATGGAACGCGAGGCGCGCGGCATATTCAAGAGGGTTCTTGGGCCGAACGAGGGCGCCGGGCGGGGTGGAGGTCCAGTCGACAAAGCGCGTCAGGAAAAAACGCATGGCCGCGCCGAGGCAAAGCGCGGGCAGGGCTTCGCGTTCCGGAGCCGTCAGTGGGCGGACGGACTGGTAGCCCGCGATCAGCGCGGCGCCTTTGGAAAAGTTGTACTCAAGCCGCGAGGCGTCGGCCGCGTTGCCGTCATCGAAGGCCCAGGCATTGAGGCAGACGGCGAGATCATAGGCGAGGGCATCGGTGCAGGCGAAGTAGAAGTCGATCGCGCCGGAAAAGCGGTCGCCCAGGAAGAAAGCGTTGTCCGGGAACAGGTCGGCATGGATGGTGCCGCGCGGCAGCTGGCCGCTGAAGGCGCGGGCCTCGCGGATTCTCGCGAACGCATCCTCGACCGTTGCGGCAAGGCCCTGCTGCAGGGCCTCGGCACTCGTCGCCCGCCCTTGCCAGAGCTGCGACCAGGCGGCGGGCCCGAGCGAGTTTGCCCGCTGCATCGAAAAGTCTGCCAGCGCCACATGCATCTGCGCGAGACCTTCGCCGAGCGCGCGGCATTGACGCACATTCGGCCGCCGCGGCGAGAGGCCTTCGAGGAAGGTGACAATGACCGCCGGGCGTCCTTCGAGGGTTCGAAGCGCGCCGCCGTCCCGGCCCATCACGGGCTCAGGGCAAGGATAGCCCTTGGCGGCAAGGTGCAGCTTTAGACCGATGAAGTAAGGCAGTTCGGCCGCGTTCACCCGCTTCTCGAAGAGTGTGAGGATGAAGCGGCCCCGCTCGGTCTCGAGATAGTAGTTTGAATTCTCCACGCCTTCGGCAATCCCCTTGAAGGCCAGGGCTGCACCGAGGTCGTAGGCGGCCAGGAACTCCGCCAACGCCTCATCGGAAACTTGCGTGTAAACCGCCATCGGCGGCGGACTTACGCGGTCTTGGAGAGCATGTCACGCGACAGCGTCTTGCCGGCCAGCAGGTAGTGGATCGCCGCCCAGCCATACAGCGAGGCGAACACCACGATGGCCCATTGCAGGCCGCGCGCGTCGGCGCTCTTGCACCCGGCCGCCTGTTCGGCGGCCAACACGGTTACATCCCGGCACATCTGCAGGGTAAGGCCAAGGTCCGAGCCGTTAATGAACATCGTCTTGAAAGCCGTAGACAGGATGCCTGCCAATGTCGGTCCGAGGCCGATGCCGATGAGGTTCACGGCAAACAAGGTAATCGCCACGGCGGTCGCCCGCGAGCGGCTGTCCACCACCCCGGCCGAGACCGCATACATCGGGCCGAGATAGAAATAGTGCAGCGTCGCCGCCAGCATCAGCGGCGGGATCATCATCGGCACGGTCGGGCTGAGATAGCCCATCCAGTAGAGGGGAACCGACAGCCCCATGCCGAGCGCAGGCATCCAGGACAGCGCAGTCGGGTAACGCACTGACATCTTGTCCGCGAGGAAGCCCGAGAGGAACACGCCCAGCGCAGCCATCAGGCCGAGAACCAGCGAGAAAATCAGTGCGGCCTCGGTCAGCGTCAGGCCATGGGTGCGCAAGAGGAACGAGGTCGAGAAGGCCGCCACGCCATAACCGGCAAAGGACGCAATCGACGCGCCCGCAACCACGTGAACATAGGTCGGCTTCTTCATCAGGTCCTTGAGCACCGTGCCGAACCCGTCCGGCACCGCCTTGCGCGGCGCGCCCGGCGGATCGGAGTATCCGCGTGGCGGTTCCTTGACGGTGAAGAACAGAATGCCCGCGAAAAGGACCCCCGGCAGGCCAACGGCAATGAATGCGATGCGCCAGCCTTCGAGACTGTTCCAGTCGATCAGGTTCTGAGCCCAGGTCCAGCCCCACGAGCCGAACAGGTTGTAGATGTTCGCGCCGGTGACGTAGTCATTGATCGGCCCGGCGGCGAGACCGGCAAACATGCCCCCGAGCGGAACGCCAAGCGCATAGATCGAAGCGGCCGTCGCGCGGCTTGTCGGCTTGAAGTAATCTGCAATCACCGACTGCGCGGGCGGGGTGCAGCCCGCCTCGCCAACGCCAACAAGCAGGCGGAAGATAAACAGCGTGATGAAGCTCGTGGCGAAGCCGCAGAGCACGGTCATCAAGCTCCACAGGGTCAGCGAGATGATGATGATCATCATCCGGCTCCGCCGCTCCGCGATGCGCGCAATCGGGATGCCCAGCGTCGTGTAGAAAATTGCAAAGGCAAGGCCGCCCAGCAGGCCCATGTGCCAGTCTTCAAGCTTGAGCGAGAGCTTCATCGGTTCGGTCAGGATGCCGAAGATCGACCGATCGATGAAATTGAAGATGTAGACGATGAGTAGAGAAGACAGAACGTAGCCGCGGTAAAGCGGTGTGCCGAATCCGGTCTTGTAGCCGGGCAGGGCTTCAGTCGTTGTCTGGCTCGGGGTGGCGGCGTCGGTCATTCGGGTCTCCACGGGCGGTCAGGCAAAGGGCAGGGCGAAATCAGGTGGCGGGGCTCCAGCGATCCTTCTGGTAGGTGCGGGCGGCGAGGAAGTAGAAGGCGGCAGCGAGGATCAGGAACATCACCGTCGCGACCATCGACATGCGCAGGCCCTCAGCATAGGCCGAGCAGAGCGCGGGGCCGGACTCGCCGAGTTCCGCGAGGCGGCCGGCGCAGAAGCCCGGATTGAAGTTGGCGAACTCCGCTTCCAGCCCGGCCTTCTTCACGATGCCGCCCATGAAGGCGCTGCTCATCATGCCGGTGAACAGCGGGCCGATGCCATTGCCGATGAGGCTGATGATCAAGAGCATGACCGACACGGTGGTGGCACGCGAACGCGGGCTGACGATCGAGGTCGACACCGTGTATTGCGCGCCGAGGTAAGCGTAATGCGCGATTGCGGCGATGACCCAGAGCCAGAACGCCATCGAGAGGGTCGGGCTGAGGAATGCACCGGCATAGGCGGGAACTGCAATCAACAGGCCGACACCCGGCAGCCACGCTGCGACCGAGGGGAAGCGTGGCGCGAGTTTCTCGGAGAGAAAGCCACCGAGGAATGTGCCGAAGGCTGCAACAGCGGCCAGCGGCGCGCCATAGTTCATGGCCGCCTCTGCCACGCTGACGCCGTGCACGCGCATCAGGAAAGGCGCCTGGAAGCTGATCAGGCCGTAGCCCGCAAAGGCGACGAAGGCTGCGCCGAGGGACAATGTCCAGAAGGTCGGCTTTTGTCCGAATTCCTTGAACGCTTCGAAGAAGCCGGCCTTCTCCACGACGGTCGACTTCGGATCCGAATAGCCGCGCGGTGGCTCACGAACGGTGAGCCAGAAGATCAGCGCGACGAGAATACCGGGCACGCCGACGATCACGAAGACGAGACGCCAGCCTTCCACCTCTGCCCAGTTCACGCCGGTGAACAGGAAGCCGAGGCCAAGGGCATTCATCCAGCCGCCAAAGGTTTCGCCTTGCAGGCTGGCGAGTTGCCCGCCGAACAGCTGGGCCAGGACGCCGCCGATGGTCACGCCCATCGAGTAGATACCGATGGCATTGGCCCGGCTCTTGGGCGGATAGTAATCGGTGATGATTGAATTCGCCGGGGGTGTGCAGCCTGCTTCGCCGATCGCCACGCCGATGCGGAAAATGAGCAGCCAGAGGAAACTGGCGGCGAGGCCGCAGAACACGGTCATCAACGACCAGATGACCACGCAGAGCGCGATGATCATCACGCGGTTCGACCGGTCGGCCCACATGGCGATCGGGATGCCCATGATGGCATAGAACAGCGCGAAGGGCGGGCCGGTCAGCAAGCCCCATTGCGCGTCGCTCAGGGAGAATGTGTTGATGATCGGCTGGGCGACGACCGTGATCACGGTGCGGTCGATGAAGTTCAGCGTGTAGATCAGCGTCAGGGCAATCAGCACGTAGGACCTGTAGCCCTTCGAGCCGAAGCCCGTGATGTGCCCGTTATCGCTGTCAGCCGTAGCCGCAGTGGCCGCCATTTGAATCTCGCCTCCCAGGGGTCGCACGCTTCTTTGGCGCGCTTGTGTGTGGCGGGACGGTAACCTGCTTGCGGTGCCCCGCAAGTCTTATCGTCAGGTAAGGCAGGCGCCGCGCGCAATTCGCCCGTGGCGGGATTGAAAGGTTTGACCGGCGCGCTTAGCTTCCGCGGAACGACGATGACAAGGACGCGCCGCCATGGACCTCAACTGCAAGATGACCGCCCTCGGAACAACTTGCCGGACGAGAATTGCCCATGTCTGCCACCATAACGCTGGCTTCACTGACCTGCGCCCTGCCTGACGGCCGGGTTCTTTTTTCAGACCTCAACTTCAGCTTTAATCAGGAACGGACCGGGATTGCCGGCCGCAACGGCATCGGCAAGACGACGCTGCTGCGCCTGATCTCAGGCGATCAGGCGCCAACAGCCGGGAAAATCACGGTCAACGGTAGCGTCGGTGTCTTGCGGCAGCTGCAGGCCCCGCCCGAAGGCATGACGCTGGCCGACCTGTTCGGCGTGCGCGCCGGGCTCGCCCGGCTGCGCAAGGCCGAAGCGGGGGAGGCGTCCGAAGCTGACTTCGCCGAAGCCGACTGGACACTCGAAGCCCGGCTGGCCGAAAGTCTCGGCCGCGCAGGGCTGGAGGCAGAGGCGGCCACGCCGCTTGCTGCCTTGTCCGGCGGGCAGCGGACCCGCGCGGCCCTTGCCGCGCTGATCTTCCAGGCGCCGGACTTCTTGCTGCTGGACGAGCCCACGAACAATCTCGACCGCGAGGGACGCGACCTCGTCGCGCGTTTGCTGGCGGGCTGGCGCGGCGGCGCGTTGGTTGTCAGCCATGACCGGGAGCTGCTCGAACAGATGGATGCAATCGTCGAACTCACGGCACTGGGCGCGGCGCGCTATGGCGGCGGCTGGAGCGCCTTTGAAGCGCGCAAGGCGCTGGAGCTGGAGGCCGCGCGGCGCGACCTGGCGGAGGCGGAACGTGCGCTCGACCAGACCCGAGAGAAGGCGCAACTTGCCACCGAACGGAAGGCCCGCAAGGACGGTGCGGGCAAGCGCAAGGCGGCGCGCGGCGGGGCGCCGCGTCTCCTGATCGGTGCGATGAAGCGGCGCGCCGAGGTGTCCAGCGGTGAGCTTCAGAAGCTGACGGAGCGCCAGATTGCCGAGGCCGAAGCCGGCGCTTCGGCGGCGCGGGAGAAAATTGAAGTTCTGGAAAAGATGGCCGTGCGCCTGGCATCCTGCGGACTGTCGCCGGGGCGGCGAGTGCTTTGGCTGGACGGCGTCGGTGCGGGGTATGCGCCGGGACAGGCGGTGGTGCAGGATCTGACGCTTGAGGTGCGCGGGGCAGAGCGGATTGCGCTTGCCGGCACCAACGGGTCCGGCAAGTCGACGCTGTTGAAAGTGATCACCGGAGCGCTCGTGCCCTTTGCAGGCGAGGCGAATGTGCTGGTGCCTTTCGTCGTGCTTGATCAGGAGGTGAGCCTGCTGCATCCGGCAGATACGATCCTTGGAAACTTCCGGCGTCTCAATCCGCAGGCGGATGAAAATGCCTGCCGGGCGGCGCTTGCCCGGTTTCGCTTCCGGGCCGAGGCTGCCTTGCAGGACGTATCCACGCTCAGCGGCGGCGAACGCCTGCGCGCCGGTCTTGCCTGCGTTCTGGGCGGCGCAGCGCCGCCACAGCTGTTGATTCTCGACGAGCCGACGAACCATCTCGACATTGCGTCACTGGAAGCCGTGGAGGCTGGGCTGCTGGCCTATGATGGCGCGCTGCTCGTGGTGAGCCACGATGCCGCGTTTCTGGAGCGCATCGGCATCACGCGGCGGATCGAGCTCAGATCAGGCCGGATGAGCGAAAGCTGACCACGCCGGATGTGCCGACGATCAGATGATCGTGTACGGAGATATCGAAAGGCTGCAGCACATCGATGATCTCGCGCGTGATGTCGATGTCGGCGCGCGAGGGCTTGGGATCGCCGGAGGGGTGGTTGTGCACGAGGATGAGGCTCGAGCACTGCACTTCCAGCGCTCGACGGGCGATCTCTCGCGGATAGACGGGCGCGTGGTCAACCGTGCCGTGCCCCATGATCTCGTCGGTGATCAGCTGGTTCTTCCGGTCAAGGAAGAGCACGCGGAACTGTTCGCGCGCCTCATGCTGGATCTCGCGGCGGACGTATTCGATGAGCGCGCTCCACGATGAAATCATCTCGCGCCCCTTGATCTGTTCGCGCGCGGCGCGGGAGTTGAGTTCCGCAATGGCCTTCAGGTAGGCCGCGACCGTCTCGCCGACGCCGTCGACCTTGACGAGATCGTCGGCCGGAGCCGCGAGGATTGCCGAGAGACTTTTGAATTTTGCCTGCAGCGCCTTGGCGATGGGCTTAACATCCCGGCGCGGGATGAACGCCATCAGCAGGACTTCGAGCACTTCGTAGTCGTCCAGCGCGCCCGCGCCGCGCTTCAGAAGCTTGCCGCGCAGGCGTTCGCGGTGGCCGGTCCAGTGGGGGGGCTTCTGCGTCATCACCTGTCCCGGCGGACATGAGTTCAGGCTTTGATCTTGAACGGTTCGTGCCAGCCTTTGGGGGAGGCGGAGAAGATTTCGACGCCGGTTTCGGTGACGCCCACCGAATGCTCGAACTGGGCTGAGAGCTGGCGGTCGCGCGTCACTGCGGTCCAGCCGTCCGGCAGGATGGCGGCGTCCTTGCGGCCGAGGTTCAGCATCGGTTCGATGGTGAAGAACATGCCGGGTTTCAGTTCCGGGCCTGTTCCGTAGGCGGAGGAGTGCACCACGTTCGGTTCGTCATGGAAAAGCTTGCCGAGGCCGTGGCCACAGAACTCGTCGACCACCGAGACACGGTTCAGGCGGGCGACTTCGCTGATCGCGCCGCCGATATCGCCAAAGCGGTTGCCGGGCTTCACTTGCGCGATACCGGCCATCAGGGCCTCGTAGGTCACTTCCATCAAACGCTCGGCTTTGCGCTTGACGTCTCCAACGCCATACATGCGGCTGTGGTCGCCGTGCCAGCCGTCGAGGATGAGGGTCACGTCGATGTTCGCGATGTCGCCATCCTTCAACGGCTTCTGGCCGGGGATGCCATGGCAGATCACGTGGTTTACCGAAATACAGGAGGCATGCCGGTAGCCCCGATAGCCGATGGTGGCAGACGTGGCGCCATGATCGTGGACGAATTCATAGACGAGGCGGTCGAGATGCGCGGATGTCACCCCGGGCTTTACCTCGGGCACCAGCATGTCGAGGCATTCGGCCACAAGCCGGCCGGCGCGGCGCATGCCCTCGAAGCCCTCAGGGCCATGGATGCGGATTTCGCCGTTGCGGACGGGCAGGAGAAGGTCTGTGTCGGTCATCGCCCCAATATCGCAGCGCAGCACACGAAATTCTACCCCCCAAATGGCTCTTTCTCCCGCCGGGGCGGCGTGGCAGAGGGGAGTGCATGACAAGCCAACCTACAGCCGCCGTCCTCCTGATCGGGGACGAGCTCCTCTCCGGACGCACGCGGGACATCAATCTGCAGCAGGTCGCCCAGTATCTGGAGCCGCTGGGCATCCCGGTCATGGAATGCCGGACGGTGCCGGATATCCAGGGCGAGATTGTCGCCGCAGTGAACGCCCTGCGGGCGAAATACACCTACGTCTTCACTACGGGCGGCATCGGCCCGACACATGACGACATCACGGCGGATGCCATTGCGGCGGCCTTCGGGGTCGGCATCTCGGAACATCCGGATGCGCTCCGCGACATGGCCGCCCGTTACGCTGCCATGAACACCGAGTTCACCGCGCCGCGCCGCCGGATGGCGCGCGTTCCGCACGGTGCTAGCCTTGTGGCCAACCCGGTTTCCGGTGCGCCGGGCTTCCAGATGGAGAATGTGTTCACGCTGGCCGGCGTGCCGCAGATCGCGCGGGCGATGCTGGAAGATATCGGGGCGAGGCTGAAGACGGGCGCGGTGGTCCACAAGGTGACGGTGAAGGGCAAGGGGCTGCGGGAAGGTGACCTCGCCGTGAAGCTTGGCGAGATCGCGGCGGCGGCGACCGGCGTGTCGGTCGGCTCCTATCCCTGGTACCGGGCAACCGATGATCATGGTGTGGCGCTGGTTGCGCGGTCCGCGAATGCCGCGGCGCTGGCAGCGGTGCGCGCCCAGCTCGAAGCGCTTGCCGTATCCCTCGGCGTCAAACCGGAAATCGAAGCATGAGCCTGATCACCCGCACACCGGTTCTCTGGACGCTCTTTGTGCTGACGGTTGGCATCACACTTGCGTTTGGCGCGCTGGCGCCGATGGTGGGCGGCCAATTCCTCGACATGGTCTCCGTTCCCGCCGACACCCGCGCCGTGTTCGATGCGATGACGCCCAGCGAGCGCAGTGCGCACTTCTGGATCACGGTGCTGATGGATACGGCCTATCCGATCTGCTTCGGCCTGTTCTTCGCCGGCATGGCCTGGCGCTTCTTCGGCAAGCTCGGTCCCTTCGCGGCGATCCCGGGATTTGCGGTGTTGATCGTGGACCTGACGGAGAACACGCTGCAGGCGATCACGCTCTCCGGCGCGGCCTATGTGCTGGAGCCCAAGGCCTGGGTCTCGCCGCTGAAGATGAACCTCTTCTATCTTGCCGGCCTGATCGCGCTCGTGGCGGCGGGTATCGCGGTCTACCGGCTGCTCACGAAGAAGAAGGCCTGAGGCCTCCGTTACGTCAGGCTTGGCGCCGGGCGCCTCGCGGCAGTATCAAGGCGGCGAAGAAATGCTCAAGGGAGTTGCCGCCATGTCCGAACAGATCGTCCTCGTCGAGCGCCACGGCGCCGTTGCCCTCGTCACGCTGAACCGGCCGGATGCGCTGAACGCGCTGAACCGGGCTCTGCGCGCCGAGATCGTGCGTGTGTTCACCGAACTGAAGGACGACACCAGCATCCGCGCCGTAGTGCTCACCGGCGCAGGCCGCGCCTTCACAGCAGGCATCGACCTGAAGGAGGCCGGCCAGACCGGCTTTGCCCTCGGCGCCGACGAAGACTCCAAGGCCATCAACATGGCCGCCGCACTAGAGGCCTATCCCTGGCCGATCATCGGCGCCATCAACGGTTTTGCGATCACCGGCGGCTTTGAACTCGCCCTGATGTGCGATGTGCTGCTCGCCTCAGAAAATGCGAAGTTCGCCGACACGCATGCCCGCGTCGGCATCGTGCCGGGTTGGGGGCTTTCGCAGAAGCTGTCACGTTTGATCGGCATCAGCCGCGCCAAGGAGCTCTCCTTCACCGGTAACTTCATCGACGCGCACACTTCCGAGAAGTGGGGCCTCGTCAACCGCGTTTACCCGGCGGCTGATCTTGTACCTGCGGCTCTGCAACTCGCCGCCGAGATGACGGGCACCCAGCCGGTTCTGCTGAAGAAGTACAAGGCGCTGATCGATGACGGCTTCGCCATCGAGTTCGGCAAGGCCATGAAGGAAGAAGTGAAACGCTCGATCGAGCATTCGGCGTCGGTGTCCGCCGAGAGTGTGGAAGAGGCGCGCAAGCAGGTGACGGCCCGGGGCAGGGATCAGCAGGGGTAGGCCTCAATCCGCGAAGGCGAAGGCGTCCATTCTCAGCACACTGAATGTCAGGGACTGGTGGAGGCTTTTGGCCTGTAGCCCGCCCGCGCCGAGCGCGACAAACAGCGGAAGGAAGTGTTCCTCCGTGGGATGATTACGCGCTGCGTGGGGGGCGCGTGAGCGATAATTGATCAGGTCCTCGATCCGCCCTTCCGCCAGCGCCGCTGCGACCCAGTCTGCGAACGCCGTCACCCAGTCCGGTGCCTCGTTCGGGCCGCGCCAGGCGACACTGCGCAGGTCATGTGTGAAGCTGCCGCTGCCGAGGATCAGTACGCCTTCCTCTGCCAGTGGCCGGAGTGCCTCGCCGAGTTTGTAATGGTGCGCGGGGCCCAGATGCGTCTGCACCGAGAGCTGCAGCACGGGGATGTCATTCGCCGGATACATCAGTTTCAGCGGCACCCAGGCGCCATGGTCGAGGCCGCGGGCCGTGTCGATCCCGGCGGGCAGGCCAGCGGCCATGATCAGTTGTGCAATCCGCTCCGCCAGCGCCGCATCGCCCGGCGCCGGATAGCGCTGGTCGAACAGGATCTGCGGGAAGCCGCCAAAGTCATGGATCGTCTCGTTCACCGCGACGGCGTTCACGGCCGGGATGTTGGTTTCCCAGTGCGCCGAGACCACGAGGATCGCCTTCGGGCGGGGCAGGGATTGGCCGAGTTCGATCAGGAAATTACGGGCCGGTACGTCGTCGAACAGGAGGGTCGGCGAGCCGTGCGAAACGAAAATGGGCGCCAACATCGGGCAATACTCCTGCAGTCTCGAGCTGCGGCCAAACCTAGCGCCGCGCCGCTGGCCATGTCAGCCCCTCCGGCGCGTAACACCTATGCCGCAACGGCATGGCGGTCTCGAGTGTTGCGCGAAGGCGCCTCGCGGGCCTATCACCGTGCCAGCAAAAACGAGGGAGACCACCATGCGCGATGTCGTGATCTGTGAGCCTGTACGGACAGCCGTTGGCGGCTTCGGCGGCACTTACAAGGATGTCCACGCCCATGTCCTCGGCGCCACGGTGGTCGAGGGCCTGCTGGCGCGCACCGGACTGGCGAAGGACAAGGTCGACGATGTGATCTTCGCGCAGTGCTATCCGTCGATGGATGCGCCGGCGCTTGGCCGCGTAGTGGCCCTCGATGCCGGCCTCGCGATCGAGACAGGCGGCATGCAGATCGACCGGCGCTGCGGCTCGGGTCTGCAGGCGATCATCAACGCCACCATGCAGGTTGCCACCGGCGCGATGGACTGCGTCATCGCCGGCGGCGCCGAGTCGATGAGCAATGCGCCCTTCTATTCGACCAACTGGCGCTGGGGTCTCGGCCAGGGCAACATGACCGTCAATGACGGCCTGATCACCGGGCGCCTGACCGCAGGCGGCAAGAACTATCCGGTGCCAGGCGGCATGCTGGAGACGGCTGAGAACCTCCGCCGCGATTACCAGATCACCCGCGCCGCGCAGGACGAGTTTGCCGCTGCGAGCCATGCCAAGGCGGTTGCGGCGCAGAAGAGCGGCGTGTTCGCCGAGGAGATCATCCCGGTCACCGTGAAGGGCCGCAAGGGCGACACGGTCGTCACGCAGGATGAACATCCGCGTGCGGACTCAACGGTCGAGGTGCTCTCGAAACTGAAGCCGATCCGCGCCAAGCAGGATGCCGAAGCCACCGTCACCGCCGGCAATGCCAGCGGCCAGAATGACGGCGCCTCCGCCTGCCTCGTGATGACGCGCGAGATGGCCGAGGCCAACGGCCTGAAGCCGCTGGCGCGCCTGGTCACCTGGGCAGTCGCGGGTGTCGGCCCGGCGGTCATGGGTATCGGTCCTGTTCCGTCTACGGAGAAAGCGCTGAAGCGCGCCGGCCTTGGCCTGAAGGATATCGACCTGATCGAACTCAACGAGGCCTTCGCGGCGCAGGTGCTCGCCTGCACCAAGGCCATGGGCTTCACCAAGGAAGATTATGATCGCCTCAACGTTCACGGCTCTGGCATCTCGCTCGGCCACCCGGTCGGTGCGACGGGCGGGCGTATACTTGCCACGATGCTGCGTGAGATGGACCGGCGCGGCGCGCGCTATGGCCTCGAGACCATGTGTATCGGCGGCGGGCAGGGGCTTGCCGCCGTGTTCGAGCGCGTCAGCTGAAACCGGGAAGCACTGCCATGAAATCAGTTCTCGCCGCCTGTCTCGTCCTCGCACTCGCCCCTGCTTCGTATGCGGACGATCTGGTCGACCAGGTGCTCGGCGTTCACAACCGTGAGCGCGCTGAAGTCGGCGTTCCGCCGCTTGTCTGGGATCAGGGCCTCGCCAGCGATGCGCAGCGTTGGGCGGACCATCTCGCCTCGACCGGCAAGTTTGAGCATGCAGGCAGCGACGAGAACCCCTCGTCCGGCGAAAACCTTTCAATGGGCACCGAAGGCTTCTACACCCCCGCCGCGCTGGCGCAGCTCTGGGCAGACGAGAAAGCACTCTTCAAGTATGGCGTGTTTCCGGATCTCAGCACCGATGGCAACTGGGCCAATGTGGGACACTATACCCAGATGATCTGGAAGAACACGACCGCTGCAGGCTGCGCGACCGCAAGCGGAAACGGCTCGTTGATCCTCGTCTGCCGCTACAATCCGCCTGGAAACTATTCCGGCCGGACGCCCTGGTAGGTGAGCGCTCCGTAACCCTACAGATAAATAACTTGCTATTTGGCGGGCCGAAGCGCATACGCCCGGTATCGACATTGGCCGGCCACTCAGGCGCAGCTCCCCGAAACGGGCGCAGTTTCAGACAACCCCTCCAAAATTCGATATGCAAGGGCTGGCGCATTGTCAGCCTACAAACTTATGAGACTTACTTCTATGACGAACGGTACTGTGAAATTCTTCAACAGCCAAAAAGGCTTCGGCTTCATTGCGCCTGCAAACGGTGGCAACGACGTGTTCGTTCACGTCACCGCCCTTGAGCGCTCGGGCATCGCGACCCTGAACGAAGGCCAGAAAGTCAATTTTGACACGGCCAAGGATCAGCGCTCCGGCAAAGTCGCCGTGAGCACGATCGAACTGGCTTAAGACCAGGCGAGCTGCCGCAGTCCGTGCCCGCACGGTCGCTAGCGCAGTAAACTTAAGAAGCGCGTTCCGGAAACGGGGCGCGCTTTCTTGTTTTTGGCGGCGGCTCAGAAACTTTTCGAAACGCCAAGGAAGACGTGGTCGTTGGTCTCATCATCCGCGCCGGACGCGCCGTTGCGAAACTGGTTGAGATATCCGGCTTCCCACCCGATGCCTCCGGCGGTCCATCTCAGCGTCGCCCGTGCGCGGTTTTCCTGCAGACCGTCTGCATTGCCCCAGTCTGTCTCTTTGAGCCCGAGGAAGATCTCATTGCTGAGGGCGAGCCGGATGCCGGACTCCCCAAGCGGGTGTTCCAGCGACAGCTGCTGGCGAATACGCCAGCCGGTGCCGCTTTCGCCCTCCCGGAAACGCTGCTCCAGCCGTGTGCGGCCGGCAATCCGGGCGTCGCCGATTTCAGCGAGAGCATAGCTCGCCTGCTGCCAGAGCCGGTGCTCAATCTGATCAGGCCCCTCGCGCAGTGTCTGGCCGTAGCGATAGCCACCGCTGACCTTCAGCCGCTTGTTTATGGCGTAAGCGACGCCGGGCCGCAGGACGAACTGCTCGACCTCACCGTCGGGCTCCAAGCGGATTTCGCCGTTCAGCGTCAACTCGACCGGCAAGCCGCCGGGCGCTTCCTTCTTCAACTCATAGTTCGTCCAGATCTGGTTTTCAGCCATCGCCGGAGGGGCGACGCTGGCGGTCAGGGCGAGAAGGGCGGCAGATAAACGGTACATGCGGGCTGCCATAGATCAGCGATGCTGACACAAAACTGACAAGAAACACCCGCCCGCTACGGGCGATCCCCAGCCCCGTCAATAAAAAATGATACAGAAAACGGGAAGTTTTCCATCGCAGGCCCGGTCACAGGCCGAAATACAGCGCGATGATCACGATGCAGGAGACATTGAGGGCAAAGCCGGCCCGCGCCATGTCGCGAACGGTCAGCTTGCGCGTGGCGAAAACTACAGCATTGGGGCCCGTTGCAATGGGCAGCATGAACCCGCAGGACGCGGCCACGCAGCACGGGATCACGAGGCTGCGGATGTCGGTCCCGGTCGCTTCCGCGAGCGCGCCGAGCACGGGCAGGAAGGTCGTCATGGCCGCCACGTTCGACATCACTTCCGAGAGGAACACCACGATTGTCACCACGATCAGGATCAGCAGCACCGGCGGCAGGCTGGCCAGCCCGGCCAGCGACGTGCCGAGCCATCCTGCCAGCCCGGATTCCTGGATCGCCGCCGCCATCGACAGGCCGCCCCCGAACAGCAGCACGACGTCCCAGGGAACGTTCTTGCCATCCTCCCAATCCAGCAGGCCCCGTCCGCGTCCGGCGGCGATGGTCCCCGTCTCGCCGTGCGGCACCAGGAACATCGCCACCGCGCCGAGCATGGCGATGCCCATGTCGGACAATCCTGCCAGCGCGGGTACACGGATCAACTGCTCGCGCAGGATCCATGCCGCGGCAATGAACCCGAATACGATCGCGACGCGAACTTCGGCCCGCGACATCCGTCGCAGCGCGCCATGCTGAACGCGGATTGATTCGCCCGCGGCCCTGGCCTGATCCGGAGATGACTTCAGGTTCCAGGTCAGGATCAGCCAGGCGACCGGCAACATCAGCGCGATCATCGGCAACCCGGTCGCCATCCAATCCTGGAAGCCGATCTCGATGCCCGCATTCTCCCTGAGCCAGCCGATGGCAATCAAGTTTGTCGGCGTTCCGACCGGCGTGCCGAGGCCGCCAATGGAGGCGGCGTAACAGACCCCCAGAAGGAGCGCGATCGCGAGTCTTGGTCCGCCCCCCGCTGCCACGGCCACCGACAGGATGATCGGCGTCATCATCAGCGTCGTCGCCGTGTTCGATATCCACATCGACAGCAGCGCCGTCGTCAGCATCACGCCCGCCGCCAGCAGCCTGAGCCGCGCGCCCGACACGCGCAGCACGTTCAGCGCAATGCGGCGGTGCAGGTTCCATTTCTCGATGGCGAGCGCCACGATGAAGCCGCCCAGCAGCAGCATCACCACCGGGTCCGCATACGGCGCCGCGATTTCCTTCAGCGGCATCAGTCCGAGCAGCGGCAACACCGCCAGCGGCAATAACGAGGTGACCGCCATCGGCAACGCTTCCGTTGCCCACCAGACCGCCATCAGCACGAACAGGCCGGCGACCAGCATGGCGCTCTGATCGAGCCCTCCCGGCGCCGGAACCAGCGTCATGGCCAGCGCCAGGACAGGGCCGAGCCAGAGGCCGAGCTTCTGCCCCAAGCCCATGCCTTCAGCCTGCAATCCTTCGCGCGGCGGGGATGTCTCTCCCGTCTCGGTCATGCTCTGATCCTCAATCCCCTAGGTCTTTGGACCGAGGCTTAGCCTGCTTTGCGGGGAGGGGAAACCGGCCCGCCCGCTTGCCATCGGGTCGGGTGCGTCTTAACCGTCATCGCAACGTGCGGGCGTGGCGAAATTGGTAGACGCAAGGGACTTAAAATCCCTCGGCCGAAAGGTCTTGCCGGTTCAAGCCCGGCCGCCCGCACCACTTTCCGGGTCTGCAGGCCTACTCGGCCGACCGCTCACTGCGGGCGGGTCAGCGCCATCGACTGCATTGCTTCTTTTGCCGATCCTGCCTCAAGTATCGGGAAGTCGGTGACCGTGCCGCCGTTACAAAGCACGTGATGCAACAAGCGATAGACCGAGGTCTCGTCCATGACGGCGGGCGTGGGTTCAAACAGCGTCTCCACCGCAACCATGTCCTGATTGTACAAGATCGATGAAACACTGACATAGCTCACCTGCGCGCACCCCATATCGAAGTCTTCAAGCACCCAGTGAACGTTGTGGCCGTTTATCGGCGTGGCCGTCGGCGAGTAATACATCATCGTGCCCTGATACATGTCCTGGGCCTGATCAAACTTCAGGTCGGTAAGGTTCCAGGCGACGCCGCCGGAGTTTGCAGCAATGTAAAGCCAGGTTTTTTCGCTCTGCGCGTGAGACACCGCGCCGGTTGAAAGCAGTGCAGACAAGGCAAGCAGAAGGGAACGCATAAGCTCCTCCAGAAACAGCGCGTAACCAAGACTACGACAAATCGAGGCAAACTCAATCGCGGGCCGCAAGGCCTGGAGGTCAAGTAGCCGGCAGGGGCGTGAACTCCTGATCGTCGCCATCCGGCAGTTTCATCCGGCCCTGTTTCCAGTCTTGCTTCGCGGCTTCCAGCCGGGCCTTCGAGGAAGATACGAAGTTCCAGAAGATGAAGCGCTCGCCGATCGGCTCGCCGCCCAGCACCATGACGGTCGATGGCGCCTGAGCCGTCACGCGCGCATCACCCTTGCCGAGCACGGCCATCTGTCCGGGCTTCAGCGCTTGCCCGGCCACTTCAATGGCGCCCTCGGTCAGATACACCGCGCGCTCGGCATGCTCGCCGGGCACAAAGCGGCTGGCGCCGGCGTCCATGTCCCAATGCATGTAAAACAGAGGCGAGCGCACATTGACGCCCGCGTCCATCCCGTCTGCCTCCCCGGCGATCATCCGTCCACGGAGGCCGGGTTCGGTCCATGTCGGCAAGCTCTCTGCCGGGTGATGCCAGAAGCCGGGATCGATTTCCTCGTCCTCGTTCGGCAGTGCCACCCAGGCCTGGATGCCGTGCATGTGAGCGCCGTGCATGCGGGCATGTTCCAGCCGCTCCGAATGCGTGATCCCCTTTCCGGCCGTCATCCAATTCACCGCGCCAGGTTTGACTTCCTGCTGGAAGCCGAGACTGTCGCGGTGGGTCATCGCGCCCGAATAGAGATAGGTCACAGTCGACAGGCCAATGTGCGGATGCGGGCGCACGTCGAGTTCGCGCGGAATGCCGGGTGCAAAATCCACCGGGCCCATCTGGTCGAAGAAGATGAAAGGTCCGACCATCCGCCGCTTGGCGAAGGGCAACACGCGGCCGACTTCAAATCCGCCGCCCAAGTCACGCGTGCGCTTGTCGATGATGAGGTCGATCATGTCTGTCTCCCGTCTTCAGGTGTCGACGCACACTAACCCGAATGGCGGATCCAGAGAGGCTTTTTATGTGGACGCGGCCCTGATAACACCTATGCACGTCCTGTTTCCCATCTGCTCCGGAGCCCAGCCGCCATGCAAATTTCTGCCCGACTCCTCCGTGCCATTGCCGGCGCTGCCCTCGCTGCGGCTGCCGCGCTGCCCGCACTCGCTGAAACAGTTTATGTACAGGCCGGAAAGGTGCTCGCGGTTCCCGGCGACGCGCCCCTTGGCGCAACCACCATCATCGTCACCGACGGCAAGATCGTATCACTAACGCCCGGCCACACCGCGCCGAAGGACAAGAAGATCCGCGTCATCGACCTGAAAGACAGCTACGTCCTGCCCGGCCTGATCGATTCCCATGTTCACCTGACCTCCGACACCGGCGGCATCGCCTCGCAGCTGGAAGACGTCACCCTCTCGCCCGCCGCGCAGGCCTTCAATGCCTGGGAGAACGGCATGAAGACGCTGAACGCCGGCTTCACCACCGTGCGCAATCTGGGAGACGGCGACGGCGCCGTACTCGCCCTGCGCGACGCTATCAACGACGGACAGGTCACCGGTCCGCGCATCCTCGATGCCGGCGCCTCGATCTCCGCCACCTCGGGCCACATGGATGGCTCGCTGGGCTACCGCGACGAGCTGCGCGAATATTTCGATGCCGCCGGCAATACCTGCAACGGCGCTGAAGATTGCCGCCGCGCGGTCCGCCTGCAGGTCGCGCGAGGCGCTGACGTGATCAAGTTCGCCTCGACCGGCGGCGTCAACAGCCGCATCGGCGCCGGCCTCGGCAAGCAGATGTTTGCCGATGAAGCCGCCGCCATTGTCGAGACGGCAAAACTGTTCGGCAAGAAAGTCTCCGCCCACGCCCACGGCGCGGACGGCATCCGCCTGGCGCTCGAAGCCGGCGTTGACTCAATTGAACACGGCACCATGCTCGACCCTGAAACCATCGACGCCTTTGTCGACTCCGGCGCCTACTATGTTCCGACGCTTTCGACCGTGAACGGATATATCGAACGGATCACCAACAATCCGGACTCCTATGAGCCGGATGTCCGTGCCAAGATCGAATGGCGTATCGGCATCACCGGCAAGAGCCTTGAGATTCTCTACGCCAAAGGCGTGAAGATCGCTTTCGGCACGGATGCAGGTGTCTCCAAGCATGGCCGCAATGCGGACGAGTTCGAGCTGATGGTGAAGTTCGGCATGCCGCCCGCCGAAGCCATCAAGGCCGCCACCATCAACGCCGCCGACTTGCTGGGCCTCTCCGCAGAAGTCGGCACACTGGAGCCGGGCAAGAGCGCCGACCTGATCGCCGTGAAGGGCGACCCGCTCAAGGACGTGAAGGTCCTCAAGAAGGTCGACTTCGTGATGATCCGCGGCGAGGTCGCGAAGGAATAGGGGTCAGACCACCGTCAGCCAGTCCGGTCGCACGTACTTCTCGCCGAGGTCGCGGGCGACCAGTTTGTGCGCGATTGTGCCCTGGTCGACGGTAAGGCCGTTGGCGAGGTGCTTGTTGGCGTTGATCGCCGCGCGTGCGCCTAGATTGGCGATCTGCATGACGAAAGGCAGGGTCGCGTTGTTCAGCGCATAGGTGGACGTGCGCGGCACGGCGCCCGGCATGTTGGCCACGCAGTAGTGAAGTATTCCGTCCACGTCATAAATCGGGTCTTCGTGGGTCGTCGCGCGGCTCGTCTCGAAACAGCCGCCCTGGTCGATGGCGATGTCCACCAGCACAGCGCCGGGCTTCATCGTCTTCAGCTGCTCACGGCTGATCAGCTTCGGCGCCGCCGCACCGGGGATCAGAACAGCGCCGATCACGAGATCTGCCTCCTTGATCGCTTCTGCCAGTGCATGCGCCGTCGAGTACATCGTCTTGAGGCTGCCGCGGAACTGCTCGTCCAGCTCGCTGAGGCGGATATTGTTGCGATCGAACACCGTCACGTCGGCGCGCATGCCGACGGCGATCTCCGCTGCATGCGTTCCGGATACGCCGCCGCCGATGATCACCACTTTTGACGGTGCCACGCCCGGCACGCCGCCCAGCAAGATGCCGCGTCCCCGTGTGGTGCGCATCAGAGCCCCGGCCGCCACTTGCATCGACATCCGCCCTGCCACCTGGCTCATGGGGCGCAGCAGCGGCAGGCCGCCTTCGGAATCGGTCACGGTCTCATAGGCAATCGCCAGGCAGCCGGACGCCATCAGCCCCTTGGCCTGAACCGGATCCGGCGCGAGGTGGAGATAGGTGAAAAGGGTATGGCCGGGTGTGAGGCGCGCGGTTTCTTCCGGCTGCGGTTCCTTGACCTTCACGATCAGCTCGCTACTGCCGAACACGGCGTCGGCGTCCGGGGCGATCTGCGCGCCGACGGCCGTATAGGCCTCGTTGGCAAACCCGGAATTGATGCCGGCGCCCGACTGGACGAGCACCGAATGGCCCGCGCGGACAAGTTCGCCGACGCTCTCGGGTGTCAGGCCGACACGGGATTCCTGTTTCTTGATCTCAGTTGGAACACCAATGCGCATGAAACGTCTCCCCGGGGAAAGTCCATGCGTATAGCGCCCCGGAGGCGCAACTTCCAGCCGGAAGAGATCAACAAAATGAAAGGGCCGCAGGTGGGGAGGGAGGTCCCCGCCTGCGGCCCGGTCGCGTTCAGCTTGCGCTGGCGCGGTTTACATTGCGCGCGAAACCGTCAGCACGATGCGGTCGTCAGCAACGTCGACGTTGTCGACATCCGTGCCCCAGTAGCGCACGTCGAATCCGAAGCCGGCTGCCGAGGTCGTCGCACCGAGCGACCAGTTGGTGTAATCGCCGCCGGCGTCGAACGAGTAGTTGCCGACGCTGCCGTCGATGCCGAAGTTTTCGGTCAGGGCGAAGCCAGCGCTACCATTCACGTAGGTGTTCTTGTTGTCGGGGTCGTAATAGACCTCGCCGCCGACCGAGAGGCCGCCGTCGAACGAATAACCGAGGGCGCCTTTGAGTTCGACGAAGTCGATGTCGTCATCTTCGGTATCGGGATAGGCGTAATAGATGACGCCGATGTCCCAGGTCACGCCATTGGAGAACTCGCTGGCGATACCGCCATACAGGTCGACTTCGAGGTTGGCATCGGAAGCCGTGTCGAAGTCGACGTTGGCTGCCCACACGCCGGCATAGAAGATGCCGTTGGCATAGTCGAAGCCGCCCGAGATGGCCGGGTCGCCGTTGGACTGCGAGATGCCGCGCCAGGTGTAGTCGGTCGACAGGGCGACGTTGCCCGAGAATTCGCCTTCAGCGGCGGC
>Ga0315904_10000777_pt1 | contig 50767 bp, 64 predicted proteins | sample LakEriMetagenome_6_FD_203529 | JGI IMG/M metagenome (GOLD analysis project Ga0315904, IMG submission 203529) | Freshwater fungal communities from buoy surface, Lake Erie, Ohio, United States - Buoy 12 MA120 | ecosystem: Environmental > Aquatic > Freshwater > Lake | place: USA: Lake Erie, Ohio...
ACCCCGGCTTGAAACCGCCGGTGATACCGATTCCGGCGGGCAGCCCGCAACTGACCCAGTTCCAGAGGGAGGAACTGAAATCCCTCCAGAACGAGTTGCGGGAGCGGAAGGTCGAGGCTCTGAAACTCTACCGGCCCAACCCGAACCAGGAAGCGTTCCACGCCTGCACGGCGAGTGAAGTCCTGGTCATCGGTGGGAATCGGTCTGGCAAGAGCCTCTGCACTTTTGTTGAGGATGCGAGGGCGGTAACTGGGCAAGACCCATATAACAAATACCCCAAGGAAAACGGCATCCTTGTTATTGTTGGAAAAGATTGGAAGCATCTAGGTTTGGTCTGCTACCCGCTTCTGATGAAAGAAGGGGCGTTCAAGATCATCAAGGACGCCGAGACGCAAGAGTGGCGGGCCTTCGATCCTATTCTCGACAAGGATCGCCTCGCGGATGCCCGCCCCGCCCCGCCGCTCATTCCGCCGCGGTTCGTCAAGAAAGTCAGTTGGCTACTCAAGAGTGCCGGCTACTGCCAGAAGATTACATTGACCAACGGGTGGGAGATACATTTCTTCTCGTCCGAATCAGAACCTGTCCAGGGCTACCAATGTAACGTCGCCCATGTGGACGAGGACTTGGAGGATGAGCGTTGGATCGGCGAACTACAAGCGAGAATCGTTGACCGCCGGGGCCGCTTTCGGTGGTCGGCTATGCCGCATTCGACCAACAATGCCTTACTATCGCTGAAAGAACGGGCTGATGCTTGCGAGGCGGAACTAGGTGACAGGTCTTCGATTCGTCTGTTCCGCCTGCGCTTTTTGGATAACCCTTATCTGAATCCCGAAGAGAAGGCCCTCTCCATCGCTCGATGGGCGGCATCGGGTGACGATGTATTGCGAATGCGGAGCGAGGGCGACTTCACCGTGGATTCGGTGCTGGTCTACCCCAACTTCGATATGGCGATCCACGGGTTTGACCGGGCCGATTTGCCGGGCGGTCAGGTTCCTCCCGATTGGTGCCGCTACGCCGTCATCGACCCAGGCCACGCCGTCACGGCCTGCCTCTTCCTGGCTGTTCCTCCAGAGGGCGACTTCTGGTTGGTCTATGACTCGCTATATCTGCGGCAAGCCAACGCCGTGATATTTGGCGAGCAGTTCGCCAAGAAGGTGGGCAATGACCACTTCTACGCATTCTTGATCGACGCCCACGGTGGCCGGCTCCGCGACATCGGCTCCGGCCGGCTGCCAGTGGAGCAATACACCGAGCAACTGACGAAGTGGAAGGTGCGATCCGAAGTCACTGGATCGTCATTCCTGGCCGGCTGCGATGACATCATCGCCCGCTGTGAAGCCACCAGGACGGCTCTCCATATCCGCCCAAGCGGGACGCCGACGATCCGCATCCTCCGCGGGGCTGCGACCGACCTGGAGAGGGAAATCAAGCGGTATCGCAAAATCACCAACTACATCAGCGGCGTGGCGGTTGTTACCGACAAGCCCAATACCCGCGGTGAAGTCCATGCTTGCCAGTGCCTCGAATACCTCGCGGCATACCGCCCCTCTTATCACAAGCCGCCCATCCGCGACCAAGTCGATCCTTGGTGGATCAAATGGATGGAAAAACGGAAAAAGCGACTAGGTGAGGATGGCCGGGCTTATGTTAATCTAGGCCCACAAGGAGGAATCAACTAATGCCAGATTTTGTAATGCCGAAACCCCGCCCAGGCGACTTGGTACTTTTCTCGCACGATATCAGCAACTTCTCCACTCCGGTGCTGGGGTGGGTGCAGGACGATCGTGGCGAGTCTGCGATTAACCTTCTCGCGTTTTCGCTGGGTGGGTTCGTTTACAAAACCAGCGTCCACCACAAGGACGATCCTGCCCTTCTCGAAAACCCCGGCTGGCATGAGTTTGGTTGCTGGGATTACGCCCCTATCACGAAGCAACTCCAAGAACTAGCGAAGCATGGAAACCAGAACGCCAAGCCTGCCGGAAAGTAACCCTCTCCGGCAACTCGTTCGCACCTGGACTAAGAAGTTCGAGGCTGCGCTGAAATATAAGAAGCCATTTGCCGATGACGGCAAAGAGGCTGCGATGTTCTACGATTCCGACCACAACTCCATGTGGTCGAACTCTTACTCCAGGGGTGAGAAGGGTTACAACACCAGCATTGCGCCGCCCGCATTCAGAATGCAGGTTAACAAGGTGTTTGAACTCATCGACACCTTTGGAAGTGTCATTTATCACAGGAATCCGGTTCGCACTGTAACACTGACTCAACAGCCAGACCTCCCTGCCGAAGCGTATGGGCTTCCGCAGGATATGTCGATGATGGGGCCAGAGCAGCAAGAACTGATGGCTCTCGCCCAGCAAGACGCCGAGGGACGGATGAGCCGCGAAATCTCGCGGCAGTTGATCGAAGCCTACCTCAACTTCACGCCCGACCACCTGGACTTGAAGCGTCAGTCTCGCAAGATGGTTGACGAGGCGTTGATGAAGGGGATGGGTACGCTCTGGACTGAACTCGTTACGCTCGATGCCCCAGGCGAACCGGTGCGGGTTGTAGGCTCGTTTTACGATACGGTTGACAACTTACTAATCGACCCCGACTTCGACAACATGGACGATATGCAGTGGTGCGCTCGCCGCTGCATTCGCCCGCTCGAAGAGGTTGCCGCTCAGTTTCAGATTCCAGAGGGCGACCTGGAAAAGCACCTGGACGGCAACGCCGAAATCAAGGCTGACAACGAGCCGCGGACGAACAAGCGCAAGCCCGGCCAGACCCAGCGGCTAGTCACCTATTACAAAGTGTGGTCGAAGTGTGGGTTGGGCGACCGATTCAAGGACGCCCCGAAAGAGTCGAAGGGGATTTTTGACGCGGTTGGTAAATACGTTTACCTCGTCATCTGCGAAGGGGTCGAGTACCCCTTGAATATGCCTCCCGCTGTAATGGAGGAAGAGGTCGATCCGCAGACCGGGCTGCCCCAGAGTCTCCTGGTACGGACGGCATGGCCCGTTCCGTACTACGTTGAACCGAACGGCTGGCCTTTCACCCCGCTGGCATTCCATACCAAACCCGGTTACGCATGGCCGATCAGCCATATCAAACCCGCAATCGGGGAGTTGCGAATGCTGAACTGGGGAATGAGTTTCCTCGCCAGCCGCGTTGCGACTTCGTGCGAAACCATCCTCGCCGTACAGAAGGCCGCCGACCAGGAACTCAAGGATCAACTCCTCGCGCCCAGTGAGGGAGGATTCAAGGTAGTCGAGTTGGCGGAACTGCTAGGCCGGCGGATTGAGGACGTTATTAGCGTTTTCAGAATGCCGGAAGTCACGAAAGACTTGTGGGACATTCTCACCGCGGTGGCCGAACAGTTCGCGATTCGCACCGGCCTGACAGAGTTGGTGCAGGGCTACACACGTTCCATGTTCCGATCGGCCGCCGAGGCGACGATCAAGCAGGAGAACGTGAGTATCAGACCCGACAACATGGCGAACGAGTTGGAAAATGCTATGTCCGCTCTGTCGCGTCGCGAGGCTCTCGCCGCCCGCTGGTTGCTCGAATCTGGTGACGTTGCCAGCATTCTTGGGCCGATGGGTGCCATTGCATGGGAAAGGCACGTTGCGAAACGCGACCTCGCATCCCTCTCCCGCGACTTCTTATTCCGCGTCGAGGCTGGCAGCGCGAGGAAACCCAACAAGGCAAGCCGCGTCGAGCAAATGACACTCGCCGTGCAGACGCTCGCCCCGATCCTTGCACCGCTGGCTTCGAGCGGACTTGTCCAGCCCTTCAATAGCCTCATCTCTGATTGGGCTACTTCGCTCGATATCAATGCCGACCCCTACCTCATCCCTCCCCCGCCGGCCGCGCCGCCCGGTCTGCCCACCCCTCCCGCAGAGCCGGGCCAGGACGCGCCGGTGGGGGAGGTTGAACAACTACCGCCGGAGTTAGCCGGGTGAGCAAGTCCGAGAGTAAGCGGCGATCAAACCTCTGGACGCGATACCGACTGACCACCCGGCAATGGGAGAAACTTCAACATGATTGCGGCGGCCTTTGCCAGATATGCGGCCAGCCTGGGCAGTGCGTCGATCATTGCCACGCCAGTAATAACATTCGCGGGTGGCTGTGCCGACGTTGCAACTACGGCCTTGCAATATTTGGCGACTCGCTGAAAGAACTTTCCAAGGCCGTTGACTACTTGGTGAAATATGAGCGTCGTGCCAAGCGAAATCCGAATCCTGGGAGCCGAAGCGGTTGCCACGTTCGAGAGATTGTCATCGGAGTACGGGGAAAAGTGGGCCGCAATGGTGGTGCTGCAACAGCCCCCAGGTCTGCGCGGAACCGACCGGACGCTGATGGAGCGGCGTTACAACGGGGAGTGGCTGAACGACATGGCACCAGATATGGCGTCAAGGATCGTCAGGGAAGCAAAGGCCGCCGGAATCTCGATTAGCGGGAAGTATTACTGTTCGAGCCTCGCGGACGGGCGGGCGCACCGCGATCCGGCTGCCTGGATCGACTCGGCCGCGGACATAAAAAAGGTGGCCGCAGAGCGAAATCTCAACGTCACTGGAGCCGTCACGCACAAGCGGGTGGAGTTGCCGCCGACCCCGTCAGTGCCGATCGGAGCGCAGGCGATGAAGAGGCTCTCGGCTATTGAGCGAAAGCGTCACCCCGGCAAAAAGGCTGGCGAGATTCGAGAACTCGTCATCGACAAATACGCCCCAACCTGGAAACGAACGAGCAAGTAAATGTTCTGCGCCCAAGACGTTGTTTACCACCTATTGACCACCACGGGCGGCGGCGCGCAGGACGGCGAGCATCACGCCATCCGCGGTGCCGTCCTCCACGGCGTCCGCGAGGTACTCCAGGTTCGCGATTGGCTCTGGCACACCAAGACGGGAAGCATCACGACCAACGAGGTTACAACCACCGTTACCTCAACGGGGATTGTCGCCGGGCAATACACCATCACGGTTGCAAACGCCACGGGGTTCGAGGTTGGGCGGCTCGTCTACGTTGACCCCGGCTACTTCGACCTTGCTATTCGGGTTGTCTCGAAGGCCGGCAACGTCATCACGGTGGATCGCCCCGCCTCGACCTCGAAGGCGGCAGCCACGCCAGTGACGGTCAGGTGCCAGACGTTCTACGATTTGCCGCTGGAACTCAAGGACATCGACGCGCTGGTCAGCAATGTCGTTGGCACGCTGCACTGCTTCCTGTCGCCGCAGGAGTGGCAGCGGCTGGAAATCAACACGCGGGGGGCGGGAGAGCCGTACTACTACACCATAATGCGGTCAGATACTGCACCAGATCGCTACCAGATTCGATTCGTTGGCGTTCCGATCGGTGGCACGGTGCTGCACTACACCTACCGCTATCGGCCGTCAGACATTCGGCTGATGGGCTATGAGCAGATTTGCCGCCAAGGGACTGTGTCCGTAAACGGCACCGCAGTCACAGGAACAGGCACCGACTTCCCGACTCAATGCGTTGGTAGCGTGATTCGATTTGGGTCAGCCACCGCCGATGCCGACCCCCTCGGATCGCTGACGGCGTACCAGCAAGAGCGGCTCATCGCAGCCCGGTCTGCCACGAACGCCCTGACGCTTGCCGACTCCGGCACCACAGTGGCAGGCGTCAAGTACGCCATTTCTGACCTCATCGACTGTTCGCCGCAGATGTATACGGCAATCCTGTCCGCGGCGGAAATGTGGTACGCCAGGTTGGCCGGCCGCAGTGCGAAGGACGCCGTCGCTCTCTTCAACCGTGATTTGCGATTGGCGATGGAAGCCGACGTTGTCTCGCCAATGTCTGGCCGCCCGCGGCATCTCGACTTCCCGACCTTCCGCTCTATGGGCTGGAAGTCTGCACAACTACCGGACACCCTATGAACATTGAGAAGTGGGTTGGCTTAGTCACGGCAGCCTCGCCGTATTCGGTTCCTCCCGGTGGTGCCGTCGATCAGAACAACCTCCAGGTGCGAAAGCCTGGGCAGTTGACCCCACGGCCTGGAATGTCCCTGGTCTACCAAGGCACTGCCGGGGCGATGCTGTCGCTCTACCGGGCAACGGACGGCAAGAGTGCCAACGATCGCCTCATTTCGTGTCGCCTCACCTTCGGCGACGGTGCTTCCACGAATCAGTATGTGACTCTCGAACACCTCACCTACTCCGGCTCGTCCTGGTCAAACAGCGAGATTTTCAAGACGGCAGGCACGAAAGAGACTCGCCCGTCCATCTGCCAGGATCGGTTTGGGCATATCTACGCCTTCTTCGGCGGCGGCATCACGCCGCAGACGTTCCGCTACGAAATCAGCGACAAGTCGATTGACTTCGGGATGCCGGCCCCGACTGTCGCACCGTCTGTGTCTCCAGTTGGTGACGGGTGGTTCATCGAGCGGGTAGACGTTCTTAGCAGCGGAACGTCCTACTACACCCCTCCGGTCATCACGGTGAGCGATGGCAATCCCGACCGCAACGCTTCCCTGCGGGCAGTGGTGCAAGCCGGGGCGATCGTCGCCATCGACGTTGTTGACGGTGGCTCGAACTTCCGATCGGTGCCAACCCTCACGGTCAGCAACGAACAAATCGGGACGGGCTTCTTCGCCGTCGGCACGGTTGTGGTTGACCCTGCGGTCTATGGCTACAAGGAATCAACCGCTCCCACGACCTACAACGCTGGGTCTGGCGCGACAATCACTAACGGCACGCTCACCACAACGCACCAGTACGGCGTGTCGGCAAGCGGCAGTGTCACCATTGCGTACCGTGAGGCTATTGGTGGCGACGTTAAGAGGGCGTTGACTACCTTCAACGAAGTCACCGGTAGATACACTGCCCTCGTCCCGCTAACGGCGGTTGCTCCAGCCGCTGGGAAAGACGCATACGCCAAGATCGAGTTTTCCGCGGCCTCGTCGGCGTACAAGGTGGGGGCCGCATATCCATCCTGGGCGTCGTTCCAGACTCCCGACAACCGTGTGTCAACGACCCTGTCTGGGGCGGCGGCTTATTATCAGTCGAAGCGGGTGAACTGGGATACCTCCGGTACTGGTGGGGCAGGATCGTACTACTCCAACACGGCATCGCCAGCGGATGATGGCATCGCCGGCCGGTTTACTTATTGGGGTACTGCGAATAAAGATGCTTTTTGGGGTCTGGGATTCAGCCCCAACACATGGCGTTTTGCAAAGAGCCAAGTCAGGATCAAGGGTATTACGCCTGACGATTGGCTGGGCAACAACAAGACCATCCAGAACTGGGGAGCGTATTACTTCCCCGACTACTCCAGCGTCTCTTACAAGATGCTGATCGGCCCATGCAATGCCGCCTCGATGGCGAATGAAGCGAACTGGCAGACATTCTCGTCTCCCGTTCAGTTCGTCACCGTCAGCAACGTGAAGTACCCGTACATCGACGTTCCGCTTCGTCCCACGAAAAAGGATGACGGCTCATCGTATTCGCAGTCCAACAAGACGGTGTTTCCGACCGTCCGCGTGTATTTGTCCTATTGCCCAGACACCTGGCTCGTCAATAACACCGCACCAGCATCTAACCAGAACGACTACAACAAAAGGTGGCCTCCCCATAGCGGGCAAGACCGCCTCGCCACCGCAAGCGGAAACTTCGAGTCGCTCCATAGCAATAACCAGGACACCTATACGCGGTGGTACGCGGAGGGATTCGCCGTTGGCTTTTTGACACCGCGGCCAATCACAGACTTCCGAGCATCGCCTCTCGACCCAACTGTTAACCTCGCCTCCCTAACGTGCCAGATGGTCAACCCTGGTTCGCAGATGGAGGCCGGCACGGCGTTCGCCATCCGCTTCGAGCAATACAACGCATACGATTACCAGATTGAGGAAATCGGGCGATCGACCGCATGGACTGCGTCAGGCCCGGCAGAGTCGCAGAAATACCGGAACTACGGCGGCGGCTCGCGTCGCTCGTCATTCGGCTCGACCTACACCGATTTCTACTTCCAAGCCAATGCCGCAGACACCGCTGGTAGTGCCGCCGCCTTCTTGACTCCCGGCACGATTTTCGGCCCGCCGACCGTAACCGTGTTTGGGTCTGGGTGGACGGCTGCCAACCAGATGTCGCAAGTCTATTTCCCGACGAGAAGCGTCTCGGCTGCCGCATCCAATCCGGCAAGTTGGACAAGTGGTGCAAACGATCAGCGACGCTACGACTTCGCCACCGAAGTAATCGTGCCGGCAAGTCCGCAAAAAACCATCGGCACTCTCGAACTTATTAGCGGCGGCCAGAACTACCACCGTGAACCGACGATCCTGTTCCGCGGTGGTGGCGGATATGGGTTGAAGGTTCAGTCCACGCAAGAGGGTGGCAAAATCAAGAGCCTCGCCATCATCGACGGTGGCGACGGTTTCAGCGGCTCAACGTCTCTCTACACCGACGTTCAGCCGGCGAAGTTGATGCCGATCCTCCGCGGCACCATGCGCGGGAAATATAGGTGTGCCTACCGGCTCGCGGACTACAGCGAAACGGCGATCGTTCCAGCCAACATCACGACGGTTCGAGGCTCGACCACCGCAACGCTTTCGTTCGTGGACTCGGCAAACACCGCGACATACCTTGCCAAGATTAAGCCTGGGATGCAGTTGACCTGGAGAGGCAACGCCCCATTCAATCTGTTCGTAACGTCACTCGCGAACCAGACGCTCATCAACGTGCCGACGCTTGATGGCATCTCTGTCGGAACGTCAATCACCGACTTCCCGTCAGGAACATTAGGTGCCGGCGGCCGATTCGTCGCCAGCCTTATTCAGCCAGCGACAACGACGGCCGCGGCGGCCACTACCAACACCACGACCCTGACGGTCGCGTCAAACACCGGCATTCAAGTTGGAATGTCTGTGCGAGGAACCGGCATTCCCGACAACACGATTGTGCAGGCGATCGCCGCAAACACGCTAACCCTCACGGCGCAGGCCACGGTGGCGAATGCTGCCTCCCTCACCTTCGGGCCAAGCATCACCATCTCGGCTGGCAATCCCGCGATTGCGGCTTCAAATCTGGCGTTGGCAAATCAACTTCGATTCGGCGAATCGTCCATCGACCACCTTGTCAAAATCGTCTCCATATCCGGCAACCAAGTCACGCTCGCGACGCCGGCGAACCAAACCGGCACTGGCCCGGTTCGAGTTCGCGATATGACGAAGCGAATCACCTACTCGGACTTCTCTCCCATCGTTGACGTTGATGCCGACGCGAACGGAAGCGGCCGTGCATCCCAGTTGGTCTGGTCGCTCTCTGGAGTGACGCCACCCGATCGAGCGCAGTTCGTGGAGTTTTTCCGAACGTCAGCGGATCAGTCTCTGGTCTTCTACCGTCTCGATATGTACGGCCGCGTCGAAAACGGCTCGATCGTGATTTACGGCACTGACGGCATATCGGACGAGGAACTGTTCGACCCCGACCGGCCCGCATACGCATCGTTGCCGGTGGTGCTTCCGAACGGCGGCCTCAATGCCTACCGATTTGGAACCGCTCGAAACGATATGGCCGTGGCGGTGGCTTGGCAGGATCGTCTCTGGTACGGCGTTTCGACAAGCGGCAAAGACCAAAACACCGTCTTCTTCTCAGAGTATGACGAGTTCGAGTCTTGCCCAGACACGAACGAGTTGCCCATCCAGGGGAATCTCCGTACCACCGATTATGTCACGGCACTGATTCCATTCGGGTCTGTGCTGATCGCGATGCAGACGGCACACTCCTACACCATCAACTTCAACACCGACCCATCGGTGGATGCCGTTGTCACGCTGGCTTCTCACCGCGGGTGCCTTAGTCAATCGTGTTGGGATATTTTTGACGATCAGATTTATGCCGCCGACGAGCGTGGCGTATACCGGGTGACGAAGAACGGCGATGTCGAGTCGTTGAGCGAGCCAGTGCGGGATTGGTTTGACGAAGGCAGGATATGGCTTGGCAACCCGAATATGCTGCACCTACGCATCGACCCGAAGACCGCGATCTTGCGTTTCTTCGCCATGACCGGGTCGGCAGTTGGCTACCCGAATGTAACACTGTGCTATCACATCACGAACAAGGCTTGGTGGACAGAGTCGTGGCCCAACTCCCTCACTTGTTCTTGCGACTACAAGTCGCCGGCAACAAGCACCACCGAAACCATCTACGGTGCATTTGATGGCAACGTGTATCAGTTCAGCGGGCTGACCGACGTTGCTTACCGCGACGCCGCAAGCGTCACCATCACGAACCCAGGAAGCGGGTACACGACACCGCCGTCTATTGCGACCAACACTGCTTCCTCTGGCGGCAGTGGGTCTGGCGCACGGTTTCGCGGGGTGGTGCAGGACGGCAAACTCGTTGATGTCATTATCCTTCGAGGCGGATGGAACTACGGCACGACAAGCGATGACGGCACATTCAACGAAGCATTCGGGCTGACCATCACTGGCGGCGGCGGTGCTGGGGCGGCGGCAACGGCATACGCGAGGCCGCCAAGCACAGGCGTGGATGCCAATACGGAACTTCCGATCCTGGCTCGCACGACGGTGCCGTGGAACATGCGCACCGGGCCGATGCCGCTGGTCGATGACAACACTAGGGGCGGCGACGCCCAGATTGACCGCTCTGTCACCGTGACTTACCGCCCCACTGAAACCAGCACCACCCTGGTGCTTCGCGAGTATTTCAACAACTCCGCGAATGCTCGCAACAACGCGATGCAGCGAGACAGGGGTACGGGATTTATCCACAAGACTCCAGGCGCACGCACGACGCTCGATATGGCTTCCGCCCAGTTGCCCGGCGGATTCGCGACCGGCCTCGCCGTCGCTAGGTTCGCCGGCCGATCGCTTTCGGATATGGCATCTTCCGACAAGCACATCGCAATCGAACTAGCCTGCGACGCCGTGCCGGCAAACGATGGCGACCCGACGCCATCGGCGACTCTGCTATACGCCGTTGAGGTCAAGGGGGTCGCTGATGGCAGCCAATAGCGGCGACTTGGTATCGTCGCTCATCGAGGGCGGCATTTCCCCGGCCGCGGCGTCGATCATCGCCAACGCGCTGGCAAACGCATCCAGCCCGCAGTTTTCGAGCGGCAACGATCGAGTTGACTCCACGCCGGCCGAGCAACTCCGGCTTATCACGCCAGACACGCGGCGGTATCAACTCACGAACCTGGACTACACGCCAGCCGAGCCGTTCCAGAAGAGGCTTTCCGGCAACGTCAATGCCTACGCTGGCGGGCCGGGCGACCACCCCTACAAGGATAGCCAGCCGGTTTCGCCAACGCCGCCGCTCGCCCAGCCGGCCGTGCGAGGCTCCGACTACATCACCGTCAAGAACATAGTCGAACGCAACTCGAACATCTCCGAGGTCAGCCTCGACCTTCGGCGAGACACGGGCGGCAGGCATCTGCGGCTCGACCCCTCCACGAAGTCGATCGAGTCCGTTCCGTTCATTGCGACGCCGGAAGTCCCTCGCTACTTAGCATCGGAGTTTCGCGAAACGGAGAACGGCACCGAACTGGTTCATGGACTGCGAAATCTCGCGACCATGACGGTGGCCCTCAACAGCGGAAACTCAAGGCAGATTACTGCCTTCGCCGAAGCGGACGCCGTTACCAATGGAGCGTTTGACGGGTGGCAGGATTGGAACCCGTCGTTCACTTCTGCCAACGGCCCGATGACCATCTCCTACTCGAAACGCATCGGGAAATACTTTCGCATCGGCCAACTCTTGTTTTTTTACGCCGAACTGACGCTCTCTGCCACACCTACGTTTCCCGGGGGCATAACACCGGCGACGGAGTTACTGCGGATGACGCTGCCGCTAGTCATTTCTGGAGCCAATGGGTTTTACAGGTTTCCTGTCACTGTCGGCGTGCAGTCTGGGTGGATTACAAACTTCCCGAATGGTGGAGTTTGTATTCAAAACTCTTTCTCGAACCCGCAGATAAACCTTCGTGCCTTAGATGGAACCGCCATGAACTTTGGTAATGCCCAGCAAAACTCCAGCCTAGCGATTTCCGGCTTTTACTTTACTACTGGGGCTGGCGCGATTTACCCCGTAGGAACCGGCGGCATCGACTGATTGCCCGAAACTCCACAATCCAGCCAATAAATAGGGTGTTATGTTCGAGTCACTGATTGAAACTAAGTCGCCGTTTACCGGGTCGCAGGCCAGAAAAGTGGTCATGGGACGGCCACAGACCTACATGGGTGGCGACGGTGCGGCCGGAAACAGCCGGGCCGCCTTCTCCCGAGCGACTGCGGATATGGGCCGGAACAAGGCCGCATCGACCCTGGATCAGTACCGCCGGAAGTTTCAGTCGCAGACAGAACAGGCCAGGAGCGAGGACTTGCTGTACCAGCAAGCCTACGGCAACGCGGCCAAGAAGATGGAACTAGACAGGGTCGAGGCTGGCCGTCAGCAAGCCCAGGCAATGCGGCAGGGTACGGCGGCCCTCGACAACTACCGATCGCAGGCTCGCCAGCAAGCGGGGCAGAACGTCCTTGGCAGCGTCGTTGGTGCCATCTTCGGCCAGGGCAATCTAATGCGGGCCGCCCCGCTCTTTGGTGAGGCTCTTGCCGGTGGCGCGCGGCCGTTTGGCGGTTTTGGTGGTGGCAGCGGCCTAATGTCAAGCCTTCTTGGTAGGTAACAATGTTCGCCGAAGGCACGCTCCAGACAACGTATAGCGGCCCGGTCTATGCCACCGGCGAGAGTCTCTACCGTCCTCGCAACGAGGCTCGCGCTCTTGGCGGCCTGCTTGGCAATGACCGTGCCTACCGCACGCAAGGCCGCGGCATCGGGGCGGGAAGCAAGTTGTCGCTCTACAACGCCGGCATGAAGGCGGATCGCGAGTCTCAGGATCAGTATGACGCCGCGACCAAGAGCGACCTTGCGGCTCTCGCCGATCGCCCAGAGGCGCGATTTCTCTATCAGAAAAACGCAGCCGAGGAACAGAAGACGCTTCGCTCGTTACTCCTCGACCGTGATTCGACGCAACAGAAGTTCGATATCTCGCGAGTGAATGACGCGATCGAGGCGAACCTCCAATCGCGCAAGATTCGGGCGGAAAAGTTCGCCCAGCGTCAGCAACAGAAAAGCAACTTTCTCGGCAACCTCTTGGGAATCCTCTAATGTCATTCCGAATCGAACTCTCGTTCCTGCCGTCCTCCGAAATGAACAAGGTTTCGAGGGACGCCATTCGTCAACAGAAGATCAACTCTGCCCCCGTCGGCAAGCGTGCCGCCATGAAGCAGGCGATGGGCAAATGCCCTGACTGCGGTGAAGAGGACTGCGATTGCAGTATGTACGAAGAGTCGGAGAACGAGGTCAAGGTTGGCATGAGTAGCGGCGAGATGCCGCCAACCCCCGCAGTCACAAACGAAGACCTCCCCCGTGGCGTCAAGATTCCGACCAAGACTCCCAAGGCGAAGTTGCCCAAGAGGATCGTGAAGAATGGCAAAAAGTCGTAAGCGACCACCATCTGCCGGAAAACTCAAGGGCGGCGTGGGCGATGCCCCTGCCGGCCGCGGCAGTTTCGCAGACCAACTTTTCCAGGCTCGCGAGCAAGGGAAGGCCGGCAGCGGTCGCAACCTCACTGAGTATGACGCGCTGCCGGAACCCGACCCGAACCCAGAGAACCGGTTCATCGAGGACTTCCAGACGGTAGAGGATGACCTTCGCAGGACGATGGCGTCCAATCGGAAAGACCCGGCCAAGGTAGCGACGTTCAAGAGTCTGGCCGACGCGATGACCTCGATGATGGACGAACTGCCCAAAGAGGCAGACCCAGAAATGCGCACGCGCATGGCCGAGGCCGCGAGCGCGTACCAGAAGGCGTTCAAGTCTCAGTCGCCAGACCAGAAGGCCCACATTCTCGCCTTCGTCGCCCCCGAGCGGCAGGCTGACGTTGCCAAGTTCTACGATCGCGATGCCATCGTTGACTTCAACCAGGGCGGCCAGATCAACCTTCCATTCATGGATCGTGTGTCGGCCGAAGGCGACCAAGCACTTCGAGCCGGTCGTGCGACCGCGATGGACATTCGTGGCGACGAGGCCGAATACATCGAACGCGGTGGCCTGGAAGGCCGGCGGCCGTATATGCAGACCGAGCGAGGCCAGACGCAACGCGGGATTCTTGCCAATCTGATTGGCGAGGGAATCGACCCGCAGGATTTGTATGACGCACAACTGGGCGACGCGGCACTAATGCCGTACTCCCCAGGTGAAGGCGTGTACCTCGATCGAAGCCAAGCCCCGGCCGGTAGTCGGTTGTCTGATTTCATCGGCAGCGACGCCGCCAAGGACTACCGGCCGGAGGAGCGTGTCGATCCAGGCACGGTAGGCCAGGAACTGCGGTCGCAATACCGCACGATTCGAGCGAAGGGGCTGGAGCCTGTTCTTGGCCCGCTCCTTGGGGAAAAGGTTTACAGCCCAGACCAAATCCAGTTGGAGACTCCCCAGCAAGCCGACATCACTGCGGCATTGCAGATGAAGCCGGAGATTGTCAAGAACCAGGAAGAGTTGTTCCGACGCGCCTTCGGCGACACTGGCCTTTCGGCTCTGATGGATTCGTCTCGCGGCGACCTCTCGAACGTCCAGGCAAAGCGCATGGGCGGGCTGCCGAACATCGACCGAATGGCTGGCGGCACCGATGAGACGGCGTCGTGGCTCGACTCACTGATTCAACAGGTTATGCCGGATGGCTCGATTGGGTACGGCGATTGGAATGCCGAGCAAGCCCTTCGCACGATCATCAACCAGAATCAGTTCCTTGCCGAAAGCCCGCATCTCCGCGAGGCGGCATATCAGATTCTCTTGCCCCAGGTTGAAAAGGCGATGCAGGCGAAACTCGCAACTCGCCAAGCCCCGCCGATGCAAACCTATGACCGCAATCCAGCCGGCCGTGCGCTGTTGCAGCAAGAGGGCGGCGACCTGACTCGCCAAGCCCCCGCCCCGATGCCGTCGGCAGCACCGCCGCGGCCAGCCGGCCCAACGCAACAGCAACTCAAGGAGTCGATCGACAAGGCACTGCGAAGCCGCACCTTGCCCGGTCAAAACGATCTTGGGTTTGCCGATCCGATGGCACTGCCGAAATACATGGCGAGTGCCATGCCGAACCGACTACTCGCTTCACTGATCGGATAACAAGATGGCAAAGTCTCGAAAAATCCCCGACCTGACTCTCGATCAAGAGCGGGCTGCGGCTCTGGCCCAGGCCGCGGAGGCTACTCGCCGAGCGCAGGAGTTGGAAGGAACCAATCCGTCGTACCTGTCAGGCGTCACGCTCGACCCAGGCGGCGCGGCGACCCCCCAGACGATCAACGCTGCGATTGCCAAGGCTCTCGGCGCAGAAGTGCCACCGACCAGAGGCCCAGGCTACCGCTTTCCGCAGACCGGCCCAGAGGGGGCGACGGGCTACGGATATGCCAAGCCGACAGACGAACTAAAGGTGAGGAGTTACTACTTCGACCAGCCCCGGCTAACACCGGAGCAAATGAGGTCGCTCCGCGACCTCTTGGTCGCCGAGCGCGCGGCGAGCCTTGGAAACATTCCCGCCCCAATCACTGGCCGCGCTATGGGGTTCGACACTGCCGGCCTGCCAGATGTTCGTCTTGCGGACGAGGCCCAGTTGGGCGGCGACTTCCCTGTCATTCCCCCCAACCAAAACCCGTGGGCCTCGACAATCGGCATGAAGCCAGAGTACCGCGGCGGAACCCCGCAGCAACTCGGAGAGAAGGGTCTACTCAATCGCACTGCCCAGCCAGACTTGCTTGGCCGCGATGGCACTGACACGCTTTACGAAGTTGACCCGCGCCCATCGACCCTGCAACCGAACGACATCGACTACGTTGACGCTGGGGGTTCCTCGCCGTTGCCGGATGAGGTTGCCCGGCAGAAGGCAGCCGCGGATGCTGCGGCGGCGGCCAAGAAGGCACAGGGTGCGGAAGGCGATTCTCCGATCGAGCCGAAGAAGGACGCCGCCCCGGCTCCCCCAGGAAAATCCTACGCCCCGTCTGCGCTTCTGAAGCGCATGGGGGTTGCCATGCGGCCCGGCAAGTTGCTGAAAGACTACGCATGGCCCGTCGCCAGGGAGGTCGGTGCTACCGCCATCCTCGGTGCCGGTGGCGTGTATGCCCCGTCATTAGTCGCTCGCCTTGTGAGGGGATACGGGCCGTCTGCCGCAAACTGGGTGAAGGAATCTTGGTTTCCGCCCGGCGAGGAACAGCCCGCCCAGGCCCAGCCCCAAGCCGGTCAGCCTGCCGATCAACCTAGTTACATTCCGCCACCGCAACAGGAAGGACAGGGTGGCCCACGGCCGCAGTACCTGGAAAACCTCCGGCGGTCGCGTTATCAAATCGGCGATCCGAATAGTTCCGATATAATCCGCACTCTCACCCAAAGCAGAGGGATGGCATGAGCCTCTCAATCGACCGCACCTTCGACCTTTACGATCAGTCTACTATTACAAGCGACGAGGCTACCACCGGCCAGTACGGCCTGGGTGCGTTCGCCGGCGGCTTGCTATACGTTGTCAGCACCTCAACGGGTGCCGCCCAGACCGTCTCCTGGCGGGCCAAGTTCTCGCCATCGTCGCCGGCCTACAAACTGTATGACTCGGCCAACGCCGCCATCACGACCGTCATCCAGGCTGGACGTTGCTACGAAATCCCCGGCGAGTTGTACGGTGCGATGGGTATTTCTGCCGTCTCCGACACTGCCGGCCAGACGGCTGTTGTTCGCGTCACCGTAAAGGGCTAGGAGTTACCAGTGCCACAGTCGCGTCGCTCCCTGCGCCCAGGAAAGTCCAGAAATCGCGGGCTTTCGCAGGTTCGCTCTGCAACCAGAATGTTGCAATATGACGCGAGCGAACAGACGACGATGTGGCCCAACTCGTCAAGCAACTTTATCACTGAACCGTTTTCGCTATCCAACTCCGCGCCGGCATTTTGGTGGGATTTTAGCGATGCCGGATACGTCGCTGACAGCGAGGGCGAGGTTCCGACGGGTGGAAACTCCACTTTAACCCCCGGCGGAACCTTCTCTTATGTGTATGACAAGTCAGGGAATGGGGTCGGCGGGGTTGTTTCTGGAACAGTCATTTGGGACTTGAACACGCCGGGTATGAATGGGCGGATTTGCGCCAGAACTACCGGTGCAGGATTCATTCGGGCAGACACTGGATATGCCCTTAATGGCGGAACACTGTTCATCGTTTACCAAAATGACGAGTTTCAAACAGGCGCATCGCCCTTTGCATCCCCCAGAAATCTGTATCACACAGACCATCCAACGACCGGCTCGTCGAGCGTCGGCATTCGGATGGAAAATGATTCCAACGGCACATATCTCTACTTAGGCAACGGCACTGCCGCTAACGCTACTTCGGCTGGCATTACGCAAAGGGGCGACCTCGGCGTGTCGGTGCATATCCTTCGCGTGGCTGGCGACGGCACGGCGCAGGTCAGGCATAACGGCGAGTGGCAGCCGGTAGTGTCGGTTCCAAACCTCACTACCACCGGCTGGAACAACTCGTTCAGTCTGTTCAAAGGATTTAACCAGGATGCCGAGCGCAACTGGAAGGGGGCTGTTGGCGAGGTCATCATGCTTGACCAGCCACTAAGCGACAAGGAGGTCGATGGGGTCGAGTCTTGGTTGATGGAAAAGTGGGGCATCACAAAATATCGCAACACCATCGCAACCGAACTCAGTGCGGTAACAACCCCACTCGACCTGGGGCTTCCCTGTTCGCTCTGGCTCGACGCCTCGGATACCAGTTCTTCCTCGATGACGTTTGTCCCAGGCACCACTCAGGCAATCGTCTGGAAGGACAAATCCGGCAACGGCAATAACTTCACGCCATACAACACCTCCGGCCCGCTAACAACCGTCGGCCCAAGCAGCATCCCATACGCCTTCACGGGGTCGGTCATTCCAACCAAGAGCATACTGCTATTCGCCGGCAACCTTGGGATGACCTGTCCGAACAACGTGATAGGGAAATCCAATGTCACGGTGTTCGCGGTGGTGGGCGAAAGGGTCGCGCAGCAATATGCGGGAGTCATCTCGTCGGCCAATAACGCCGACAACACGCCTGCCCTTCGGGTGGACAACTTCCAAATGGCGATGCAGGGCCAGACTACCGCTGCGTATGAAGGAGTTGCTTACAACCGGCTTACTCAAGTCATCTGCGGCATCGTCGATGCCGGTGCGCCAACGCTGTTTATGAACAGCGCGCAGAAGCAGTCGCCCGCTGCCACCGGGTCGCTTGGTAGCCCTACCACCACCTCGATCGGCTCGAACAGAATCCAGGGGGCATCGCAAAACTTTTGGGATGGATGGATTTGTGAACTCATCGTCTACCCCAGCGTGTTGAGCGCGACAGACCGCAAGCGGGTGGAGAAGTATTTGCGGGGTAAGTGGCTGCCGGCCGTCTCGATTACCGATCAGTCGCAGAAGGTTGGGGCGTGGAAGGAATACACCACCAACACCTACGACGCAAAGCAAGCCACCACAGCCAACAAGCCGACGCTGGTGTATGACGCGACAACAACCAAGCCTGGGCTTTCGCTCGACGCAACCGACGAACTTCGCAGCGAGATTAGCATCGGAGAGTTGATCCTGACGGCTAACACTTCGCCGCAGACCGCATTCTTTTTCGTTGCCTCACCTACCTCGCAAACAGATGCCATTTCCTTTGGTTCGCCAACTATGGCGAATAGCGTGAGTCGTGTGTTCTTTTCTTCGTACTTCGGCGGCAGCGTGATATTTGATGTTGGTAGTGCCGTCGAGCCAGGGGGCGGGAGACTGACGGGCGCGCTTCCCCCATATTCCACTGCCCCGCGGGTGTGGGCGGCCTACCGTAATGGGGCGTCGCTTGTAGTCCGCCGCGACGGTCTAGTCGCCCTCAGTGGCGCAGCGGCTGGAAACTTCACTTCCACATCAGCGACCCTGTCTCTCGGCAAGCCGCTTGCTGGAACCAGCAATTGCACTATCCACGAGTTTCTGGCCTACCGCGGCGTGCCTACGGACGCCGAAATCAAGTTGATCGAAAAATACTTATCAGCGAAGTGGCTGACGCGGTACGCTCCAACCGTTGGCAATCCAGATGCCCAAGATTGGATCAGACGGGTGTACCTCAACGGAGGCGAAGTCTCGGCCGCAACGGCTGATGCAGTTAATACTTTTTGTAATACCATTGACGGCTTCGGAAATCTGCGGCCACTGTTCTTCCGTTTGAACTTACTATGCGGCACTGGCATCAACGCCATGACTGTGCCGCTATACCGCGGGCCTACTCGAACCGGGCAGCAGTACGGCCTGTCGGCAGACTCGAACCTTGGAAGCCCAGGCTTCGATTCGCCGACGTTCTACAATGAAACCGGCACGCTCGGAGGATTGCAGGGGGCAAGCGGGAAGTATCTCAGCACGGGATTCCCAACCAACACGCTCTCGGCCGGCAACCGCCATCTCGCGGCGTATGTCCGGTCGAATCCACTAGCGGCGTACACAGAGTTTCTGGGGTCTGAAACGTCAGGCGGTGTCGGGACGAACCAGTTTCTTCTTGGATACCAAGTTGATAACAATCGAGTTTCGTTTCGCTGCGGCTCAACCTCCTCGGCCGGTGCAGTGTCGGCCGTCCAAACTGCCGGAGGGTTCTGGATTGGGTCGAGTCCGACAACGACAACGGCAGACCTTTTCAAGAACGGTGCCGTGGAAGTCTCTGGGGCATCCACAAGCGTCGGCACTCCAGACTCGTCGCCTGTGTTCGTGATGGCGATGAACCGTTCTTCAACGCCGGCAGCGACCGACTACTTCCTGGGCCGTATGTGTGCCTACTCGATCGGCCTCTCCATGAACTCGACCCAGGCCGCGAACTACAACACCGCGATGCAAGCGTTCCAGGTCGCTCTCCAGAGGAACGTGTGATGACTCTCGCCGAGATGCAACTGCCGATGGCATTCGAGGACTGCAAAGACCTCGCCTTGGTTTACGAATACCCCACCGCTGTGGCACTGCATGAGTTGCAAGTCGAACACGGCGACCCGCGGCACGTTTGCCTGGGCGTCGCGTTGCCCGACGGCCGCTGGCTGATTCACGGCGAAATCCTCTCGATGGTCGGCCCAGACGGGATTTTCTGGTGGCTCCCGCAGCACATGACGCCGGAACTGATGGAGTCGATCGAGGTTGTACCGATGGCCCAGCCTGACTGACGATCAGAAAATCGGCCATTTGGCCCATAAATAGGTCAGGAGAATCTCTATGGCAGGCCCGATCCTCACGTTCCTCGACAACCTCCAAGACCGCCAGCCGGTCAGGAATGCCGTCCGCGGCGTTTTTGGCCTGCCCCAGAAGCGGTCTACGGTCATTGACCCTATGGAGGAGATGGCCGCCAGGGACGCGGAGCGGGGGGGCGATATCTCGAATCCCAACCCGATGACCCGCCCTGCCCCCAGGATCGCGTCTAACGCCACTGGCGGGCCTGGGGTGGCTGCGGGCCTGCCCGCCCCTCCCCAGGCTATTGACGAAACCCAGCCCTACCAGGGCATGGGGATGATAAAGGGGATGACAACGCCCCCTTCGGCTGCCCTACGCGAGCGGCGGCAGATGGCGGCCAGGCCGATGGCCCAGGCCGGCGGCTCGAACAGCCTTTCCCAGAGCATCAGCCTCATCCATCAAATGCCCGACCTACCGCCGGCCGACCGGGCGCAGATGCTGTCCGACCTCATGTACCGCTCTGCCACCGAGGCGACCGACAACGACCGCCGCGAGACGCTGATGCGGATCGGTGACACCTACATGAAGCAGCACATGGTGCTGACGGGCATGGCGGCCGGCGAGAAGTCTCTCAAGGAAGCCAGGGATACGGCCAACAAGATTTCCAGGCGGGCCAAAAGGTCGGCCGATGATGCTGGCGCGCGTGAAGAGAGGATGAACGAGCGAACCATCACAGGCCAGCAAGAAATCAACGCGCAGGTTTATGGTTTTCAGAAGGCTGACACTTCGCGTGCGACATCGTCCAGGGACTATCTCTCGCCTCTTCTCGAAGACCCGACGATGCCCATCTCTGCGTTTGCGGCGCAAGCGCGAGGGGCGATGGAGATGGCTCAGATGGCAAGCGAAAAGGCCGCCGATCCGGCGATGCTTGATGCCGAAGAACGCCGTGCATTCGATCGCGGATTCAACGTGCGGCTCTCGCAACTCGCCGCGGCTGACAACGACACAGAGTCGCTCCTGCACCCAGGCCACCCGCTGTTTGGTGACATTGCGCAGCATTACCGCGGCTTGCTCGCGAAAGACCCAAACGCCTATGACAATATGCAGTACGCACTGGCCGGGCAGATATCGGCGGCGGTGGGGCCGGATTTGATGAAGAAGAAGTATCCGGCTGCGGCGATTCGCGAATACGCTCAGTCTCTGGCGACTGACATTCTCGGCCCCAAGCCGGAATACAAGGGATTTTTCAGCACCATGTTTGGAACTGGACAGTAACAATGGCACTCATTCCAGCAATCCTCCACGGCCTCCATGCTTACAAGAAGGAAAAGGAACGCCTAGCCGGCAAGGCGGAAGGCGGTGCCAAGGGGTCTGGCAAACTCAACTTCGGTCAGGCGATTTCGTTTGACGAGTCCGAGGCTCTGACCAACTCGTTCAATGAACTTGGGATGGGGTTGCTCGAACAGGCCGGGCAACTCAAGCCGCCGACCGTTCGTCGCCCGCAACTGAACTTGCCCACCTACGATCCGAGGAAAGCGAAGTAGTGAGCCATGCCGATACCCTACGCGGCTGGCCTCTCTAACCCACTCGCCGACCTCTATAGCAGCGGCGGCGGGCAGACGAAAAAGGCCCGACTCCCCACCGGCCTTCGCGCCGACTTGATGTCGCAACTCGCGGCACGGTCAGGGCAGACTCTGGAAAACATCGGCCTAGTCCTCGACACGCCTGGGGCAATCGCCCGCGGCGTGCTGGCCGGCGATCCACTTTCGGGATTCAACTTCAACTATGACGATCGAGTCTCCGGCAAGGAGTTGCTCGAATCCTACGGCCTCTCCCCCGGCAACGAAGTGCTGGGCGGGTGGGGCGACGATCTAGCGGGGTTTGCGGCGGAAGTTGCAACTGACCCCACTTGGCTTTTGCAGGCTGGCCTGGGCGTATCGACGCGGGCAGCAAGAGCGGCAGCGAATGCCGACATTCTCCAGTATGCCCCCAAGGCTGCGATGGCCCAGTACGGCAGCGTCGATGACGCATTGTCTGCCGCCATGAACACGCTGACGGGAAGCCGGGCGATCAAGGATTTGGGCAAGGCCCGCGTGCCACTGTCCGCGGACACGCTGGACGTTCGCCCGATCATCGGCGAGCGGGTGGCTCGATACAAAACGACGCTGGGCGAGGCTCTGCAACAGGCTCCGGCAAACCGCCGGCCGGAAGCCCTTCGCCAAATCCGCGACTTCCTGGGAAGCGACGCCGCCGTTGACGAGGCGATGAACGAACGGCTCGGCAATCTGTTTGGGTTTGGGTTTGGGAAATCCCGCGTTGGTTTCACCCCATTCAGCGAGAAGACCACCGAGAAGGCTCTCGACTTCGCCGACTTCCTTGGTCAGAAGGTGGCCTGGAGTCCAGCCGGTCGAGCCTTCGGTGCGCTGTTCCAGCAAGGGACAGAAGGCCGATTCGATCTTGCTGCGCAAATCGACGCCCTCAAGGGGTCTAAGAAGGTGGCCGCTGGAAAGGAACTCGGAAACTTCTTCGCCACGGCACATGGGCAACTTTTGAACCGCGTGAAACTCAACGAGGATGCGAAGCGAATCCTGGGTGCCGATTCGATGTTCAGCAAGCAGGGCAACGACGCCTTGCTGCGGCTGACGAACAACAAGCCCACCGTGGAAGACCTTGCCCTGGTTAGGGAAGTGCCGGAACTCAACAGCGTGGTGCAGAACTACCGCGACTTCTCGGAGTACGCCATCGCGAGAGCCAAGCGGCTCGGCATCTCTCTCCCCGAACTCCAAGACCGATTCGGCAGCCTGCACAACCCGCGACGCTACGCCGAGGCTGACTTCGGGCCTTATGGCTCTAGCGGCGGGTCTGGCCTCGATTTCAGTGCGAGGTTCGAGAATCAGCAGCAACGCAACATTGCCCTCTCCACGCCGGGCGGCGACTTTGAACTGCGGGAGATATCGAAACTTCCGAAGACTCGCGAACACGCGATGCAGAAGATCAACTCTCCGCACACCGACGAAGATGTCGGCATGGAGATTTATGACTTCATCGTGAACAAAAACGGCAACCCGATGGTGACGCTGGAGCAAGCCACCGCCGCCGGCCGTGCATTGCAGGCCGCCCAGGCTTGGAGAGAGACTGCCGGGGCCGGGACGATTATCCAGGCCGCCAGGGATGAGGCGGATGGAATCATGGCTCGCGCTCGGTCTGCGACCTACGCCTCGTCTGACGAAGCGGATTCGGCTATGGCACTGGCACAGAGTCAGGCCGACGAAGTGATGTTTCGAGCCGACCAGCAAGCCAACGCGCTTGGCCGCGGCGAAGCACAACTAACACCGTCTGACCCATTCCAGTATCAGCCCGGCGTTGCCGAGGGCGTGAATCTCGACCAGACCACCGAGATTGGTCGAGTGATGCGGAAGATGAAGGAAGACCTTCCCGCCGACGTTTCCGCTTTCTCGGAGCATCCGATCAACGCGCAGATGCGGTTCATGGTCAACACCGCCGTCCGCGACGCAACAACTCGGCACATCTTCGACTCGGTGGCCGAACACGCCGAGGTTGGGCTATTCACCAGGGCCACCGGCGAGACGATGAGGCCGCTCGAAGAGGTCATTGGCAAGCACTCGAACGCGCTTGGGTTTCGGCCGGCGACGCCAAGCCCGACGGCGGCCGGCGGTCTTGCACCAGACTCTGCCGTCACCCTGCAAATCCAGGCCCGCCTGGGCCGCCGACTCAACATTCCGCTGTATGTCACCGATGCCGGTGGTAATACGTTCGTCAATCCCCGGCTGGCCCTTAGTAACTTCCGCATTCCAGAGGAAGTGGCAGACAGGTTGGTTCGTATCTCCGACTTCTACAACGTGCCAGAGGCACAGGAAGAAATCGGGAATATGTTCTCCACGTTTACCAACCTTTGGAAAGGCTTTACTTTGGCCTGGCCGAGTACCAAAGCGCGTGACGCCTATAGTAACCTCGCTAGTATCTGGCTTGAGACGGGCGACGCCGCTGTTTCTATTGCCGGCATGAACGCCGCTCGCCATATCATTGCGGGCAATCCCCAGAGGGCTATGGGTTTCCTCGCGAAGATTCCCCGCTACTCTCAGTTCGTGCAGGACGGCAAGGTCGTTGACCCTGACGGCCTAATGCGGATGCTCGAACTTGACTCCGGCTCCAACGGCGTTTTGTCTGGCCTTGCCACCACCGACCTGTTGACGAGCAACGTCGAGGGGCAAATCAACCAGTTCATTCCTGGCGCGACTCCTATGTCGATTAGTCAGGCTTTCAAGGGGTTGATTCCCGACGGTTCGCGATCAGCATCGCAGGCTCTTGGCGACTTCGGCACGATCAAGGGGATTACAAACTCATACGAAACCCGAAACCCCTGGCTTAATACTTTCCAGAAAGTCGGCGAGACGGTTGACTCGATGGGCCGGCTCGGTGGTTTCTTGGCACTCCTTCGCAAAGGAGTGGGGCCGCAGGCGGCTAGTAAGCGAATGAAATCGGCATTGGTCGATTACTCTTCGCTTACAACTTTTGAACGCCATTGGATGAAGAACATATTTTTATGGTGGAGTTACCAAAGTAGGATTGGAAAGTACGCTCTAGAATCGCTCGCCACCAACCCCGGCGGCCGGTACGGCCAGATGATTCGAGCGGTCAATGACCTCCAGCGGCCAGACGAAGGCGACTACATTCCCACCGCGCTGCGGCAGCAAGTTGCGGTGCGTCTTCCCGACGCATTCCAACTCGACCCGAACGCCACAACCTACCTCAAGAACATCGACTTGCCCGGCCTCGATGTGCTGAATATTGTCGCGCCTGCGCCGCTCGGCCAGATGTTTCCGATCAACATTCAAGGCACGCTCCAAGAGTTGCTCAATCAAAGCAACCCGCTCCTCAAGACTGCCGGCGAACTGGCCTTCAACACCGACCTCTACTCGAAGCGTCCGCTCCAAGAGGCGAGAACGGCGGCCGACAAGATTTACTCCGCGGCGATGGGCGATCAGACCGCCCGTCTCGATCCGGTAGCCAAGGCGATCCTCAACAACGTGCCGGGAATCAACCGGCCGATGTCCATGCTTGCCACTGCACTCGACCCAACCGTCGAAGACCCGCTGATGCGGGCGTTGAAGGTCGCCGTCAATGAAACCACCGGGCTGCGACTCCAGACGGTTGACCCCGAGTACGAACTGCTAGACGCCAGGAACAAGATCGGCGAGTTTCTGCGGCGTTATCAGAACACGTTCATGCAGAGATACATACCCAAGGAGCGGCTGCCCGAACTGCCGCCCGAAGCGATCCTGTTCAATGCGTTGGATAGCGAACTACAAACAGACCTCACCGACTTCTACCAGCGGAAGCGGGCAGCCAAGGAGTTTCAAACGAAATGAGTGACTTGATTAGGAATCTCAAGCGGCCGGGATTGTGGGCCAATATCCATGCCAAGCGCGAGCGTATCGCGAATGGCTCTGGCGAAAAGATGCGGGAGCCTGGGGCTGCCGGTGCGCCGACCGACGCGGCTATCCAAAACAGCCAGCGTCCAGAACGCGGCGACTACCAGGAGAAGAAGGTGCGATGAGCGACCTAATCCGCCGGCTCGCTTGTAACAAGCCGGTGAAGTCCACCAGCGGCGGTGGCAAGAAGTTCGTAGTCAAGGCTTGCAAGGATGGCGACGAGCGGATCGTCCGGTTTGGCGACGCTTCGATGGGCCACTATAAGGAAGGCGGCAGCCAGGGTAAGGGCCACGGCGACGAGGGCCGGCGGGCAAACTTCCAGGCCCGGCACAACTGCGACGAGAAGACCGACAAGTTCAAGGCCGGCTACTGGTCTTGCAACTGGTCGTGGTGACGAAGGCAAACGACAAAACCAGAAAAAGTTTTGTCCCTACACCAAAAACTTTTGGGACTCGTCGCAAAGTCTTGTCAGCACTGTAGTTACGTCGCCGCCATTTGGCGGTTTGTCCCGCCATTTGGCGAGCCTCGCGAGGAGGAACTGCGTTTTCGTCGCACGGGCGGGAGAAATCGTTGTCCAAATCCTCGCCCGCCTGGTTAGTGCCAAACAAAAACCCCACGAAAACAGCATCCCCCACTGATTGGGCGCAGTAAGGGCCTTTAAAGTCGGTTTCGCCAGACACTACCGGAGTGGTGGCGGCGAGGGCGGCAACTGGAGGGTCAGGCTCGCGTCGATGTAGTGCCTTGCCGCCAGCCCAGGATTGCAAGCAGAATGCCCCAGGAACTTCGTAGCCTGCCCTGGTTGCTCCATCTCGACATACGTTGCCCCCGAGCGTCTCAGCCACCGCGGCGACCCGCTGATGGCATTCTCTTTGAGGAACGAACGCCACACTGCCATCGCCCGCTTTCTCGGCAACGCCCAGGAGAATATGGTCTGGTCTGGCGACCGCTCCGCGAGTGCCATCACCTTCTCGGTGGCGTAGGCCGACAGTCGCCTGACCGTCAGTTTGCTGGTCTTCTGTGCCGTGAGTGCCACGCAACCGTTGGCAATCGCGTCCTTCCGCAACGCGAGGATATCCCCGAGGCGTATACCCGAGTCATACGCGAGGGAAATCCACGCCGGCAGAACGTCGCACCGCCGCACGCCGGGGAGCCGGTTCGAGATTCGCTTCTGGTCTTTCTCGGCGAGGTCGAGGAGTTTGCGCAGCGTGTCGAGGCTCCAGGCCCGCGGCGGTTTTGGGGTGGCCTTGATTGCCATCACCCGCAGCGGCGGAATCTCGGTCAAGTCGGATTCGTAGGCCCACTTCCAGAGGGTCAGCAACTCCCGCCTCATATTGCTCCGAGTCACGGCCGAAACCGTGCTGGCCCGCAGAAACTGATTGACCCGAACCGGGGTCATTGCAGCGATATCGGGGACGCCGTATGCTGCCGCCCGCCGAACGGTTCTCCGCAGGGATTCTTGGTAGCGGGGCGAGGCTTCTCTCTCAGAGAGATACGCATCGAGCAAGTCAAAAAGGGACATCATCGCGGTACTCCTGTTGAGTGGTGCATAACCCTGCCATCTGTTTGCGCAAGGTGCCACCACTGGGTGGGTCAAAAAGTTGGGTTGGGGGTTCCGGCTGTTCCGGTTATTCCGCCAACTCCAAATCAACAAGAGAGTTTTGAGAGCCATGACAGACAGACCTGACGCCGGCTCCCGGCTTCATAAGCCGGGGGTCGCCGGTTCGAGTCCGGCCGCCGCTACTTCAGTCGTTCCATGCGCCGGTGGTGCTACCCTGCACCGCGGCGTCCCAGAAGAGGTCTACTTCGGGCCGACCTGGGCGGATCGGATTTCTGCATCCGATCTGAAAGAGTTCTCATCGTCTCCGCTCTCATTCTACGAGCGGAAGATTTGCGGCACGGCACCGAAGCGTCAGTCGAAAGCACTGAACTACGGCAAGCGACTCCACAGTTGGCATGAACTGGGAGAGGATCGCTTTTGGGACACCTTGGAGATTGTGCCGCCCGAGTTCGAGTTGGCGACCGGCGGCGTGTCTAAGAAGGGCGAGTCGTGGGTAGCCAGCCTGCCGCCCGACAAGTCGCCCATCACGGTCGCCGAGCGCGATCAGTTGTGGAAGGCGACGCGACTCATTCTCGGACACACCGCGGCGATGCGGTATATCCGCAATCGTGTCGATGCCGAGTTCTGTGTTCAGTGGGACTGCAACGGCACGCCGATGCGGTCGCGCATTGACGGTGCCACCGAGGACGGCTTCTACGATTTAAAAACCACCAGTGACGAAGATGTCATGGGGCGGTGGTGGCATAGCGTCCGCACCTGGAAGTTCGACCTCCAGGCTGCCGTCTATCTCGACGCTGCAATCGCTGCGGATTGGAAGCCGCACGACATGCGCTTCATCGTTTCCCAGAGCGTGTGGCCGTATCAGTGCCACGTTGTCTGGCTGCCATCGTCAGTGGTGAGTCGCGCACGCGATCGGATGCTGCGACTCCTTGACGATCTTCGCAATCGCATGGAGTGGGATTCGTGGATGCCGGAGGATTACGGCGAAGAGACAGAACTTTACTGCCCGAACTTTATGAAGGGAGAGTCATCAGATGAATGGTCAGAATGATCCTGGGAATCGCGTGTTTCTTTTTCGGCGAGAGCAATCGCCGACTCTCGAAAAACTGTTCGCCGCACTGGCCGAGACGAAACTCGATCCAGATTGGCACGCAGTGGTGGCGAAGAATGCTCATGCCCAGTACGGGGCGTTCGCCAATATGGCTGCGTTGATCGAGGCCACCGAGGCTGCCCTGGCACGCCACTCGCTGGTCATCAACCAGACCTTCCATCACGACAGCGACGGGATGCCGATCCTTCTCGTCACCGAGTTGGGGCATGGCGGAAGCGGTCAGTTCATCCGCTCGATCCTGCCAATCCCCAAGGCCCAGAAGGTGCAGGAAACGAAGAGTGCCATCACCTACATGCGCCGCACGGGGTATGAGGCGATCCTGGGACTCGCCCCTGCCGACCCGCGGGCTGACGATGATGGCGATGCGGCCAACGGAGCGGCCAACAGCAACGGCAATGGCGGCGGCAACTCGAAGGCCGCCCTGCACCGCCGCAACGAGATGGCGGCGAAGCAGAAGATTCTGGCGGCCAAAACTCCGGCCGAGTTGAAGACGCTTCTCGACAAGGTTCATGCCTACATCGCCGAGGGCAATCTGCCAGAGGACGCCCTCGACCGGATGCAGATGGCGGCTGCCAATCGTCGCGAGGAAATCGGCGATGCCAAAGCGTCGTGATTGGGCGTTCGTCTACCTCCAGTGCCAAGTGCTGGGGGTCAGTGCTGTGGCCCGTGCGTTGGGTATGTCCTACCAGCAACTGGTAGCAGACCTCGCACGGGAGGGAGTTTCCAACGCGCCGCGAATGCCGACGCAAAAGGAGATTCGCAACCAGTGCGAGAAGGTTCAGAAGTCTTGGAGTGAAGAAAGGCGGGCTGCCCGCTGGGGCAAGCCAAGGACGCCGGCGGCAGGGTAGCCGCCGGCAGGATGCGAATGGAGTCGCAAGGCGTGAGTAGGCAGTTTGATCTTTTCGATGTTGGGAGAGAAGGCGCAACCTTCATCCCACGACCCTATCAGGTGGAATGCCGTCGCGCCGTCGAAAGCGCGTGGAGGGAGCATGATCGCGCTCTTGCCGTCGTTGCCACGGGACTAGGGAAAACGGAGATATGTGCCTCACTCATTCACGGTGCTGATTCCGAAGGATTGGATACTCTCTGTGTCACCCCCTTCATCGACCTCACTGCCCAAACGGCTGGGCGGCTGCGGTCGAGGGGGGTGGCCTGCGGGGTGGAGCAAGCATCCCTCCGCAGTGACGCACGCCACACGGTCGCCTGCTACGCGAGCCTGTTGAGCCGCAACCGCTGGCAGAACTATGTCGGCCGCGTCAAGCGCGTCGTTGTAGATGAGGTACATCTCAACTACACGAAGGCGTCGATGAAAATGCTCGACGCATTTCTTGAAAGCGGTGCCAAGATTCTGGGGATGACGGCGACGCCCGAGCGGCTGGGCGACCCCATCACCGACTACTACGGCAAGCCGGTCTACACCTACAACTACCACTCCGCGCTCGATGACGGCTGGCTAGTCCCGGCCAAAATCTGGTTGAGCATCCTCGAATCCCTGGACTGCCGCGGCGTTCGCAAGGCAGGCGGCGACTTCGATCCGGTCGAACTTGCCCGCATCATGGCCCAGGAAAAGAACGTCCAGGGTATTTGCTCGTTGATCGAGCAACACTACGAAAACCTCCCGAGCGTCGTGTTCTGCCAGGGGATATGGCAAGCCGAGGCCGTGCATAAGGGTCTGGCCCGCCGCGGCATCTGGTCGAGCATCGTCCACTCCAGAATGGAACCCGAGGAGCGGCGGATGCACCTCAAGGACTTCGAGGACGGCACGACCAATATCATCATCAACGTCGGCTGCCTTTGCGTTGGATGGGACGAACCGCGGCTCCGAAAACTATTCATCGCCAAGCCGACATTGAGCCGTGCCAAATACAACCAGATGTACGGGAGGTTGGTTCGCCCGTGGCCGAAGACCGTTGACGGCTTGCATTCCGCCGAGTCGAGGAAGAAAGCCATCGCGGCCTCGCCCAAACCGGACTTCGAGGTTTTCGACATCACCGATAGTTCGCGGCACAACGACCTCCGCTCTGCGATCGACGTTCTTGTTCCTGACATCGAGCCGCTCCTTGCCGCCCGCATCAAGCGGCAGATTGAGAAGAAGCCCGCATCGCTGGGCCAACTCGATGAAATCGTGAAGGCCGAGGCAGAGGCGATGGCTCGCGAGCAAGCCGCCAAGGATGCCCTGACCGAGCATCTGCGGGCCGGCATGATCGGCCACGGTCGATTCAGCCACTACGGCAGAGACATCTACGCCACCGCAGAAAGGCCAGAGAGAGTGAAGCGAACATACACCCACATGCCCTTCGGCCGGTTCAAGGGGCAGGCGATCAAGTCGATGCCCAAACCATACATTCGTATTCTGTTTCGCGATTTCAAACTCCACGCGGACTTGAAAGAGGCGTTACAGAAGAGGCTCGATAGTTAGTATCTGGATAGTAAATAGGCCAGGGTGCCAAGCGGCACGGCGAAAGCCGTCAAGTTCCTCCAGCCGCAGCCGGCCCGCTAGACGGGTACGAAGTGGGGGCAGTTTGCGGATATGCCCGGCACGCTCTCGCGACTCCAGCCGGGGACGAAACCAGGGATGGCTGCCGCACGGGGCGAAGGAAGGCGATTGGAACCCCGAAAACAATACGCCCGCCACGCTATAGCCCGGCTCCGCAGTTTGCCGACTAGCCAGCGATTTCCCAGGTTTCTGGGGAGTCGCTGCGCCCTCACCGCAGTTTGCCGTGGGTTACGGCGAAAGCCGCTGGGCCGTAAAACAACAGTAAGGAGCAACAAATACATGGTTGGATATCCAAGGTACGCCGGAGAGATACCAGTGCTGGCAGGAATCAAGCCTTGCTGCGCCAGTTGCAAGTGGTTCAAGAGGCTGCCGCCGGAGTCGATCGGCGTATCAGTCAAGGCGGTGGCGTCGCCGGCAGACCATGACGAGGAGGTCGATGACTCGTTGCTCGAAGGTTTCGGCAGATGTGTAAGAAGCCCGCCCCAGTTTTTTTATGAGACGCTGAACGGCGAGTGGCCTGTGATACATGAGACAAAATACTGCGGAGAATACCGTGTTTCAGATAACAACCCATACACCTACTAACGTGCCGCCGCGGCTGGCGGAACTGTGCGCTGAACTTCTCTGCAAGAGGGGCAGCGAGATGAGCGCGATGTTCCACTCGATTGCCAACCATGAGCCAGAGGCATGGGTCGGGGCGACGATCGCCATCGCGACCAAGACTGACGAGGCAGACAACGTCGTGCCGATCGGCTGGGCTTCGCTCACCGAGTGGGACGGGCAGCCGTCACTCCAGGCTTCTGTGTACCCGAGTTTCCGGCACTACGGCCTAGCGTCTGCGATGACCACCGCTCTCACCGTCCTGTCGCATTGCTCGCTTGCGGAGGTCAGGGTGTTTCATCCGAGATTGGTCAATGCAGCAAAGAGGGCGGGATTCAAAGATGTTCAACTCTGGCAGCGAAGCGATGACGGGTGGGTGCGTGTCGAAGACTGAACCAGGAGAAATGGAACCGCAGGAATATATGCTCCTGCGAAACCGCTGCGCTATCTGCCACTGGCCCGCCGGAAGGCCGGGAAGGTGGATGGAGTTGCACCACATCGTCGGTGGTCGAGGCCGCCGCAACACCGAGCGGAACTACATCGCGACCTGTTGCCGCTGCCACTTTTCGATTCACAACAATGTGCCGCAAGGCTCCATCCCAAAGGGGGCCGTGCTGGCCGCGAAACTCGAAGAGGATGGCGAGGTTGATCCAGAGTTCCTCGCGTCACTGCTTCGCAAGAAATCGTTGTCTTACGAGATGGAACCCATACCGGAGTTCTATCTATTGGAGAGGGGAAGGAACGGAGGGAATCCTTGGTTTTGAACAGCCGTCAGAAGGGGAAACGCTGCGAGCGGTTGGCGTGTGCCGCTCTCGCACAACTATTCGGTTGGCACGCACGAAGGTCGCAGCAATACAAAGGCACGACCGATTCGTCCGACATCGAGGTTGACGAAACGCCGAGCGCGTTCTGGGAAATCAAACACGTTGAACGGTTGAATGTCTGGGAGGCGATGAGGATGGCGGTCAGTCAGGCCGGCACGAAGATGCCGATCTTGATGCACCGCCGAAACAGGGAGCCTTATTGGTTGGTGACGATCCGACTCGATGACCTCAAGAGGCTCTCCCATGTTGTCCAAGAAAGTGAAGGCGACACTGCGGTGGCTCCGACGCCATTACCCGGCGACCATGCCGGTGGTGGTTAAGCAGGCACCCGGTCTGGACTGCCACGGCATTTGTATTATTGGCGACGGGCGCGCGCTGATTCGGCTTTCGTCCCGCGACTCCGAGACTGTTCAGTCAGACAGTTTGCTGGAGGAATGGGCGCATGTTCTTCGGAGCGAATGTCCGGTAAAATGTGCAGACCCGCACGACCAGATTTTTTGGGGAATCATGGCGGCAATAACCAAGGACTATCGAGGGGATACCGATGAGTGGCACGAAGTCGATGGATGATCCGGTAAACCACCCACCACATTACAACTGGCACCCGGCCGGCATCGAGGCGGTGGAGGTTTGCGAGGCGTTCAACTACAACATTGGTAACGCGATCAAGTATCTGTTCCGCAGCGGCGGCACTGTTACCAAGGGGGAAGTCCAGACCGACCTGTTGAAAGCAATCTGGTACATTACTAGAGAACTGGAAAGGATTCGCGGTAATGCCAGCAACTGACAACATTGACGAAGCGATCATCGACCACGAAGTGGCGTTGCTGGATCGCGGCCAGATTGACATTGCATGGCGTGCGCTCTGCGCTCACATGATCTACGCCGCGGTGGCCTGCTACCGAATCAAGGCTGTTAACAAATGCTGTGTCGAGAACCGGATTGCCGCCCGCCGGTGGCTGGCCGGGGGCGGGATTGTCACGTTCGAGGAAGCCTGTGAAACCGCGGGGCTTTCGGGCGACAGAATCCTGGCCCTACTCCATGACAAAATCTCCCCCGCCGCTCCAATAAATACGGGTAGGAGAGAGCCAAATGCCAAACCTTACGGATCGAATCAAACTCCTGGTGGATTGGTGGCCGTTGGTGCTGCTTTTGCAGCGGATTGCGGCAGCCAAGCCGGGCCAGCAACAGGCTGCGGCAGTGGTAGACTCCCTGCTTTTCCTGGCGAGTAAGACCGAAATCGAAGTTGATGACAAACTCTGCGACCATCTGCGGAAACTGATTGCTACGAAGGAAGGCGGCGAACTCGTTGACTATGTTGCCTCACTTGTCGGCCGACCTTCTGGTGTATAGCGGGCTGGCACTCGCCGGCCTGTCTGGCTACTGGCTGCCCTTTCTCAAGGGGCTGAATCTCCGGCTGCCTGCCCCTGCCCCTGCCCCTGCCCCCGCTCCGGCCCCTGTGGTGACGCCAGAGGGCCAATGGCAGAGCGAGACGGTCGATACCCTCATCCGGCTCCAGGCGACGCTGGAGGCCCGCAAGATGGCCCCGGCGGTCAAACTCTGCCGGGAGTTAATCTGGGAAGTCTTGGGGGGCGACAAGCCGTGAACCGCATCCTGGTCTGCCTCGTCGCCGCCCTGGCGTTCGCCCTGTTCCGCGGGAATATTCCTAGCGTGACGCCAGTGATTCCGGCGGTGGTGGTTGTGCCGACCCCCATCCCCAGCATCGCCCGCTTCCGCGACCAGATGACGGCCGACGAGCGGGCTGCCGTGTCCCAGTGCTACGGGGTGCTGTCGCGCTCGATCGCCGCCAACCCCATTGACGATCCAATAATCCCCACGGTCGCAGCCTTGAACGACGTTCATCGGGCGTCGCTCCTGTTCGTATGGCGTGGAGTCCTGGGGAATCAGCCGGGCAAGTATGAGGGATTGCGGGAGGAGTTGGAGGGTTTGCTCAGAGACAAGATCGGCGTCGCCGACGTACCGCTGAACCCAGCGGTACAGAGGGATGCTGCCGCTTTGTTTGACGAACTCGACCGATCCTTCCGGTAGCACCCTCGATGATTGACTCCAGCGGCCTGTCCTCGATTGAGGATTGCGTTGCGCTCTATGAGCGTGGCTTCGCCGGTGCGTATTCCAATCCCGAGGCAGCCGCCATGCTGGCGGCGGATATCACGAACGCCGGCGGGCATCGTCGTGCGTACTCAGCCATTCACGCTGCGGGCTTCCAGGGTGCCGGCGAAGGCGTCCTCTCCATCCCGTTCATTGCGGCGATGAGGCTCTACCCTGGCTGCCTTCCAGGCGGCAGCCAGCAACGCGGCGACTGTGTCAGTTGGAACCTCCGGTCTGCCGCGCTCGTCTCCTACTGTTCCTCGATGGTGTACGGCGACAACGCCGAGCGATACGCCCCGCCCGTCGTGTCGGAACTCGCCCGCTCGAACGGTGTCATCGCTACGGAACCCTGGTACTGGATGCGTCAGCATTCCGGGGAAGGGTGGTCGTGTGCCGAGGCGGCTCGCGTTGCCCTGTCCACGGTTGGCCTCGTTGTTCGCAAGAACTACGAAGAGATTGGCATCGACCTCGAACGATACTCCGGCCGCACCGCCGGCCGTTGGGGTGCATCCTCGCCACCCGAGTCCGTCCTGGCCGTGACGAAGAAGAACCTTCTCACCACTGCCACCATCTGCAAAACCTGGGAAGACGTTCGCGATCTACTGGCGAATGGGTACGGCATTTCAACGTGTGGCTCCGAGGCGTTTTCCCAGACACGCGATAAGGAACTGGGGCTGTGCCGCCGCTCGAACTCAACGTGGCATCACGCGATGTCATTCATCGCAGCGGACGATCGAGAAGAGGTTAAGAAGAAAGCCGGGTGCAAGACCGGCGGCCTCGTCCTGGTGCAGAACTCTTGGTCGAACTACTGCGGGGATGAGTTTCCGATCTACGGAACTCGATGGAAGATTCCTGCCGGCAGTTTCTGGGCAAGGTGGGAAGATGTCGCCAACCGCTACATGGTTGCGATGGGTGGCACCCGCGGCTTCGAGGCTATGGCTGTTCCGCGATGGAGTCTGGGGGGAGTTATCTAATGCGTCGCATTTTGATTGTTCTGGCGGTTGCTGCTTGGCAAGTTGAGATGTCGGTGGAGTGCGCCATGAAGTGCATCCATCGTCCAGCCACGCCAGCACAGACGATCAAGGCGGCGAAGCCAGCCACTGCCCCCGAATGCAAAGGTGCATCATGCCCCCAGCCGCAACCGAAACCGTCGATCAAGTAGCGTCCCCTTCCCTGGCGGTCAACGCCGAATCGCTGCTCAAAGCAATCCAACAGTTTGGGCTGCCGCTAGTGATGCTTGGCGTCATCCTCTGGTGGGCGAGGCATGACCTTGTGCAGCCGTTGCTCGACGCCCATTTCCAGGTCGTGGAAAAGATTGTGGATGGTCAGCAAGAACACGCCGAGAAACTCGATCGTATCGGCGACTCGCTCGAAGAACTGATTAGGATCAGCAAGTGAGCCGCCGCCTGACCGCGGATCAACAGCGATTCGTTGAGTCGGCCATGCCGGTGATTGACGCTTCGATTGCTGCGTTCAGAAAGAGAAACGCCAACCGCTGGCAGATTGTGCGGCGGTGCGACCTCAAGGGGGCGGCGCAGCAAGCCGTCTGCCTAGCCGCCCTAACCTACGATCCTGCCAAGGCGGGCATATCTGCCTACTTCTCAGTCGCCATTCAGCGTGCGCTGATGAAGGAAGTCGCCGGCCGGGAGCGGATCGACCGCCGGATGGTTTCCGCCTGGGTGGTACACGACCGCCCGTCCAACCCAACTCACGACAAGATGAAAGGCCGAGCCATCAAGGCGTTGGCATTCCTGCCGCCGGAGGAACGACGGCTTCTCGAAGATCATTTGATAGAGGGGGTGACGCTTGGCCGGCTGTGCCGTGAACAGGGGTGCCACCCTCGCACGTTGAAGAAGAAGATTCTGCGGGCGATCGAGAAACTTCGGGAAGCCGAGAGTCATCTGCCTTGATGAACAGGTCGGCTGACTTGCCGATGAAGTCCAAGGCGTGAGTCAGTTCCTCGATCCTGGCGTGATGGCGTAACACCGTCTGCTCCAGGTGTATCACCCAGTTTCGGTAGCCGCCGTTAAGTGGGTATTGCTCACCGTCCTGCGATGCGTTGACATCGCGAAGCGCACGAACCAGTGAATCAAGTGCGTTGATCCTTGCGTGCCTGACGGCGAGTAGGCTCTGTTGCTCGCGGCAAACTTCCCGCAGGCGGGTGATTTCCGCAGCGGCGTCCAGGCAAAGCGAGTCAACCCCCTTGCCGCAGTGCGCCCGGTCGTTGAGACGCTCCAATAGTTCGTCAGTCATTTGAATCTGTTACCCCTCGAAGCCTACGAAACTCCCTCTCTGCCGCAGCGGCGTACTGGCAGTAGCAGTCGATCGTAACGAGGCACCGCTCCAACTCCGCGGCGGCCTCTTCCATGATGTCACTGGCCGGCACTGCATCGACGGCGATCGTCCACTTGCGGAGCCGCTCGATGATGTCACGGGTTTTCTGGTGCGGCACCATGATCCAGCCTATCGAGTAGGGAGCGAAGAGTGTCGGCCGCCTCGCGTGACAACGTAGTTGGCATGGATTCGCATTCCATGATCGCCCATCCAATCGCCGTTCGCTCCTCGTCGGTGAGCGTGGGGTAACGGTAGAGCGGGAATGGCTGCACTAAGTCTCCTCCAGCCGCCGCAATGCTCTTCACAAGTTTTTCCGTGTATCCAAACAGAACCGTAGGTGCGGCCCCAAACTTGCCGGGAATGTCCGCCGCCCACGCAAACGGCTGAGAACCACGCGATGGAATGGACTGCTCATTAGCGTCTGTCATGTCTGATGCTCCTGTGTTCGCAGCCATTCATCTATGGCGTTCTCACCCATCACACATCGTAGCCGCGCTTGATCCAATACTGCCTAATCGCCTCCCGCTCCGCGTCGGTGAGCCGCAGACGAGCGATCTCGTTGCGGTACTCCGCGTCAGTCTGCCTCATGCCGCCGCCGATCAGCAGCCCGTCGTTCATGCCGCGTAGTCGCGGCCCAGCCTCGCACTGCATCGCTCGCACAGCCGCCGTCACAGCCTCTTCTGCCGTTCGGCCTTTGCAGTGCGTTGCAGGCCAGTGATTCATTAGTCGATAACTGTGCGTTCCGTCCATTTTTGGAGAGTGTTCTTGCAGTTGGCCAAAAAAGAACGTCAACATAGAAGCCGCGTTCTGCAAAGTTGCCTGATCTTGATGTGGCATCCTGCTCGCGATATCGCGTATCTCATGAACAATGTTAGTCATTTCACTCATCGCTCACCTCATAGCCGCTCCAGTAGGCCGCGCAGCGCGTCGGCCATTTCCTCATGTCGCTTGATATGCTCCGGCCCTTCCGCGAACATTCCGATTGCCAGCCAGACGGCGAACCACTCATCGGCGGTGAGCATGGGCTGCGGCTGGCTGTAGAGAGGGACGATTTCGCCACCGGCACACAGTTCCTGCATCTTTTCAGCGAGCATTTGGCTGGCGAAAACCGAATAGGAATCTGTCTGCATCACCGCCCACGCCACCGGCTCTTGTGTATTTCCGGTGGGAGTCGCGGAGGCTCTTACCCGCGAACCCTCTTGGTGGAAACTGCCGTCTCCATCGGCTGCCGGAACAGCGTCGTTCTGTGTGCCGCCGATGCCAGCGTGTCCTGCGCACGGACTGTCGCTGGCTCCCGCCGTCGGCGCGGCGTCTAGATTTGTTCGCTCCAGTAGGGAGCGGAGATGGTAGTCCTCTCGCTGTAGGTAGTCGGCCTTCGTCGCAATGTGGTGCAGGACGTTGCGGATCGCCTCCCGCTCCTCGTCGGCGAGATATTTCCCGTCGGCACACAGGGTTTTCATTTTGTTGTAGCCCTCGATCAGCAACCCCATCGCCCGCCCGTCTTCCTCCCGCAGTTCGTTGAGTCGTTCGATTTCGTCGGCCGCCTCTTGCTTGAGGTCGAGGTCGAGTCCCTTCGCCTTTCTCAATCTGTCAGCCAAGTCGCTCATACATTGCTCCTAACAAATAGCGGGCCATGCTCACCGACATAGCAGCACAGCGTATTGAAATCGAGGAACTCTTCGGCACCTTCCGGCGTCATGCCGTCGCGCTCGACCAGGACGGTGACGCACTTCTCCAGGTCATACACAGCAACGTGTGCGTGATGGGTATTGACGGTGTACCCGATCAGTGCATCCTCCAGACCGTCGGCCAGCAACGCTTCGGGGTTCAACTCCCCCAGGTACTCCATCATCCTTGAACGAGCGTCGGCATCCATGCCATGACTCCTACTTCGGCGTCGGCCTTTTTATCTCGCCGCGGCGTATCTTGTTCCATCGCCGCACAAGTTTCTTGCCGTCAGTAACAACGGGATATTCTAACTCATGGGCAGCAATGGCCCATTGCACCGCCTTGATATTCGAGAACTTCCGCTTGGTCAGGAACTCCTTCTGGTGCAGGCACCACAGGGCGATCTTCTCCTGGCTCCAGCCCGCCGCCTTCTTGGCGTATATCTCTGCGACATACTCCCGCTCTCTCAGGTCGAGGACGAACCGGCGGGTGGATTTCATGGTGCCGGATTCCCGCACACCCTTGCCAACTATTTTCCAGCCCACCGGGGAATGTTTACCTAGCGGGAGTTTGTGCTTCTTGCGATACGAAATAATCTCAGCGGCCCGCTCTCTCGCAAACTCACGCTCCAGTTCAGCGACCGACAGGAGAATGTTGAAGAAGAATCTCCCGGCCGGCGTCGATGTGTTGACTCTGATATCGAGCGAGACGAACCGAACCTTCCGCCGCTTCAACGCTTCGATGGTGATGACGCCGTCGGACACGCTGCGGAATGCACGGTCGAGCCGAGCCGTGACAACGTAATCCTTCGGCCGAGCAATGGCGTAGACGGTGCGGCCATGCTCTCTCTCGGAGAAGGAAGTGCCACCCCGCACCGCCTTGTCGTAGTAGAAGCCGCCCCATCGGACGCCCTTCCGCTTGAGATTCGACCGCCAATACTGCTTGACCTTGGCACACTGTGCCGACTTGGTCAGCCCCTGCTTGACGGTGCTATGCCGGCCGTAGCCGTAGCACACCGGCCCCCCGCTAATCGTCGGTGATTCGTTTTCCGAACACGCACTTTTCATATAGGTCAGTGTCGGCCGCCAGATGCAGGAGCGCAAGCGCAACCGCACCGTTGACCGACAGATCATCCCCCTTGTCAAAAGTCTGGTGAAACTTCCGCAACGTGACGCGGCAGTAGTCGAGAAAGCCGGGCGGCGGCACGATATCCCAGAGTCGTTTGCTGACCGCAGGATCGTCTATCGAGTTGCCGCCGCCCAGTAACTGTGAAATGGAATCCAGCATCGGCGTGCCGAGAATCTTCGTCGTGTCGTTGAAGATAATCTCGGCGAGGTACAGCAATACCTCTTCACGCAGTTGCGGATTCATGGTCAGAACGCGGGGCCGCCAGCCAGAACTTCGCGGGCTGCCGCTGCGTCTCCTTCGGTGAGACGATTGAACAGGTCTTCGTAGACACTGTCATCGAGCGACGCCAACTTCGCAAGGTCGGTCGCCAGTTCCTCGTCGCCGGCATCGAACGCCATGAGCGACAGGAGTTTGCCGCGTAGTTTCTCGCGAACCTTCTCCTTCTCGGTCATGTACCACTCCTTGCCCTTGCCGGTGTCCTCGATGAACACCTTGAGGACAGGCTTGCCCAGGCCGCCGACGGCATCCCACTGCTTATCGGAAGGCTCAAACACGCATTCGGGGTAGTCGAAGAACGCGCTAACGTCCTTCCTCCCCACGTTGCAGTAAATGCGGGGCTTCTGCTTATCGACTCCCCACGCACGGCCGCCAACAACCTTGGCCCGGCGATCCAACTCGTTCGCAATCTCGTCAGACATCACACAATCCTTCTAGTTCAGATTCCAGTGGTCTGCCCGCAGCCCGATGCCGTCGAGCAACTCTTCTATCCTCTCCCTAACTGTAACAGCGTTGGGCCACTTCGTGTTACCAAAACCGTGGAACATTTCGTGGCGTCCGCTCCAGTTTTCATCATCAGCAACCGCGTTGGCGAGTAGCAGGATAAGCCCCATAGTCACAGGGTCGTACCCGCCACCTTCCGCCAGCCTGGGGTCATCCGCGAGGGACAACCCCAGGCTCCGGCAGAACTCCCCGATCTTGAAGCAACACTCTGCCGCGACTTCCTTGTGGCCGTTCAAGCAACGGCCTCACGCTCACGACGCTTGAGGTAGTTTCCGACGCCGCTGGTCGAGAGCCGGAACGCACGGGCGATAGCCCGAATCGTCAGGCCGTCCTGCCGCATCTCACACATCTTGTCGCCCATCTCGGTGTCGATCTTGTAGATGCCCCTCGTCTTCTTCTTCTTCCGGCCACGCACGGCACGAATGCCGAGCGACGCCGCGCTGTCTGAACGAATGACAGGAAGGACTGCACCGGCCGTCGCACCAGACGCAACCCGCACAGTAAATCCCATCTTCAACGCCCTGGTCAGGATGCTTTGGGCATCCCTCTGACCGAGGCTGATCTTCCTACTGACTTCCAGAACAACCGACATAACACTCTCCTTGCGTGAAAAGAAATGAAAAGAAACACCCTCCAGCCCATATTGGTAACGCACCCAAAAGGGTTGTCAAACACGAACCATTCAGATTTTCCTGGCGTTCCTTCTGGAAACGGCAGGAGTCTCTGGCATAGGAAACCAGTGCGTCACACTGTCAACACTCAGCGAGTAGAACGATGACCACCGGTGCTTGGTGCCGTCGCCCTGGTAGACGCCGACCCAAGGCCCAGACTCGCGGCTATACATCACGACCTTCTGTCCCAACTCAGGCACGCACTCACGCACGGGAATCCACCGCGGCGGCTCCGGTGGCAGCGTCTCCTGGGCCACCCTCAGAACCACCGCCGGGATACTAAGAATCCTTCCCATTGCTCTCCCTTCCTGGCAGCCCGTAGTAATCGCGAGGGATGGGGGCTATTCCAGCGGCCTCGGCTTCCAAGTCCTTCGCGTGCGAGAGGAACATTTCCGCACGGTATCGCAGAGTTTTGGCAGCGGCCACGCACGCCGATTTCCTACTCCGATGACACTGCTTCGCCGGGTAGTAGTTCCTCTGCTTCGGATGATTGCCGTACTTCAACAGAAGCATTGGCTCTCCCCGGTAGTTCGTGTGATGTGCCACGAACTGATACGAATGTATGGTGCCTTCGGAAACCACGACCCATATCTTGGCGTCCTTGGCAATCGGATCATCGACCGTTGCTTCATCACTCATGCCTTACAACCCTCCGTTCGCCGGTAGTGAGAATGGCATAGGCAGGAACACCGGCACCCACCGCCGCCTCGATCAAAGGCCAAATCGCATCGACGCATCCCGCTCTAGTCTCGCGGGCAATCACCGTATCCTTCCCCAACTTCGTGTCACGCTGTTCGAGAATCACGCCACACTTGTCTGGTCGCAAATCCATTTCCATGTTCGTCTGCAACCAGACACACTTGTAATCACGACACGCCTGCGGTCTAGCCTTGTAGATGGCACAACCGCCGGCGCACTGGTGAGAGCATGGAGTCCCCGCCGGCTTGTCGATTTCCTCGATCGACAACGCGACGCAACACTCTTGGCAATCACCGCACCGCTTTCTTTCGGGCCTCACGGGGCGTACCTCCTTCCTTCCACTTCCGCCATGCGAGCCGGCAGCACCGCCTTCCTGTTGCAACTACCGCAGCACCGCCCATCGGCCACCGGCTGGGCGTTGTCGCCGCCGACGTAGTAGCCAGACGGTCGAATGGTTTTGTTGCAGAGGCAGCACCGCAGCAACTCGACGCCCTCGGCCTTAAAGATGATGCGAACGAGCCGGCACCCGTCGCACTCCCACTCGTCAGCCGGATCGTCTCGGTCGCAGAGGCATTGGCTGCAAGGCTGATACTCCGCACGCAAATCCTTGAGCATCGCCAGCATTTCCGGTGAGGCGGCGATGAGGTTGGCATTCTCCTGCTTGTTGGGCCGGTTTGGAATCCACGCCACCCTCCCGCTGTCAACACTCGGCTCTGCCTTGGTGCGAACCACAAGGCTCGCCGAACCCACCGTGTCGAGCGTGACGAACCACGGCCCCGGTGTGTGCTTCACTTCGTCCATCGTCTAGTCCCCTTCCGTTTCTAGTTGTGATAACTGTTGCTTCTGATACATCATCGTCTCAACAAGCCCCGCCCTTCCGGTGCAGTCACACCGATCGCAGCGGTCGGCACCGAAAGTTGTTCGCCCTCGCCCGCGGCACCCAAGGCACACGCCATTGAACCGCAGGCAATCGTCCAGCCCCGACGGCAGCCCGGTCAGCGACCACAGGATTCGCCATTGGCGTATGGCTTCCAGGTCGTTGCCGAGCCGCGGGTCAACGAGCGCACGCTGTCCGCTTGCGCCGCTCATGTTTCGTCACCCCCTTCTCGGATGCAAAGGCTGACAACGTCCAGCACACTGGCCGCGAACCGCGTCACTTCCTGGTCGCACGTTGCACGAAACCCGAAGTCACGCACCACCCGCACGGCATCGGGCCAGAGCATCGAACACCACGACTTGCGGGGCGACGAAGTCACGCACTCCACGGGAATGTCGGCCCGCCCCTTGCCGGAGTCGCCGATGCGGAACACCACCGGGCGGGTAGTGTCGAGCCAGAGAACGCCGTCATCCGTTTCGTGCGGGAAGTCGCCGCTCATATCCTTGATGCTGACCTTGCCCGTCAGTAAGTCACGATAGAACGAATGGCCGTAGAAGTTGCCATCCTCGTCGGTCTGCGAATCACGCCACAACAAACGCCACCGATATGTGAACTTGGTTTCGGTAACCATCGAAACACCTATTGAAAAAGACAATCGAACAGCCGAGCCGAACGTCGGCCCGTCAAAACCCTTACTCTCCACACCCCTTCGACTTCTCAGCCTTGCGATGGTAGCGCACCGCCCGCTGGAGTTGTGCCACCTTGCGACGGGCAACCGTGCGGTTGCGCTTCCACGATTTCAACTCCGCTTCGAGCCGCTCGATCTTCGACGCCTTGGCAGCGGCGGCGGTGGCCGGCACTTCAAGCAACGCCTCGACGCCGTCACGCAGAGCGTCGTAGTCGAACCGCAGCGGGGGGCCGGTGATTGTCCCGGTGGTTTGCATCCGAGCCAGCCGCCGCACATGAACCGCGACCGTCTGCCGAATGATCGGCAGTAGGTCGGCGCGGAACATGGCGAGCGACTTGGCCCGCACGAACTTCGAGATATGTCTCGGGAGCCTAGCCGGCATCAGTCATTCCCTCCATTGAGAAACAGGTGAAAGAAATACGCCACGGCACAGAGAACAACCAGCGTCAGGAGCGGATCATCCTTCATAGCCCACCCCCTCCCAGCACTGAACAACCCTAGCCCACGCCGGCGTCGGATAGGAACACTCGCGAACGATGGCGATGACAAGCCGAGCGCGGGTTCGCTTACTCGGCCAATCGGTTTCGCCGTCAGTGATGACCACGATGCAATCGGTTTTTTGCTTGTCAGCAAACTGAACCGCATCGTCCATCGAGGTGCCGCCGCCGCCGTCCCAGGAGAATCCCGACATCGAGACGAGCCGCTTGTCGGATTGGAGGTCGGCATCCCAGCACACGACCCGCGGCCGATGCACCTTCCGCAGACCGGAAGCAACCGCAGCACAAGCCGGGCCGACACAATCCTCCATCGAGCCGGAGGTATCCACGACGATCGTGCATTCCGGCGAGAGACGAATCACACCGGGCCGCCGAGCCACGCCGGGCGATTGCCGGCGGGACATCTTGCGATAGGTGAACTCGTCTTCCCCGATCGGGCTTGCGACAGACCGAGAAACAATCTCCCGCAGCACCACCGTCCAATCACGAACACGACCGAGCCGCCGGTCGATCGCCCGCCGCAGGCACCCCGGCGTCGAGCCGGGCTTGGTCTTCTCGATCTTGGCAATCTCGTCGGCGACCTTCGCGAGTTTGCCCTCCATGCTGGCCGAGCCGGCACCGGGCCGCTCGCCAGGGCGAGGGTTGCCGTCGGCACATGACCCGCCCGTCTCGGGATTTCCTGGCGTCTCATCCTCGGGGATGCCGGCCCGCAGTAGGTCAGCGTACCGCTCAGTGGTCAGACCATGAACGATGCCCGGCACCTTGCGATACTTCTCCCAGGTGACGATGAAGTCAGGCTCCCAATCGCCGGCATCCCTTGCGAGAGCCGTCTGGATGCACATATCGGCGGCGATATTCCAGATCGTGAAGTCACGCTCAGTGGGGGCATCGCACCACACCGCCCGCCGCTTGTGGTGGGACAGAGCAAGATGGAACGTCTCATGGAGCAAGACATACGCGACTTGTTCCACGGGCAGACCCTCCACGAACTTCTCGGAGTAGTAGCACCGCCCTTGCGCATCGACGCCCATCGTCTCGACCTGTTCGCACGGGGTGCATGGCATCCCGTAGACCAACGCCGAGAGGTAGGGAAACTTCCGGCGGCACAGGTCTTTCGCCTTAAACAGTTTCTTTGTGGCTTTCTTCATGGTCAGGCACCCCCGTAGATAGCAGTGACGATCCGAGCGTGCCGTGCCGCCAACTTGGCCGGCATTTTGTAGGTCGGCAGGAGCGTTTTGATTTCGGCGAGGCACGGGATGGAGAGGTCAGGCTGATCGCCCTCGGCCATCTCCACCAGCAACTCGCACGCCTTAGTTGCCATGTCATCCTCGACGCCACCGTCCTCGACCTTCCGCTCGCCGAGATACTGGACGATCGCAGACGGCAGGCCGATGAGCCGGTCGATGGTCTTCTCACTGACCTTGACCGTCTCGGTGCCAGCGAGGAACGCCGGAACGTCGATCATCGCGAGGTTGTCGAGCATCGCAAGCAACTCCGCACCGGCACCCGTACCCACGGTGCCGCACACTAGTTGCGACCGGGTATCTTCGAGCATCCCCACCGAATCCGCAGCGGCGAGGCAGCGGACGGTGTTCCACCACGAACGGGGCGACGGGAAAGCCAACTCGCCATCCGGCACCCGCTCGACACACATCAGCGACGGCTTGTTGCGTGTCAGCCGGGCGACGATGCCACCGAACTTCGGCAGGAAGTGAGCGAACGAACCCACCTTCGGCACGTTGGTGGGCAGCGGGAAGTTTCCGCCGTTCGACAGACCCGCCCGCCACTCGTTGGCCGGGAAGACCCAATCATGGTGGTACATGCGGTTCGCCAGGGCAGGCTCCAACTCCGAGCCGTTAGGACACAGATCGGGCGGGTTGCACGCCGCCGTCACCACCGTCGTGCCGTGGAAGACCAGCGCACCGACGCGCCGCTCGTTGAAACACGACAGGAGCGGAGGCCGCATCTGCGTGCCGGCAGACGTTACCTCGTCGATATGCAACCAGCGGAGAGCCAGTTTCAGATCGAACATCCATTCCATCGGCGACATCCGGCAATGGCCGGTCGCCGCATCGTGGACGGGGATGCCGCCGATATCTTCCGGCGCGTGCTGACTCGGGATGAACACATGACAGACGTAGCCAAGGTGCCGAATCATCGCCTCGATGACGGCATTCTTGCCGACGCCGACGCCACCACGGGCGACGGTAGAAACTCCAGCCTGGGCGGCGATGAAGAACGCCGCATTCGCACAAGAAACCATGAGAAGAAACTCCGAAAAGAAATCGAACCGGGAAGGGAGGGGGCGACGCTCGCCCCCATCCCGAAAGACCGTCTCTACACACCCCCTTAGATCGCCGCGTCACCGTCCTGCGCCGACCACAGGTCGAGGTGCGCCATGCCGATCATCGCCTGCTGCTGTTCGAGAGCCTCACGCATCGCGTCGAGGTTCGTCGCCAGGAACTTCTCGTAGAACTCGATTTGCCGAGCGTCTTCGAGCATCGACTCGAAGCGACTCTGCAACCCACGCTCTTGGGCCTTGCCGCCCGCCGTCACGAACTCAGCCCAATCGGCTTGCCGTTTGGTCATGCGATCCACGACTTCGCGGATCATGTTGTCGTGAACCATCGTCAAGAGACGCTCGTTCGCCGTCAGATCGACCACCCAGCAATGGAGTTGCGGGCCGCCCGGCTTGAGAGCATCGGCCACGGCGTTGTACCGCTCGATGAACTCACCGGGGATGAAGAACACACTGCCGTTGTCGCGAAGACCCACGGCGTGCGACTTGCCGAGCAACCGATTGACCCCCTTCGTGACATCACTCGCGGTCAGGAACTCGGTAGCCCCCTGGTACACGGCATCGAGCCGCGTCGAGGCAGCGTACTGCGACGCCGTGAACAGGTGCGACGCCTTGAGGATCGTCGCCTCACCCGTCTCGGCGTTGACCCCGGCAGAGAACACGAACGGGTATTCGTTCTCGTCCTTGCCGCGAATCTCCTGGTACACACCCACGCCGAGCGACGAGCGGTCGAGCGTGAAGTATTTGAGATTGGGCATCCCCTCGGCACACAGATCGCACTCCTTCGCCACCACCTTGGCCGCCTCATGGATGGCAGCGAGACGGTTGACCTTGGGCAGACAGTCGATTTGACCGACGCCACCGAAAGCACCCTCGGCCACGGGCCGGGGGCAGCGGCAGGAATCCCAACACGCCACCGCACCGCCGACATCACTGAACTTTTTAATCATCGAAAAGCACCTTAGAAAAGAGAAACGCCACCGGTTATGGTGGCGTGAACGTCAAGACCAACGACAGAAAAACTTGAACGCAACACGATTGCGGACAAGCACTTACGAAAAGAAACTGGACGGGTATCCAGTGGGGGGTAGGCCGGTCGATCCGGCCCACCCTCCCACCCACCTATCTCTCCACACCCCTATGACTCCCGGCGTGCGCCCTCGATGGTCGCCGTCGCCAGGTCAGCCACCGTCCGCAGTCGAGCCTCGACAGCGACGCAGACCATAGGCTTGCCCGTCTCGTTGCCGTACCTCGCCAGCGTGTCGGCACCCTCACGCAACGCAACCGCCGCCGCCGCCAGCGCGGCCTTGGCCTGGGAGTAAGACCGCTGCAACTCCCACGCCTTGGCCCTCATGTTCGCGACCCTGTCATCCATCCGCATGATGATGTCACCACGCTGCTCGCAGTCGGCACGCAGGCCCGCCGTCCACTCAGGCATGAACCCAGACTTCGGCACTCCACCGATTTCCTCGGGCGGCACCGGGGAATCCACGCCGTCAACACCCTCGGCATCCCACGACGGGAAGACCACACCGCCACCGTGCTTGCCGGCAGCGATCCGCTCAAGCACCGCCGCGTAGTGACGCATTTCGTGCGCCTGGTAGAGAGCGACGCGCTGCCACGACCAACCATCGCCGACCTCGTCTCCCGCCAGGATCGAGCCGAGCCGCTTGATCGAGGCGACCATGTCAGAGAGATACTTGAAAACGTCCACGAACCACCGTCCTTTGCACTAGAGAAACGAACCGGGGCGGGCCGGAACGTCCGACCCGCCCCGCAAACCAGACTCTCCACGCCCCTTGGGACTCAGAGCCTCTCGACGTTCGCCTCGATGAACGAAGCGATCTGGTCGAACGATTGGCACCCATCGTTCAACTCGGTGAGGTAGTTGCCCCCGGCACTGGGGTTGATCGACCCCAGCCCGGCCCACTCGCGCACCGGCACCGGCAAAACCCCCTCGGCCTGGAACGCCCCGCACCGGTAGGCACACACGCGAGTCACTCCCGGCTCGTTGTGGGCGTTAGGCAACCAATCGACAACGCCGCCGACACCGACCTGGGACTCGATGAACTCCTTGTGCAAGTCGCACAGCACACCGAGACAGCAATGCCCAACGGCACCGGGGTCTTCGTTCGCCGGGCCGCGGAGCGTACCCTTGGCCTGGACGTAATGACCCGACCGCAGCGCGGCAACCCACTTCGCAGCAATCTTTGAATCCATGACAGAAACCCTTTGTGCTAGGGGGTAGGGCGGGGCCGGCACCGTGCCGACCACCGCCACCACCCCGGAAAATCAACTCTCCACACCCCTACGCCACCCCGTACCCGTCGGCGATACGCTTGGCGATCTGTCGGTAGAACCCCGCATCGTCTACCTCGCACCGAAACTCTGCCTTGGCGTTGATTGCCATGAACACGGGCATCGCAGACTCCCAATCGGGAAGACGAAACGCCGCGCCGCACGAACCACACTCACAGACGATGACAAGCCGCCCCTCATGGAGTCTTTGCTGCCGGATGACCACGTTTCCCCGGTAGCCGTTCCGGTGAATCTTCACCCCGTCCATCGCCTTGGCACCCTCGGGGCAGGGCAGACACACGTTCAGCCCGTACTCCGTGTTGATGAACTGCACGGTGTAGTGGTCGATCGACTCCCGCATCCACGGGAAATCAACCGTGACGCCGATACCCCGGCCATAGTCCTCGAAGTCGCCGGGATTCTTGGCATCCTCGTCGGGCCACGGGAAACGGAAACGGAGAGCCGCCGCATCGCGAACCGGATCGACGTTGCCGGGCAGCGGCGACACCTTGGAACGCTGATCGTAGCGCAGATACCACATATCCTCGCACGTTCCGATCTTGACCTCGCGACCACCGAACTTTGCATACTCGCCCATGACAGAAACCCCTTTGGTGAAAGACGGCGACGCCCCCGGCCGGCGAAGTTGCCGACCGGGGAGCGTCGCCCCCTGGAATCAACCGGCCGCCGCCACCGACGCATCGACCTGGAAACCACCGAGCGGAGCCGGCATCGAACCGCCGTTCTCCGTTGCCACCGGCATCGCGACGGCCCGAATCACTTCGCCCGTTGGTGCCTTGGCGTCGATCCGCACCGCGGAGTGTTCATCGGTGAAGTGAAACGTGGCACGCGACGCTCCGGCCTCGACAAACACCTTGCACAGATTCGCCAGCAACTCGCAGTCGAGCCGGATGGCGAACTTGGGCGTCATATCGGGGAAGACATCGCGCCACCGGGGGAAGCGACCCTCGACCACATCGGCGACCATCGGCACCGGCGACTTCTTTCCGTAGACCATCGCCACCGGGGTGGCATTGACCAGCGACATCTCCATCCGCTCGTCGCACTTCGCCTTGCACACCGCACCGAACGCCTTGGCAAGAGCCTTGCCGTTGACGATCGTGTTGACCGGCTGCGATGACTCAGAGCCGTAGGACACATTGACCAGGATGCGACCGTCAGTTGCCGTGAGGTTGACCACACCGTCAGCGACCTCGACGTTGACGCCACCAAGGGCGTAGCGGGAGGACGTTGCGTCAGCACACCCGACGATCGACCGAATGAACTTGGGAAGACGAATCATTGCAAGAGACTCCAGGGGGAATGGCGGGGCGAAACCGATCGACCCACCGGGGGAATGTCTCTACACACCCCCCTAGTAACACAGACAAAACACAGTCAAAACGCCGGTTACTACTGGCATCCCGCCGGGAAGCCGAAAGCCGCCGGCACCGGCACCGTGCTAGTAGCACCTAGCAGGGAAGCAACCGCCGGCCGCCGGCCGCGTTACAAAGCAACCGCCGCCAGGAAATCGCGGCAGCCGCCGCCGGGAAATCGTGGGGGGGTGTGTAGAGATAGGGGGTAGAGCGGTGCCGGGCCGGGCCGGCGACGCTCTAACAACCAACCCCCGGATGGAGAACTGACGATGCCCCCGAAAGCAACCACCGCCCCCGCCCTTCCCCTGGACGCCGCCGCCGAGTTGCAGCGGCTCCGAGCCGAACGCGACGCCCTTGTCGCCGAACGCGACGCCGCCCGCGCCGACGCCGACAAGGCCAAGGCCGAACGCGACGCCGCCGCCAAGGCCACCACGGGAAAGACGCCCGGATTCCATCCCATCACCGAACTGAGTGAAGGCGATCGGAAGGCGGGAATCGTCGCCAAGGCGTGCGCCATCCTCCCGAACGGCCGGCGGTTCGACTATGCCGTGAAGGTCGGCAGCGACGGCCGCCGATACGTCAGGGAGGACTATGAGCGGCGGTTCGTGTCGGACGGCCGAGGGGGCAAACGGCCGACGAGCGGCCTTGACGCCACGATCGGCGACTTCGCCTACGTCCAGCAATGGCGGGTCGAGAACCCCGCCGTTCTGGCCGCCGCGGCTACATGGGCCGCCGACCATCTGGCCGAGCCGACCGCCGCCGGTTGAACCGGGGACGATCGACAACCCGACGCGAGACGATCGCCCCCCCGGCTCCGGCCGGGGGGGCTTTTCTCGTTTCCAGGGGCCGGGGCCGGGGCCGGGGCCGCCGGCCAGGGCGACGGCCAGGGCGGGCCGCCGGGGCCGCCGGCCAGGGCGACGGCCAGGGCGACGGCCAGGGCGACGGCCGGGGCCGCCGGCCAGGGCGACGGCCAGGGCGACGGCCAGGGCGACGGCCAGGGCCGGGGCCGGGGCCGCCGGCCAGGGCGACGGCCAGGGCGACGGCCGGGGGCCGGGGCCGGGGCCGCCGAGGGGGTTTACGCGGGCGCGCGCAC
>Ga0315904_10000778_pt1 | contig 50740 bp, 52 predicted proteins | sample LakEriMetagenome_6_FD_203529 | JGI IMG/M metagenome (GOLD analysis project Ga0315904, IMG submission 203529) | Freshwater fungal communities from buoy surface, Lake Erie, Ohio, United States - Buoy 12 MA120 | ecosystem: Environmental > Aquatic > Freshwater > Lake | place: USA: Lake Erie, Ohio...
CGCCTTCTTGGCCGGAGCCGCCTTCTTGGCCGGAGCCGCCTTCTTGGCCGGAGCCGCCTTCTTGGCCGGAGCCGCCTTCTTGGCCGGAGCCGCCTTCTTCGCCGGAGCCGCCTTCTTCGCCGGAGCCGCCTTCTTCGCCGGAGCCGCCTTCTTGGCCGGAGCGGCCTTCTTCGCCGGAGCCGCCTTCTTCGCCGGAGCGGCCTTCTTGGCGGGAGCGGCCTTCTTGGCCGGAGCGGCCTTCTTCGCGGGAGCAGCCTTCTTTGCAGCCATGGTTGTGTTCCTTCTCGTGTCCTGGGTCACTTCGTGTTCTCGGTGTTCGACGCACCCTCGAGCGTGCTGCTCGCGGTGAGCGTCATCCGGTCGAGGCAACGGTCTCCGTTGCCGCACCGGTCGGCGGGTCGCGGCCCGTGCGAGCCGTCGACGTGATCGTGGTGGCCGAGTCGAGACCCGGCCACACGACCCCGTCGCCCTGTTCGGTCCTCTCCGTCGCCGCTGCGATGAGTGCGTCGATGACGCTCCCTGCTTCGGTTCCGGAGACTCCGACTTCCTGACGACGGTGTCGATCGACCCTGCCCTGTCATGTCTGTTGCTACCTCTTCGTATCGTCGATTCCCGTGGGAACGGAGCGTTACGCACGCGTATGCAACAGGTTCCGATGGCGAATAGCAAGCACCCTTGTCATTGCAAATGCAATGAGTGACGCACGTCGCCGCAGCTCGCGCGCGACCACCGTCCGAGGCGTTCAGTGCGCGGTCCCGCGCAACTCGTCCAACGTCGATCGGATCGCGCTCGCGTACGTCGCCGCCTCACCGTCGGCGTAGTGCTGACGTGGCCAGAAGAACCCGCGCAGACCGTCGCGACGTCGTCTCGGGACCACGTGTACGTGGAGGTGCGCGACGCTCTGGCTCACGACGTTGTTGTTGGCGACGAAGGTGCCGTCGCACCCGAGTGCGTCCGGCAACGCCCGAACGACGAGCTGCACGCGCTCGAACAGCGGACCGATGGCAGCTGGTTCGAGTTCGGCCAGCGTGACGACGTGGTGCCGCGGGACGACGAGCACGTGCCCCTTGAACACGGGCGAGCGATCGAGGAACCCGAGCGCCGTGTCGTCGTCGAGGACGACGTCGGCGGGCAGCACGCCGGCGACGATCTCGCAGAACACGCACGCGCTCGCGACCTCGCCGTCTCCGGAGCGACCACGCGTGCCCATCGGCGGAGTCTGGCGCAACTGCGACCGTCGACGCACGCAGTGCGAAGATCACCCGATGAGCAGCCCGCGAATCGCACCGATCACCGACCCCTCACCCGAGGTCGTCGAGCTCTACGAGAAGGGCGGCATGCGCGCGCCCGACGGCTCGACCCTCAACATCTTCGCGACGCTCGCCCACCACCCGGCGCTCCTGCGCCGGTGGTTGGTGTTCGCCACGCACGTGATGTCGAAGAACACGCTGTCGCCACGCGACCGCGAGCTGCTCATCCTCCGGGTCGGCGTGCGGTGCAACTCGCCGTACGAGTTCGGTCAGCACCACGTGATCGCGCAGCGCTGCGACCTCTCGGTGGACGAGATCGAGCGGGTGAAGGCCGGACCCGATCACCCGGGTTGGTCCACCTTCGACGCCGCGCTGCTGCGCGCCGCCGACGAGCTGCACGACGACAGCCGCATCGGCGACGCGACGTGGGCCGTGCTCGCCGAGCGGTACTCGACCGAGCAGCTGCTCGACGTGGTCTTCACCGTCGGGAACTACCACCTGGTCTCGATGGCGCTGAACACCTGTGGGGTCGAGCTCGACGCGGGCATCCCCGACACGCTCTGACCGCCGGCGGGCACGTGCGTGAGCCGGTGCGCGACGCCGGCGTGAACGTCTCGTGAACGACCCGCCGAAATCCCTCGATGGCGCCCGTGTTTCGGGTAAGAACTGATCGTTGCGTCCCTGCACACCCGTCCACCCGTCACGGTCCGTCCGTCTCGGGTCCGTCCCTGCGAGGAGAGGCGTTGACCGACCTGGCTGCCCGCACGTCGTCCCGCGAGCCGGCGGGGGGAGGTGAGCAGCGAGGCGAGCGGCACCATCGTTCCGACGACGCCGGCGAGTCCGTCGACGCAGCCGAGTCCGGTGGGTCCGCCACGTCGACCCGAACCCGGATCGTCCTCGACACCTCGGTGCTGGTGGCCGATCCCGCCTGCATCCACGGCTTCGGCGATGCCGACGTCGTGATCCCGCTGACGGTGATCGAGGAACTCGACTCGTTGAAGACTCGTCTCGACGACGTCGGCCGCGCGGCGCGCACTGCGCTGCGAGCCATCGAGGACCTCCGCGTCGGTGCCGGCGGCTCGCTCGCGACCGCGGTGCCCCTCCGCGACGACAGCCAGGGCACGCTGCGCATCGAGATCAACGGCGTCCAGCGACACCTGCTCGTCGAGCACGGCCTCGACCCGGCCGTCCCCGACAACCGCATCATCGGCGCGGCGCTCGGCCAGGCGCAGCTCGCTCCGACCACGATGGTGTCGAACGACGCCGCACTGCGCATCAAGGCCGCCCATCTCGGGTTGCGGGCCGCCGAGCACCATCCGGTCGGACGCAGCATCAGCACCCGCGACGCCGGTTGGCGCACGGTGAGCGCGAGCCACGAGACGATCGACTGCCTCTACGCCGCCGGTGCGGTCACCGCCGACGCGCTGGCCGACCCGTCGGAGGGTGGCGTCGCAGCATCGGACGCGAAGGAGAACGACTTCGCCGTCCTGCGTGCCGGCTCGCAGAGCGCCCTCGTGCGACGGATCGGCGACGAGTGGGTGCTGCTCGGCCACCAGGCACCCGAGCCGTGGGGACTGCGGGCCCGCTCGAAGGAGCAGCGCTTCGCGCTCGAACTGCTGCTCGACCCGGAGGTGAGCGTCGTGGCGCTCGACGGGCGCGCCGGCACGGGCAAGACATTGCTCGCCATCGCCGCCGGACTCGAGCAGGTCGTCGAGACCAAGGCGTACGAACGCCTCGCCGTCTACCGGCCGCTCGTGCCCGTGGGCCGTGCCGACGTCGGCTTCCTGCCCGGCGGACTCGACGAGAAGCTCGATCCGTGGATGTCGGCCATCCACGACGCGATCGTCGCCCTCACCGACCGGCACAGCAGCCACGACGCGCGCACCCTCATCGACGAGCTCACGAGCCGCAACCAGCTCTCGCTCGAGAGCGTCACGTTCCTGCGGGGCCGTTCGCTGCACGGCCAGATCGTGGTGGTCGACGAGGCCCAGAACCTCGAACCGACCACGCTCAAGACGATCCTCACGCGCATCGGCGACGGCACGAAGGTGGTGTTCACCGGCGACACCAGCCAGATCGACGCGCCGTATCTCGGGGAGTCGAACAACGCCCTCGCCGTGCTGATCCAGGCCTTCGGCGGCCAGTCGTGCTTCGGGCACGTCACCCTCTCGGCCTGCGAGCGCAGCGCCGTCGCGAGCCTCGCCGCCGAACTCCTCTGAGCCCCGGCCGATGCCGGCCGACCGCCGGCCGACCGCCGGCCGGCGGTCGAGCTCCCACCCGATGCGCCGAACCGGGCTTCGCCGCGCCCTGCGACGGGGTGCACGAACTCGCCGAGGGTACGGGGCACCTGGGATGCACGGATGACGACGCACGATGTGACATGCACGTGATCGAATTAGTGCGAAAAGTGCTTTTCCGTGACGCCGAGCTGAATTAGTGTTAAATCCGAGCGGCGGAGGGACCACCCCTCCCGGTCCCCCGCCGCTCAAAGCTCGCAGCACGAAAGCCGAGGGGTCATGGCAGCAGTCGAGTCGATCCGGTTCGAGGTGCCCATCGGGCACGACTGGCGGGAGCACGGGGTGTGCAAGGGGCGCACCAACCTGTTCTTCCCGCCCCGGGCCGAGCGGCCACAGGCACGGATGCGCCGTGAGGCGCAGGCCCGGCTCCTGTGCAGCACCTGCCCCGTCCAGGCCCCGTGCCAGGAGTTCGCCCGTGGCAACCACGAGTACGGGTTCTGGGGCGGCGAGAGTGAAGAGGACCGCCACCTCGCCGGCTACACCGTGGCCGCGCCGATCGGTGTCCGTGCCCGCGCCGGCGCGAGCTGACGTACCCCCCGCGTCAGCCCGCCGAGCGCCGGGGCCATCGCCGTCACAGGTGCCGTTTACAGTGGACTCGTGACCTTCCTCGACGATCCGAGCCTGCGCTTCGCCGTGGTCGACGTCGAGACGTCGGGCCTGTCGGTGCGCCGCCACCGGGTGCTGCAGGTCGGCGTCGTCGTCATCGACGGCCGCGGCGAGGTCGTCGATCGCTGGGCGAGCCTCATCCGCCCACGGCGGCGCTGGTTCCACCGGGTCGGCCCCACCGCGATCCACGGCATCCGCCGCCGAGACGTCCGCGCTGCCCCGCCGCTCCCCGAGGTGATGACGCGCCTCGCGGCCTCGCTCGCCGACACCGTGTTCGTCGCGCACAACGCACCGTTCGACCTCGCCTTCCTGCGCAAGGCCGCACGCGACGCTTCGGTGGACCTGCCCATCGGCGCCACGCTGTGCACCCTGCGGCTCTCGCGCCAACTCGACCCGGATCGCACCCAGTCGCACCGACTCGGCGCCCTCTGCGAGCGCTACGAGGTCGCCCTGGTGCGTCCTCACGACGCCCTGGCCGACGCCGACGCCACCGCCGCCGTCCTCCCGCACCTCCTGCGCGCCCACGGCATCACCAGCCGCGAGCAGATCGGCGAGCGCCTGGTGGATCAGTCGGCGGCGTAGCGGGCGGCCAGCAGCTCCGCAGCGGCCCGCGCGCCCAGACCGCGCCAGTCGTCCGGCGACACCACGGTGGTGGCCGGCCCGAGTCGCAGCAGCAGCTCGCGCAGCCACGACGCGCTCGCGACCGGCAACTCCACCACCAGGTGATCGCCGTCGTCGGTGACCGACCGCACCGGGAAGCGCTCCACCACCCAGCGATCGGCGACGGGGAGTCGCAGCGTCGCGATCGACAGGCCCGGCAGGTCGTCGAACCAGTCGTCGCCCGTCGGCACCGTGACCGCACGTGGCTCGAACCGCTCACCGGTGCGCTCGCACGACACGATCCGGTCGATGCGGAAGATGCGCTCCTCACCCGAGCGGTCGTCGTCGGCGAGGAGGTACCAGCGACCGCGATCCGAGAACACCGCGCGGGGCCGGAGGCAGCGATCGGTGAGCTCGTCGCGCGACGCCGACCAGTAGTGCACCCGCACCTCCGCGCGCTCGTCGACGGCGGCGACGAGCTCGCCCGTGATCGCCGGTTGGGCGAGGTCGAGCACCATCCCGTCGGAGCCGAGCACGGCCTCGAGCTTGGCGAGCGCCCGGGCCAGCGGGCCCGAGGGATCGGCGCCGGGCATCGCGAGCGCGGCGCGACCCGCGGTGAGCAGCGAGAAGCCTTCGGGCGCGGTGAGCCGCAGTGGACGGACGAAGAACCGAGGCACCCCGAGGTGGGCGACGCCGTCGTCGTCGATGTAGAGGTCGACGAGCTCGTCGAGGTAGGGCGGCAGACCGCACATCGCCGCCTGCTCGAGGTCGGCGACGAGCTCCCTCTCGCTGAGCTGGAAGCGCTCGCTCATCTCGGCCAGCGACGCGCTGCCGCGCTCGGCGAGCCACGGCAGGATCACGAGGAGGCGCCGGACGCGAACCTTGAGCGGTGCCCCGCCGCGGCCGCTCACGACGCACCCCCGGCGGCCGTGCCGGACGTGCCGGTGCCGTCGAACGAGCGGAGCCACGCGACCAGCTCGGCGCGCACCTCGGGTGGGCCCAGCACCTCCGCGTGCACGCCGATGCCCAGCACCCACGAGCGGAACGCGTCGCGGTTCGCGCACGGCACCCGGAACACCACCGTGCCGCCGGCGGGGCCGTCGGGCGGCTCCGCGCGCAACACCGCGTCGTCGCCGAGCTCGGCTCGCACCACGGCCGCGAGCGGCGGGTCGACGGCCACCTCGGCGGTGGCGTCGCGGTCGTCGGCCTCGCCGAGCAGCTTGGAGTCGGCCGGGAACGCGGCGCGCACGTCGAAGCCCGCCGGGCGTTCGAACCCCTGGCCGTCGAGCACCGTGACGGCTCCGGCGATGCGATCGACCCGGTAGGTGCGCACCTGGCCGTGACCGTGATCGTGACCGATCACGTACCAGAACCCCTCTCGCAGCAGCAGCCCGTACGGGTCGAGCCGCCGGTCGAGGTCGCGGTAGCGGAACGCCACCGTGGTGCGCGCCGCGGAGGCGGTGCGCAGCACCGGCAGGGCATCGCTCTGCGCGACGTTGGCGACCACGGTGGACGACGGCAGCACCGAGCCACCCAGCTTCCACACGCCCTCCTGACCGGTGTCGGAGCGGATGGTGGCGACCGCCAACTGCAGCGCGTGGCGCTCGTCGTCGTCGAGCTGCAGCCCGCGCAGCTCGTAGCGGTCGCGATCCACGCGGTACGCCGTCTCGCCGGCCTGGTCGCCACCGAGCACCTCGGTCTCGATCGGCACCCCGATCTCGCGCAGCATCGCCTTGTCGCGCTCGAACGCGCCGCGCAGCGCCACCGGGTTGTCGGGGTACATGCCGACGAGTTCCTGCGAGATCTGCCGGAGCGTGAGTGGGACGCGCGTCTCCAGCAGGATCGTGAGGAGGTTCGTGACCCGTTCGAGCGCCGTCGCCATCCCGGTGATCGTACGGGATGGGTGCGCGAGCCGGACCGGACCGCGCCCGGCCGCCGGGTCAGCCGCGGCTGGCCGCGATCACCTCGCGCACCCGCTCGACGACCTGCTCGGCGGTCGCGCCCGGCGTGAGCACCCCGGCCACCCCGGCGTCGTGCAGCTTCGGCACGTCGCGGTCGGGGATGGTGCCCCCGACGATCACCGGGATGTCGGCGCCGAGGTCGCGCAGCTTCTGCACCACCAGGGGCGCGAGCGTCATGTGGGCGCCGCTCAGCATCGACAGCCCCACCGCGTCGACGTCCTCGTCGATCGCAGCGGCGGCGACCTTCTCGGGCGTCTGGAAGAGCCCGGTGTAGATCACCTCGAACCCGGCGTCGCGCAGGATGCGCGCGACCACCTTCACGCCACGGTCGTGGCCGTCGAGGCCCACCTTGGCCACCAGGATCCGATCAGACATCCGTGCGCTCCTCGCCCGGCGCGGCCGGCGTCATCCGGACCCGGAGTCCGGTCAGGCCGCGCAACATGAAACTGGGGAAATAGCGGAACGCGTTGTCCTCCGCCAACTCGATCCGCTCGATCCGCCGGCCGAGGCGCTCGAACGCGACCTGCATCTCGAGGCGCGACAGCGGCGCACCGAGGCAGAAGTGGATGCCCTTGCCGAACGCGAGGTGGTCCTTCAGGTTCGTGCGGTCGGGGTCGAAACGGTCGGGGTCGTCACCCCACACCTGCGGGTCACGGTTCGCGGCGGAGTACACCACCACGAGACGCGACCCCTTGGGGATCGACACGCCGGCGAGCTCGGTGTCGCGGGTGACGAGGCGGAACATGCCCTGCGTCGGCGTGGAGAGCCGCAGCACCTCCTCCGTCACCAGCGGCGCGTACCCGGACGGGTCGGCGCGCAGCTTCTCGAACACCTCGGGATGGCGCGCGAGGAGCATCACGCCCTCGGTGATCGCCTTGGTGGTGGTCTCGTTGCCGGCCACGAGCAGCTGCTGGACGATCGACAGCATCTCGGACATGTCGAGCGGCCGCGTGTCGCCCTCGTCGGTGTCGATGCGGGCGTTCACCAGATCGGTCATCAGGTCGGCCTGCGGCTCGGTGCGGCGCTGCTCGATCTGGGCGGCGAAGTAGTGCTGGAACTCCACGATGCCGTGGTACGCGGCCACCCGCGCGTCGTCGCTGATCGCCGTGCCGATGTTCGCGATCGAGTCGTCGCTCCAGCGCTTGAAGTCCGCCATGCGGTCGGACGGCACGTTGAGGATGTAGGCGATCGCCTCGATCGGCAGCGGCACCGCGAACGTGGGCACCAGGTCGAACTCGCCCTCGGGCAGGTGGTCGAGCAGCCGGTCGACGATCGCCTCCACCGGTGCGCGCAGCTCGGCCATCCGCTTCGGCGTGAAGTACGGCGCCACCGTGCCGCGATACCGGGTGTGGTACGGCGGGTCGATCGTGAGCATCGTCGGCACCTGCGGCCAGCCCGTCTCGAGCACCGCCTTGATCCGCTCCACCACCTCGCCGCGTGCCGCTTCGCCGGCGCTGCCGAAGCGGTTGCTGAACAGCTGGGTGTCGCGCAGGATCGGGGTCACCATGTCGTGCCGGGTGACCATGTAGAGGTCGGTGCCCGGCACGTGGAACACCGGCGCCTGCTCCTGCATCGCGCGGTAGTAGAGATGCGGGCACTGCTGGACGGCGTCGCTGAACGGGTTGAACCCCTCGAGCGACACCGGCGCGGAGTTGTCGGCGACGGTCATGGGCACAGTCTCACCGATCGCCCGACGGCACGACGATCCGAGCACCCACCGCCGCCCCGGGTCCGCGAGACTCGGTGCCATGCAGCCGATCTCGCGCCGCCTCTTCCTGACCGGATCCGTCGTCGTCTCCGTCGGGGCGCTCACCGGCGCGCTCGCCGGGTGCAGCGACGACGGCGGCACGGCGGAGGGCACCACCCCCGAGTCCCCCGAGCCCCGCGAGTCCACCGACGCCTCGGCGACGAGCGCCACCGATGCGACGACGGCCGAGGCGCCGCCCACCACGGCGCCGGCGGACACCGAACCGCCCACACCACCCACCACCGCGGCGATCGACCTCGGCGCCGACCCGTTCACCCTGGGCGTCGCGAGCGGCGATCCGGGCCCCGGCACGGTGGTGCTCTGGACCCGCCTCGCGCCCGACCCGCTGGTCGGCGGCGGGATGCCGGCGGACGACCTCGACGTCCTCTGGGAGGTCGCGCCGGACGACACGTTCGCCGAGATCGCCGCGTCCGGCACCACCGTCGCCGCCGCGGCGTACGGCCACTCGGTGCACGTCCGGGCCGAGCTGGATCCCGGCTGGTGGTGGTACCGCTTCCGCGTCGGGGGCTACACCAGCCCGACCGGACGCACCCGCACCGCCCCGGCGCCCGGTGAGCCGACGTCGCAGGTGCGCTTCGCCAGCGCCAGCTGCCAGAACTACCAGGACGGCTGGTACACGGCGCACCGCGACATCGCCGACCAGCAGCTCGACTTCGTCGTGTTCCTGGGCGACTACATGTACGAGGGCACCGGCATCGCCACCGTCGGCGAGAACGACACGGTGCGCACCCACGGCACCGCCGAGGTCACCACGCTCGAGGAGTACCGCAACCGGTACGCGCTCTACAAGGGCGACGCGGACCTGCAGGCGTCGCACGCCTCGTGCCCGTGGATCGTCACCTGGGACGACCACGAGGTCGAGAACAACTACGCGGGGCTCGTCCCCCAGGACCCGGCCGACGCGGCCACGTTCGCCGAGCGACGCCGCGCCGCGTACCAGGTGTGGTGGGAGCACCAGCCCGTCGACCTCCCGCCGCCGGACGGCGACGAGTTCACGATCCACCGCAGCGCCACGTGGGGCGACCTGCTCGACCTCGCGGTGCTCGACGGTCGCCAGTACCGCTCCGACCAGGCGTGCGGCGACCCGAGCCTCAGCCTCGATCCGCCCTGCCCCGAGACCTTCGACGAGGCGCGCACGATGCTCGGCGACGAGCAGGAGGCGTGGCTGCTCGACCTGCTCGCCACCGGCACCGCCACCTGGCAGGCGATCGCCCAGCAGACCGTGTTCGGCGACGTCACCCTCGGCGGCGCGATCCTGAACTACGACCAGTGGGACGGATACCCGGCCGAGCGCAACCGGATCGTCGACGCGCTCGACCCGGCACGCAACACCGTCGTGCTCACCGGCGACATCCACTTCGCCGGCGCGGGCACCATCCGTCAGGGCGAGCGCGGCGTCGGCACGCCGGTCGCGGTCGAGCTGGTGGCCACGTCGATCTCGTCCGGAGGGCGGGTCAACCCGGCGGTGACCGAGGTGGTGAGGTCGATCCCCGACATCGTCGACGTCGAGCTCGAGCACCGCGGCTACATCCTGCACACGGTCACCCCCGAGGCATGGAGCGCCGAGTACCGCATGGTCGAGACGGTGAAGGAGTTCGGTGCGCCGATGTTCGTGCACGCGACCTACGTCGCCGACGCCGGCACCAACACCCTCCGCATCGCCTGACGCATCGCCTGACGCATCGCCTGACGCATCGCCTGACGCATCCCCTGACCTCTCGCCCGACGCATCCCCTGACCTCTCGCCCGACGCAACGCCCCTCCGCTTCGCCCCTGTCGGGAAGCGCTGCCTAGGGTCGCCGCCCATGGGGAACCGCTTCGAGAACAAGGTCGCCGTCGTCACCGGAGGTGCGAGCGGACTGGGTGAGGCCACTGCGCGCCTGCTGGTCGCCGAGGGTGGCAAGGTCGTCATCGCCGACTACGGCGTCGAGCGCGGCGAGGCCGTCGCCGCATCGCTCGGCGACGCCGCCCGCTTCGCCCCGTGCGACGTCACGGTCGAGGACCAGGTGGCCGCGGCGATCGACCTGGCGGTCGACACGTGGGGCCGCCTCGACGGCGCGTTCGCGAACGCGGGCATCGTCGGTGTGGCCGGACCGATCTCGGAGACCCCGATGGACGACTTCGACCGCACCTTGGCGGTCCTGGTGCGCGGCGTGTTCGTCACGGTGAAGCACGCAGCCCGGCAGATGCAGGCGCTCGGCAACGGTGGTGCCATCGTCATGACGTCGTCGGTCGCCGGCGTGCAGGGTGGCCTCGGGCCGCACGCCTACACCGTCGCGAAGACGGCCGTGATCGGCCTCGCCCGGTCGGCGGCCGCCGAGCTCGCGGCGCACGGCATCCGTGTGAACGCCGTGGCGCCCGGCAGCATCCCGACGGCCATGACCGCGCACGTCACCACCGGCGACCCCGACAACCTCGAGAAGGTCACCGAGCACATCGCACGCACCTCGCCGCTCGGCCGCGCGGGCCACGCGAACGACATCGCCGAGGCGGTGCTCTACTTCATGAGCGACGGTGGCAGCTACGTGACCGGTCAGACGATCGTCGTCGACGCCGGGGCCACCAGCGGGGCGAAGATGAGCCCTGCCTGGTCGGGTACCCGCATGGTGGTCGCACGCTGACCATCGCTCGAGGGTGCCGAGGGTGCCGAGGGTGCCGAGGGTGCCGAGGGTGGGGGTAGCCCCACCCTCGCGACGCCGGTGGGCCGGATGGTGCCCCGAGGGCCGGGTCCGCACCATGGAGCCATGCTCAGCTCACTCACATCGTTCTCCGTCCGTCGCCGTCGCACCGCACGGGTGATCACGGCGGCGGCTGCCATCATGACCGGCGTGTTCGGCAGCTTCGTCCTCGGCGACCTGCGGGCGATCGGCCTGATCGGCCTCGGCCTCGCCGTCGCCGTGCTGGTCGACGCCACCGTCGTGCGGATGCTGCTCGTGCCGGCCACGATGGAGCTGCCCGGCGACCACGACCGGTGGCTGCCGCGCCGGCTCCGACGCGTCCTCCCGTGCGTCGACGTCGACGTCGACGTCGACGTCGAGGGACGACGGCACGACGCGATCGCTCCGGGCACCACGCCCGAGCGCGAGTTGGCGGAGGTGCGCTGAGATGCGTGCGCTGTTCGCTCCCCTCGCCACGGCCCGTCCGTGGAAGCAGTCGGTCCACCTCCTCGCGAACCTGCCACTCGGCATCACCTGGTTCACGTGGGTCGTCGCCCTCGTCGCGACCAGCGGCGGGCTGCTCATCACCCTGCTCGGGCTCCCGCTCCTCGCGTTCACCGTGCTGACCGGGCGGTGGATCGGCGGCATCGAGCGGGCGCGGGTGCGGGTGCTGCTCGACGACGACCCGCCGGCGCCCGCGCCGCTGCGCCACGAGCCCGGTGCGTGGAGCTGGATGAAGGCGGCGGTCACCGACCGCACCGGCTGGAAGGGCCTCGGCTACGGGCTGCTGATGCTGCCCTGGGGCATCGTGACGTTCACCGTCGTCGTCGCCGTGTGGTCGCTCGCCGTGGGGCTCGTGGCACTGCCGACGTACGACTGGGCGCTGCCCGACGGCGGCTTCGAGTGGGGGTCGTACCAGCTCACCGGGTTCGGGTTGGTCGGCGCCTACGTGGCCTGTCTCGTGCTCGGGGTCTGGCTGCTCGCCGTGTCCCCCCGCCTCATCGGTCTCCTCGCCGCGGCGGACCGGCGCCTGGTGCGAGCGCTCCTCTCGCCCGACGAGAGCGAGGTGCTCGCCCGCCGTGTCACCGAACTGCAGGAGAGCCGCGACGCCTCGGTCGAGAGCGCCGCGGGCGAGCTGCGCCGCATCGAGCGCGACCTGCACGACGGGGCGCAGCAGCGCCTCGTGAGCCTGGCCATGAACCTCGGCATCGCCCGCGACCACCTCGAGGCGAGCGAGGACCCTCGGGCGGCCGAGCTCGTCGGCCGCGCGCACGACGAGGCCAAGCAGGCGATCGCCGAGCTGCGCGACCTCGTGCGTGGCATCCACCCGGCAGTGCTCACCGACCGCGGGGTCGACGCCGCCGTGTCGGCCCTCGCCGCCCGCTGCCCCGTGCCGGTGGAGCTGCGCAGCGACCTGCGGCGCCGGCTGCCCGCGCCGGTGGAGGCGGCCGCCTACTTCGTGGTGGCCGAGGCGCTCACCAACGTGGCCAAGCACAGCGGCGCGCGGCGCGCCACCGTGACGGTGCGCGACGAGGGTGACCGACTGGTGGTGGACGTGTCCGACGACGGCCGGGGTGGCGCGCAGGTGGTGCTGGGCAGCGGCCTGCAGGGCCTGCACGACCGGGTGCGTGCGCTGGAGGGCCGGCTCACCGTGACGAGCCCGGCGCACGGCCCGACGTCGATCGTCGCGGAGCTGCCGTGCGGATCGTGATCGCGGAGGACTCCGTGCTGCTCCGCGAGGGCATCACCCGGCTGCTCGCCGAGTACGACCACGAGGTGGTCGACGCGCTCGGCGACGCATCCGGTCTGCTCACGTCGGTGCTCGCGCACGAACCCGACCTCGTGATCGTGGACGTGCGGATGCCCCCGACGCACACCGACGAGGGACTCCGCGCCGCGATCGAGATCCGCTCGGCGCGACCGGCGACGCCCGTGCTGGTGCTGTCGCAGTACGTGGAGGAGCGCTACGCCACCGAACTCGTCGCCGGGGGCACCGCGGGCGTCGGCTACCTGCTGAAGGAGCGTGTGGCCGACGTGCGCGACTTCGTCGACGCGGCGCAGCGCGTGGCCGCCGGCGGCACGGCACTCGACCCGGAGGTGGTGGCGCAGCTGCTGGTGCGAAGCCGCCGCAGGGAGCCGCTCGACGCGCTCACGCCACGCGAGCGCGAGGTGCTGAGCCTCATGGCACAGGGTCGGTCGAACGCGGCGATCGCGGCCGCGCTCACCGTGAGCGACGGGGCGGTCGAGAAGCACATCTCGTCGATCTTCGCCAAGCTCGACCTGGCGCCGAGCGAGAGCGAACACCGTCGCGTGCTCGCCGTGCTCGCCTTCCTCCGCAACGACTGACCCCGAGCGCCACCCGTTCCCGATGAGAGATGAGCGCCGCAGGGACGCTCATCTCTCGTCTCGAGTCGTCTCAAGTCGTCTCGAGTCGTCACGAGTCGTCACGAGTCGTCACGAGTCGTCACGAGTCGGTCGACGTGGTCAGTCGGTGCGCTGGGTGCCGACCTTCAGCTCCTTGAACGCGACCTTGGTGTCCACCGCGATGTCGCGGGGCAGGCCGAGCACGCGGTCGCCGATGATGTTCTTCTGGATCTCGTCGGTGCCACCGGCGATGTGGGCCGAGAAGCTCGTCAGGATGCTGCGCGCCAGCAGCGCCGTCTTGTCGTCGGCCTCGTAGGCGATGACGTCGGCGCCGTGGACATCGCTCGTGATCGAGCGCATCATGCGGGCGATCTTCGCTCCGTGCAGCTTGCCGAGCGAGCCGCCGGGGCCGGGCGCCTTGCCGGCCTTCAGCTCGGCGCGGGTGCGCATCGCGACGAGCGACTTGGTGGTCTCCTCGCTGTACAGGCGCATCAGGTCCTGGCGCAGCACCGGGTCGGTGATCTTGCCGAGCTTGACGGCGTCGTTGATCATCCGGTCGGCGTTGGGGTGGCTCACACCGCTGCTCGAGCCGGTGCCGATCGCCACGCGCTCGTACATGAGCATCGCGGTGGCCTGGTTCCAGCCGTTGTTCAGCTCGCCGAGCAGCCAGCCCTTCGGGATGCGGAGGTCGCTGAAGAAGACCTCGTTGAAGTGCTTGCCGCCGTCGATCTGGTGGATCGGGCGGATCTCCACACCGGGGGCCCTCATGTCGACGATGAACATCGAGATGCCGGCGTGCTTGGGCACCTCGGGGTTGGTGCGGGCGATGAGGACGCCGTAGTCGCTGAGGTGCGCGAGCGTGGTCCACACCTTCTGGCCGTTGATCACCCACTCGTCGCCGTCGAGCTCGGCCTTGGTCTGCAGGCTCGCGACGTCGGAGCCGGCGCCCGGCTCGGAGAACATCTGGCACCACACCGTGCGGGCCGCGATGTTGTCGGCGAGGAACTGCTGCTTCTGCTCGTGGGTGCCGAAGTCGTTCAGCACGGGCAGGCACATGCCGTGGCTGATGGTGAGCTCGGACGTCATGTCCGGATAGTTGCGGTACTCCTCGCGCCAGATGCGGTCGTGGGCGCGGCTGAGGCCGGCGCCGCCGTACTCCTTCGGGTACACGAGCCCGGCCAGACCGGCCTCGGCGAGCGCACCCTGGAACGCCTTGGCGGTGGTGAGCAGGCCGGCGCCGCGGTCCTCGGCGCTGCCGGCGCGCCCGGCCCCGACGCCCGTGGCGTACTCGTCGAGGAAGGCGCGGCAGTGCGCGCGGAACGCCGCCTCCTCAGCCGGGCTCAACTCGGTCGCGGTGTCGGTCATCGGTTCCTCCAGATCGATCGGACGCCCAGGTGGATCGGGCGTCGAGCCGACCCTCGCCGGCCCCGTGGACGGCGACCCCTCGTGCCGTCTCACGCCTGACTGTATGGTGCCACACAATCTCCCCCGCCGACGAAGCCGGCGGGCGTGCCGACGGGCGTCACGTCACCGACACCACCGGTGTCAGGCTGGGTCGTCAGGAGCGGGACGTCAGGAGCGGGACGTCAGGAGCGTGCGCGGTGCTCGCGGTACCAGGCGACGAGCGCCGCGGTGGAGGCGTCGTGGTCGGGCACCACGTCCGAGGTGAGCTCCGGCGTGATGCGGTTCGCCAGCGCCTTGCCGAGTTCGACGCCCCACTGGTCGAAGCTGTTGATCCCCCACACGCACCCCTGCACGAACACGACGTGCTCGTAGAGCGCGATCAGCTGGCCGAGCACCGACGGGGTGAGCTGTGGCGCCATGATCGTCGTGCTCGGCCGGTTGCCGGGGAACACCCGGTGCGCCCGCTGGTGCTCGGGGATGCCCTCGGCCACCACCTCCTCGGGCGTCTTGCCGAACGCCAGCGCCTCACCCTGCGCGAACAGGTTCGCGATCAGCAGGTCGTGCTGGCCGAGGAGGTCGTGGTTCGGCCGGGCGAACCCGATGAAGTCGACCGGGACGAGGTGGGTGCCCTGGTGGAGCAGTTGGTAGAACGCGTGCTGGCCGTTGGTGCCGGGCTCGCCCCACACGATCGGGCCGGTGTCGGTGGCGACCGGGGAGCCGTCGAGGCGCACGCGCTTGCCGTTGCTCTCCATGTCGAGCTGCTGCAGGTACGCCGGGAACCGGCGCAGCTCGTGGGCGTACGGCAGCACGGCCTTGCTCTGCGCCCCCAGCACGTTCGTGTACCAGATGCCGAGCGCGGCCAGGATCACCGGCACGTTCTGCTCGAGCGGCGCCTCGACGAGGTGGCGGTCGATCAGGTGGAACCCGTCGAGGAACGACCGGAACGCGTCGGGGCCGATCGCGATCATGAGCGACAGGCCGATCGCCGAGTCGACGGAGTACCGGCCGCCGACCCAGTCCCAGAACCCGAACATGTTGGCGGTGTCGATCCCGAAGCGCGCGACCTCCGTGGCGTTGGTGCTCACCGCCACGAAGTGCGACGGCACCGCGTCGGCGCCGAGGGCGTCGACCAGCCAGGCGCGCGCCGTGGTGGCGTTGGTGATCGTCTCGATCGTGGTGAACGTCTTCGAGCTCACCACCACCAGCGTCGTGGCGGGGTCGACGGCGGCCAGCGTGTCGGCGATGTCGGCGCCGTCGACGTTGCTCACGAACCGGCACTCGAGGTCGGGGCGACCGAACGCGCGGGTGGCGAGGTAGGCCATCGCCGGCCCGAGATCGCTGCCGCCGATGCCGATGTTCACGACCGTGCGGATCCGCTCGCCCGTCGCACCGCGCCAGTCGCCGCTGCGCACCCGCTCGGCGAACGCCGCCATTGCGTCGAGCACGGCGTGCACGTCCGGCACGACGTCGTGGCCGTCGACCTCCACCCGGGCGCCGACCGGTGCGCGCAGCGCGGTGTGGAGCACGGCACGTCGTTCGGTGGTGTTGATCGGATCGCCGCGGAACATCGCGTCGCGACGCTCGACGAACGAGCTGGCGCGGATCACGTCGAGCATCACCCGTACCACGCCGTCGTCGACGAGGTGCTTCGACCAGTCGACCCGCAGGTCGCCGGCCGTGGTGGTGTACCGGCGCGCCCGATCGGGGTCGGTGGCGAAGAGCTCGCGCAGGTGCGGTGGCCGGGCGACGCGCTGCAGCGCCGCCCACTCGGGCGTGGTGGTGATGTCGCGGAGCTGGGGGGTGTCCATCGGCCGTCGACGCTAGTGCGCGACCGTCGATGCATCCCGTGGTGCCGCGGCGGCGTCGACCACCAGCACGGTCCCGGTGCGCCGCACCCGCGTCACGGGCAGCGTGCGATCGCCGGCGAGCCACCCCTCGACGACGGGCTGCTTCGAGGCGCCCACGGCGAGGACGATCCGGGCCGCTGCCGCGTTCACCACCGCCGGCGTCAGCGTCATCCGCACGAACCCGGCGTACGGGTCGCACAGCGCGACGGGACCGGCGACGTCGATCACCGGGTCGCCGGGCGGCCACGACGCGGTGTGCCCGTCGTCGCCGATCCCGAGGTGCACCACGTCGAGGCGCGCTGGAAGCGACGCGCCGTACCGCCTGGCACCTCTGCGCAGGTCGCGCACGGTGACCGGCATCGCGTGCAGCTGCGCCCGCGACAGCGGCAGCACGTCGAGCAGCGCGAGGTTGCGCGCCGGGTGGCCGTCGGGCGCCACCCGCTCGTCCACCTGGTACACCTGCACGGCCTCCCACGGCACGTCGAGGGTGGCGAGTGCTGTCAGCATCCGTGCCGGGGTGCTTCCGCCGCTGAACGCGACGGTCGCCACGCCGTGACGACGCACGGCGCCGCGGAGGCGGCGAGCGATCCAGGCGGCACCCGCCTGCGCCGCGGCGACCGGATCGTCCGCCAGGAGCAACTGCATCGACGATCCCATGGTTCCCGGCCGGCCCGACGTCCGCGACTCAGCGCAGCGACTCGAGGAACTCGACCACGGCGTCGGTGAACGTGTCGTTCTTGTCGCCCGCCACCATGTGGTGGGCGTCGCCGACGTCGACGTACCGGGCGTGCGGGGCGATCGTGAGGAACTCCTGCGCGGCGTCCTCGCTCAGCACGTCGCTCATGCGGCCGCGCACGAGCAGGACCGGCATGCGCAGCCGGCTCGCGTGGTCGGCGAAGACGTCGGGCACCGCCGAGGCCCGCGGGCGGTCGGGGCTCATGAACCGCGGATCCCAGTGCCACCGGTAGCGGCCGTCCTCGCCGAGGCGCAGGTTGCGCGCGAGGCCGTCGAGGTTGGTCGGGCGCGGCCGGTGCGGCATGTACGCGGCGATCGCGTCGGCGGCCTCCTGCAGTGACGCGAACCCCTCGGGACGACCGGTCATGAAGCCGACGATGCGGGCGACGCCCTCCGGCTCGATCCGGTGCGCGACGTCGACGAGCACGAGGGCGCGGCCCGCCGGTCCGAGCCCCTCCTCGGCGCGGCTGCCCTCGGTCCAGAGCCCGGCCAGGCCGCCCATCGACGCCCCGACGACGGCCGGGCGACCGTGCGGCGACCGTGACGCGAGCAGGTCGCACCACGCCTCGGTGTCGGCTCGGAACGCGTCGAACCCGTAGTTGCCGTCGGGGTCCCAGTCGCTCTCGCCGTGACCGCGCAGGTCGGCGCTCACCGCGTGGAAGCCTCGACGGGCGAGCGTGGCGGCCGTGCCGCCCCACGAGTGACGGGTCTGCCCGCCGCCGTGCAGCAGCAGCACCGCCGGGTCGTCGGGGTGCCCGTACGCGTCGGCGACGAGCCCGACGCCGTTCGCGCCCGTGCAGGTGAGTCGGTCGTGGACGGGGGTGCTCACGACGTCGAGTCTGGCCGTCCGCCTCCGGGCACGACGACTCGCGCCGCGCGACGCGACCGCGGCACGGTCGGGGCGCGGCGACGGATCAGTGCAGGGCGCCGTCGCCCAGGTAGCTCGACTCGAGCAGCTCGCGGTTCTTCGAGAGCTCGGAGGCCGGGCCCTCGAGCACGAGCTCGCCGTGGTTGAGCACGTAGGCCCGGTCGGCCACCTCGAGCGCCATGTGCACGTGCTGCTCCACGATGAGCACACCGCAACCGGACTCGTCGGCGATGCGTCGCACGATCGGCAGGAGCCGCTCGACGATGATCGGCGCGAGGCCGAGGCTCATCTCGTCGACCAGCAGGCACTTCGGCTCGCTCACGATCGCGCGGGCCATGGCGAGCATCTGCTGCTCGCCGCCCGACAGCAGGCCGGCGGCCCGCTTGCCGAGCGGGGCGAGTGCCGGCAGCAGCTCCATCGCCCGGTCGTAGGCCGCCTGGTTCTGGGCACGCGTGCCGCGCAGGCCGAGCTTGATGTTCTCCTGCACGGTGAGCTCGAAGAACAGCGAGCGGTCCTCGGCCACGTGGGCGAGGCCGCGCCGGGCCACCTTGTGCGGCTGCTCTCCGGCGATGTCCTCGCCGAGCACGCGCACGGTGCCCTCGACCGGCTTCAGCAGACCGGAGATGGTGAGCAGCGTGGTGGTCTTGCCGGCGCCGTTGGGGCCGAGCAGCGCCACGACCTCGCCGGCGTCGACGTGCAGGTTCAGCCCACGCACGACGGGGATGCCGTCGTAGCCGGTGTGGAGCTCGGTGAGCTCGACGAGCCGATCAGCCATGGGTCGCTCCTCCCGTCTCGGTGCCGGACACGCGAGCCGCGACCGACTCGCCCGCCTGGGCCTGCATCTCGCCGGCCGACTGGCCGAGGTACGCCTGGATGACGGCCGGATCCTTGCGGATCTCGGCGGCCGTGCCCTCGGCGATGATCCGGCCGAAGTCGAGCACGTAGATGTAGTCGCACACGTTGAGCACGAGGCCCATGTCGTGGTCGATCAGGAAGATCGTCGTGCCACCGTCGAGGAAGCCGCGCATGTGCTGGCCGAGCAGCTGGCTCTCCACGGTGTCGAGACCGGCGGCCGGCTCGTCGAGCAGGAGCAGCTTCGGTGCGGCGGCGAGCGCACGGGCGACGCCGACGAGCTTGCGCTGGCCGTGCGAGAGGTCCATCGGCAGGCGATCGGCGATGCCCTCGAGGCCGAGCGCCTCGAGCGCACCGGTCACCCGCGCCTCGAGCGCGGGCGACGTCCGCGGCGGGCGCACCAGGTCCAGCAGGAACGACCACCACGTCGGCCGTTCGGAGGCGACGAGCAGGTTCTCGCGCACGGTCAGGTCCTCGAACAGCTCGAGCGACTGGAACGTGCGCACGAGGCCGAGGTGGGCCCGTCGGTCGGGGGTCATCCCGGCGAGGTCCTTGCCGTCGAACTCCACCCGACCGCTGGAGATCGCGGTGAAGCCCGTGATCGCGTCGATGAAGGTGGTCTTGCCGGCACCATTCGGACCGATGAGCCCGACCAGCTTGCCCGCGGGCACCTCGATGCTCACGTCGGCGTTCGCCGCCAGACCGCCGTAGCGGACGGTCATGTCGTAGGTCTTCAGCAGTGCCATGTCAGCCGACCTCCGCCGGTGCCGGGGTGCTGGTGGTCGCCGCCACGGGTGGTGCCCCGTGGGCCCCGGGTGGCGCACCGTGCCCACCCGCTCGAGCCTGCTTGTAGATGCCCCGTGCCATCAGCGCGAGGAACCCGCCGAGCAGCGGCATCCAGAACTGGCTGTACGTCTCCACCCGCAGCGGCCACACCAGGTACCCGAGCACGGCACCGACCACGAAGGTGGGGCCGAGCCGCTTGCCGGCCGCCGCCCACTCGGGGCCGCGAGCGGCACGGAGCCAGCGACCGAAGTGCTGGAACAGCGGTTGCAGCGTGGGGGCGATGCCGTTCGGGTTCTGGATCGCGGTGATGATCATGCCGAGACCGCCGAGGATGGCGGTGTAGTTCTCGATCTCCGCGTCGGCGAAGAAGTACGCACCCGTGACCGTGATGAGACCGGCCGGGGCGAGCAGGCCGCCGACGATCGCGCCGTTCACCGAGGTGATGCCGCCCAGGTAGGCGAAGGCCAGGTACGCGAGCGACGCCTGGTACACGAAGCCGGCCGACGACACGTCGTTCTGGTTGAACCCGAGCATCACACCGCCGATGCCGGCGATGCCGGCGGCGATGCCGAACGCGAGGAGCTTGGTGCGCGACACGTTGATGCCGGCGGCGGCGGCTGCCCGCTCGTTGGCCCGCACGGCGAGGAACCGGCGGCCGGTGCCGTTGCGACGCAGGTTCGCCACCAGTGCGATCGCGCCGAGCAGTACCACCAGCACGAAGATCATGAACTCCGGCCGGTCCTTCAGTCCTCGATCGCCGATGGATTTCAGGTCGATGCCGAAGAAGCTCGCCGGCTTCACGTTCGCCGGTGCGCCGGCGGTGAGGCCGGTGGCCTTCGAGTTCTCGAAGTAGAGCGTCTGCAGCGAGATCGCGAACGCGATCGTGACCACGGCGAGCTGGACACCTCGGATGCGCACGGCAGGCAGGCCGACGATCACGCCGACGATCACCGCGACGAGGATGCCGATCAGCGCGGCGATCGGCCACGGGAGCCCCGGTCCGCTCACCGGGAAGGGGATGACGGCGCCGTCCGGGGTCAACTTGGCCCCGTCGGCCATCATTCGGGCCATGATGAACGCCGCCACGCCGGCGAGCGACAGCTGCGCCAGCGAGATCTGGCCGATGTAGCCGGTGATCACCACCGACGACAGCATCAGGATCGTCGCGATCAGCGAGGTGACGAGCGCCAGCGCGAACACCGAGCGCGGACCGGCGTCCTCGAACAGGAATGCGGCGACGATCACGATGACCGACCAGACGATCATGTGCTGCTTGATGCGCACCGGGTAGGGCGCGAGCGGCAGGCGTTTCTCCTCCACCGTGCCGCGCAGCGGCAGCTTCTTGCCACGGAGGAACAGCACGAGGCCGATCGCCACGAGCGGCACGACGTCGCGTGCGCCGGAGCTGAGGATCGTGGGGAACCAGTCCTTGCTCGCCCAGAACCCGAGCAGCGACTGCACGGCGCCGAGCAGGAGGCCACCGGCCATCGTGATCGGGATCGAGGTGAGCCGGCCGATCAGCGCGGCACCGAGCGATGCGACGACGAGTGCACTCAGGCCGATCGGGGTGAGCGACCCGCCGATCGGGCCGACGATGATCGCGGCGAGGGTGGCGAGCACCGAGGCGATCACCCAGTTGAGGGCGGCCAGCAGCTGCGGCGAATAGCCGAGCAGCACGGCGCCCTTCTCGTTGCTCGAGGCCGCACGGGTGGCGAGGCCGAAGCGGGTGAACTGGAACAGCAGCCACAGCACGGCACCGATGACGACCGCGAGCACGACGGCCCAGAAGGCGCCCTGCGGGTAGGCCTTGTCGAGGCCGAGGAAGTTCTGGAAGACGCCGTCGGGCGTGATCGCCTCCGGCTGGCGGCCGGTGCCGCCGAAGTTGAGTTGCGCGACGCCCTGCAGGTAGAGCATCACACCGAGCGAACCGATCACCTTGCCGAGCGGTGCGGCGCTGCGCAGCGGCCGGAAGACCAGGAAGTGCGCCATGAGGCCGATCAGCACCGCCATCGCGATGGCGAGCACGAACGCGACGGGCGTCGACACGCCCTCGTCGGAGAGCTTGATGCTCACCGGCACGTTCACCGTGTGCGTCGGGAGGAAGTCGAACCATGGCAGCCGCAGGTAGCCGTTGCGGCGCGCCTCGTCGAAGGTGAAGACGCCGTACATCGCGAACGCACCCTGGGCGAAGTTGATGACGCCCGAGCCGCGATACACGATCACGAGACCGGCCCCCAGCATCGCGTACAGCGAGCCGAGGCCGAGGCCTGCGAGCAGGAAGAAGATGATGTCGCTCACCTGTGCTCCGTCGAATCGGTGCTGCTGCCCCCAGCAGCGAATGGAAGCGAGGTCTCACCGGCCCCACCCCACGTGCTGGCCGGTCGTGTCCGCCGGAGCGGACGGTGTGTGGCGACCGGTGCGGCGGACGACGGGTCACGTCGTCCACCGCACCGGCTGCGCACGGGAACTGCACCCGGCCGGTGAGCCGGGTTCGACCGTGCCCGCCGGCTCGTGGCCGGCGGACACGGTCAGGGATCAGGCGTCGGGACCGGGCTTGATCTCGGTGCCGGCCACGAGGTCCAGGCCGCTGAAGCGGTCGCGGACGGGGACGAGCGCCTCGCCGTTCCACTGCGTGGCGCTGACCTCGGCGTTGCACACCGCGACGTACGGCGCGGGCGCCGTGGAGCACGACAGCGGGGTCGAGCCGAACAGGTGGTCGCCGGCGGAGGCGGCGTACTTCTCGGCCAGTGCCGCACCGGTCACCTCGCCGCCGTCGGCGGCGATCTGCGCACCGTACGACCACAGCGACATGAGACCGGTGGCCGCCTGGGTGGCGAAGCCCTTGTTGAGCTCGGCCGGGTCGAGGCCGTACTCGATCAGCTTGGTCTGGTAGATCTCGGCCTCGAAGCGGTCGCGCGGGTCCTCGATCGAGTCGATCGGGTTCAGCACGGCACCCGGGGCACCGACGAAGTAGATGCCCTTGGCGAGATCACCCGCGGCGGCCATCGCCTCGAAGTCGATGCAGGCGCCCGACAGCACCAGCGGGACCTGGTCGGGCGTCCACCCGAGACGGCCCATGCCGTCGACCCAGTTCCAGCAGTCGGCGCCCTGCGCCGAGAAGATGATCACCTGCGGGTCGAAGTCGAGGATCTCGGTGACCAGCGGGGTGACGTCCGGCGTGGCCGGCTTCACCGGCACACCGAGGCTGGTGAGGTTCGGCAGCGAACCGGCGCGCTCGGCATCGCCGGGCACCGAGCCGTTCAGCACGTCGACCGGCTTCTTCTCGAGGTCGTAGTAGCAGACCACGCCGGGAGGCGTGTCGGCCCACGGGATGCCGAGGCGCTCGATGTCACCGAACTCGGTGGTCGCGAACTCGACCAGGCCGGTGTGGACGCCGAGGCAGCCACCGCCACCACCGATCGAGTACACGCCGGGCGAGGTGAAGTCACCGACCGTGATCGGGGTGATCACGATGACCGGCAGGTCCGCGGCGGCGTAGGTCGGGAAGTGGTTGCCGAAGAAGTTGATGCTCGAGAACACCAGTTCCACGCCGTCGGCGAGCAGCTCGTTCGCGCAGCGCTGCGAGTCGTCAGGGGTGATCGCCATCTTGCAGACGACCAGCTCGATCGGACGGCCGGGCACGCCATTGGCGATGTCGGCACCGAGGCCGCCGAGCTCGTTGTTGATGTACTCGACCGTCGCCTCGGCGGCCAGCGAGAACTCGGGGAACGAACCGTTCGGGTCGCCCTCGGGGTTCTGGAAGCCGATCTTGATCGGCTCGCCCTCGGCCGCCAGCGGGCTCGCGCTCGCTGCGGTGAGGTCGGCGACGAACTTCTCCGCACCCGTGCCGTGGATCGCGTCGTCGATGCCCTCGGCACCGCCGCCACCATCGGTCGTCTCGGTCGCGGTGGTCTCGGTCGCCCCGTCCGTCTCCTCGGTCGCTGCCGTGGTCTCGGGCGCAGCGTCCGTCTCCTCGGTGGCGGCCGTCGTCTCGACCGCTGCGTCGGTGGACGGCGATTCCTCGTCGTCACCACCACAGGCGGCCGCGATCAACGCCAGACCGCAGAACAGTGCGAGCGCGGGACGCGCACGCATGCCACGTGAACTCATGGATCCCCCTTGTTTCCCCTCGTGCGCACTGGCCCCAAACCAGCCGCACCCCGAGTTTGTCAGCGATTTACTGACCGGTCAATTACTTCTGTGCGGCGGGCACCGGGACGACCCGGACCGCATGCACGGAGCGGATTCTGCTCCACGTCGTCCGCGATTCTGCGATCGGAGCACCATGGCCGGATGGAAATCGCGAACACGGACCTCCGACGCCTGCTGGCGCACGAGCAGATCCGCCAGGTGGCCGCCCGGTACGCACGCGGGGTCGACCGCCTCGACGTGGCCACGATGCGGTCGGCCTACTGGCCGGATGCGATCGACGACCACGGCGTGTACGTCGGCGACGCCATGGCCTTCTGCGACCGGGTGGTGTCGACGCACCGCCGGTTCGACTGGACGATGCACTGCATCCTGAACCACTGGATCGACGTCGTCGACGACACCACCGCGCACGGCGAGATCTACAACGTCACCCACCTGCAGAGCACCGACCGTGGCGACGGCGGCTCGAACAGCGGCACGGACGGCGGCACGGACGCCGGCGGGACGCGCGTGCTCGACACGTGGTGGGGTCGCTACCTCGACCGCTACGAGTGCCGTGACGGCGAGTGGCGCATCGCCCACCGGGTCTGCGTGCACGAGGCCACGGAGCGGCGCACGCTCGATGCCGCGATGCCGATCGCGACCGAGATGTTCCGGCAGGGATCGGCCGACCGGGACGTCGCCGGGCGCGGCTGACCCGCCCGGGCCGCGCCCGTCACTCCACTCACTCGACGCAGCCGAGGCGGGTCCAGAGCTCCGCCGGCACGCCGGCCCCCTCGCACACCCCGGCCGTGCCCAGGTTCGCGAGCGACCACGCGGCGCCGTTCCAGGACGCGACCGCGAAGAAGCCGTCGGCGAACTGGTCGTCGGGCCGACCGATCCACGTGGCCCACACTCCCGCGCACCGCAGCCCGTCGGGGGTGATGCCGTCGTAGACGGCACCCGTCTCGGTGACGATGCGCGTGAGGTCGCACGGCCCCGCGGCCGGCGTCGTCGTCGGGGGCGGTGTTGCCGCCGGCGAGACGGTGGAGGTCGTGGTGCTCGACGACGCCGGCACGGACGTCGCAGTGGTGGCGGTGGCCGAGGTCGACGGCACCGACGACGTCGACGCGCTCACGGCGATCGTGGACGACGCACCCGTGGGGGCCGCCGACGTGGTCGTGGGGCGCACCGGCGGCAGCGGCGCGACCGCGACCGTCGCCTCGGTGGCGACCCCGGACGCGGCTGTCGCCGGCGAACCGTCGTCACCGCCACAGGCCACGCCCGCGAACAGGGCGACACCGGCGGACACGGCCAGCACGCCCCGCCCCGCGCGGCCGGCCGGTCGATCCGCACCGCTGCGGCGCGGTGCCGTGTGGCGTCGGTGACCCGACAGGGTCAGCCCCGCCCGACCAGCTCGAACCCACCGACGATGCGCATCTCCGTGGCCGACCTCGCGTCGAGCAGCTGCTTCAGTTCCGCCACCCTCGCCGCGTCGCCGGCGGCGAAGGCCTCGTCGAGCGCGCCGGACAGCACCCGGGAGACGGAGTCGTACCAGGCGACCACGTCGTCGAGGTGCAGCGACGCCGGCCAGCCGACGTCGGTGCCCGTGACGGCGGCGATCGAGTCGGCCTCCTCGTGCATCCACGCGATCTCGTGCGCGGCGCGCACGGCGAGGCCGCGCAGGATCTGGTCGATCTGACCGAGCAGCACCGTGGCCGGTCCGTCCGACACGAGCGGCGCGATCGTGTCGCGCAACTCGGTCGCGATCCCGACGAGCACCTGTTCGGTGGTGGGTCGTGTGAGCATCGGGTTCCTCCTGGCGTGCGGCGTACGGGTCAGGCCGACTGCCGAGCGGCGGCGGCGAGCTGGTCGAGGACGGGGCCGAGCGCGTCGGCCGTGGGGAGCCACATGCTGTGCCCGAACTGCACCGAGTTCATGTTGAACACCGATCCGAGCAGGTGGTTCGTGCCCCGGGCGTAGGCGGCGCCACCTTCCAGCAGGCGCCGGACCGTACCGATCACGCCGAGCACGAGGAAGTACGCCACGGTGACCGGATTGACCTGGATCTCGTTCAGTCCGGTGAGCTCGCGGTAGCGGGCGCAGAACAGCTCGCACCCGGCGTCGTCGAGGAGATCGGGAGGGGCCGCCTGGGCGACCGCCTTGAAGTAGCCCATGTCCTCGCGCGGGTCACCGATCGACGCGAGCTCCCAGTCGAGGATCTCGAAGTGGCCGTCGTGGGTGAGCATCAGGTTGGCGCTCTGGAAGTCGCCGTGCATGAGGGTGAGCGGCACCGGCTCGGGTCGGTGGGCGTCGAGCCAGCCGGCCATGTAGCGCAGGATCGGCAGGTCCTCCACGTGCGCGTCCGCCGTGCGCCGCCACTCGTCGATCCGGCCCGAGACGTACTCGTCCCAGCTCGCCGGTCGCTGCATCTGCGCGGGCAGCTCGGCGATCGGGATCGCGTGGTAGCTGGCCAGCGCCTCGGCGAGACGCCCCTGCAGACCGTCGAGCGAACCACCGGACGCGGCGTACGGCAGGAACGACGTCGCCTCGCTGAAGTCCATCACGAGCGCCTTCGTGCCGAGGTGCTCGCCGGTGCCGTCGAAGAAGTGGGCCTGCGGCGTGCGGATGCCGTGGCGGTTGAGCACGCGCACGAGGTCCCACTCGAGCTCGCGGTCGGTGTGGATCAGGATCTTGTCGGCGGGCGGATCGCCGCGCAGCACGAGCGCGACGGTCCCGCCCGAGTGGGTGACGACCGCCTTCGCGAGGAGCCGGCTGTACCCGCCGGTCATCACCTCGTACGAGCTGACGCGCACGTCGCGCCACGTGGGCTGCTGGCGCGCGAGGAACTCGCCGAGCAGCTCGGGCATCTTCTCCGGTTGCAGCATCGGACCCCCCAGTCGTCGAACCGTCGAGCACGACGGTAGACGACGCCGGGAGGGCGGATCAGATCGTGGGCACCTCGACGTGACGGCCGAACACGCCCGCCATGGTGCCCATGATCTCGCCGAGCGTCGCGTACGCGTTCGCCGCGTCGATCAGCGTGGGCATGAGGTTGACCTCGGGATCGGCGGCCTCGACGGCCAACCGGGCGAGCACGTCGTCGACGACGGCCTGGTTGCGGTCGTGCTTCACCGAGTCGAGCCGCTTCAGCTGGCGGGCCTCGTCCTCGTTGGTGATCTCGAGCAGCTCGATCTGGTCCTCCTCGTTGCCCTCGGTGAACCGGTTGACGCCGACCACGATCTTCTGGCCGGCGTTGAGCTTGCGCTCGAGCTCGTAGGCGGAGTCCGCGATGCGACCCTGGAACCAGTTCTCCTCGATGCCGCGGATGCAGCCCTCGAGGATGCTGCCGCTGCCGATGTCGTCGAGGTGGGCGAAGATCTCCTCCGCGTGGCGCTCCATCTCGTCGGTCAGCTCCTCGACGAACCACGAGCCGCCGAGCGGGTCGGCGACGTGCGCGACGTTGGTCTCGTAGGCGATCACCTGCTGGGTGCGCAGCGCGATGCGCGCCGCCTTCTCGGTCGGCAGCGCGAGCGCCTCGTCCATCGAGTTCGTGTGGAGGCTCTGGGTGCCTCCGAGCACCCCGGCGAGCGCCTCGATCGCGGTGCGGACGATGTTGACCTCGGGCTGCTGCGCGGTGAGCGACACGCCGGCGGTCTGGGTGTGGAAGCGCAGCTGCATGCTCTTCTCGAGCTGCGCGCCGTAGCGCTCCTTCATCCACCGGGCCCAGATGCGGCGAGCGGCGCGGTACTTCGCGATCTCCTCGAAGAAGTCGATGTGGGCGTTGAAGAAGAACGACAGACGCGGCGCGAACGTGTCGATCGGCAACCCGGCCTGCAGCGCGAGCTCGACGTAGGCGAAGCCGTTGGCGAGCGTGAACGCGAGCTCTTCGGCAGCCGTGGAGCCCGCCTCGCGGATGTGGTAGCCGGAGATCGACACGCTGTTCCACCGCGGCATCTCCGCTGCGGTGAACGAGATGGTGTCGCGCACGAGCCGCATGCTCTGGCGTGGCGGGAACACGAACTCCTTCTGCGCCTGGTACTCCTTGAGGATGTCGTTCTGCAGCGTGCCGCCGAGGCGGCTGCGGTGCACGCCGGCCTTCTCGGCCTGGGCGATGAACATCGCGAAGATCGCGGCCGCCGGCGAGTTGATCGTCATCGACGTCGTGATCGACCCGAGGTCGATGCCGGCGTACAGGTCCTCCATGTCGGCGAGCGTGTCGATCGCGACACCGCAGCGGCCGACCTCGCCGAGCGACATCGGGTCGTCGCTGTCGAGCCCGAGCAGCGTCGGCATGTCGAACGCGGTGGACAGGCCGTCGCCGCCGGACTTCAGGATCTCCTTGAAGCGCCAGTTCGTGTCCTCCGCGGTGCCGAAGCCGGCGAACATGCGCATCGTCCAGAGCTTCGAGCGGTACATCGACGCGTGCGGGCCGCGCGTGTACGGGTACTGGCCGGGGTACTCCCCCGAGCCGTCCGCCGGCCCGTAGACCGGCTGGAGGGGGATGCCCGACATCGTGCTGTAGTCGGCTTCGCGGAGGCGGGCGCCGTCGAACGCCTGCTGCCACAACTCTCGGGGGGTGCTCATGGCTCCGTACTCTACGGAGCCATGGCCTTCACGTTCGATCTGGCGCAGACCGATCATCTGCTCACCACCACCCGAGCCGTCCGCAAGCGACTCGACCTCACCCGTCCGGTCCCGCGCGAGCTGATCGAGGACTGCATCCGCATCGCGGTGCAGGGACCCGCCGGCGGCAACGTCCAGATGTGGCGATGGCTGGTGGTGGACGACCCGGAGAAGAAGGCGGGCATCGCGGAGCTGTACCGCCGCGCGTACGAGCCCTACATCGAACGCCAGCGGCAGGCGGTGGTCGAGGCCGGCCGGCGCGACGCGAACGCGATCATGTCCTCGAGCGACCACCTCGCAGAGGTGCTCCACGAGGTCCCGGCGATGCTCATCCCCTGCTACATCGGCGCCCCGAGCCCGGACCTCACCCAGGGTGCGCTCGCCGGTCTGTACGGCAGCGTGCTGCCCGCCGTGTGGAGCTTCATGCTCGCCGCACGCAGCCGTGGCCTCGGCACGGCGTGGACCACGCTGCACCTCGCCTACGAGCGCGAGGCGGCCGAACTGCTCGGCATCCCCGAGCACGTCGCCCAGGTCGCGATGACGCCGGTCGCGTACTACACCGGCGACGACTTCAAGCCGGCGTCGCGCCTGCCCGTCGAGAAGGTCACGTACTACAACGGCTGGAAGCAGCGATGACCGGCGGCGCACGCGGCACCGACGACGCCGCGGTCGCCGAGCTCGAGGCGTTCATCGCATCCGAGATCGACGCCGGTGCGTCGCTCGCCGCCCAGTACGCGATCGCGATCGATGGCGAGGTGCACGCCACCGGCACCTTCGGGGCGGCCACCGACGAGCACCGCTTCACGATCTTCAGCGCGACCAAGACGATCGTGGCCATGGCGCTGCTCCCCCACCTGGCGGACGGCTCGCTCGACCTCACCCAGCGGGTGGCCGAACTGCTCCCCGAGTTCGGCGAGCGCGGCAAGCACGACGTCACCGTGCTGCAGTTGCTCACGATGCAGGGCGGGTTCCCGCAGGCGGTCATGTCGCCCGATCGATGGGGCACCAGCGCCGGTCGACGCGAGCAGTTCGCGCAGTGGGAGCCGGAGTGGCCGGCGGGTACGCGCACCGAGTACCACCCGGTCTCGGCCCACTGGGTGATCGGCGAGCTGATCGAGACCCTGTCGGGCCGGCCGTTCCACGAGGTCGTGCACGAGCGCGTCACGGCGCCGGCCGGCGCGGATCCCGTGCTGGTCCCCGGCGCGCTCGACGCGCCGGTCGTGCCGGTGCGGTCGCTGGGGACGCACCCCGGCTACGGCGACGACGTGCTGCCGTCGCTCGTCGAACTGTTCGGCCGGCGCGAGCACGTGCCGCTGGTGACGATCGGCCCGGAGGCGTTGCTGTCGATGAACCACCCGAAGGTCCAGGCGGCCTGCATCCCCGGCGGTGGCGGTCGCGCCCGCGCGGTCGACGTCGCCCGGGTGTACCAGCGCTTCCTCGCCGACGACTCGCCGTGGATGCGCGACGCCGTCGGCACCATCCGCAACGCGAGCGTCAGCGCGAGCGACGGGCTGCCGTCGAACCGCACGATCGCCGGGGTGGTGTCGGGCCGCGACGGCCTCCACCGTCAGCGCTGGATGCCCGCCGCGCCGCGGGCGTTCGGTCACGCGGGCGCCGGTGGCCAGCTCTGCTGGGCCGATCCGGACACCTCGCTGTCGTTCTGCTTCCTGCACGACACCCTCCAGCTCGACCCGCGCGTCGAGCTGCCGCGCATCACACGGCTCAACGAGCTCGCGCTCGCCTGCGCCGCTCGATGACGCAACTCGTCGGCGAGCCGCACGACGCACGCCTTCGCAGCGGTCTCGTCGCCGGGCTCACCGCGTACCTCCTCTGGGGTGCGCTCACCCTCTACTGGAAGCTGCTCACCGATTTCGACGCGTTCGAGCTCGTCGGCTGGCGGATCGCGAGTGCCGCGCTGATCATGGCCGCCGTGCTGACCGCCAGCCGGCGATGGGTGCACCTGAGGCCGGTGCTGCGCGACCGCCGGCTCCTCGGCCGTGTCACGCTCGCCGCGGTGCTGCTCACCTGCAACTGGTCGGCGTACGTGTACGCCGTGGTGCACGACCGGGTGATCGAGACCGCGCTCGGCTACTTCATGGCACCGCTCGGCACGATGGCCGTCGGCATCGTGGTGTTCCACGAGCCGGTGCGACGGCTGCAGCGCGTCGCGATCGCGCTGGGGGTCGCGGCGGTCGTGCTGCTCTCGGTCACCTACGGGCGCGTGCCGTGGGCGGCCGTGGTCCTCGCCACCACGTGGAGCCTGTACGGCTGGCTCAAGAAGGAGGTGCCGCTCACGCCGCTCGAGAGCATGGCGGCCGAGTCGTTCGTGGTGCTGCTGCCCGCCGTCGTGGTCGCGTCCGTGTTCGCCGGACGTGCGGGCTCCATCCCGTCCACCGCGTCCGCCGGTGAGCTGGTGCTCGTGCTGCTCACCGGCGTCGCCACGGTGGTGCCGCTGATGCTGTTCGCCTGGGCGGCACCGCGCGTGCCGCTCACCGTGCTCGGCCCGATGCAGTACCTGATCCCGACGATCAACTTCCTGCTCGGCTGGCTCGTGTTCCACGAGGAGCTCACGCTGTGGCGGGTGATCGGGTTCGTGCTGGTGTGGATCGGACTCGTGCTCGTCACCGTCGACACGGTGGCACGGGCCCGGTCCGTGAGCGCGCCGACCACCTGACGGCCGCACCCTCCGTGACGGAACCCGGGCGACCGGCACGGTCGAGGGCAACGGGTCCGCGACGAGGAAGGAGACGGCCCATGTCCATCGCCCGCATCGCGTCCGTCCTCGGCCTCATGGCGCTGGGCGTGATGGCGTGCTCCGAGGAGGGGTTCGATCCCAGGTCCGTCGCGGAGCAGGGCATCCGCGACCAGATCATGATCGAGCTCGACCTCGAGAGCGAGGTGGTGTGCACCGAGCCCGCCGACACGGCCGTCGGCACCACGTTCACGTGCGAGGCCACCGACGCCGACGGCAAGGTGTACCGCTTCGTCGCCGAGATCCTCCCCGACGAGATCGTCGGCACCCGTCTCGCCCGCGTCTGAGGCGTGCCGCGCCCGATGGGCGCCTCTCCTCCGCGTCCCGACCGGGACGGGTCAGACCGACAGCACCGTGCAGGCGCTGATGCCCGGTGCGCCGTACACGTGGGTGAACGCCGTCGTGGCGTTCTCCACCTGGCGCGCCCCGGCACGACCCTGGAGTTGCAGCACGCTCTCGTACACCTGACGCAGGCCCGAGGCGCCGATGGGTTCACCGTTGGCGATGCAGCCGCCGTCGGTGTTGATCGGCAGGCGACCACCGATCGAGGTCTCACCGAGCTGGATCATCTTCTCCTGGTCGCCGTCGGCGCACAGGCCCGTCTCGGCCATGTGCATGATCTCCGCGCCGCTCTCGGTGTCCTGCACCTGGGCGAGCGAGATCTCGTCGGGTCCGATGCCCGCCTGCTCGAAGGCACCCTTGGCCGCAGCGACACTCGGGCTGTCGCCACGCTCGGGCGAGAGCCACGAGTTGAACACCTCGAAGCTGCCGAACGGACGGCTGCGCAGCACCGCCGACTTCAGGTACACCGGCTTCGAGGTGTAGTTCGTGGCGAGGTCCGCGCGGGTGAGCACGAGCGCGACCCCACCCTCGCCCGGCGAGCAGAACATGTACTGCGTGAGCGGATCGCTCAGCATCTGCGCGTTGAGCACCTCGTCCTCGCTCATCGGCTTGCGGCGCCAGGCGTTGTCGTTCTTCGAGCCGTTCTCGAAGTTCTTCACCGCGACCTTCGCGAGCGTGGAGCGGGTGATGCCGTACTGGTGCATGTAGCGCTGGATCTTCATGCCGAAGAACTGGGTGGTGAGCATGAGACCGGTGTCGCCGTACCACTTCTGCAGCCCGAAGTCGGCGGGGTCGGGATCGAAGGCACCGCGCGGGTGCTTGTCGAACCCGATGGCCATGACGACGTCGGCGGCACCCGCCTTGATCGCGTTGTAGGCGCTGATGAGCGCGCTGCCGCCCGTGGCGCAGCCGTTCGCGACGTTGATGAACGGCAGGCCGGTGAGGCCGAGCATGCTCACCATCGTGTCGGCGTTGCCCGCGGCCGACGAGCCGCCGAACGCGTACTGCACCTGGGTCCAGTCGATGCCGGCGTCGGCCATCGCCGCGCGTGCCGCCACTGCGCCCTGCTCCATGCCGGAGAGGTCGTGGCGACCGAAGGGGTGGATGCCGATGCCGACGATGGCGACGTCGCTCATGAGGAGGCTCCGTTCTGCGAGCTGGTGACGGGTGCGAAGGCGTAGGTGAGGACCTCACGGCCCTCGGCGTCGGTGGTGAACGGCACGACGACGAGTTCCATCTCCATGCCGATCCGCAGCGTCGCCGGATCGTTGACGGTGAGCCGCGACTCGACGATCACCTCGCCGCGGTGTTCCGGGTCGGCGAGCTGGACGTAGCCGACGCCGTACGGCACGAAGTCCTTCGGGCTCTCGGTGCCGATGTACGGCGGGTTCTTGGGCGGGAAGCCCTGGATCGTCCAGCTCCACAACGTGCCGCGCCGCGGGAGCAGCACGTCCTCCACCACCCGTGATGCGGTCTTCGGGCACGCACTCGTGCGCGGGAACACCGTGACACCGCTCTCGGGGAAGTGGCTCCCGATGAGCTGCGGTTCGTCGGAGGGCCAGGTGAACACACCCTCGGCGACCAGTACCTGTTCTGCCATGGGCCGATCCTCGCACGAACGTCATCGCACGTACGATCCGTGGCACTGCAACCCGAGGTCGCGGCCCCGACGCGACCCGCCCCCGCGATCGGAGCGACCATGCGATGGACCGTGCACGGTGAGCGTGTCATCTACGACAGCCCCTGGGTGCGCCTGGCGCTGACCGACGTCGAGATCCCCGGTGGTCCGCGCTTCGACCATCACGTCGTGCGGATGCCGGCGGAGGCGGCCGGCACGGTCGTGCACGACCCCGATCGCGGCGTGCTGCTGCTGTGGCGGCACCGCTTCACCACCGACACGTGGGGCTGGGAGGTGCCGGCCGGCCGGATCGACGAGGGCGAGACACCGGTGGCCACCGCGGAGCGCGAGGCGCTCGAGGAGACCGGTTGGCGGCCCGGGCCGCTGCGTCACCTGGCGACGTACTTCCCGCACAACGGCACGAGCGACGCCACGTTCCACCTCTTCGCCGCCGACGGGGCCACCCACGTCGGTCCGCCGAGCGATCCCTCGGAGAGCGAGCGGGTGGAGTGGGTCCCCGTGGAGGTGCTGCGTCAAGAGATCCGTGCCGGACGTGTCGGCGACGGACTGTCGTTGACGGCACTGCTGTGGTGGTTCACGTTCGATCTCTGACGAGGGTGCGTCACCGGAGGTTCGAGGAATCGTCAAGACGTGCCGATGCACACTCGTCGGGTCCGGGAGGACGGACCCGGAAGGGAGAACCCAGTGAAGAAGACCCTGACCGCGGCGATCGCCTCGCTCGCGCTGTTGACGGCCGCCTGCGGCGGTGACGATGGGGGCGGCGACCAGTCGAAGGTCGCCGACGAGATGCTCGAGATGGCGGATGCCGAGGGCATCGCGCTCGAGGAGGACTGCGTCCGCGAGGTCGCGGCCAAGCTCAGCGACGACGACGCCGCTGCGCTGCTGAAGAGCCTCGGCACGGACGAGGAGCCCGACATCAGCGCCGACGCCGACGCCCTCGCGGAGGAGATGTTCGGCTGCATCGAGACCGACGCCCTCGTCGACCAGATGATGGAGCAGATCGGCAACCAGCCCGGCATGGACCAGGACTGCGTGCGCGAGGTCCTCGACGGGCTCAGCACCGACGACCTGTCCGAGATCGCCAACTCGTCCGGGGACATGTCGAGCGACGTCATGGGCGATCTGATGAACGACATCATCCCCTGCATGAGCGCCGGCGGCTGACCACCACCTGACCACCACCTGACCACCACCTGACCGGTCACGACCGGTCCGACCGAGACCTGACGGCGACGGCCGTCCGCCCACGGGCCGGCGGGCGGCCGTCGTCGCGTCAGCGGGACGCGCCCGGCTGCATCAACGTGCCGGCGAGGAACCGCTTCAGGACGGCGACCGCGTCGGCGTGACGCACGGAGTCGCCGGTCTGGTTGCTGAACCGCGCGAGACCGGAGAGCACCGCGTTCAGGAGGTCCTCGAGCGCCTCCACCGTGATGCCGTCCTGGAGCTCACCACGTGCCTTCGCGTCGGTGGCGAGACGGCGCAGGAAGCCGCTCGACACGGCGTTGGACGCGCGGAGCAGTTCGCGCAACTCGGGGTGCCGTTGCGACTCGCTCGCCACGCCGACCACGAACCCGGCGATCGACGGATCCTCGCGGTTCAGCTCCACGGCGGTGTCGAGCACGGCGCCGAACCGCGGCACCAGCGAGTCGAACGGCGCGATCGCCTTCTCGAAGGCGCCGTAGACGATCTCCTGCACCTCGGCGTACACGGCCACGTACAGATCGGCCTTCGAGGGGTAGTAGTGGTAGATCGCGCCGGTGGTGATGCCCGCCGCGTCGGCGATGTGACGGTTCGTGGTCGCGTCGAAGCCGTCGCGTGCGAACGCCCGTCGCGCCACTTGCAGCAGCCGCTCGCGCGTCTCCGCGGACGCGACGTCCTTCGGGCGACCCAGCCGCTTGGCCGGCGGCGCAGCGGCCGAGCGCGGCATCAGGAACCCGTTCCGTCCGCCGCCCGTCGAGGTCCGGGGTCGACCGGGATGCCGAAGCGCACGCGGTTGTGCGCGTGGGCGAGGTGCTGCAGCGAGAAGGCGGACCGCAGGGCGGTCCACTGGCCCTGCGCCTCGAGCGTCTGGTTCACGCTCTCCTTCGCGAGCTTGAGCGCGAAGCTCGGGCGCTTCGCCATGCGGCCGGCCATCGACATGACGAACGGCCGCAGCTCGGCGGCGGGCACCACGTGGTTCACCATGCCCAGACGGTGCGCCTCCTCGGCGGTCACCCAGTCGCCCGTGAACAGCAGTTCCTTGGCCTTGCGCGCACCCCACTCCCACGGGTGGGCGAAGTACTCGACGCCGTTCACCCCCATGCCGACGACCGGGTCGCTGAACAGCGCGTCGTCCGACGCCACGATGACGTCGGCCACCCACAGCAGCATCAACCCACCGGCGATGGTCTTGCCCTGCGCTGCGGCGATGAGCGGCTTGGGGATGTTCCGCCACCGCCAGCACATCTGGAAGTAGACCTCCTCCTCCCAGGCCATGTGGCCCTCCTGCCCCTCGCGGCCGTAGCCGCCGTGGGTGGAGACGAGGTCGAACTCGCGGTGGCTCTCGGTGTCGCGCATGTCGTGGCCGCTGCAGAAGTGCGGCCCGTCGGCCTGCAGCACGATCACCTTCACGTCGCTGCGACGCGAGGCGTCGTCGAACGCCGCGTTCATCTCGTACGTCATGCGCTTGTTCTGCGCGTTGCGGCTCTCCGGGCGGTCGAGCGTGACGACCGCGATGCCGTGGTCGCCGGGGTCGACCACCTCGTAACGGATGGTCTGGAGGGCGTCGAGCGAGACGCTCATGAGGGCTCCTTCGCGGGGTCGAGCTCGCGGAACGTGAGATGCAATCCTGACAGCCCGCGCAGCGTCATCGACAGCTCGCGGTGCGTCGGCTGCTCGGCGGTCGTGTCGATCGCCCAGTCCGTCGCCCTGCCGAGGAGCGTCTCGAACGCGATCCGACCCTCGCTGCGGGCCAGCGCGGCCCCCGGGCAGAAGTGCGGACCCTGCCCGAAGGCGAGGTTCGTGCGGGCGTTCGCCCGCGCGGCGTCGAACCGGTCGGCCGTCGGATACTTCGCCTCGTCGCGGTTCGCGCAGCCGTACATCATCATGAGGATCGACCCGGCCGGGATCGCGACGCCTCCCACCTCCACGTCGACCTTGGCCACGCGGGGCAGCATCTGCACCGGGCTCTCCAGGCGCAGCGCCTCCTCCACCAGTCCGGGGATCAGCGAGTGGTCGGCGGCGACGGCCGCCATCTGCTCGGGGTGCTCGATGAGCAGCAGCATGCCGGCGGCGATCATCTTCGTGGTCGTCTCGTTACCGGCCACGAGCAGCTGCTCGATCACACTGAGCAGCTCGGGCATGTCGAGCCGCTCGCCGGCCCGGTCGCCGCTGTCGAAGCGGGCGTGGACGAGGTCGCTCAGCAGGTCGTCACGCGGATCGTCCTCGCGCTCGCGACACCGTTCGGCCATGTAGTGCTGCATCTCCACCCGGCTGCGCGCGCACTCCAACTGCTGCTCGGGGGTCAGCAGACCCGACAGCGGTGCCACCGAGTCGTCGCTCCACTTCTTGAAGCGCGGCATGTCGGCGCGGTCGACCCCGAGCGCGTCGGCGATCACCGTGAGCGGGAGGCCGACGGCGAACTCGGTGACGAGCTCCACCCGGCCGCGCCCGATCCAGGCGTCGACGAGGTCGTTCGCGATCGTGCGGATCTCCTCCTCGAGCTGGGCCACGCGCTTGGGCAGGAACGCCTTGTTCACCAGCGCACGGAACTGGGTGTGCACCGGCGGGTCGGCGGTGAGCAGGGTGCTGACGCGGCCGTAGCCCTCGGCCTCGATCGCGCGCAGCTCCTCGCTCGGCGGACCGGAGACGAACGAGTTGCGCATGTCGCTCGAGAACCGCTCGGTGTCGCGCACGACGGAGAGCACGTCGTCGTAGCGGCTCACGACCCAGAAGCCCATCGGCGTCTGGTGCACCGGGGCCTCCTCGCGGATGCGCCGGTAGAAGTCGTAGGGGCAGGCGAGGACGTCGGGCGAGACGAGGATCTCGTCGGTCACGCTCATGGGTTGCTCCTCCTGTGTCAGGTGCTGCCGGACTCGCGGTAGTCGCCGAACTGCTTGTCGCGTTCGGACAGCGCGGTGGTGACGCCCTTCGCGAACTGGGCGAAGTACTCACGCGAACTGCGCTGGTGGAAGCCGAGTGCGTTGATGTCCGCGGTGGCGCGCATGCCGTCGCGCATGCCCATCGCCTCCATCGCCCGGTGCACCACGCGCTTGTTGAGCGCCTGGAGGTCGGGCGGCACCTTGGCCACGCGAGCGGCGATGGTGAGCACTTCCTCCTCCAACCGATCGGCGGGGAACGCCCGGTTCGCGAAGCCGGCCTCCACCGCCTCGGTGCCGGTCATCGAGTCGCCGGTCAGCATCGCCTCCATCGCCCGCCGCATGCCCAGGAGCCACACGTGCCAGGCCATGTCCGGCGAGCTCATGCTGCGAACGGGCGGATAGCCGATCTGCGCGTCCTCGGCGACGTACACCAGGTCGCACGCGGTGGCGAGCTCGGTGCCGCCGGCGAGGCAGAACCCGTGCACCTGGGCGATGACCGGTGTCGCCAGGTCCATCATCTCGAACCAGCCCTGCAGCACGTGGCGGGCCCAGCCACCGTCGGCGCGGGTGATGCCCCACGGCAGCGGTTCGTCCGGATCCTGGGCGAGGTCGTACCCGGCCGAGAAGCACGGCCCGGCCCCGCGGATGACGATCACCCGCACCTCGGGATCGGCGTCGGCGCGGCGGAGCTCGGCGAAGAGCTGGGTTCGCAGACCGTTGGACAGCGCGTTGCGCTTGCCGGGGCGGTTCAGGGTGAGGCGTCTCACCTGCGGTGCCGGGTCGTCCGCGAGGACGAGGACCGGGGTCTCGGCAGGGATCGTGTCGTCAGCCAATGGTCCGGCTCCCCTCCCAGTAGGGCGCTCGCAGCGCCTTCTTGTTGATCTTCCCCATCGCGTTGCGGCCGACCGTGCTGACGATCTCCACCGTGCGCGGGCACTTGTACCCGGCGAGCTTCGAGCGGCACAGGCCGATCAACTCGTCGGCGGTCGGTGGGTCGGCGGGATCGAGCGGCACGACGAGCGCCTTCACCGCCTCGCCGAGGTCGGCGTCGGGGACGCCGATCACGGCCACGTCGGCGACCTTCGGGTGTTCGACGATCACGGCCTCGGCCTCGGCCGGGTAGATGTTCACGCCGCCGGCCACGATCATGTCGCTGAAGCGGTCGGTGATGTACACGTAGCCGTCGGTGTCCACGTAGCCGATCTCGCCGATGGTGAACACACCGGGACGCAGGTGGGCGCGCGCGGTCTTCTCGGAATCGTTGGGGTACACGATCCCGCGACCCGTGGAGTCCTCGAAGTAGAGGCGCCCCTCCTGGCCCGGCGGGAGCTCCTGGTCGTCGTCGCCCACCACGATCGCCCGCGTGAACGGCGGGATCACGCGCCCCACGCTCCCCGGATGGGCGAGCCACTCCTCGCTGCCGATGTTGCAGATCGTGCCGACCTCGGTGGCGCCGTACGCGTCGTTGAAGATCGGTCCGAACCACTGGATCATCTGGTGCTTCACGTCGATCGGACAGGCCGCACCCGTGTGGGCGACGAGCCGCATCGAGCTCACGTCGTACCGGGCCTTCACCTCGGCGGGCAGCTCGAGCATCCGCTTGAAGTGCGTGGGCACCATCACCGTCGTCTCGCACCGGTACGTGTCGATGAGCCGCAGCACCTTCTCGGCGTCGAAGCGGCCGAGCACGACCACGGGAGTGCCTGCCGCCAGGATGCGCATGCCCGACAGCGGGCCGGTGTGGTACATCGGCCCGACGACCAGGTGGGTGCCGAACGTCGCGAACCGGTTCTGCTGCAGCGCCGCGACGTGCTCGACGACGGTGGCCCCGCCGGCGAACATCGTCGGCGCGAGGTCCACGCCCTTGGGGAAGCCCGTCGTGCCGCTCGTGTACATGAGGTTGGGTCGCGGCGAGACGTCGCGCGGCGGCTCCGCGTCCGACGACGCAGCCAGCCAGGTCTCCCAGGCCTCGGCGCCGTGGCCTGCCGCATCGGGGCTGCGCCAGGCGATCACCCGTGGCACGCCGGCCTGGCGGGCCGCCTCGATGCCACGCTCGAGGTTCTCCGGACCGACGAAGAGCACCTTGGTCTGCGAGTCGCGCAGGATGTACGCGGCCTCGTCGGCGTTCAGGTGGAAGTTCACCGGCACCGAGCTCGCGCCGGCGAGCAGTGCCCCGAGGTGCGCGAGCACGACCTCGACCGCGTTCTCCGCGTACACCGCCACCCGCCGGGCCGCGCCCAGATCGGCCGCGTGCAGGCCGTTGGCGACCCGGTTCAGGACGTCGTCCACCTCCGCCCAGCGCATCGCGACCCGGTCGTCGCGCAGGGCGAGCTCGTCGGGCCGCTCGCGCGCCCGGTCGACGGCGATCAACGCCATGGTGCAGGTACCCCCTCTCGCCGCGGCTGGCGGCGTGAGGACGAATCTAACCGAGTGGTCAATTCGGGGTCGTCATCGAGCGCTCGCGAGCGGACCCCGGACGCGGCAGGGCCCGCCCCGGAGGGCGGGCCCTGCACCGACGGACGTCGGGAGCGAGGTCAGCTCGCGGGGGTGTAGACCCCCGTGGTGCCCTCCACGTCGATCACGTCACCCTGGTCGACGAACACCTGGTTCGCGGCGTCCCAGGAGATGATCTGCGTGCCCTCGGCGATGAAGCCGTCACCGGCGTTCATCACGGCGGACAGGCCCTCGCGGAACAGCGACGGGGTGAAGTCGATGTTGCGGGCAGCGTTGATGATGCAGGCCCGGGTGATGCCCTCGGGGCAGTCCTCGGCCGCCTTCTTCAGCGTGGCCACCGTCATCTCACCGGCGAGCCAACCGGCCACGGCGATGCCGGCCGGGTTCGCGTCGGCGTTCACCGAGGTGAAGGCCTCGAGGTAGGTCGAGACGGCCGGCAGCGACGCGTTCTCCGGGTTCGCCACGTCGACCAGGTTCGACGACGTGAGCACACCGTCACCGCCGGCGCCGGCAGCGCCGAAGAACAGCTGGTTGGCGCAGGTCGCGGTCTGGTACACGGCCGGGGCGAAGTCGGGGTTGGCCGCCTTCACGTTGCCGAGCTCGGTCATGAACGCGATGCACTGGGCGCCCAGCGGCACGGCGAGCACGATGTCCGGGTTCGCCGCGGCGATGTTGGTGAGCTGACCCGACGGTGCACCGGAGTCGGTGACGTCGATGGTCTCCTCGGCGACGAGCTCGATGCCGAACTCCTCGACCTGGGCCTTGAACGCCTCGGCGTAGGCCTGTCCGAACTCGTTGTTCACGTAGAAGAGCGCGGCGGTCGCGACGTCGGGGTTCTCGCCGGTCGCGTACTCCAGGAACACACGGGACTCCACGGCGTAGGGCACGAGGAGACCGGTCGTCCACGGGTACACGTCCACGGCACCCCAGCTCGGCGCGCCGGTGGCGGCCCACAGCTGCGGGACGCACAGGGCGTTCATGTCGGCCTGGATCGCGGCGTTGTTCGGCGAGCCGATGATGCCCGACAGCAGGGCGACCTCGTCGTCGAACACCAGCGAGTCGACGTTGGTCTTGGTGATGTCGGCCGTGTACTGGTCGTCCTTGACGATCGGCACCAGGGTCTGGCCGTTCACGCCGCCCTCGGTCGCGTTGATGTAGTCGAAGTACGCCTGGAAGCCGTCGGCGAAGGGCGCGAAGAGCGCCGCCGGGCCGCCGGTGAGCGGGATCGACGTCCCGATCTTGATGTCACCCTCGATCACGGCGTTGGCGGCATCGGGATCCTCGCACGCCTCCGTGTCCACGACGAACGCGCTCTCGTCGGTCGCGGGCGCGGTGGTGTCCGCGGCGGTGTCGGCGGGCGCCGTCGTGTCGGCGGCGGGCTCGGTGTCGGCCGGCTCCGTGTCGGCGGGTGCCGTGGTCTCGGCAGCTGCCGTGGTCGGCGTCGCCGCGTCGGTGGTCGACGTCTCGTCGTCGCCACCGCAGGCTGCGGCGGCCAGCGCGGCGACGACGAAGACCGCCATCAGTCGCTTGTGGGCCATGTTGGCTTCTCCCCCTCTGGTTGTTGGTTCTGATGGGTGCCCTGTCGGCGGGATCACCCGGAGACGACGGTAGTCGGCGGCTGCGGCTCCTGCGCGTTCGCGACCGTGGGCAGGGCCGGAGGCCGGGGCAGCACGCGCACGACCTTCGCCCTCGCCTTGCGCAGCAGACCGACCGCACCGAACGGCGCGACGAACACGATGACGATGAGCAGCACGCCGAACACGATCCCGCCGAGACCTCCGATGCGGGTGCCCTCGAACAGACCGAGGACGCCGTTGCCCTCGCCCACACCGCTCGCCCAGTCACGGACGTAGACGAAGATGAAGGCGCCGACGAGCGGACCCCAGGTGCTGCCGGCCCCGCCGAGCACGACCATCACGAGCAGGAAGATCGACCCGAAGAGGGTGAAGAACTGCACGACCGGCTCGACCAGCGTGAGCTTCATGGCGAAGATGCTGCCCGCGATGCCGGCCATCGCGGCCGACAGACCGAACACCAGGGTCTTCACCGCGGCGAGGTTCACGCCCATCACGGCAGCGGCGGTCTCGTTGTCGCGCACCGCGACCATCGACCGGCCGAATCGGCTGCGGATCATGCTGCTCGCGATCAGCGTGCAGATCACGAACACCACGAGCGACATCCAGAAGAACCACTTGCCGAGATCGGCCCGGCCGTCGAACGGCGTCCACGACGGCGGCAGGTAGCTGAGCCCCTTGATGCCGATGGGACCACCGGTCAGCCACGCCAACCGGTCCCAGTTCAGGAGCTGGGTGAAGGTGGTCGCGAGCGCGATGCTCACGAGCGCCAGGTACACGCCCTTCAGCCGGAGCGCCGGGAGGCCGACGACCATGCCCACGGCGAAGCACAGCACGATCGACACCGGGAAGGTCCAGCCGGGCGTCCAGCCGTACTGGCCCACGAGCACGGCCGACGTGTAGGCGCCGAGGCCGAAGAAGGCCGAGTGACCGAGCGAGATCTGGCCCGTCACACCGACCAGCAGGTTGAGCCCGACCGCGGCCGTGGCGAACAGCAGCATGTCGGTGAGCTGGCCGATGCCGGAGCGGTTCCAGGTGAGACCCGCCCGGATGAAGAAGAGGGCGACGAGCCCGAACAGCACGAGCTGTCCGACGCGGTGCCACGCAGAGCCACGACGAACGTCCTTGGGCCAGGCCATCACACACGCTCCACACGTTGCGAACCGAACAGACCGGACGGTCTGACGAGGAGGACGACGAGGATGATCGCGAACACGACCGAGAGCACCATCCCGCCGCCGAGGAAGTTGACGTACCCGACGATGTAGGCCTGGATGAGTCCGATCGCCAGGCCACCGACCACAGCGCCCAGCGGCGAGTCGAGGCCACCGAGGATCGCCGCTGCCGACGCGAACACGAACGGGCCGAGCATGAGGGCCTGGCTCAGGCCCGCCTGCGGGGCGAGGAGCGCCGCTCCCAGGGCACCGATGGCACCCGACACGCCCCAACCGATGGCCAGGATCCAACCGACACGGATGCCGACCAACCGGGACGAGTCCTGGTTGTTCGCGACGGCGCGCATCGCGAGACCGATCTTGGTCTTGGTGAACAGCGCCCACAGGAGCGCGAGCAGCACCAGCATCACGAGGAAGATGCCGACCCGCTCCCACCGCACCGCGGCGCCGAAGAGACGGAAGAAGTCGTCCTCACCGTCGGGGAACAGGCTGGCCAAGCCCCGGGGATCGACGCCCCACACCGCGACCGCGAGCTGGTTGATCAGCAGGAACAGACCGATCGCTGCGACGAGCACGCCGCCGGGGTTCTTGTGCTCGAGCGGGCGGATCACGACCCGCTCGATGCCGACGCCCATCACGAAGCCGACGACCATCGACAGCAGGATCGACAGCCACAGCGGCAGGCCCGACAGCGTGAGCGTGCTCGCGACGAACGCGCAGAACATGCCCATCTCGCCCTGGGCGAAGTTGAGCTGTCCCGAGCCGCGGAACACCACCACGAGGGCGAGGGCCAAGAGCGCGTAGATCGATCCGGCGGCGAGGCCGTCGACGGTGCGCTGGATGAACAGTTCGAAGCTGTTGGCGAACATGTGGTCACACCCCGAGGTACGCGGCTTGGATGGTTTCGTCGGCCTGGAGCTCGGCCGCCGTGCCACTGGCCACGATCCGGCCGGTGTCGAGGACGTAGGCGCGATGCGCGATCTTCAGCGCCAGGTTGGCGTTCTGCTCCACGAGCAGCACCGCCATCCCGGACTCCTGGTTCAGTTCGGTGATCCGTGCGAACAGGTCCTGGGTGATGATCGGGGCGAGGCCGAGGCTCGGCTCGTCGCACAGCAGCAGCTTCGGGCGGCTCATCATCGCCCGGGCGATCGCCAGCATCTGCTGCTCACCTCCGCTCAGGCTGCCGGCCTTCTGCTCGCGGCGCTCGGCGAGTCGCGGGAACACGCTGTACCAGCGGTCGAGGTCCTCGGTGACCTTGCTCGAGCGCGTGAACGCGCCGACCATCAGGTTGTCGTGCACGGTGAGGTCGCTGAACGTGCCGCGCCCCTGAGGCACCTGGGCGACGCCCAGTCGCACGATCGCGTCGGGGCTCAGCTTGGTGAGCTCGTGGCCGGCGAAGTCGACGGTGCCACCTCGCGGCATGGTGCCGGAGATGGCGCGCATCGTGGTGGTCTTGCCGGCACCGTTGGCGCCGAGGATCACGACGATCTCGCCGTCGCCGACGGTGAAGTCGATGCCCTGCAGGACCTGGACGGGTCCGTAGCTGGCGGTGAGTCCGCTGACGGTGAGCATCAGACCTCGGTTCCCAGGTAGGCGGCGATGACGTGCGGGTCGTTGCGCACCTCGTGCGGCGTGCCCTCGGCGATCTTGCGGCCGAACTCCATCGCCACGACCTTGTCGCTGATGCCCATCACCATGCTCATGTGGTGCTCCACGAGCAGCACCGTGAGGCCGAACTGGTCGCGCACGTCGTGGATGGTCTCGCTCAGCTCGTCGACCTCGCTGTGGGTGAGCCCGCTCGCCGGCTCGTCGAGCAGCAGCAGACTCGGCTTGGCGGCGAGCGCCCGGGCGATCTCCAGTCGCTTCAGCGTGCCGAACGGCAACCCCATCGCCGGCCGGTACGCGAGTGGTGCGAGACCGAGGCGGGCGAGGATCTCGAACGCCTCTGCCTCCATCCGCTTCTCCTCGCTGCGCACACCGATCCGCAGCGCCGAGCGCACGAAGCCCACGTTGCCGGTGCAGTGCGCGCCGGTCATCGTGTTCTGCAGCAGCGTCATCGTCGGGAACAGGGCGAGGTTCTGGAAGGTGCGGGCGATACCGAGCCGGGCGATGCCGTGGGCCGGCACGTCGAGCAGGTCCTGCCCGCGGTACAGCACCTTGCCCTCCGTCGGCTCGTAGATGCGGCTGACGACGTTGAACATCGTCGTCTTCCCGGCGCCGTTGGGGCCGATGAGCCCGCAGATCTGCCCTTCGTCGATGTCGAACGACAGCCCGGCGAGTGCCTGGATGCCACCGAAGCGCACCGACACATCCTGGACCTGGAGCACACTCACGCGAACATCACTCCCCCTCTGGACCATCCGTCAACGGCGGGGTCGTCGATCCGACCCGGCCCGTGGCGGTGTGACAGTAGTCGGGCACGCGCGACGTGGAAAGCCAGAGTTCGTCGTCGGCGCAGCCGCACCCGTACCGTGTCGCGTCGTGAGCGACGTCGACCTCCCCGATCTCGAGATGTTCCGCAAAGAAGCCCGTGCGTGGCTGGAGGAACACGGTGAGCCGGTGCCCGTCGCGGCGCCCGCCGACACCGAGGAGGAGGCCTCCGTGGTGTGGGGGCAGGGCACGTTCGACGTCGCCGTGTTCCACAACCTCGACCACGAGGAGGAGCAGCGCCGCCTGCTCGCCTGTCAGGCCTGGCAGCGCAAGAAGTTCGACGCCGGCTACGCGATGATCAACTGGCCCGTCGCCCTCGGTGGCCGCGGCCTGCCCAACAGCTACGTGCGTGCCTTCCTCGCCGAGGAGTCGCGCGTCGTCGTGCCGTCCGCAGGCGAACTGCCGCCGACGTCGATGGGCCTCATCGCGACCACCATCGCCGCCTACGGCACCGACGAGCAGAAGGAGCGGTTCATCCAGCCGCTCATGCGTCAGGACATCTGGGGGTGTCAGCTGTTCAGCGAGCCCTCCGCTGGTTCCGACCTCGCTTCGCTCACCACCCGCGCGACGCGCGACGGCGACGAGTGGATCCTGAACGGCCAGAAGGTCTGGACCTCCGGCGCGATGTTCGCCCAGTTGGGCCTCGCCATCACCCGGCACGACTTCGACGTGCCCAAGCACAAGGGCATGACGGCGTTCCTCGTGCCCTTCGACGCGCCGGGCGTCGAGATCCGCCCGATCAAGCAGATGAGCGGCGGCGCCAACTTCAACGAGGTCTTCCTCACCGACGTCCGCCTCCCCGACTCGCTCCGCCTCGGCCCGGTGGGCGAGGGCTGGCGCGTGGCGCTCACCTGCCTCGGCTTCGAACGCGACCACTCGGCCGGCAGCAGCAGCAACCACACCGGTGGCGGCTACAAGCAGGCGCTCGCCGCGGCGCAGTACTTCGAGCGCACGGGCGAGCCGGTGGTCCGCCAGGCGCTCGCCGACCTGTACATCCAGCACAAGGTCGCGCAGTTCACCAACCGGCGTGCGGCGGCCCGACTCAAGGCCGGCCAGACGCCCGGCCCCGAGGGCTCGCTCGGCAAGCTGATGTGGACCGCGAACATGGAGCGCACCAGCCACGTGATCTCGAAGGTGCTCGGCGCGAAGCTCGTCGCCGACACGGGCGAGTGGGGCACCTACGCCTGGAGCGAGCACGTGCTCGGCGCACCCGGCTACAAGATCGCCGGCGGCTCCGACGAGATCCAGCGCAACATCATCGGTGAGCGGGTGCTCGGCCTGCCCGCCGAGCCGCGTGTCGACAAGGACGTGCCCTTCAGCGAGGCCCAGCGCGCCGCGCGTGCCTGACGCTCGCACCCGGGACCGGCATCTCCTCCGTCGGGACCACGAACACCGCTCGGTCCGCTCACGCACCGCTTGATGTCCGGCGCGCGCGTGCCGATGACACGTGCATGACGGCGGTGACGATCCTGCTCGACACGGACCCTGACCGGGCTCCCGGAACGGCGATGGCGCCGGCCGAGTTCGCACGACGCTTCGGCGCCCGGCTCGTGACCGAGCGACGGCTGGCGCGACGCCCGCTGTGGGTGGTGGCCACGCGCAGCTCGGGCGAGATGACGATCCGCGACCTGCGCGACGCCGAGGCGGGCCTGCTCCCGCTCGACGCGGCGACGGTGCTCACCCTGGCGTCGCTGTACGGCATCCCGGTGCGCGAGGTGCTCGGTACCACGCGGCGCGGCCTCGCGATCGGCGACGGCGTCGTGTCGCTCACCGGCGTGAGCGTGCCGTTCCGCGCGGGTGACGCGGCGTCGCTCGTCGAGGCCTTCTTCCGGCTGATCCGCACGGTCCGGGCCGTCGACGACGACCGGGCGGCCGTGGCGGCACGCGCCGGGGACCTCGAGCACCTCGCCGACCATCTCCATGCGGCATCGGCGGCATCGGCGGCATCGGCGGCCGGCACCGAGCGCGGCTCGGCCGCGTCCGGATCCACCGGCGACACCACCGCGAGCCGGGACGACGTGCTGCGTCGGGTGGTCGCGCTGGCCGAGCTCGAGCACCGCCGGGCCGTCGGCGGCGCCCTGTGCGCCTCCGGCCGGTCGGCCTCCACCCCGCCCGGCTGACCCCGCTCATCCGACCCGGCCGTTCGAACCGGCGACCCGACCCGGCGACCCGACCCGGCCGTTCGAACCGGCCACTGGCGCGCCCCCCGCTCCAGCAAGGCGGCGTCAAGGTCTGCCCGTCGTGGGCCCCGGACCTCAAGCGGCGGCGGGCGACGGCCGATGACTCCGACGATGAGCGCCCACCCAGCGAGCAGCACACCGGCCGGGACGGCCCCACCCACGGGGACCGTCGCCGCCCGCCGGGCGCAGACCGTGGTCGCTGCCTCGGAGGAGAAGATCGCACGGCGAATCGCCGTCATGCTCGCCGAGCGCCGACGTCGCTCGGGGGCGAGCGTGCGAGCCGTCGCCCGCTCGAGCGGCGGCCGATTCTCCGCGAAGCAGCTCCGGGCGATCGAGGCCGGTCGAGTCGCGATCGACCCCGAGACGGCCCACGAGCTGGCCGAGCTCTACGGCATCGACGTCACGATCGCCGCCCCCGACCGCATGCCGATCGAGATCGACCCCGGAGGGGTGCTGTCGACCGGTGGCTCGGCGATCTCGTTCGATCCGAGGAACGTCGACTCGCTGCTCGAGAACTACCTCCGGCTCGTCCGTGCCCTGCGCGGCGAGGAGCGACCCCAGGCCATCGAGCTGCGCCGCAACGACGTCGAGGTGCTCTCGCAGTACCTGGAGCTCCCCGGCGAGGCGATCGTCGAGCGGCTCGCGGCGCTGATGGGCGCGACCCAGTTGCAGCGCCGGGTGCTGGCGGGGATGTTCGTGGCCGGGGCGATGGTGATCGGCCTCTCGGCGCTCGCCGCCGCGAACCTGCAGGCGGCCGAGGAGGCCGACGATGCCGACGACGCGTTCGACGGCCGGACGGAGTTCCCGCCCGCCGTCGTGGTGGACGACCTCGACCCGTCGATCGGGACGATCTGAGGACCGACCTCGTCGGTCTCGCCTAGTCGATCGAGCCGATCTGGGTACCGACCTCGTAGGTCTCACCCTCGACACCGGTGATCCGGACGACCCCCGCCACCGGCGCCTCGATCTCGTTCTCCACCTTGTCGGTCTCGATGCGGTAGAGCACGTCGCCGGGCTGGACGGCCTGGCCGTCCGACACGAGCCACTCGACGAGGGTGCCCTCGGACATCGAGACGCCGAGCTTCGGGATGCTGATGGGGGTGGACATGGGGGTGTTCTTAGCCGAATCGCGTGGTTAGCTACGACACGTGAGCACCACCGAGCACCCGACCGACGACACGACGAACGGGGAGATCACGGGGCGGGACACCGGTGACACCGGTGACACCGGCGACACCGGCGAGAACGTCGAGGTCCTCCCCTGGTACCGCAACCCGGTGAACCTCGTGGTGCTGCTGGTGTGCAGCGCGCTGCTGGCCGCGGCGGCCGGGTGGGTCGTCGGGAACAACACCGCACTCCCCGATCCCAACGCCACCGACGTCGGCTTCCTGCAGGACATGCGCGTCCACCACGAGCAGGCCGTGCAGATGAGCCTGATCTACCTCGACGGGCTCGCCACCGACGACGGCATCGACGGCAACCTCGGCATCGTCGCCCGCGAGATCGTGGTCGGGCAGAACATCGAGATCGGCCGCATGATCCAGCTGCTGCGCGACTTCGGCGAGTCGGAGGTCAACGAGACCGACCTGGCCATGACCTGGATGGGCGAGCCGGTGCCGCTCGACCGGATGCCCGGTCTCGCCACCCTGTCCGACCTCGAGACCCTGGCCGCCTCCACGGGCGCGGAGCGCGACCGGGTGTTCGTCCAGCTGATGACCGCGCACCACGAGGGTGGCGTGCACATGGCCGAGCACGCGGCGATGCACGCCTCGACCGACGAGGTGCGACGCATGGCTCGGCAGATGGCCGAGACCCAGACCGAGGAGATCGCCGAGATGGCGCGCCTGCTCGGCCGGATCGGCAGCTGACCCGACGCCCGCGGACGCAGCCCCGCCGGGTCACCCGCACCGGGCACGACCCGGCGCCGGGCGTCAGCCCGTGATGCGGCGGACGGCCGCCTCGATGTCGGCCACCTGCGGCAGGAAGTCCGACTCGAGGTTGGTCGCGTACGGGATCGGCGTGTTCGCTCCGCCCACGCGCTGCACCGGTGCGACGAGCTCACCGAACAGCTCTTCGTGGATCCGGCTCGACAGCTCGGCGCCGAAGCCGCAGCGGGTGACGGCCTCGTGCACCACGACGGCGCGCTTGGTCTTCGACACCGACGCGAGCACCGTCGCCTCGTCGCACGGCACGAGCGTGCGCAGGTCGACGACCTCGCAGCTGATGCCGTCGGCGGCGAGCTTCTCGGCCGTCGCCAGGCAGTCGTGCACCTGGCGGCCGTACGACACCAGGGTCACGTCGCTGCCCTCGCGCTTGATGTCGGCCACACCGAACGGGATGCGCACGTCGCCCGGGGGCACGGGGCCGCCGTAGCGCTTCGCGTCCCAGTACATCATCATCTGCTCGATGAACAGCACCGGGTCGTCGTCGAAGATCGCGGTGAGCAGCAGGCCCTTCGCGTCGGCGGGCGTGGACGGCACGACCACCTTGATGCCGGGGGTGTGCACGCACCAGGCCTCGAGCAGCTCGGAGTGCTGCGCACCGAACCCGCGGCCCGCACCGGCGGAGGTGCGGATGACGAGCGGCACGGGCGTCTGGCCGCCGCTCATGTAGCGGATCTTGCCGGCGTGGTTCGTCACCTGGTCGAGGCAGGTGGCGATGAAGTCGAACATCATGATCTCGGCGACCGGGCGGTGGCCGGCGATCGCGGCACCGACGGCGGCGCCGATGATGGCGGTCTCGCTGATGGCGGTCTTGCGCACGCGGTGCGTGCCGTACTTGGTGGACAGGCCCTTGGTGACCTTGTAGACGCCACCGGACGGCTCGGCGATGTCCTCACCGAGGAGGAACACCTTCTCGTCGAGGCCCATGGCGACGTCGAGCGCCTGGTTGACCGCCATGGCGAGGGTGAGGACGGGATGATCGGTGTCGGTCTGGCTCATGGCTCGCTCGCTTCGCTGTCGTTCGGTTCGAGTTCGTTCGGTTCGAGTTCGTTCGGTTCGAGTTCGGTCACTTCGAGTTCGGTCACTTCGAGTTCGGTCACTTCGAGTTCGGTCACTTCGAGTTCGGTCACTTCGAGACGGTCAGATCGGCGTACACGTCGGTGTACAGCTCGTCGGCGTCCGGGTAGGGGCTGTTCATCGCGAACTCGACGGCGTCGTCGATCGCGGCGGTGATCGTCTCCTCGAGCTCGGCGAGCTGCTCCTCGGTGGCGTGACCGTTGTCGAGCAGCCACGCGCGGAACGCCGGCACCGGATCGGCCTCCATGGCCGCCTTGCGCTCGTCTTTGTCCATGTACTCCATGGCGTCACCCATGAGGTGGCCGTGGAAGCGGTACGTGCGGGCCTCGACGAGCGTGGGACC